>Ga0081535_100575_pt1 | contig 22435 bp, 19 predicted proteins | sample HotLakmasection3_FD_71020 | JGI IMG/M metagenome (GOLD analysis project Ga0081535, IMG submission 71020) | Hypersaline microbial mat communities from Hot Lake, Washington, USA - Section #3 (SPADES assembly) (version 2) | ecosystem: Environmental > Aquatic > Non-marine Saline and Alkaline >... | reverse complement strand
ATCTGCACCATCGCTCCCAGACGCGCCACGCTCTTGTCCCTCGGAGCCTCCCGCCGCCGCCCGCGCAGCTCCACCCACCCCGTCGGCTCGTGCTGCGTGCTCACCGTCACGCGGTACGCCGCCCCGCAATGCCCCGCCGCCGCCAGCTCCCGCGTGTTGCACTGCCGCGACAGGTGCAGCAGCACCACGTGCTCCGTCGGCCCGATCGCCCGCACCGCCGAGCAGCACTCCGCGTTCGAGAGGTGCCCCGCCCCGCCCATGATCCGCCGCTGCAGGAACGCCGGCCGCCCCGACCGCCGCTGCATCTCCGGGTCGTAGTTCGACTCGATGGCCAGCGTCTCCACTCCCGCCAGATGCTCGATCAGATCGTCCCGCACGCGCCCAAGATCCGTCGCGAACCCCAGATCGTGCGCCCCATCGCCGTCCTCGATCGACAGCCGAAACGCCGCCACGCCGAAGTCGTCATGGTCCATCAGCGCCGCGTGCGCCGTCCCCACGTTCGGCAGCCGAAACGGCTCATCGCCGAACAGCTCCGTCCGCGTGTGGTACAGCAGGTGCTGCCGCCGCGCCCGCGAGAGATGCCGCTTGTGAATCCGCAGCGTCGCACGCTGAAGCAGCGCCTGGCTCCACGCCGGCGCGCAGTGATCGCGATCCAGGTGCGTGAACAGCACGTCAGTCACCTGCCGCAGATGAAACCCGAGCTTCCCAAGCCGCAGCGCCGTCTGCCGGGGCGAAAGCCCCGCGTCGATGAGCACGAGCCGCGCCCGCGCCCCCTCGCCAAACGCCAGAACCGTGCAGTTCCCGCTCGACCCCGACGCCAGCACGCACATCCGCGCGCCCCCGCCAACCGCCTCCATGCGTGACGAATCGCTCATGCCGCCCAACATACCGCCGCGCCGCTCGCCCGCCCGACGCCGACGCCATTTTCCGCTTGCACGAACCGCCCCCGCAACGACGATGAGGCGGAATCGGAGAAAACCATGACCTCCGCCCATCTCAAGGTCCTCTTCGCCGTCGCCATCCTCGCCCTCGGCGCCGTCATGCTCTGGATCGCCGTCAGCTCATCCAGGCGATCCGCGCCGCCGCCGCCAGAGACCGAATCCTCCGAACGTGCCTCACCCGAGGCTCCCGCCCCGCACCCGCACCTGCTCACGTCGGCCGAGATGACGTTCGACGCGCGCCCCACGGAGGCCACCGTCGACGAGGTCGCCGAGGACGCCGCCGAGAGGCTCATCGACCTCGCCGAATCCTCCCTCGAAGGCGCCGCGTCGCTCGACTCCGCACGCCTCTACGCCCTCGCGGGCGCCTACGAGCGCCACCTCGCCGCCATCCTTTCGGGCGACCGCGACCGGTGGCTCGCCTTCATCGACTCAACCGGCGCCGCGTGGGCCTCAGACGCCGATCGCCCCACCCGAGAAGACGTCGCCGCCGCCCAGGCGTTCCGCCTCGCGCCCATCTCCATCGCCGACCTCGCCCTCCGCCCCCTCCACCTCGCCGGCGAAGAGGTAGAGCACCCCTTCTTCGCCGGCGGCCGCCTGAGGCCGCGCCTCCGCGGTCCTTACCCCGCCCCCGCCGATCTCGCGTCGGAGCGGATCGACGTCTACGAGGTCATTCTCCCCGCCCAGGTATCGAGCCCCCGCGATAGCGCGGACGGACAGAAGCTCAACCTCGCGATCGCCTACTGGTGGTCGCGCGAGCGATCCCGCTGGATCCCCTTCGACATGACCGCCTACAAGGACGGCGGTGCGACGACCGTGTCCTTCTTCTTCTAATCTCCATCCATGCGACGCGCCGTCACCATCATCGAACTCATGATCGCCCTCGGCGTGATCGCGATCCTCCTCGCCATCCTCCTCCCCGCGCTCGTCAGCACGAAGGAGTCCGCCGCCGAAGTCGCCTCCCTCGCCAACCTCCGCTCCATCGGCCAGACGATGACCGCCTATCAGAGCGACCACGATGGCGCGTTCCTGTACTACGAGCCGGGCGCCCGCCTCTACAATTTCCCCGAACTCGTCGACTCCGAACACGCCATCTCCTACGGCACGCACAACTGGCAGTTCCGCGACCACTGGCCCGCCCATCCCCGCGTCCACGCGCTCTTCCCCTGGGCGGAGCACTACGAAACATGGCTCTCCCCCGGCGCCGGAGACGCTCCCGAGCTCGCCCCATGGCAGGGCCGCGATGGCGACGTCGTCACGTGGCGCAAGCCCTCGTACCACTACTCCAACACCTTCTACAACGACCCGAGCGTCTGGACCGACAGCCCGCCGGCCTTCGGCGAATGCCACCACATCATCCGCGACTCGGACGTGGCGTCGCCCGCCGCCAAGGTCGTCTTCTGGGACGCCGAGCGGGCGTACCTGCGGCCCTATCCAGAAGCCGCCGACCCCCGCCCCGTCCTCTTCGCCGACGGCTCCGCTCATCTCAGGCACGACGCCGACGCCACGCCGCCCGTCGCCAATCCCTACTGGCCTCGAACGCACGTCTATAACGACACCCCAAACGGCGTCCACGGGCGCGACTTCTAACGTTCCTCCCGCCGCCGCTCGCCCGACACATCCGGGATCTGCGAGAACGCGATCCGCACCCCGGCGCCCTCCTTCGCCTCCTGCAGGCTCGCGAAGTACGCCGCGTTCGTGCCGTATTTCGCGTTGATCGCGTCGAGCGCCTTCGACACCCGCTCGCGCTTGCGGGAGGGCTCGAAGAGCGCCGCCGTCGCCGACTCCGCCGTCGCCAGATCCCGCAGCGCCACGCTCACCGCTCGCGGCGCTCCTGCCGGCTTGTGCCACCACAGCTCCGCGAACGCTTCCATGAGCGTCGGCGTGTCCTGTACGCCCGGTAGCTTCGCCTCGCGCTTCCACTTCTCGCGATCAGTGAACGCGACCGACAGGTACATCCGGTGCGTCCACCGCTCCATCGCCCGAAGCCGCACCGCCGCCTTCTGCACCAGATGCGCGGTCACCGCGCGGGCGCCGTCCTCGGTCCGATGCTCGGGCGGCAGGATCCGCGAGTGCCCCACCTGCCGCCGCGCGGTCTCGGGCGGGCCGACGTCCTCGCCCCGAAGCATCAGCGCCCACCGCCGCCCGACCACGCCGCCCCACGCCCGCTCGAGCCGCGACTCACTCGCCTCGCACAGCTCGCGCACGCTCCCGATGCCCGCCCGCCGAAGCCGCGCCGCCATCTTGTCGCTGATCCCGGTCAGATCCTCGAGCTCGAGCCCCGCGAGCCGCCCCGCGACCTCCTCCTCGCGAAGCACCGTCAGCCCGTCGGGCTTCTGGAGGTTCGACGCGGTCTTCGCGAGAAACGCGTTGGGCCCGATCCCCACCGAGCACCGCAGCGTCGGACCGACCTTCTCGTGAATCGCTCGCTTCATCGCGAGCCCAAGCTCCACCGCCCGCGCCGGCTCGCGCTCGGGGCCCATCAGACGAAACGACATCTCGTCGATCGACCGCACCGCCTCGATCGGCAGCACCGTCTCGACCACCTCCCGGATGCGGTGGTGCAGCTCGACGTACTCCACGTGCCGCGCCTTGACGAGTTCGAGCGACGGGCACTTCAGGATCGCCTCGCCCACGTTCGTCCCGGTCCGCACGCCGAACGCCCGCGCCTCATAGCTCGCCGCGATGCAGCACGTCGAGGCCGTCATCGCCTGCACGACGGCCACCGGCCGCCCCCGCAGCTCCGGCCGAAAGTGCTGCTCCGCCGAGGCGAAGTACGCGTTCATGTCCAGAAAAAGCGCGCGGAGTGGCATGAACGGAATCCTAACAAGATCCGCTCGGGGTTCAACCGTGAAACCGAAGCGATCTCGCCTCGGTTGTCGAACGCGAACCGGTTCAGCGGCGCCGTCGGCCGACCGCCGCGATCCCGCCGAGCGCAAGCGCGCCCGGCGCCGGGACGAGCGTCACGGTGACGCCGTCGTGGGACGGCTGCGTGATGTTGTAGCCGAGGGACGTGGCGGTCGTGAACGGCCAGTTGTTCAGGCCGTTCATGTCGGTCCAGCTCGTGTCGATCACGCCCATGGGGTTGATGAACCCTCCCCAGCCGGTGCCCCACGCCGTAAGCGCGCCCGACGCGGTCCCCTCATTGAAGGAGACCGATCCGATCTGCGGGCCGACGAAGCCCCACGTCGAATCGATCGTGCCGTCCCAGGCGTCCGGCACGTCGTGGACGGCGCCGGCGGCGTCGACCGCGTTCATCGCGATCGGGGCGGAGATGGTCCAGAAATCAAGCCCGCTGGCGCCGTCGGTGACGCTCAGCAGCATGAACGTGTCGGCGGTGGTGTCCACCTGCCCGGTGAACCCGATGCCGAACTCGTTCGTCGCGGCGACGACGGAATAGAGGGCGCCGGAAGCGGCGCCCGCCGCGACTCCGAAGAGGACGCCGACGGCAATCAACATCGGTGAACGCACACACATCATGTTTCCTCCTTCTCGGGCGCGCACAGCGCGGAATCCGCTCAACGGGTATGGACCCAGCCGCCGCCGATCTCTCACGCAACCTGCTAAAAAACCGCCGCAGCGCTCCGCTCGGGCGCTGCGGCGGCCGGTTCAAGAGGGGTGATCCCTCGCGGGCGCTCGCCCGCTTCTCGCGGCTTACGCCGCCTTCTTGTTCGCCTTCGCCGCCGCCTTGTGGCGGCCGACGGTGCGCTGGTCCTGGCTCATGCGGCGCTCCGGCTCCTCCTCCATGACCTGGAGCACCTCGGCCGGAGTCTCGGCCCAGAGGTCGGCGCCGATCTCCTCGGCGAGGCCCTCGGCGCGGTTGTACACGCCGCCGCCCACGACCACCTGCGTCTTCTCGCAGGCGCCGATCTCGATGAGCTTGTCGATAAGCCAGCGCGTGCCGGGCAGGTCCTGCGGGGCCGACGCAAAGAGCAGCAGCACGTCGGGCTGCTCCTCCTGCACGTGACCGAGGATCTCGTCCTCCGCGATCCCGCCCGCGCCGAACCGCACGTCGTACCCGTCGGCCTCGAGCAGGTCGACGGCCATCTGGGCGCCCAGCTCGTCCGGGTCGCTCGGGCCGCAGAACGCGATGACCGAGCGTCCGCGGTCGGGCCGGCGCTCGAGGCGCAGGGCCGTCTGATCGATCAGCACCCGGAGCAGCCGCGTCGCGTAGTGGTGGGCCAGCGCCGAGAGCTGGTCCTGGCGGTAGAGCGTCTCGATCTTGTTGTAGACCGGCCAGAACAGGTCGGTGTAGAGGAGCTCGGCGGGCGTCTCGTCGCGGAGGGCGTCGGCGACGACCTCCCGCGCCGCCGAGCGGTCGCCGGCGATGAGCGAGTCGAAGAAGCGTTCGATGAGGATGTCCTGGCTGTTCACGTGTCGTCCCCCGGGTGGGCGTTGTTTCCTGAACCGTCGCCGCGACACTCGCGACGCGGGGGCAGCATCGGCGGGGGAGTGAGATTCGCTTCACGGCGCGGCGGGGGGTTCGGCATACTGGACCTTGGCCGGCCGCGGCCGGCCGGCCCGGCCTCAGTCGGGCGCGACTGCCCGATAACAGACGCACACCCCGAGCGTCATCGGTCGCGCGGATACGGAGTGGAAGCCGTTGTCCAGCAGAGCCTTGCGCATGGCCTCGGGCTGGAGGAACGTCTCGATGGACCTCGGCAGGTAGCGGTAGGCGCCGGTCCGATCACGCGCGATCAGTCCGGCCGTCACCGGCATGATGTATGCCGTATACAAGCGGTTGAGCGCCCTGACGACCGGATGGGGGGGCGTCGCGAACTCGAGGATCACGAGCCGCCCGCCCGGCTTGAGGACGCGGCGGAACTCGGCGAGGGCCCGGGCGGGGTCGGTCACGTTGCGGATGCCGAACGCAATCGTCAGGGCGTCGAACTCGCGGTCCTCGAAGGGGAGGTCCAAGGCGTCGGCGTGGACGTAGGTGATCTTCGGATGGCGGTTGCGCTCGCGGGCGAGGTCGAGCATCTCGGGCGTGAAGTCGCCGCCCACGACCTCCGCGGCGGGGGTGGCGCGGGCGAGGAGCAGGGCGAGGTCGCCCGTGCCGCAGGCCATGTCGAGGGCGCGCTGGCCTTCGCGAAGCTCCGCCGCTCTCACGGCGGCTCGGCGCCACGCCTGGTCGCGCCCGAAGGAGTGGAGACGGTTGTTGAGGTCGTAGCGGCGGGCGATCGCCGCGAACATCGTGCGGACCTTCTCGGCCTTCCGCTCGTCCTCGTGGGGCGAGCGAGCCAGATCGTCCGCGGTCCAGCGGGCGCCTTCGGGCGGGGCGGCGGCGGGCGGCTTCGTCGGCGATGGGGGCACCGGGGCGTTCATCGGTTCATAGTATGGTTCGGCGGGGACGGCCCCGCGGATGACGCTGCTCCCGGCTCGCGCCGCTCGAGTGGACGGCGGTCAATGCGATGCGATGGGAGCGGCCTGAAGGAGATGCGGATGCGACGGATGGCCACGGCGGCGCTGGCGACCCTTCTGACTCTCGCGCTCGGGCTCAGCGGCGGGTGCACCACGAACCCGGCGACGGGCAAGACGCAGCTCGATCTCCTGAGCCTCGAGCAGCAGATTGCCCTTGGCGAAGAGAGCATGCCGACGCTCGTGGCGGAGTACGGCGGCGCGTACCCGAGCGGGAGCACGCAGCAGTACGTCACGGACATCGGGATGCAGCTTGCGGCGACGACCGAGGCGGACTTCCCGAACCTGCCCTGGGAGTTCACGCTCCTTGACTCGGACGTGATCAACGCGTTTGCGCTGCCCGGCGGGAAGGTGTTCATCTCCAAGGGGCTGGTGGCGAAGCTCGACAACGAGGCGGAGCTCGCGGCGGTGCTCGGGCACGAGGTGGGGCACGTGACGGCCGAGCACGTGAGTTCGCGGATCAGCCAGCAGCTTCTCGTGGCGGGGATCGCCGTGGCGGCGGGGGTGGCGGCGCAGGAATCGGACGAGCGCTGGGTCCGTCAGGCGGTGCCGGTGGTGGTGGGCGTGGGCGGCGCGGGGTACCTGCTCAAGTTCGGGCGGGATCAGGAGCTCGAGGCGGACGCGCTCGGGATGCGGTACGCGACGCGCGCCGGGTACGCGCCGGGCGGCCTGATCGGCGTGCTCGAGGTGCTTCGGGATGCGGCGGAGGGTCCGCAGCAGCTCGAGATCCTGAGCACGCATCCCGCGCCCGCGCGCCGTCTCGACGAGGCGCGGGAGCGGCTCGCTCTCGAGTACACGGAGTCGGGCGGCGCGGTGAACCGGGATCGCTTCATGAGCGAGATGCGGTCGATCGTGGCGCTGCGAGACTCGATCGCGCCGCTCGCGACCGCCTCGTGGTGCGGCACGTGCGCGGGTCACTCGAGCGAGGCGGGATCCGCGTCCGGGCCGGTCCGGGCGGCTGACGCGGCGGAGTGAGCGTCGAGCAGGAGGTCGACGACCGCCTCGGGCATCCGGGCGTGCGCTCCGTCGGCCGTCCAGATCTGGCGGAGGCGGTCGGCGCGGCTCGCGATGAGCGCCTCGGCGGTGTCGAGCGCGACGGGGCGGTCGGGCTCGGGAAGGCGGTGGAGGTCGCCCAGGGCGCAGGTCGTCGCCTGGAGCTCGATCACGAGCGGGACGGAACGTCGCCAGCGCTCGCCCTCGGGCGTCCTGGGCAGGGCGACGGCGGCCTTGGCGAAGTCGGTCCAGGCGGCCAGCAGCGCGGCCCACGTGAGGTTTCGGTCGTCGTCGACCGGGCTTCGGGCGCGATCGGGCGGATCGGGCGACGCGTCGCCTGGAGGGCTCCCGGGCATGCCGGATGGTACGGGTTGGTCCTTCGGCGGGCGACCCGTCCGGTCCGGCGGGCGGCGCCGCGGGGACGCGGTGTGCGGACGGTTCCGTTGAAGGGGCCGCTTTCCCGGACCCGTCGGGCCGCAACGTCCGAAGAAAGAGGCTCTGGGGGGGCGGGTTCTTCCGGTAGAGTCCGTCCTGGGGCGCGATGAAACCACGGTGCGGCAGGGCGGTAGCATGAAGACGATGACCCGAGAGATGGAGCGGAAGCTGATCGAGCAGGCGGGGCGCGGGGATCGCGCGGCCGCGGCGAAGCTCATCCGGGCGCACCAGCGATCGCTCTACGCGTACCTGCTGCGGCTCTCGGGCAAGCCGGACCTCGCGGAGGACATCGCCCAGGACGCGTTTGTCCGGGTGCTGTCGCACATCGATCGCTTCGACACGCGGTTCCGGTTCTCGACGTGGGTGTTCACGATCGCGAAGCGGCTCTACGTGAACGCGAACCAGAAGATGAAGCCGCACTACGACACGGAGATCGTGGGCTCGAGCGGCGGGGACGGCGGGCTCCCGATGGATCCGACGGCGGACGCGGAGCGGCGCGACCGCTCGCGCGACGCGGTGCAGGACGCGCTCGAGACGCTCAGCGAGACGCAGCGCGAGGTGTTCCTGCTGTTCCACCAGCAGGAGTGGCCCATTGCGCTGATCGCGACGCACTGCGGGCTGCCCGAGGGAACGGTCAAGAGTCATCTGCACCGGGCGCGGCAGAGGATGCGGTCGCACCTGCGCGACAGCGCGCGTCACCAGGGCGTGCTTCAGGAGGCGGGTCTTTGAGCGGCGGCTCCGTCCAATCCGGGGGCGATCGCGGGCGTTCGGTCGATCCGCTCCGCCTGGCGGACGCGGCGCTTGACGGCGATCTTCGAGTCGAGGAGGCGCTCGATCGCTCGGGACGCGGCGCGACCCGCGCGGCGGCTCACGTTCGGGCGATCCGTCGGCTCGAGCGGCTGCTGCGGGTGGAGAAGAACAGCCTGGGCGCGACGGGCGGCGCCCCGGACCTGACGGACCGGGTGCTCGAGGCGGTGGGCGAGCGGCGCGGGTGGCTTGATGTTCGTTCGCGGCGGCTCGTGTGGGGCGGACGGATCCTCGCGGCGGCGGCGCTGCTCGCGGCGATCGGTCTGACGCTCTCGGTTCGGCGGGCGGCGCCCGAGTTCGTGACGCCCTCGGCGACGGAGCACGCGCTGGCGTCGGTCGTCTCGAGCGGCGAGCGCGCGGCGACCGAGGCGACCGGGACGGTGACGCGGGTGGTCGAGACGATCGAGGAGCGGACGCCGGTCATCGTTCGCATGACCACGACGCTCGGGGCCGAGCCCGGGATGATCCTGCGGCTTTCGGGCGCGGAGGACGTGCAGACGGCGACGCTGTTCGGTCCGCGCCTGGCGGCGGTGCGGTCTCCCGCGCCGAGCGGTTTCGCCCCGGTGAGCGTGGCGACGTTCCGCGCGTCGGCGGCGCGGGTGACGGTGGAGGCGCCGCTGTGCCCGCTCTCGCGGCATGCGGTCGAGGCGGCGGCGGGCGTGGATCGGACGCCTCGGCTGTTCCGGGCGATGAGCTCGCCCACGGCGTCGCTCGGCTCCTTTGGGAGCGGGGCCCCGGGCTTCCTGCTTGGCGGCGGCGGCTCGTCTCCGCTGAACGCTCCCGAGAAGTGACCCGGCGGCGTGCGGCGGGGGATCGATCCCGATGATCGTGCGAAGTGGGGGGCGACGCCCTGGCGATGCATCGCTCGGGACGACCTGCCGGTATGAGGGGCCGATGAGCATCGTGTGGGCGGTGTTTGTGAGTCTGGTGGTCGTGCTTGGCGCGTCGACCGCGGCGCGCGCGGGCGGGCATGCGTCGCACGTGCCGGCGGACGTCGACGTCTTCATGACGCTTCGCGAGGCGCGGCTCGAGGACTGGACGTTCCTGTCGGGGCTCGCGGGGTCGGGCGCGGAGGCGACGGCGGCGTGGGAGGAGCTGGGGGCGGTTCTGGGTCTCGAGAAGCGCGAGGCTTTCGAGGCGCTCGCGGGTCGGCGGGCGTCGGTCGCGGTGCGCGGGGCGTGGGCGAGATCGGCGGAGTGGGTGGTGCTGCTGACGCTCGAGGAGGCGTCGGCGGAGCGGTTCCGGCGGGCGTTCAAGGCGCGGCCTCGGAAGATCGTGGCGGGTCGTCCGGTGCTCGCGCTCGAGGGCGGGGAGTACCTGGCGGCGGTGATGCGTCACGAGGACGCGGTGGTGCTGGCGCTGGCGCGGTCAGGGTTCGGCGACGCGTCGCTCTTTGAGGCGGTGTGCGCGGACGGCGGGGCGCGGCTTTCCGAGACGGAGGCGGGGTGCGGGCTCGAGGAGCTGCGCGGGGCGCGGTACGCGGCGGTGGTTCGGCTGCCGTGGGAGCAGGGGTGGCTGGCGGCGGGGACGAAGGCGCTTGGTCCGGAAACGCTGGTGCGGGTCGTCGGGCGGCTTTCGGAGGCGTGCGAGGGGGGCGTGTCGATCGAGCCGCGGGCGTGGTCGGAGGCGTTCGACGGGGCGCTCTTTGCGGCGGTGGAGCGGACGGGGTCGCTCGTCGAGCTTCAGCGGAAGGAGGGCGCCGACGGGACGCTCGCGCTGATCGCTCCGCTGCTTGAGGCGCTGATGCCGGCGGGGGGCGGGGGAGCGGCGCTGGTGATCCGGGAGGACGCGGAGGCGGGGCTGGCGATCGGCGCGGCGCTGACGGCGGCGTCCCCGGTGGAGCGGGCGGCGGAGCTGGACGCGGCGGCGTCGCGCACGCTCGGGCGGCTCGGGCAGGCGATGGGGCAGGGGGCGTGGGAGCATGATTTTCTCGGTCTCTTCCCGCGGGCGACGCGGCGGGCGAGCTTCCCGAACGGGTTCGAGATCGCGTGGGCGTACGCGGGCGCGCCCGAAGCGGGGGGCGGCGTCGGATGGCTCGCGGCGTCGACGAGCGATGATCTGCTCGGGGCCCTTCACCGCTCGGCGACGCGCCAGGCGAGCGAGCGGTTCCCGGAGGTGGACGAGGCTCTGGGCGAGCGGGGCGAGTGGCGATCGGTCGGGGCGGCGCGCCCGGCGGCTCTCCTGCGCGTGCTCCGGGGCCAGGGGGCGGAGCCGCCCGCGGCGATGGGGGGGCTTGCCCGGGTGGAGCTCGTCGAGTGGACGCTCCGGGACTTTCCGGGCGGGCGGCTCGAGGGGGAGGTCCTGATGCGCCGGGCGGAGGCGGGCGAGTCGGCGCGGGAGTCGGCACGGGAGTCGGCGCGGCCCCGGCGGCGCGAGTGAGGATTTGACGAGTGGCATGACCTCGGGGCGGGCGCGGCTATGATTCCCGCTCGCCGCACCCGCTTCCCGCCCCCGGACGCGGCCGCCAACGGACGGCACGCCGCGCGACCGACGCCCCCGCGGGATCTCTCACGAAGGATTTGGCTCATGGAGCTTCGGAACGTCGCGATCATCGCGCACGTCGATCATGGCAAGACCACGCTCGTCGACGAGCTGCTCAAGCAGTCGGGCATGTTCCGCGCCGGCGAGCTGGACAAGCTCGCCGGCGGTCAGCACGGGCTGATCATGGACTCGGGCGACATCGAGCGCGAGCGGGGGATCACGATCCTCTCGAAGACGTGCGCGCTGACGTACACCGCCCCGAGCGGGCGGGACTACCGGATCAACATCGTCGACACGCCGGGGCACGCGGACTTCGGCGGGGAGGTCGAGCGCGTGCTGCGCATGGCGGACGGCTGCCTGCTGCTCGTCGACGCGTTCGAGGGCCCGATGCCGCAGACGCGGTTCGTGCTCGGCAAGGCGCTCGAGGCGGGCCTCAAGCCGGTGGTGGTGGTGAACAAGTGCGACCGGCCGGACGCGCGGCCCGACGCGGTGGTCGACGGCGTGTTCGACCTGCTCGCGGAGCTCGGCGCCAACGACGCGGCGCTGGACTTCCCGGTGGTGTACGCCTCGGCGAAGAACGGGTGGGCGAGCACGGACTGGCGCGAGCCGACGACGGACATGCGCGCGGCGTTCCGGGCGATCATCGAGCACGTTCCGGCGGCGCGGTACAACGGGAGCGGTCCTCTGCAGCTGATGGTGACGACGCTCGACTCCAACGACTTTGTGGGACGGATCGGGATCGGGCGCGTGGAGCGCGGGTCGGTCAGGCGCGGTCAGCGGGTGGCGCTCCTCAAGCGGGACGGCTCTCGGGTGGACGCGAAGGTGGTCGGGCTTCAGCGCTACGTCGGGCTCAAGCGCGTGGACGTCGACGAGGTGACGGCGGGCGACATCGCGGCGCTCGTGGGCGTCGAGGGCATCGACATCGGCGACACGGCGGCGGACCCGGAGCGCCCCGAGGCGCTCCCGAGCGTGGCCATCGACGAGCCGACGATCACGATGGTCTTCCGCGTGAACGACTCGCCCATGGCGGGGCAGGAGGGCAAGTACGTCACGAGCCGGCAGATCCGGGCGCGTCTCAATCGCGAGCTTGAGCGCGACGTCGCGCTGCGGGTCGAGGACGGGCCCGAGGGCGAGTTCATCGTGTCGGGCCGCGGGCTGCTTCACCTGGGCATCCTGCTCGAGAACATGCGTCGCGAGGGGTACGAGCTGGCGGTGGGCAAGCCGCGGGTGATCCTGCGCGAGATCGGCGGGCGCGTGTGCGAGCCCTTCGAGCGGGTGATCATCGACACGCCCGAGGCGCACGTGGGCTCGGTGATCGAGCTGCTCGGACGGCGGGGCGGGGAGATGCGGCACATGGACCAGCTCGGCGCGACGACGCGGCTGGAGTTCCGGGCGCCGAGCCGGGGGCTCATCGGCCTGCGGACGCGGCTGCTCACGGCGACGCAGGGGGAGGGCGTGCTGAGCCACGTGCTCGACGGGTACGAGCCGACGGACGGGGCGGAGATGGGTCGAGGCCGGGGCGTGCTCATCGCGAGCGAGGGCGGCCAGGTGACCGCGCACGCGGTGGAGACGCTCGCGGATCGCGGGATGCTCTTCGTCAAGCCGGGCGACAAGGTCTACGGGGGGCAGGTGGTCGGCGAGCACAACCGCGACAACGACCTGACGGTGAACATCGTCCGCGAGAAGAAGCTCGACAACATCCGCTCGAGCACGAAGGAGGCGACGGTGACGCTCAAGGCGTCGCGGACGCTCTCGCTCGAGGACGCGCTCGAGTACGTCGAGAGCGACGAGGTGGTGGAGATCACCCCGGGGAGCGTGCGGATGCGCAAGCGGGAGCTGAACGAGTCGATGCGGAAGAAGGCGGACCGCGAGGCGAGGAGCCGTCAGGCGAGCTAGCGCTCACGGGCGGGCGGAGGCGGGGCGGGCCGGCTCGCCGGTTCGCTACACTCCCGCGCATGAGCCAGACGACCATGAGCGTGCGTTCTGACCGTTCCCGAGGCGTGATCCACCGGTGGAGCCGGACGCTGATCCCGACGAGCAAGTCGGCGCCCGCGGGCGCGGAGGCGCCGAGCCACGTGCTCCTCGTCCGGGCGGGGTTCATCCGGCAGGTCGGGGCGGGGATCTACGACTACCTGCCGCTGGCGTGGCGGACGCTGCGGAAGATCAGCGAGATCGTGCGCGAGGAGATGGACCGGGCGGGGGCGAGCGAGATGCTCATGCCCGCGCTCGAGCCGATCGAGCTGTTCGCCGGGACGAAGCGCGACGTCGACTACGGCGACAATCTTTTCAGGCTGACCGACCGGCACGACCGGGTGGCGGCGCTCGCGCCGACGCACGAGGAGATCATCACGGAGCTGATGAAGGGATCGGTGAGCAGCTACCGGCAGCTGCCGCTCAACCTGTATCAGATCCAGACGAAGTTTCGCGACGAGTTCCGGCCGCGTTCGGGGCTCCTGCGGTGCCGCGAGTTCATCATGAAGGACGCGTACTCGTTCCACCTGCGCGTCGAGGGCGCCGGCGGGCTGAACGAGGCGTACGACGCGATGTACGCGGCGTACGAGCGGATCTTCCGGCGGTGCGGGCTGGACTTTTCGATCGTGGAGGCCGAGAGCGGGCCGATCGGCGGCTCGGCGAGTCACGAGTACATGGTGAACTGCGACACGGGCGAGGACACGATCCTGCGTTGCCCGGCGACGGGGTACGCGGCGAACGTGGAGAAGTGCGAGACGGGCCCGCGGGCGCACGACTTCTCGGGCGAGCCGCTCGGGGAGCTCGAGAAGGTGCACACGCCGGGGATGGCGAGCATCGGGGACGTCGCGACGTTCATGAAGGTGAAGCCGGTGAACTTCCTCAAGACGATCGTGTTCGATCGCGGGGAAGCGGAGGCGCCGCGGTGGGTGGCGGCGGTGGTTCGCGGCGATCACGAGGTGAACGAGGGGAAGGTGCGCGACGCGGTGGGCGGCGTCGCGCTGGCGGACGAGGCGGAGGCGAGAGCGGCGGGGTTCACGATCGGGTTCGTGTCGCCCGCGAGCGTGAGGGGTCGGAGCGACGCGATGCTGGTCGTCGATCCGGACGCGGCGCAGGGCATGGACGCGGCCAGGGGCAAGGCGATGTTCTGGGCGGCGGGCGCGGACGAGGTGGATCATCACGTCAAGTTCTTCAACTGGCGTCGCGAGCTTGGCGACGCGCTGGATGACGCGTCGCGCGTGAGGGTGGCGGACATCCGCAACGCGGAGGCGGGGGACCCGTCGCCGCGGGATCCGAGCGCTCGGCTCGAGGCGTCGCGCGGGATCGAGGTGGGGCACATCTTCAAGCTCGGGACGAAGTACTCGGACGCGATGGAGTTCCGCATCCTCGATGAGAAGCAGGAGCTTCAGAGCGTGATCATGGGGTGCTACGGCATCGGGGTGAGCCGGACGATGGCGGCGTGCGTGGAGATGAGCCACGACGAGGGCGGCATCGTGTGGCCCGCGGCGATCGCGCCGTACCACGTGCACCTGGTGGTGATGGACGTCGAGGCGGGCGGGGAGGCGATGGCGGCGGCCGAGGACGCGGCGGAGGCGCTCGCGGCGGCGGGGTTCGACGTCCTGATCGACGACCGCGACGAGCGGCCGGGGCCGAAGTTCAAGGACGCGGACCTCATCGGGATTCCCGTGCGCGTGACGGTGGGGAAGAAGGCGCTCGAGCAGGGGGGCGTGGAGCTCAAGGCGCGGACGGACGCGGGGAAGGGCGAGATCGCGCCGGGGGGGGAGATCGTGGAGCGGGTGGCGGCGATGCTCGGGTGAGGGGCGTCGGGTTCCGCCACGGCGGAGCCGTCGGGGCGCCGCGATTGGTGCGGCGTTCCCATGGGGTTTGACGGGCGGGCCGGCTATTCTCAGACCGTTGCCTTTGTGTGGAACTCCCGGCTCGCTTGTTTGACGAGGTTCTCAATGATGATTTATGTGGTTGGCGTCGTGGGGGCGTGCGCGCTGTCGAGCGCGGCGCTCGGGGGCACGGTCGTGGAAATGGCGCCGGTGGGGTCGGAGGTCATCCGCCCCGCGCCCGCGGGCGTGGCGGAGCTGTCGGTCCAATTGATGGACGCGGGACCGGGCCTCGTTGATGTTCGGCTCGTGCACGCGCCGAGCGGCGATGACGCGTCGCCGTTGTCGGCGAGCGGGCTCTGGTTCGGGAGCTCGGGGGATGTCTTCCAGGAGCTCGTTTCGATCGATGATTCGCTCGCGGGCGTGTCGCTCGTGGCGGCGCCCGCGACGGGGCCCGCGGCCTTTGACTTCGCGGCGGCGTTCGGCGTCACCGCGGACCCGGCGTCCGACGGCGGCGGCGTGGGCGCCGGCGAGTGGGCAACGGTGCGGCTGAGCCTGCGCGACGGCCTCGACGCGGCGGACGTGCTCGCGGCGATGGCGGAGGGGCTGCGGATCGCGGCGGTGGTCGACGGCGGCGTCGGGGCGACGCTCTACGTGACGCGCGGGGCCGCGATCACGTTCGACACGCCGCGGGCGCCGCTCGCGCCGGCGGCGTGGCTCGGCGCGGCGGGCCTGGCGGGCGTCGCGCTGGGGCGGCGGCGGGCGTCGTCGGATCGGGACGCGATGACCACGCCGGGCAGAGGCCGCTGAACGGGTCATCGCCATCGCCGGAGCGTCGCGGCGCGTCCTCGGTTGCGACGTGGGGGCCGGCGGACACGCGGAGGCTTCGCGCGCTCTCGCAGCGTCGCTCGTCTCAACTGTCCTGAGGCCGAGACTCTCCGTCGACGACGGGCGACGTCTCCCTTTTCATGGCAGGGTGCAGGACCGAGAGGACTCGCGATCTCTCCTGTCCGAGCGATCGGCGTCCGGGGACCTGAAACGGGCGGGCGCGCGCTCGGCGACGACCTTGGGGACATGCAGGAGGGGGGCGGGTTCGCCTCGGGGCGGCGCCGCGGGCGAACGCGACCGCCGGACTCGTGAATGAAGGAGCGGGCGACGACCGGCTCTTGACGATGCAGGCGTCGCGGCGCGGGCGTAGATTGATGGGCGTTCGACGAACCGTTTCACGAGGAGAGAGACGCTGTGACGGATATTGCAAAGCTGCTTGGCGACGAGGCGGACACGCTGCTCGGGCACACGTGCTCCGGCGTCAAGAAGGACGCGCTTCAGGCGCCCGGGCCGGACTTCGTGGACCGGGTGATGTCGCTGACGGATCGGCCGACGGGGGTGCTGCGGAGCTACCAGCAGCTGCTCGATCACGGGCGGCTCGGCGGGACGGGGTACGTGTCGATCCTGCCGGTGGACCAGGGCGTGGAGCACACGGCGGCGAGTTCGTTCGCGCCGGAGCCCTCGTACATGGACCCGGAGCGGATCGTGGAGCTCGCGATCGAGGGCGGGTGCAACGGCGTGGCGTCAACCTTCGGCGTGCTCGGCGCGGTGGCGAGGAAGTACGCGCACAAGATCCCGTTCATCGTGAAGATCAACCACAACGAGCTCCTGAGCCATCCGAACGAGTACGACCAGGTGCTCTTCGGGAGCGTGCGGCAGTGCTTTGAGATGGGCGCGGTCGGCGTGGGGGCGACGATCTACTGGGGCTCGCCCGAGAGCCGGCGGCAGCTCCAGGAGATCAGCGCCGCCTTCGAGGAGGCGCACGCGCTCGGGATGATCGGCATCCTGTGGTGCTACGTGCGCAACAGCGAGTTCAAGACCAAGGGCGGCGACTACAACGTCTCGGCGGACGGGACGGCGCAGGCGGACCACCTGGGCGCGACGATCCAGGCGGACATCGTCAAGCAGAAGCTGCCCGAGAACAACGGGCTCTTCAAGAACGTCAAGGTCGGCAAGACGCACGACCGGGTGTACAGCGAGCTGACGAGCGATCACCCGATCGACCTGACGCGCTGGCAGGTGGTCAACGGCTACAGCGGGCGGATCGGGCTCATCAGCTCGGGCGGCGCGTCGAGCGGCGCGGGCGATCTGGCGGAGGCGGTGCGGACGGCGGTGATCAACAAGCGAGCCGGCGGCATGGGGATGATCTCGGGCCGCAAGGCGTTCCAGCGCCCGATGAAGGAAGGCGTGGAGCTGCTCCACGCGATCCAGGACGTGTATCTGGACGAGTCGGTGACGATCGCGTGAGGCCGCGAGGCCCGCGGCGCGGGGCCGGCGCGAGCGAGGAGCTTCCATGAGCGGCGTGGACGAACTGGCGGCGACTCCCGCGGAACTCAGCGTCCCCGCGTCCGCGGAGGGAACGCTCATCCCGCTTCGCGTTCATCTGGTCGACGCGGCGACGGGGGCGGCGTGGTCCGGCGCGACGCGGGAGCTCGACGACGTGGGCGTGGCCGCGATGATGTGGTCCTACGGCTCGGTCGGCGGCTCGTCCCCCTGGAGCGGCTCTCGGCGTCCGATGATCAGCGAGCGGCCGGACGGGGAGGCGTTCAACCGGCTCGTGGAGCGGCTGCGCGAGACGGGCGTGCGACGCGTGTCGCGGGCCGAGGCGCTCGATGAGCTTGACCGGCTCATCGTCGGCGCGATGGAGCGGCGCCCGGACGTTCCGATCTTTCTCTCGGGCGGGCTGGACTCCCAGGCGATGGCGCTCGCGAGCCTGCGTCTCGGGCGGCGGCCGCGGTGCTACACCTTCGGCGAGGCGGTGTCGCGGGACGTCCTGGGCGCGAGGCGGTTTGCGCGAGCGACGGGGCTCCCGCACGAGATCGTCCCCTACGGCGACTGGACGCTCGAGTCGTTCGACGAGCTCATCTACGAAGCGACGCGGGGGACCACGGGGCTTGAGGTGGCGCACATGCTCGGGGGGCTGCGTCCGGTCTCGGCGCGAGTGCCGGAGGCGTACATCGGGTTCCTCGGCGACGCGATCACCGGCGCGCACCTGCCGAGCGAGGGGCCGGTGGACCTGGGCGCGGTGAAGCGGACGGTGCTGCCCGGTCGCGGCAAGCCGGACAGCGCGGTCGAGCGGCTCTACCCGGAGGCGTGCGCCGAGGTTGAGCGCCGCGTGGGTGAGCGGTGGGAGGCCTACGCGCCGCTCGCGCCGCACCAGCGCCACATGCTGATCGATCTTGAGATTCGCCAGGCGACGTGGATCGCGGCGAGCTTCGGGGTGTGCGACCGGCTCGTGCGGTGCCACACGCCGCTCAACGATCTTGAGCTCGCCTCGTTCCTCCTGTCGCTTCCGGAGGAGGAGCTTCGGGGGCAGGCGCTCTACCGCGCATGGATCCGCCGGGCTTCGGCGCCGTGGCGGCGTTCGCTCGGGCTCTTGAAGGCGGTCGACACCGTGCGGGGGCGGATTCGCCGGCGGCTCGGGAAGCGGACGCCGCTTCGGCTCGACTGGTCGGCGAGGATCGATCGCTCGCGGGGGTGGCTCGAGGCGTCGGCGCGGGCGGCGCCGGACGAGAGGCTCCGCGAGCTGTGCCTTGCGTCGCTCGAGCGGCCCGATTGCGGGCGTGGCTATCTCCCGACGGTGTTGTGGGCCGCGGCGCTCGCGAGGGCGTGCCGGGCGGATCTTTGAGAGGAGTCGACGGTGAAGCATTCGATCACCGCGTACGAGGTTCGGCTGCCGGATGACTGGACGATCTCGCCGGCGCCGTCGCGGCGGGAGTGGATGTCCCAGACGCCCAAGCAGTCGGCGAACCGGTGCCTTCCGCTGACGATCGCGAACCAGGCGGGGTGGGTGGTGAACTGCCCCGTCTCGTTCAAGGCGACGTGGAGCGGCTCGGACGCGATTGACGCGGTGACGTTCGAGTTCTCGGAGAAGCCGGAGCGCTACAGCCGGCAGATCGCGTCGATCTTCGGGCTCGGGATCGTCTCGTTCTCGCTGCCGTGGCTGTTCCGCACGAGTCCGGGGGTGGGGCTCATCGTCCGGGGGCCGACGAACTGGTTCAAGCCGGAGTGTCTTCCGCTCGACGGGTACGTGGAGTCGGACTGGGCGCCGTACACGTTCACGATGAACTGGCGCATCATGAAGCGGAAGACGGGGATCTACTTCCAGAAGGGCGATCCGATCTGCATGCTCCAGCCGTACCCGCTCGACATGCTCGAGGAGACGGAGGCGCGGGTGGCGCCGATCGAGTCGGATCCGGAGTTGCAGCGCGAGTTCGAGGCGTGGACGGCGCACCGGAAGGCGCAGTCGCGGGCGGTGAGCGAGGGTGAGGAGCCGAAGTTCCGCCTCGACTACCTGCGGGGCGTGAAGCCCGAGGGCGAGCGCATCCCGACGCACCGGACGCAGTTGAAGCTCGACGGGTTCAGCCGGCGGAAGCCTGGTTCGTAGGAAGCGACGGGCTGGTGAGAACCGCGGTCGTCCGGTTCATGCGCGGGCGGAGAAGGCGACCGTTGACGCGATGCGCTAGCTCGTCGGCTTCGTGCGGGCGAGCGGCGAGTCGCCCGCGCCCACCCACAGCGTCATCGAGCGATCGTCGATGCGGCGGCCGTCGATGCGGAAGCGGTCGGGCGTGACGCCCCGATCGTGGAAGCCGAGGGCGCGGTAGAGACGCTCGGCGGGCTCGTTCCCGACGAACACGCCGAGATCGAGCCAGTCGATCTCGGGCTGGGCCCGCGCCCAGTCGATCGCGGCGGTCATGAGGGAGCGTCCGACGCCGCGGCCGCGGTGCGTCCGGCGAACGCCGAGCCCGACGTCGGCCCGGTGGAGCCCGGTGCGGAGACCGCTCCCGGTGAGGCTGACCTCGCCGACGCAGAGGGTCCGGTCGAAGGCGCCCCAGGTGCGTCTCCACTCGGGCTCGGAGAGGGGGCGGGCCCACGCCTCGACGCCGGAGGCCCGGCGGCGATCTTCGTCGAAGGGTTCGTCGCCGTGGTAGGGCCCGTGCGGGACGGGGTCGGCGGCCTCGGCCTCGCGCTGGTCGCGGAGGAGTTCGAAGAGGGGGTCGAGGTCGCCGGGGAGGAGGAGACGGATCTCTGGAGCGTTCATGAGAGGCTCGGGAAAGAGCCGCCGACCGGAATCGAACCGGTAACCTCGAGATTACAAATCACGCGCTCTGCCAGTTGAGCTACGGCGGCAAGTTGTTCGAACTCAGGCGGAGCACCGTCCCGAGCGAGCACGCGCAGGCGGCGGGTCGTCTGGTCGCCGGCGCCAGGAACGTCTGGCCCGGGGGCGATGATACCGGTTCGGACGTCCGAGCCGAGGCCGCGTGCGGGCGAGGCCTGCGCCGTGCGCGCGGCGCGAAGGCGGATCGGCGAGCGACGTCCAGCGCTCGGGGGTTCAGCCGATCAGGCGTCGGGCGTTCCCTCGGAGGGCGGTGAACGCCGCTCGTTCCCATGCACGCGGGCGGGTCGGGTCGCAGGATGCCCGTGATGGGCCGGGCCGCTCGCCGACGCGTGTTGGGGCGTGATCTCGGCGCCCGCGGGGCGCCCCGGCGTCGCGGCGGGTCCCGAGAATCTCCTCCTGGGGCCGGTTTCCTTCGGGAGCCGGTCCCTTTGCCTTGGGCCGAGCAGCGGACCGGCCAGATTCCCGGACGTCCGCGAGGCTTGCGCAAGCCTTTTGCGAGCCGCCGCTTTTTCCCGTGCAAGGCCCCCCGGCGGGCGGGTACGTTCATCGTTCCGCGTCATACGTCCGCGAACGTCGGGCAGGACTCTCGAGAGCCGGAGGTGAGCCGTGCGTCACTGGTGGTTGATGATCTCGTCGGCGGCGGTGCTCGCGGCGGCGTTCCCCGCGCGCGGCGATCTGGCGGTTGGAGATCTCAACGGGGACGGCTTCGTGAACGTGCTCGACGTCGCGCTCGACCGCGGGCTCGGCGGGGACGGGGTCTCAGCCCGCGGGTTCATGGAGGCGGTGATCTTCGACCCGTCGGACCTCACGATCGCCCCGGGCGAGCAGGCGACGCTGCTGGTCATCTTCGACAGCGGCGAGGAACCGATCTTCGGCTACTCGCTCGACGTCGACGTCTCGGCGCTGTCCGGCGCGACGGGGACCCTTGCCCCGGTCCCGGCGGCGTCCGGCTTCGGCGGCGCGAGCAACGTGATCGAGGGGGCCGGCGCGACGCTCGACCCGTTCTTCAGCGTCATTCAGAGCTCGCCCGACGGCGGCCTCTTCGTCTCGGCCAACACCAGCGACGCCTCGGCCGTCGAGTCGGTCCCCGGCGTCAACGACGTCTTCGCGGAGATCGTCCTCGAGGCGCCGGCCGGCGCCTCGGGAGCGTTCGAGATCTCGCTCGGGCCCGGGTCGGCGATCGCCGACGCGGCGGGGCTTCCGATCGAGTTCCTGCGGAGCGTGGCGACGATCACGGTCGAGCAGTCCGCCGACGGGCCCACCCGCTACGAGGAGGGCGACCTTGACGGCGGGAACGATGACTTTGAGTCGCGCGAGACCTTCACGGCGAGCGACCCGCTGTGCTCGTACCTCTCGGGCAAGCTCGAGCCGGTCGCCTACGAAGGGCGCGCGCCCGATACCTACCTCTTCCTCTTCGACAAGGACGACAACGTCGTCTGCGAGGACGACAACTCCTCGACCAAGGGCAACGGCAAGGCGTCGGCCTGCTTCGGCGTCGCGCCGATTCCGGACGACGACGGCGACGCGGCGACGGTGCGGATCGGGCTGACCGGGCGCCCGGACGGTGTCGACGGGGCGTTCAACGGGCTCTTCTTCAACGCCCCGCACGCCCAGCTCGGCGAGGCGGAGGTGTGCGTCGTCTACTACGACGGTCACGGCGCGGAGATCGGGTCGGACGTCTACGTCGCCCGGTTCGTGACGGGCGCCGAGGCGTTCCGGATCAACTACGTCGTGCCCGAGGGCACGGCCACGGTGGACGTGATCGTCGACAACACGACGGAGCGGTTCGACCTCGGATCGGACGTCGACTTCTACCAGATCGAGGGACTCGAGCCGCTCTGCGACTACGCGATCGCGCTGGTGGGGGGCGTGCGGGACGATTGCTCTCCGACGGACCTCGCGCTGGCGTGGTTCGACAAGCACGGCGACCGCGTGGACCCGGTGGCGCAGGGTCAAGCGCTGACGGTCATCTCGGACGTCAACGGACGGATCCGCCTGGCGGTCTCGGGCGTGGGCGACGGGGACTTCGACGGGCTGCTCGACGAGTCGGCGGAGATCCCGGCGAGGAACGTGGGGACGCCGGGCGTGGAGTTCCCGCCCGTGCACGACGTGATCGGCTGCTACACGCTCAAGATCGACTGGAACAAGCACGCTCCGACGACGCCCGACGGGCGCCCGCTCGAGGGCGTCGCGCTGCAGCTGTCGACGGGCGACCTGAACCTCGACGGCGGCGTGGACATCGTCGACCTGTCGATCGTGCTCAACAACTGGGGCTGGACCGCGCCCTGAGCGGTCGCAAGGGCGCCGATCGGCGCGAGGGGTGACGACGTGAAGCGAGCGGGCGGACGTGCGAGCGGGGGGGCCATGGCGGCGGCGGCGGCCGGCGGGCCCCGGGC
>Ga0081535_100571_pt1 | contig 22559 bp, 24 predicted proteins | sample HotLakmasection3_FD_71020 | JGI IMG/M metagenome (GOLD analysis project Ga0081535, IMG submission 71020) | Hypersaline microbial mat communities from Hot Lake, Washington, USA - Section #3 (SPADES assembly) (version 2) | ecosystem: Environmental > Aquatic > Non-marine Saline and Alkaline >... | reverse complement strand
CGTGCCGGGCAGCACGACGATCAGCGGCAGGTTCCGGTACGCGGTCAGGCCGTCGCTCTCGTAGGCGCGCAGCTCCGGCTCCTCGACGCCCCCGCCCCCCCCCCGCACCGATCGCGCCCGGTCCCCCCCCCCGCTCAGGGGCGACCTGACGCCCCCGCCCCGGGAGGGCCCGCGCCTCCGCCCGCGCCGGCGCCGCGACCCGCCAGGCGAGCGACAGGCCAGGGGAACGCCTCGGAGAACCTCGGCCGCCCCGCCAAAAAAAACGGTCGGAGCTGAGGGATCAACGCGTGCGGCGCAGAAGCACGGTGAACCCGCACGCCGCACCACGCGGCACACGAACACACACGCCGCTTCTCAAGGAACACCGCGATGACACGATCCATCCTCATCACCCTCGCCGCCTCCGCCGTCGCCGCCCCGGTCCTGGCGTTCCCCGTCGACGGCCGCTACATCGACGGCCCCGACTGCGACAACCACGGCCCCCAGTTCGCCATCGACGAGCTCGGCACCGGCCCGCTCTTTCCCGACGACGAACTCATCAGCGCCGTCGCCACCATCACCGACCTCTCCGCCTGCACCATGACCGACGATCCGACCGTCGCGAACCAGCTCATCCGCATGACCAACCTCTCGGGCCGCGACCTCTCCAACCTCTTCTACGTCGCCGATCCCCAGACCACCTTCTCCAACGTCGACGGCTTCGCGACGACCAACCTCGTCCCCTCCCCCGACGACTTCCTCACCGCCGCCTTCCGCATCGACGCCGAGGGATCCAACCGCAACCTCATCTTCGAGTCCATCAGCGCCGACGGCGTCTTCCAGGCCGGCGAGACCTGGCAGTTCATCGTCCAGGACTTCGGGAACCTCCTCGGCCTCGGCGCCGCATCCCTGGGCTCGCTCGACTTCGCGGGCGGCTCCTTCGGCGAGCAGCTCTCGGCCGCCAGCATCGTCCAGTTCGAGATCCCCGCCCCGAGCGCCGCGGCGCTCTTCGGGCTCGCCGGTCTCACCGCCGCCCGCCGCCGCCGCGCCTGACAGGGCGATCCCCGACCTCTCTCCTCTCCCCTCCTGATCTTCCTCGCGCCGGGGCTCGCCAGCCGCGGCGCGGGAATCTCTCTCCTCATTCCTCACACGTGCAGCGACCACGCCGCGGACATCCCCCCGCGGCGTGGTCGCTTTTGGTCACGGACCTGAGAAAGCTCCCGGCGCCCCGCGCGTCCGAAGATCAAGGCGCCGAGACGAAAGCGGCGACGAGCACGCCCGGACCCGCCCGACTCGCGAGCGGACGCCGCGGAACCCGCAGCGTCTGTCCGCCGGCGGGCGCTACGCCGTCACCCCTTCAAACCGCTCCACCACCCGCGTCGCCCCGCGCGTCTCCGCCTCTTCCTTGAGCGCGTCGGCGAACTCGCCCATCCCCATCGTCCCGAGATCCTTTTGGATGCCCCGCGCCCGCACCGACACCGCCCGCGCCTCCGCGTCCCGCGGACCGACGACGACCAGGTACGGGATCTTCTCGTCCGCCGCCACCTTGATCTTCGCCTGCACCCGCTCATCCGACGCGTCGAGCCCGGCGCGAAGCCCGCGGCTCGTCAGCTCGCCGTGGACCTCCCTCGCGTACTCGAGCGACTTCTCGGAGATCGGAAGCACCCGCGCCATCTCGGGCGCCAGCCACACCGGGAACGCGCCCTCGAAGTGCTCGATGAGCACGCCGCAGAAGCGCTCCATCGAGCCAAACGGCGCGCGGTGGATCATCACCGGCCGGTGCGGCTGGTTGTCCGGGCCGATGTACGACAGGTCGAACCGCTCGGGCAGGTTGTAGTCCACCTGCACCGTCCCGAGCTGCCACTCGCGGCCGATCACGTCCTTGACCACGAAGTCGATCTTGGGCCCGTAGAACGCCGCCTCGCCCGGCTCCTCGCTGAAGGGCACGCCGAGCGTCTGCGCCGCCTCGCGCAGCGCCGCCTCCGCCTTGTCCCACTTCGAGGGGTCGCCCGTGTACTTGCTCGAGTCCGGATCGCGCAGCCCGATCCGCACGCGGTAGTCCTCCATCCCGAGCGTGCGGAAGATGATCTTCACGAGCTCGAGGCACCCCGCGATCTCCGTCCCCACCTGCTCCTCGGTGCAGAAGAGATGCGCGTCGTCCTGCGTGAACCCGCGCACGCGCGTCATCCCCGACAGCTCACCCGACTGCTCCCACCGGTACACCGTGCCGAACTCGCTCAGGCGCACCGGAAGATCCCGGTAGGAGTGCGGCGTGCTCCGGAAGATCCGCGCGTGCATCGGGCAGTTCATCGGCTTGAGCATGTAGCCCTCGACCTCGCCCTCGCGCACCTTGTTCGACAGGTCCGCGCACGAGCACCCCTCGCTCGCCAGCCGCTCCATCGCTTCGCGCTCGACAATGGGGGGGTACTGCGACTCCTCGTAGTACGGGAAGTGACCACTCGTGCGGTACAGGTCGAGCTTCCCGATGTGCGGCGTGAACACCGGCGCGTACCCCTGCCGCCGCAGCTCCTGGCTGATGAAGTCCTGAAGCGCCTGCCGCACGATCGAGCCCTTGGGCGTCCACAGCACGAGCCCCTGACCGACCATGTCGTCGATGTGAAACAGCCCGAGCTTCTTGCCCAGCGCGCGATGATCGCGCTTCCGCGCCTCCTCGAGATTGGCGAGGTGCTCGTCGAGTTCCTTCTGCGTCGGGAACGCCGTCCCGTAGACGCGCGTAAGCCGGTCCGAAGTCTCGTCGCCGTGCCAGTAGGCCGACGCCAGCGACATCACCTTCACCGCGCCGATCCGCCCCGTGCTCGGCACGTGCGGCCCGCGGCAGAGATCCTCCCAGTCCCGCTCCGGTTCCCCCGTCGCGTACCACGACAGTTCGCCCGATCCCGCCGCGATCGCTCGCTCCGCGTTGTCGAGCTTGTACTTGCTGCCCTCGGCCCGGAGCTTCTCGAGCCCCTCGGCGATCGGCATCTCGCACCGCGTAAACGCCCGATCCTCCGCGATGATCTCCGCCATCTCCCTCTCGATCGCCTCAAAGTCCCCCTCGCGAAGCGGCCGGTCCTCCGGGAACGCGATGTCGTAGTAGAACCCGCCCTCCACCACCGGCCCGTACACGAGCTGCGCCCCGGGCACGATCCGCTGGATCGCCTCGGCCATCACGTGCGCCGCCGAGTGCCGCATCAGGTACAGCAGGTCCGCCCGACCCTGCTCGTCCCGGGGCTTGATCGTCACGATCCCGAGTTCCGCGTCGCCCGTGATCGGCGTCGAGAGGTCGCTCAGCTCGCCGTCGATGCGCGCGCCGATCGCCGCCTTGGCGAGGCCCGGGCCGATGTCCGCCGCCACCTCCGCCGGCGTGACGGGGTGGTCATACTCACGGGTCGAGCCGTCGGGGAGCGTAATGCGGGGCATGGCGAAACCGTCTTTCTTCCTCGTGCAGGCGGACGCCGGAGCCTTCATTGACGCCGCCGCCCGAGGATATCACCATGAGGCGCCGGCGGGAGGGGCGGACGCCAGAGGCGGTGGCGACTCTCCGGCCATCTCCGACGCCAGCGACCACCGGCGGGATGAGCCCGAATGATCTGCCCCTACTGCGGCGCCGACGACGACAAGGTCATCGACTCACGGGCCTCCGAGGGCGGGCGCTCCATCCGCCGACGCCGCCAGTGCAACGCCTGCTCCCGCCGCTTCACCACCTACGAGCGCGTCGACGCCACCGCCCGCCTCGTCGTCGTCAAGCGCGACGGCTCCCGCGTCCCCTTCGACCGCCAGAAGCTCCTCCGCTCCATCCAGATCGCCTTCGGCAAACGCCCGATCCCCGACGCCGTCAAGCGCGAGCTCGCCGAGGAGGTCGACGAGGACGTCCACCGCGCCTTCGACCGCGAGGTCGAGAGCGTCGAGATCGGCAAGCGCGTCGCCTCCCGCCTCCGCGACATCGACCAGATCGCCTACGTCCGCTTCGCAAGCGAGTACTACCGCTTCGAGAACGTGGGCGAGCTCGAGCGAGAGATCGCCGAGCTCCGCCAGCTCCCGCGCGTCGCGGGCCTTCTCGAGCCGCTCCACGAACACCCGCGCCGCCTCGCCCGTCCGGCCCGCCGCCTCCAGGCACGCCACGAGCGTCCTCCACGACCCGACCTCGGGCTCGAAGGGGCCCGCGCTCTCAAGGATGAGATCCGCCGCCGCGGCGTACGCGCGCGCCTCGATCGCGGCGGCGAGACGATCCTCGTCGGTCGGCGGCGACGGGCGGCGGGCCGCCGTCGCCGGTGCGTCGTCGATCTTCACCGCGCGTCCGAGAATCGTCGGCCCGTCGTAGCTGCCGTCGGACCAGTAGAAGTAAGGCCTCCGCCAGTACGCGGCGCCGAGGAGCCGCTCGAAGCTGGCGCCCGCCGCGACGTAGCGCCGCTCCGGACCCGGACGCCGAACCGGGATCACCGCCGTCACCCGCGGACCCATCGCGAGCGCCGGATCAAGCTCCAGCTCCACGCGCACGCGCGCCTCGGCCGCGTGAGCCGCGGAAACGGGCGTTAGTGCAAGCCAACATGAAAACACGCCTGAAACCAGAGACGATCCGGAAGCGACTTTCTTTCGCATCGGGCCCGACCTTTCCGACAAAACATCCGTGGGCGACGGAGACCCGGTTCCGCGGGCGTCGGTACGATACGGCGCACGCGCGCCCTGACAGGCGAGGAGTCTCGCACGTGATCATCGATCTGCGAACGCAGGCGCCCTTCCCCGAGCGTGATCCGGATCACGCGGAGGACGGCGAACGGACCGAAGCCCCGCTCGACGAGGCGCCCTTCGACGAGGCCATGGCCTGCGTGGGCGTCGCGGCCGTCATCGCCTCGCGCTGCGAGCGCCTGGGCGTTGAGTGCACCAACGACCACGTCGCGGCCTTCGTCGCCCGTGCGCCGGACCGGCGCATCGGCTTCGCCGCGATCGATCCCCTCCTGCCCTCGGCCGACGAGGACCTCGAGGCCGCCATCGAGCGAGGCTTCGCCGGCGTCGCGCTCGCCCCGGCCGATCACGGCTATCGCGCCACCCACGACGGCGCCGAGGCCGTCCTCGCCCGCTGCGCCGAGGCCGGTCTGCCCGTCCTCGTGGCCAACCCCCTCCTGCGGAACCCCGGAAGCCAGCTCGAGTTCGCGAGCCCCGCGCCGCTCGACGAGATCGTGCGCGACCTGCCGAACCTCACGATCATCCTCGGCGACTTCGGCCGCATCTTCCTCGAGGAGACGCTGCTCATGATCGCCAAGCATCCCCGCGTCTTCGCCGAGATCTCGGGCGCCGTCAACCGCCCGTGGACGCTCTACACCGCCATGATCGCGGCCCACGAGCGCGGCGTGCTCCACAAGCTCCTCTTCGGCTCCGGCTACCCCGTCGAGAAGCCCGAAGCCGCCATCGAGCGCATCTACACCATCAACGCCATGCGCGGGGGCACGGACCTTCCCTCGATCCCGCGCGAGAGCCTCCGCTCGATCGTCGAGCGAAACGCCCTCGCGTGCACTGGCATCGAGGCGCCCGCCGCCGAGCGCGCCGCCCGTCCGAAGCGCAAGCCGCGTCTCGCCGCCGGCGCCGAGACCGCGTGACGATCGAGCCCCGCTGGTTCTCGCGCGACGCCGTCCGCCGCGTCGACGAGCTCGCCGTCGATCGCTACGCCGTCCCGAGCATCGTGCTCATGGAGAACGCCGCGCGCGCCCTCGCCGCCGCCGCGCTCGAGATGCTCCCGCGCTCCCGCGCCGCGGTCGCCATCTGCTGCGGCCCGGGAAACAACGGCGGCGACGGCCTCGCCCTCGCGCGCCACCTCGACGCCGCCGGCGTGCCCGTCCGCGTCGTCGCCGTGCGCGCGCTCGACGCGTACGAAGGCGACGCCAGGCTCAACGCGCGCATCGTTGAGCGCCTGAGGCTCGACGTCGCGATCGCCCGCGAGGGCGAAGCCGCGCTCCCGCCCGATGCGGAGCTGATCGTCGACGCGCTCCTGGGCACGGGCCTCACGAAGGCCCCGCGCGGCGTCGTGGCCGAGCTCATCCGGGCGATCAACGCGCGCGCGACGCCCGTCCTCGCCGCCGATCTCCCGAGCGGTCTCGACGCCGACACGGGCGAGCCCCTGGGCGACACAGTGCGCGCCGACCGCACCGTCAGCTTCGTCGGCCTCAAGAACGGCTTCGCCAACCCCGCGGCCGCCGCGTTCACCGGTCGCGTCACGATCGGCGACATCGGCGCGCCCCGCGCGCTCGTTGAGGAACTCGGCTCGCTCACGCCGCCGGCGGGCGACGCGCGTTCCGCGTGAGCCGCGGACGATCGTGCGTGCCTCCGAGCAGCGGGTGCGCACGTTCCGGGGTCGCCCAAAACGACCGACGCGACCGCCCCTCGGACGGTCGCGTCGATTCATCAGTGGGCCTGACAGGATTCGAACCTGTGACCTCACCCTTATCAGGGGTGCGCTCTAACCAGCTGAGCTACAGGCCCCGGTCGCTCGGACGGCCACCGCCGCCCGGCGCGGGCCCCGCAGCGTACGCGGAGGCCCGGAGGGCGTCAATCCGAGCTCGAGGCTAGTCTCACCCCAAGGAGAAGCGACATGAGCAGCCGAATCAGGACCTGGGGCCTCGCCGTCGCCATGGCGGGCCTCGCCGCTCCGGGGTGCGTCTTCGACGACATCAACGAGGGCATCCAGGAATCCAACGTCAATGTGCAGCGGACCAACCAGAACCTCGTCGCCGTTCAGGACCAGATGAGCGAGATCGAGGCGAACCTCGTCACGATCGACGAGGAGCTTGTGACCATCAACGACCGGCTCGAGGTCCTCGCGAGCATCGACGGCTCGCTCAAGAGGCTCGACGCGCACCTCGCCTCGCTCCGCGAGACGATCAAGAACATCGACAGCAGCATCCCCTTCCTCAAGCTCTCGGGCGATGAGGAGGAGGAGGAAGCGGACGCCGACGCGGGCGACGGCGCGTCGCCGGAGGGCGCCGAGAAGTAGCTAGCGAAGCTCTCGCCGGTAGAAGTCGAGCTTCATCGCTTCCTTCGCGCGCCACAGCGTCTCCTCGGCCGTCGCGTTCGCCCGCTTCGTGCCCTCGCGGATGATGTCGATCACGAGGTCGTCGCCGCCCGGCGCGTCGTACGGCGCCCGCCGCTCGCGCATCGGCTCGAGCATCACGTTGATCCGCTCGCCCAGCTCCTTCTTGATCTCGCCGTCGCCGATGTTCTCGCCCTTCTCGTACCGCCGCTTCAGCTCCGCCACGCGCTCCTGATCGTCCATGAACGCGTCGACGAACTGGAACAGCGCGTTGGACGGGTCGCCCGGCTCCGTTGGCGACTGCCGGCCCGTGAAGATCTTGTTGACCTTCTTCTGCACCTGCTTGGGCGTGTCCGAGAGGAAGATCGCGTTGCCGAGCGACTTGCTCATCTTGTTCACGCCGTCGACGCCCACCAGCCGCGACACCCGCCCCACCAGCGCCTCGGGAATCGGGAACACGCCCCCCGCCGCGACCGAGTCCACGTCCGGCGTCTTCGGGTCCACCCCGCAGTAGAGCTGGTTGAAGCGCCGCGCCGCCTCCCGGCACAGCTCGATGTGCGGCACCTGGTCCTCGCCCACCGGCACGTACCGCGGCGTGAACGCCAGGATGTCCGCGATCTGGCCGATCGCGTACATCAGGAAGCCGAAGCTGTACGAGTCCCCGAGCCCCTTGACCTCGATCTCCGTCTTGATCGTCGGGTTCCGCATCAGACGCCCGTACCCCGTCAGCATCGCGAAGTACCACGTCATCTCGCTGATCGCCGGAACCTCGGTCTGGAGCACGATCCGCGAGACCTCGGGGTCGATCCCCGCCGAGAGCCAGTCCTTGACGATCTCGATCGTGTCCTGGCGGATCTCCCCCGGCTTCTCGGCCCGCGTCGTGAACGCGTGCATGTTCGCGAGCAGGAAGTAGCACTCGTAGTCCCGCTGCATCGACACGCGGTTCTCGACCGAGCCCACCCAGTGCCCGAGGTGCAGGCGCCCCGTCGGCGTGTCGCCCGTCAGCACGCGGTCCTTCGTCGTCGTCTGATCGCTCATGGGGCGGAGAGCGTAGCCGAGTCAGACGCCCGACGCCCACAGGTTGAACGCGTTGAAGAGCGCGTGCGCGACGATCGGCGTGCCCAGCCGCCCCGTCCGCTCGTAGCTCAGTCCGAGAATCACCGACAGCACGAAGAGCGCCGGCATCATCGCGGCGTCGAGCACCGGCGCGTGAACCACGACGAACAGCCCGCTCGTCACGATCACGCCGCCCAGCGCCCCCATCCCCGCCCGAACCATCGCCGTCTGCAGGAACCCGCGATAGAGGATCTCCTCCGCCACCGGCGCCGCCACCGTCACCGCGACGACCGTCAGCGCAACCACGCCGGCCGGCGCGCCGTCGCGAAGCAGCCGCAGCGTCTCGTGCCCGAGCGGGTCCGGCGCCGCCCCCATCGCCGCCGCCGCCGTCGCGCCGAAGGTCGCCGCGAGCGTCACGAGCGGGATCGCCCCCGCGAACACCAGCGTCCCGACCCACAGATCGCGCTCCCGCGCCCGGAGCCCCGCACGACGCAGCGCCGGACGCGCCGCCACCGCGATCACCGCGGCCGCGCCCACGCCCAACGCGCCCCCGATGGTCGCCAGAGAGCTCGCCGTCAGGTCGCTCGCTCCGCCGCCGGGTCCCATCGCGACGCCCGCCAGCGCCGCCGCCCCGAGCACCTGCGCAAGGAACGCTCCGAACGCCAGCCCGAGCCAGCCGAGCCACTCCACCCCCGCGCTCTCTCGCGTCCCGCGGTACGACGACGCCCGAAACCACCCCGCGCGCTTCGCCGCCGCCAGCGCGACCACCGCCAGCGCCGCCCAGATCGCCAACCCCAGAACGCCCCCGCCGGTCGTCTCCGCGCCCGCCGCGGACTCGCCCGGAGCCTCGACTTGGGCTAGAACAACACATCCGCCCGAGAGAACGCCCGCCGCCGCGAGAAAGGCCAGGCGCCCGCGCATGCCAGACGACACGCCGAGCCCGACCCCCGATCCCCCCGCGGTTCTCGCGGAAATCGTCGAAGCCAAGCGCGCCGAGGTCGAACGCCGAAAGACCGAGCGCCCCCTCGCCGCGCTCGAGGAGATGATCACCGAGCTCGGGCGCCCCCGGAACTTCTTCCAGGCCGTCACCGCGCCCGCCAAGGCGCGCCGCACCGCCGTCATCGCCGAGATCAAGCGCAAGAGCCCCTCCGCCGGATGGATGCGGCCCGAGTACGAGACCAACTTTGACCCCGTCCGCATCGCCCGAAGCTATCACGAGGCCGGGGCCCACGCCCTCTCCATCCTCACCGACGAGCCCTACTTCGGAGGCGACCTCGGCTACATCCACCGCGTCCGCGACGTCGTCCCCCTCCCCGTCCTCCGCAAGGATTTCATCATCGACCCCTACCAGGTCTACGAGACCCGCGCCTTCGGCGCCGACGCCATCCTCCTCATCGCCGAGTGCCTCTCCGAAGGCCAGATGCTCGACCTCATGATCCTCGCTCGACAGCTCCAGCTCACCACGCTCGTCGAAGTCCATTCCATGGACAACCTCCTCCGCGTCCGCCCACACGTGAGCTTCCCCAACCGCAGCTACATGCTGCTCGGCATCAACAACCGCGACCTGACGACCATGACCACGGACCTCGCCCACACCCTCCGCCTGGTCGACATGGTCGAAGACCGCTCCATCCTCGTCAGCGAGTCCGGCATCAAGCACCACGACGACCTCAAGAAGCTCCACAAGGCCGACGTCCGCATCGTCCTCGTGGGCGAGTCGCTCATGAAAGAGCCCGACCCCGGCGCCGCCCTAAAGAAGCTGCTGAAGGACTCCACCCCGGGCTAGCCGAGACTCCGGTACGACCCATAACCGCTAGATCAATCAGCAATTGCGCACTCCGAAAGAAAAAATTGTGGAAAATTATGCAGAACCGTCGTTTTTCATTTGAGTCCAGTAAGCGATTTGATAATTTCAACGCACGATGCGACACGGGATCATCAAACTCCTGTCGCTGTGCTTGGTTTTCACGGTCGTGACCACCGCGACCTATGTCATAACAGGAAAGCCGACCGCCCCTGCCTCTCTCGACGCGTTGAAGCTCCCCGAACGCGTTGATCTTGGCCTTCAACGCTACGGAGACTCGGCTTCCTATCGCTTCATCATCGAGAACGATGACCCGCGCCGTCCGCTCCGCATTGATCGGGTCGCAAGTGCCTGCGCGTGTACGACCACGGCCACGTCGCCCGTCACGCTAAGGCCGGGCGAGCGTCGCGAGATCACCGGTGCGCTTCGCTTCCCGTTAAACATTCCGCACAGCGCCGAAACGCCCGCCGAGCTCGAAGAACACGCCCGAACGCGTTGGAGCGTTCAGATGCATTTCCAGGTCGCTGATCAGGCGAGGACGTCGATTTTAGAAGCACAGCTGGTGTCACCAGCATCCGTTGATCTCAGTTTGGAAACGACAAGCATACGCATCCACCCCATCTATCGGGACGCGCTAGTCGAGTTGCGAGCGTTCCTCCTTGAACCGGATCGCGAACTCGAGCTGATGCCGCAACCCCCGATCAACGGCGCGCCCCGCTTCGCTCTGAATCCAGCTCAGCTCCCCGAGGGGGAAGCAGGCGTTGAGCTTGTCCTGACCCTCCGAGCCCCGACTTCGGAGCCCGACGGAGATACGAGCTACAAGCTTGTCCAGCAGATCGCTATAACCGGACTCCGCGCCGCGTCGGCATAGAGTCTCAACCCCCATACTCATCCATCTCATTTTGAGAAGTGGCACCAATGAGAACAATTCGCCACCTCACGCTCGCGTCCGCATTCGGAGTGGCAGTCGGTCTGGCTTCAGCAGCCATCGCGAACGTGGACCCGAACGAACCCTCCGCATCGCACGATCTCTGCGACGACGTCTGCGGGAACTGCCCCACCGGGGTCGACAACTGCGCCTGCAACGCCGGCGGGAAGTGTGTTGAGACCGCCGGCGGCGGCTAAGCCGAACGGAGCTGCCCGATGCGCTCGTCGAACAATCGGGGTCTCTTCATACTCGCCGCAACGGTCCTGTTCGTCGCCGCCGCTCTCGCTGTGATGCTGCTGCGCGAAGGAGACGCGCCCAGCATGATGAGTCCAGTCGACTCACGCACGATCGCCGACTCGAAGTATCCCTTCACCCCCGAGGAATTCCGCTCGGCTCGAAACGAGTATGTCGCGGACGAGGCCTACTTCAGTCGCCTTACGGATGAACAAAGGCGCCGCGCCGTCATCGACGAGGAATGGCGCGCCCAGGCCGAGTTCCTCCCCCTCACCGTGCCCGTCGAGACCATCGTCGACCGCTGGCGCCCGCTGCTCCGCGATGAGCGCGACGTGCTCACGAACGCCGAGGAAGACCGCGCGCTCCGTCTGATCGCCGAGCACGCCCGCGCCCGCGCCCAGAACAACCCCTCCGACTTCCGTTCCCTCATCGAGCGCGATCCCGCCGTCGACTGGCTCGACGACCTCGCGCCCGATCCGCGCCACGGCTGGTCCCAGCTCACCGTCTTCTACGACCTCTTCCTCGAGCGGCCCTTCGACGCCGAAGCGCCGCCGGAGCGCATCTTGGATGAAGTCTGGGAAGGCCTGCGCCACTATGACCACCTCTACGAAGCCGTCGGCGTGGGCGACCGGGGCGCCCTCTTCATCGCCCGCCGAATCCGAGCCGAGTCGCTCCTGAACACGTGGGGCAAGAACGAGCCCGGCGCGCCCGAAGACTGGGCCTATTGGACCACGCTCGGCAGCCGCGCCCCGATGAAGTTCACCCAAACCGATGACTCGGTCGAGTCGATGATCGAGCAGCACGAGTCCGTGCTCGTCGTCCAGGCGCGCATCATCGTCCGCCTCCGTGATGATCGCCTGGGCCTCTGGCTCGTCGACCTGCTCCTCGACCCCGCCTCCGACCGCTGGGTCGTCGAACGCACATCCGCCTCCGCCACCGCCACCATGATGACCCTCCAATGACCGCCACGCCAACCGTGCCGAAGCCCGCCGCGCCCCGCGGCATGACCCTCGTCGAGGTCGTCGTCTCGATCGGCGTCATCGCCGTCCTCGCCTCGATGATCCTCCCTGTCGTCGGCGCCGTCCGACGCAGCGCCGACGCCGCCGTCTGCGCGTCGCGCCTCCAGCAGAGCGGCGTCGCCGCCGGCCTCTACGTCTCCGACCACAGCGGCGCCCTCCCCGCCTTCGACTACCCCCGCTACGAATCAGGCGAAGCCGAGCCCATCCGCGTCCCCGGCTGGGGCGAGGTCGACCACTGGGTCATCGTCCCCTTCAACGAGATCGTGTTCTGGGCCTACCACCTGCGCCCGTACGTGGTCGACGATCCCGAGCGCGACTTCGAGGCCGCCATCGAGGCCCTCTGTTGCCCGGTCCCCCACGCCCAGTGGCGTCAAGAGGTTCAGGACAAGGCGCTCGCCGGTCACTCCAAACCCGTCAACGGCATGTGGCCATCCCAAAAGAGCTTCATGAAGAGCCCCGCCCTCTTCACCGATCCCCACGCCTGGTCCGACCGCGCCGCGCCGCCCGACCTCAACCGCGCCCACGCCGTCGTTCGAGCCTCCTCCGTTCGCCACCCCGCCGCCAAGTCGCTCCTCGTCGAACGCGCCGCCTATCACCAGCCCGCGCCCGTCCACCTCGTCGAGAAGCCTCCCGCGGCAAGGTTCAACGCGCTCGCCGTCGACGGCCACGTCTCAGTCAAGAGCGTCGAGGACGGCGTCGCCCCCCACGGCTTCGTCGCCGCCGGCTCCGGGCTCGAAGTCGACTTCGTCGACCCTACGGAGTTCCGCGACACGGGCATCTGGCTCCTCTCCACCCACCAAGGCGCGCACGGACGCGACTGGTGACGCCCCCGGGCCGCCCGACACGCCAGCGACGCCGCCCGAGCTGATCCCGTCCGCGCACGAGAAGAGCCGAGGGACCACGTCCCCCGGCTTTCAGTCTCTCTCACCTCGCAAGGCCGCCTGCCGCCGACGGCGCAGCCCCGCCGCGCCCGCAAGCGACAGGAGCATCGCCGCCCCCGGCGCCGGCACGAACGCCCGCACCTCGCCGATCAGCATCTCGTTCGCCCCAAGCGTGATCGAGTTGATGTCGCCCGTGAACGCCAGCACCCCCGCCTCGAACGGGTGAGTCCTCCCGCGCGATCATCACCGACACGTCGTCGCCCCCGAGATCCTCGGGCGCGTTCGCAAAGGACGTGACCCCGCGCACGTCGCCGTTGACGCCGAGCGTCACCGCGCCGCCGAACTCCACGAACGTCACCTCCACACGCTCGACATCAAACGGCACGCCGCCGGAATCGAACGTCAGCGCAAGCGCGCCGTCGAACTGCGCCGCCGAGTCCTCGAAGTACAGCGAATCATCCAGGCCCACGAACGCGCCGGGGCTCGTGATCGGCGTCTGCGCCAGGTTCAGGTAGTCCGCGATCGTCACGCTGATCCCGTTCCGCTCGAGCACCTGCGACCCGACCGGATCCGGCTCGGGCGCCCCAGGGCCCCAGGCCGTGTCCTCATCGAGGTTGGAAAAGTCGAGCGACGCGAAGTTCATCCCCGCGATCGCCGGGCTCGCGAAAACGCCCGCGAGCGTCGCAACGGTCAGTTCAAACATCTTCATTTCTCAAGGCTCCTTTCCGCGCCAGCGCCCAAGCGCAAGCGCCATACCTGTGCGCGCGCATCGTGGCGCCCGAAGCGCGCCGATCAAACCGACGCCGCCCGATTCGCGCGCTTCCCCCGCTAATCAGGACGCGCCCAGAGCCGCGCCGGCCCCCGCCTAAAACGGCGCTCCGCCCGTGTCACCCTCGCCGATCACGTCCTGCGGACCGCCCCCGTCACGGAAGTCCGACTCCGGCCCCGACCGAGGCCCCGGCGCGAACGTGTACGACGCCGCCGGCGCGCTCGGCTGCGTCCGCAGCCCCGCCGATCCGCCCATCGAACCCCGGAACCCCTCGTGGTTCCGGAACCGCGTGACCCGCGAGTCCCACGTCAGCTCCACCGACCCCGTGGGCCCGTTCCGCTGCTTCGCGACGATCAGCTCCGCCAGACCCCGCTTCTCCGGGTTCTCCTCGATCCACTCCGGGTTCTGCAGGTGGTAGTACTCCTCGCGGTGCAGCAGGCAGATCACGTCCGCGTCCTGCTCGATCGATCCCGACTCGCGCAGGTCGCTCATCCGCGGGCGGTGCCCCTCTCGCTGCTCGGCGCCGCGATTGAGCTGCGAGAGGCAGATCACCGGAACGTTCAGCTCGCGCGCCAGCGCCTTGACCCCGCGCGAGATCGCGCTGACCTCCACCTGCCGGCTCTCGCGGCCCGATCCCGGGGCCGTCAGCAGCTGCAGGTAGTCGATGATGATGCACCGCACCCCGTGCTGCGCCGCGAGCCGACGCGCCCGCGCCCGGAGCTGCATGATCGTCATGCCCGGCGTGTCGTCGATGAACACCGGGGCCTCCGAGAGCGCGCCGCTCGATCGCATGAGCCGCTCGTAATCGTGCTCCGTCAGCTGGTTCCGGCGCAGCTTGTGCGAGTCCACGCCCGAGTGCGCGCACAGCAGGCGCTGCGTCACGGTCTGCCGGCTCATCTCGAGACTGAAGAACGCCACCGCCGCGCGACCCCCGCCCGGCCCGCCCCCGAGCGCGATCTGCTCCGCGAGGTTCAGCGCGAGCGCCGTCTTGCCCATCGACGGACGCGCCGCCACGATGATCATCTCGCCGGACTGCAGACCGCTCGTCAGCTCGTCGAGCGCGAAGTACCCCGTGCTCAGCCCCGTGATCGCCCGCCCGTCGTTGGCGTCGAGGATCTCGAACGTCTCGTGCAGAAGCTCCTTGAGCGACTCGGCCGACTTCGTCGACGCGTCCTCCGCCACGTCGAAGATCAGCCGCTCCGCCTTGTCGATCGTCTCCCGCACCCCCTCGGGGCCCGTCTCGCCCGTGTGGTACGCGTCGAAGAGGATCTGCCCCGCCGCGTCGATCAGCCGCCGGAGCCGCGCCTTCTCCGCCACGATCCGCGCGTAGTGAACCGCGTTCGCCGCCGAGGGCGCCGCCTCCGCCAGCCGAACCAGGTACTCCCGCCCGCCCACGTCCTCGAGGAGGCCCTTCGCCTCGAGCGCCGCGTGCAGCTGCACCAGATCGCCCGACTGGTGCGCGTCCCACTGCTGGAGCAGCGCGTCGTACACCGCCCCGTGACGCTCCGAGTAGAACGCCGACCCGTTCGGCACGTGCAGCATCACCTCGGCGAGCACCGAATGGTCCAGAATGATCGAGCCCAGCAGCGCCGCCTCCGCCGGCTCCGAGCGCGGCGGCGACTGATCGAACAGCCGCGACACGTCGATCGTCGGACGGAACGTGCCGTTCCGGTCCCGGCCGCCCCGACCCTTCACCACCACGTTCGTCTCGCCGTCCATGGCTCCACCTTCCTCGAAAGTCCAAACCCCCAAGCGTAACCGATCACTCGTCCACCGCCTGTCCACACGGATATCGTCCGGACATGACCCGCGCCACCGACCTCGACCGCTCGCTCCCAGACCCGCTCCCCGCCGACCCCTTCCCCACGTTCAAGGCGTGGTACGACGAGGCCCACGACCTCGCCGCCCAGCCCAACCCCAACGCCATGACCGTCGCCACGGCGCAGGGCGGCCAGCCCTCCGCCCGCGTCGTCCTCTGCCGGGGGATCAGCCTCGGCCGCGGCTTCCTCGTCTTCTTCACCAACCGCCGGAGCCAGAAGGGCCGCGAGATCGACCAGCCCCACGCCCGCGCCGCCGCCCTCTTCCACTGGGACCACATGGAACTCCAGGTCCGCATCCAGGGCCCGGTCGTTGAGTCGCCCGCCGAGGAAAGCGACGACTACTGGAACGCCCGCCGTTTCAAGAGCAAGCTCGCCGCCTGGGCGAGCGATCAGAGCGAGCCCGTCGACTCTCGCGACACCCTCGTCCGTCGCTACGACGAGGTCTGCGCCCGCTTCGGCGTCGACCCCGCCACCCACGAGCCGGAGAAGCCCATCCCGCGCCCCCCGCACTGGGGCGGCTACCGCATCTGGGCCGACCGCGTCGAACTCTGGTGCGGCAGCCCCATCCGCTTCCACGACCGCGCTCGCTGGACCCGCGATCTCACGGAGAAGCCCGCCGGCGACTTCGACGCGAGCGACTGGACCGTGACCCGTCTCCAGCCGTAACCCGCTCGTTCGCCCCCGGCGAGCGCCGGGGTAACGGCTCGGAGCGGCCCGTCTCGCGCTTCCTCGGGCTTTTCCCGCGTCCTCGGCGCCGCGCCTCATAGACTGCACCGGCCCGAAGGAGGATCCCGTCGATGGCTCGCCTGACGCTCCTGCTCGTCTCGCTTGCGACGCTCGCCTTCCCTGCGGCCGCGCTCGCGAACGACGCTCACGCCCTCCTCCAGCGCGTCTCCCGCGCGCTCACCGCCGACGGGACCGTCCGCTACGACGCCATCCTGAGCGACGCCCCGGACCTGCGCGACGCCGACCTCGTGCTCCGCTCCCAGGTTCTCGCCCGCTTCACCGAACGCGGCGCCGTCGACGCCGCCACCGTCGACAGCCAGCTCACCCACAAGTCCACCTCCCGCCGAGGCCGACTCGCCCTGACCGTCGCCGGCGGAGAGGCCCAGCTCCTCGACTACGTCTCCAGGCGCGAGCACCGCGCCAAGGCCGACGAGCTCGTCTCCGGTCCGGACGAGGTCCGCGCCAGCGCTCTCCCCCTCTATCTCCCGATGCTCGTCAGCTCCGGCGACGGAAGCATCCTCTCCGCCTCCGCCGAGAACCTCACCCTCGAAGGCCCCGTGCGCGAAGGCCGCGACGAGTGCGTCGTGATCCGAGGCGACTTCGGCGACGCCGCCATGGCCCTCTTCGTCACCGACGACGATCAGCCGCGCCGTCTCGACCTCATCGACGACACCGGCACGATCACCATCCGCTTCAACCGCCTCCGCACGGGCGTCCCCGCGACCGACCAATCCTTCGAGATCCGCCCCGCGCCCCGAGGCTTCGCCGCCGCCGCAACCGGGACCGCGAGCGCCGGGGACCGGGCGCCCGCCGCCGCCGCCGCCGCCTCCGACCGCGCCGTCGGGCTCGACAAGGGCGACCTCGCCCCCGACTGGACCCTCGCCGACCCCGATGGCAAGAGGCACTCCCTCTCCGATTACCGCGGCAAGGTCGTCCTCATGGACTTCTGGGCCACCTGGTGCCCCCCCTGCAAGATCGCCATGCCCGGCCTCCAGCGTCTCCACGAGGAGCTCGCCGGAGACGGCCTCGTCGTCCTCGGCATCAACACCTGGGAGCGCTCCCCTGAGATGGCGCCCGGCTTCATGACCTCCAACAACTACACCTACACCCTCCTCATGGGCGGCGACGAAGTCGCCGGGACCTACCAGGTCAAGGGCATCCCCACCTTCTACGTCGTCGGAACCCAGGGCGAGATCATCTTCAAGGGACGCGGCTTCTCCCACGCCCAGGAGCAAGCCATGGAAGCCGCCATCCGCGAGCACCTGGGCGTCGACCCCAGCCCGCCCTCCCTCGACGAGCTCGACGGAATCGACATCGACAACATCGAACGCTGACCCAAACCCCGCGGGCGGCACGGTGACGCAACGCCACGCCCCGCGCTCCCGAGACGCCACACGCCGGAGACCTCGTCCGAGAAGATCGAACTCCGCCCAGCCCAGGCACGCTCGCGCCCCGCGGCGCACCCATTGCCGCCGGATTGAAATGCTTCGACAGATCAAGATCAGAATCCCCCTCGCCCTTGCCGTCGCCGCGCTCCTCGCCGGCTGCGGGGCGCCCGATCGCCCCCTCGGCGCCGGCGCCACCCCCGCCGCCGTGTTCGCCACGCCCGAACTCCTCGAGGCGAGGCGTGCGGCGGATCACGTCTTCCCGAGCCAGCACGCCGAGTACGCCCGCCGCGATCACCTCGTCGGGGCCCGTGAGGCGGGTCGAACGGCGCTCTACTCCCAGCTTCCGCCCACGCGCGTCGTCGTCCGCTCCGAAGAGGTCCGCGTCCGCGCCACGGATGATGGGTACCGCGTGCTCGAGCGCGCCGGCGTCCGCTCCTACAGCGCCCCCGCGACGAGCGCGCCCGCCTGGCGAGGTCATCGCCATCGCTGACGTGTCCCGCTGCGCCGCCCCCCCAATATGGTCAGCGTATTGACCGGGCAGGGCCAACCCTCCATACTGGCTCACGAACAGCGTCTGAGGGCAGCAGACGCGCCGGTCCGACGTCGCCCCCGCCAATGACTCGCTATCGTGGAGTCTTATGGGGCGTTCGCTCCTCGGGGGCAAGCAGCATGGCGACCGTCACGAAGAAGGACCTCATCGACCAGATCGCCGAGGCCACAGGGCAAAAGCGAGTGGTCGTCAAGGACACCGTTCAACAGTTCCTCGACGCCATCATCGATGAGCTCGGCCGCGGCAACCGCCTCGAGTTCAGGGACTTCGGCGTCTTTGAGGTCAAGGAGCGCGCCGCCCGAACCGCGCAGAACCCAAAGACCCTCGAGCGCGTCCACGTGCCCGCCAAGCATGTCGTCAAGTTCAAGGTCGGACGCCTGATGAAGGAGTCCGTCGAGAAGCTCGACGAGGAAAGCGCCGCCCCCGAGGCCTCGACCAGGCCCGAGGTCACCATTCGAAAGACCTCCCCGGGCCGATCTCCCGAGCCTTCGGGCAACAGCGCCCCCCGCTGAACCCTCTCGCGAAACGCCGAACGCCGCAACGCCGGCGCGAGCTGATCGTCGACCCCTGCGAGGTCGAACGGCAGAGCCGCCCAGAATCTCGCGCGCCGACGGGCGGCTACCCCATCGGCGCCCGATCGCTCGTGCTCGTTCCGCGAACCGCGCCGTTCCCGCCCTTGACCTGAAACTCCACGCGATGCGCCCCGCGATCGGCCACCGGCGGCGCCGGCGGAGGCGCCGCCGCGATCCCGCCCGCGCGAGGCTCGGGCGTCGCGCCGTGCGCGTGCTCTTCCGCGTGATCCATCGCCTGCTTCGTCAGCCGCGCCGCCGACGCCGCGATGCCCGCGAGCGCCACCCCGCGCGTCAGGAAGCGCACCGTGTTCCGAGGACCAAGAATCGACAGCGCCGCGAACGCCGCGCTCGCCGCGATGGCCGGGTGCTCGATCGCCCTCGACGCCAGCACCACCTTGAGGTCGCGCCCGCGCCGCGCACCCGTCGGCGCCGGCGGCGGGGCCGGCGGCGTCCACGCCCGCGTCGTCGCCCGCGCGCCGGGCGCCATCGCGGCCAGAAGCTCCTGAAGCCGACGACGCTCCTCGCGGAGCGCCGCGGTCTCGCCCGGAACGCGAAGATTCAGCCGGTCGCGCACCGGATCCTCCTCTCGGCGGATCGACGTTCCCGGCGGGGGGTCGCCCACCCGCCGCAGGATCCGCCTCCCGAGCCACAGCGCCAGCGCCGCCGCGACGAGCGCCACGAGCGCCGTCACCGCCAGCGCCCCCGCCGGACCGAGCGGCGCCCACAGCGCGACCGCCAGCGCCGCCAAGAGCCCAAGCGTCGCGACGAGTCCCATCGTCGCCGCCACGACCTGGGCGATCAGCGCCGCACCGACCTCCCCGAGCGTCACCGCGACGAGTCGCGCCTTGAGCTCGAGCAGGTCGGCGCCCGCCTCGAGCGCCCTTCCGATCGACGAAAACACGGCCTACCGGCGACGCCCCGCCAGCAGGCGCGCCGCCAGCGCCCCGACGCCCATCGCCACGAGCACCGACGCCGTCGGCTGGCGGCGAATCCGGTCCTCGAAGCTGTGATGAATCTCCTGCGCCTGCCCCGCCGCGTCCCGCGCGGCGCCGCGAGCACGCTCCGCGGTGTCGGACACGAAGTCCATTCCCGTCCGCGCCGTCGAGCGCGCCAGGTGCTGCGCGTCCAGCCGAAGCGTCTTGAGGTCCGCTCGCAGATCCGCCAGATCGCTCCGCAACTCGCTCATCGCCGCCTGCGCTTCGCCGCTTGTCATGGGCGACTCGCTCGGCTTGTTCGTGGACGTGCCTGCATTCATGGTCATGATTGAATCTCCAGCTAAAGTCGATTGATGATGACGCTCACGCGGTCGCCCGCGCGGCGCGCTCGCCTTCGAGAACTTCTTCGCACACCTTGTCGATGAACGCCGGCAGATCGTCCGGCTTCCGGCTCGTCACGAGCGCTCGGTCGCACACGACCTCCTGGTCCGACCACCGCGCCCCCGCGTTCTTCAGGTCCGTCCTGATCGACGGAAAGCTCGTCACCGAGCGCCCCTGAAGCACGTCGCACTCGATCAGAAGCTGCGGCCCGTGGCAGATCGCCCCCACGGGCTTGTTCGACTCAAAGAACCCGCGCGCAAACCGCACCGCCTCGGACGAGCGCCGAAGCTGGTCAGGATTGATCACCCCTCCCGGCAGCACCAGCGCGTCGAAGTCGTCCGGCTTCGCCTCGTCCAGCGGCACGTCGACGCTCACGCTCTCCCCCCACTCGCCGTGCGCCCACCCGCGGATCTCGCCCCGCTCGGGGCTCACCACCCGCACGTCCGCGCCGCGCTCCTTCAGCGTCTTCACGGGCTCGAGCAGTTCGCTCTGCTCAAAGCCGTTTGTCGCGAGCACCGCGATCGTCTTTCCGTTCAGGTCATAGCCCATCCGTCGCCTCTCAATCCGTCCTGCGGATCACCGCCGGCCGTGCAGGCGGGACACGCACAAACGCCGTACCGCCGCCGCCAGCGCTCATCGAAATATTGATGATGGGATGATCGCACCCGCCGCCCGCGCCGACGGTGAATTCTTCATGAACCGAGGTTCATCATCGTCCTCACCGCGCCCGCGGCGGCGCCGGTCGGCGTCCGAGCAGCCACCGCAAGGCCGACCGCACCACCGACACCCGGGGCGACGACGCCCGCGCGATCGGCTCGTCCATCCCCGGCGCCGCGTACACCCGGATCAGCGTGTTCACCTGCGCCAGCTCATCGCCCTCGATGACCTTCATCGAGTACCGCTCAAAGAGCCGCGAAGACGCCGGGCCGGACGCGAGCAATCGAACGTCCCGATGCCGCCCGTCAAGCTTGATCGCCTCGAACAGCTCGTGCACCGCCTGGGGCGGACCCTCCATCACCTGCACAAAGCGCGTCGGACCGAACCACAACCGCCCTGAAACCCGCTTTTTATAGTTCGTCCGAAGCGACGGCAGGACGATCCGCTCCACGATCTCATCGGTCTCGAGCCCGTCGCGGCGACGGCTCACGTACACCACCCGGAACAGCGGGCCCTCGGCCTCGTCCGCCGGGATCTCCTCCGACTGCGGCGGCGCCCCCGTCTCTGGCGTCGCTACCATGCCTTCCGCATCGAACGCTGATTCCTCGGACCGATGTTCAGCGGAAGAAACAGACGCCTCACGCAGGAGATGGGACCGTTGACCAGCATTCCGTGTCCGGTGATCGTCGCTCACGCCGACGACGCCGTGCGTGACGACCTCGTCAGGGCCTTGAACCACGCCACCGAAATCGCCGCCGTCTGCACCACGTGCGCCGAACTCACGCAGGCGCACGCGTCGATCGAAGCCTGCATGCTCGTCACGGGCGTCGCCTTCCCCGACGGCAACGGCATCGACCTGCTTCTTCGCATCAACCGCGCCGGCCCCATCCCCGCCGTGATCGCGACCGATCAGGAGTCCCTCTCCCTCGTCGAGCTCGCGAGCCACGACACCGTCATGGCCTACCTCGTGCTCCCCGTCACCCGCGCGTCCCTCTACGCGAGCATGACCCTCGCCTACGAGCGGCACCAGCAGATCCTGACGCTCCAGGAAGAGGTCCGGGACCTCAAGAAGGCCCTCGAGGATCGCAAGGTCATCGAGCGCGCCAAGGGCGTGCTCATGGCCCGCGAGCGCATCGATGAACGCGAGGCGTTCATCCGCATCCGCACCCGGGCGCAGGACGCCCGTTGCCGGATGGTGGACGTGGCCCGAGAACTGCTCGAGACCGAGCCCTTCGCCTGAAACCCGCGTCGCGCCGTCCCGTGTTCTCTCGACAAACATCCGCCAACTCCCGTCCTCAAACGGAGCCCGGCAGCGTCGACGGGGTCGTTTCACTTGTGTGAAGATGGCGAAGTTTCACCCTCGCCGTGACTCCACGGTAGGCGATGGTTTACCCGTTGCAAGCGAAACGCACAGATCCTGCTCCAGATTTCACGGGTGGGCGAACCGCCCACGGCGCCTCCACCCGAACCCCCGGATTCTCCCGCCGCAGGACCTCCGCCGCATCCGCCGCCGCCCCGGGCGAGAGCGTGCCGACCACCCAAACCCGGCACTCCTCCGGAGTAACCTGACGAGCCCCGGCCTCCGCCAGCGCGCGCTCGATCTCTTCGACATTCTTGCCGGGCGGGCCGGGAGGAAGCACCAGGGCCGCCCGCTCCCCCTCCAGACCCGCTCGCAAAAAACCTTCGAGCGCCGCCGCGCGTCCCACGAACCGGGCCCACCGCTCGCTCGAGAGCGGCCGACGCGCCTCACTCGCGAGCGCCTCGTCGAGATCCGCCAGCCCCGCCTCGTAGCTCGCCATCCCCCCCTCGCCCCGCCCCACCGCCTCCGATCCGTCTGGA
>Ga0081535_100569_pt1 | contig 22687 bp, 21 predicted proteins | sample HotLakmasection3_FD_71020 | JGI IMG/M metagenome (GOLD analysis project Ga0081535, IMG submission 71020) | Hypersaline microbial mat communities from Hot Lake, Washington, USA - Section #3 (SPADES assembly) (version 2) | ecosystem: Environmental > Aquatic > Non-marine Saline and Alkaline >... | reverse complement strand
AAATTAATGCTGACACGGCGGAAGGTACCTGTTGAGCCAATATTTTCCAAAACCATCTCGGGATCGCGGTCTGACCCGGAAAACGGGCTTGATATGTGCATCATGCCCCCCGGACTACCTCCCCCGCTGCCGATACCGACCGAGCCATCTTTCCATGTCATATACCGTTGCCAAACACTACCATTACAGCGAATAACGTGTGCTACACCGTTTGTCTCAATCCCGCCAACATACCGGACGTAGTTAGTTTGGCCAGCTGAGCAGGGATCATCGGGTAACGTCTCCTGGGCGAAAGCGTCGAGAGAAAAAACTGAGACTGCCAAAATCAATAAAAACAACCGCATAGCGCCATTATGGCACTATTTTGTTAAAACTCTATTTCTGATGAATAGTTTTCCCCAATGATGTTTATAACGTCTGTCAAACTTTGGGCACGTCCCGACGCGGCAAGACGAGGCGTAAGCTACACAGCTTTGACTAAAACGGTCGTTTTTGTCACGAATTCCGCCCTGACGGAAAACCGCGCTGTTGATAAGGACAAAACCCCCTGACAAAACCGTTGTGCTTTTGGCCGGTTTTTGTCACGGTATTCGGGTGGTGAGCAGCGATTGTGGTATGAAATATTCATACTATGTGATATCCTGAAGAGAGAAAGGAGATCACCATGGCCAATGTCGAAAAACGAACCGTGAGCCTGCCGGAGGAACACGCCGCATTCATCGATCAGCTCGTCGCCTCCGGTGCCTATGCATCCGCGAGCGAGGTCGTGCGGGCCGGTCTGCGCGCCCTTCAGGAGCGCGACGCCGCTGTGGAACGCTGGCTCCGGGAAGAGGTCGCGCCCGCCTATGATGCAATGCAGGCCGATCCTGGCCGCGCTCTTGGAGCCGAAGACGTGTTCGCAAACATCCGCGCCCGTCATGCGGCGCGGCTCAAGGGGGAGAAGTGAGAGAAAGACGCGTTCAGTTCGCGCCCGAGGCGCTTGAGGATTTGAAGGACATCTACGACTGGATCGCGGACGCGGCGGGGCCGGAGCGCGCGATTGGCTATATCGAGCGGATCGAAGCCTTCTGCCGCGGTATGGGGGCCGCGTCAGAGCGCGGGCATCTGCGTGAAGACATTCGCCCCGGCCTGCGGATCACCGGCTTTGAACGCCGCCTGAGCGTCGCTTTCACAGTGAGCGATGAGACAGTCACCATCCTGCGCCTTTTCCATGCCGGACGCGACTGGGAAGGGGCGCTGCAATGATTATCGGCTATGCCCGCGTCTCCACTGACGACCAGAACCTCGATGCCCAGACCGACGCCCTGAAGGCGGCGGGCTGCGAGCGGATCTTCGCGGATAAGATCAGCGGCTCCGTGCGCAGCCGCCCCGAGCTGGACAAGCTGCTCGATCACCTGCGCGAGGGCGATGTCATCGTCGTCGCCAAATACGACCGCCTGGCGCGGTCCCTGCGCGACCTGCTTGAGATCGTCGAGACTATCCAGGCGCGCGGCGCGGGGTTTCGCTCTTTGGCCGAGGATATCGACACGACAACCTCCGCCGGGCGGCTCATCTTCCACGTCTTCGCCTCCATCGCGCAGTTCGAGCGCGAGCGGATTTCAGAGCGCACCCGCGAAGGCCTCGCGGCGGCCAAACGCCGGGGCCGGATCGGCGGCAGGCCCCCTGCCCTGACCGCCGCGCAGAAGCGCGAAGTCCGCCGCATGCGCGATGAAGAAGGCCGCGCCCTGCACGAGATCGCCAGCCTGTTCAAGGTCAGCACCCGGACGGTGCGTCGTGCATGACGAAAGCGATGCTCATGGTCCTGTCTTCAGCGATCAGGCGCTGCAGCTTCGCCCGGTACTGAACTCCAAGCATCGAGGAACGGTGGGTCCATGGAATCCGGTTCTGGGTTTGGGCGGACCACGTTCATACGTGTTGGAACTGGCAATGCTGCGCCAAAAACAATCGCTTCTCCGCGGCCCAGTCCTGCAAGTTGACGGGCAACGTTGACCCCAGCCGACTCCGCAGCGGCGGCAACAGATCGCTGATCTGCATCATTGCTCAACCGAAAAACGCTCCAGGTTCCGCATTGAGCGAGTACGGTACTCGATACCTCTGATGGTCTTTGCGTACTTACCAAAAGCGAAAGGCCAAACTTTCTCCCCTCCTTGGCTAATCTCTCATAGGCAAGAACATGCTGCCCAGAATCTGCGTCCCCAGAAAGCTGCCGCAGATAGTGGTGCGCTTCTTCAAGAACAAGCATAGTGGGGTGCGTATTACCGGGTCCTCTCAAAAATAGCTCAGCAGCAAACATTTCCAACAGTGAGCCCAGCACAAACGGCATGAGATCTTGCGTCAAATTACTTAGATCAACAACATGTACCAACCACTCTTCATCGTCAAACTGCTGGCGGCCGAAAATTCTCTCTACAAGTGCCGCAGACTCAGATCGCAAAGACAGGTTATCTCCGACAGGTGGCGCACCAGTGACATCAACAATAGTGCTGAACTGCGGATCTTCGATCAATCCTCTGATCCGATTTATCAATCCTTGAATATGACCGTACAAAAAATGATCCCGCTCAAAATTGTTCTGTCTGCCTGCTTTAATCACATACCATTCGGTTGCGAGACATGCGAGTGCTCGCATGTGCGGCCACCTGCCCGCGATCTGCGCGTGTGGAGCCCGAACCGCATCAAGATGCCGCTTTGCATTTGCCGGGTGACCTGTGTGGCAATCGTCAAAAAGAGCCCAACCCTCCAACCCAACAGCTTTCGCGCCAGCCCCATCGGCCTCCACGTTTATCAGGTGCTCGATGGCGAAACGGAGGGCTGGCATCTGTGCGCGTTCGCTCGGGAGCAGGAGTCTTGCCAACCCATGACGACCGAGGGCGTAATAAGGAATTCGAAGGCCGGTTTGACCTTGCCCTCCCAAGACGGTTTTTCTGACACGCACGCCCAGGTTTTCAAATGCAGGTCCGTACTCGCCATTCACGTCAAATACGACAATTCGCGATCGCGGCATGGCCAAAAGCGCCTGCAACACCGCTGCAATAAAATGCGTCTTCCCTTGCCCTGTTGCTCCAAGCACTGCGAGATGTCTCCCGAGTAGATCATTGATAGAAACCTTAACGCCAATGTTCCTGTTACGAGAATCGGAGCCCAGTCTTATCTTATTTTCTTCTTTCTCATCACTAGCTCCAATGGTCGCAACTGTTTCGTCATCAGAGAGGGGAAAAACACTTGCTCCAAGTACCGGAAGTCGCCAGTCTTGCGCATAAAATCGGAGCTTACCGTCTCGTCGCACCACGAAGCCAATCACGCGTCCCTTAATTTGCCGTAGCGGCTCTGAAAGGTCACGGTGTTTCCTTTCCTTTCCTATATGGACTTCCTTTGGCTCGGCGTAGGCAACCGTCATTATGCGGACTACAATCAATTCGGCTCCGGCCTCGACCCCAATGAGATCGCCCGGCTGCTCAACGGTAGAAAGCCCATCGCGATGACCAGCAACGTGTCCTCGGGAGTCTTCCAAGACATTTAGAAGAAGAAACGGCCCATCTATCTCAACAACATAGCCGATGGGGCGTCTCGCACTCATGATTCGCCCTCGTCTTCCTCGCGGTTCCCATCGGCATTGGCGGAGGCATTTCTAGGCTCTGCGGTGCCCACTCCTGAAATGTAAGACACCGGCACCGGAGAAACTCGCTTCAACAACTGTTCAAGTGATCTGGCTTGGGATGCAGTTTCATCGAGCAGCGCTGGTTCCGGTAAATCTCGCGCAAGAGCGTCAAAATATCCCTCTCCGCTGTACCCCTTAACAGTAATCTGCGGAAGCTGGGCCCTGAGCAACGCTCCGAGTTGCTTGTTCGGCTGGAGCGCCTCTCCAGAGGACGCTATTGGGTAAATGCCTATACGATCAAGTTGCGGAAGATAGATGATTAATTGGAGTGTTGGATTTTGAAGAGCGGATAAAACTAGCCTATTGATATGATCGTCGGCGAATCCATAGCCATTAATTATTAAGCACGCATTTGGTTTGGAAAGAAATTCTGTGAATCTTCGTATCATTTCGCTATAGATAAATCCAGTTGTCTGGACGAATTTGGTCGCTCCCGGAAAAACCATCAAACCGGGCCATTCTTCAGGCGACCCCGAGTTTATGAAGTTATCAATTTTTGGCTTCAGTGTAGATGACGCAACCTCTTTTATACCGCCCTGCTCGGTATCAACCCAAGAGACCGAGCCGTGCAGCTTGGCCAGATACACGTTGTATGTTCCAAACCTTGCCTCTCCGCGGGCTTGAATATTGCGAAGACCGAGATCAAAGGTGCTGGGGCGAAAAGCACGGTTGTGGAGACCTGTAAAACCATTTACGCAATGAACACCAAGTGCTTCCGCCGTCCATTCAATTGCGAGGTCATAATTTGTTGTGAACACCCAGGGCGCAGCTTGACCGGGTTGACGATTTCCAATTAGACGTGTGAAAAACTGTCGATGGTGGAGAAAGTCCGCGTCAACTCCAGCATTTTCCGGATTGTTCCACAGTTCGTCTTTCAATATTGCAGCGCGGATTACTGCTTTTCTTATGTTGTGCCGAACTAAGTGTAGTTTGGATGTGTCCGCGCGACGGCGTGCTCCGTCGAGGCAAGCAATCTCGATCTCATCAAGAAGAAGTTCGACGTTGCCATCATTCTTATCATTCAGAAGGTTTTCATCGCGAAGCCATGCAACATCGTCGGCGTAGTTACTTGAGATTTCACGCCATATGTCTGCCATTAGGTGTCCACCGACCGCTTTCGATGCACCGGCCCCGAGAAGGACGGCTACATTTTCCAGGCGGATCGCCAGCGCTAGGTGCGCATCGAATTCCTCATGCGTTAAATTATGACTGCCGCGGACAGCGAAAAATGTTTCGGTCAAAGTTGGGCCTCCCGAGCTTCACGCAGCGCCCTGTTGAAAAAGTGCCGGGTTGCTTTGTCTCGCGCTTCGGCGTCGGTCAGCACGATATTCCGCATTTCGTTGTCCTTCTGGAACATGCGGATCGCGCCCTGGAAGAACGCCTGCGCGAACGCCGTATAGACCACATCCGGCGGGTTGTTGCGCAGCATCTCGGCCATGTCGTCGTCGATGATCTCACGGTTCACCTTCTCGAAGCGGATCATGTCCTCTTCGCTGAAGTTCGTGCCGTGGCGCTCGTTGAAGGCCTTGACGATTTCCGAGAGTTCTTTCTGCTCGTCTTCGGTATAGGGCTTCGCGCCAAACTCACTGATGGCCTGCAATGCGGCGCGGTCGCCGGGCGATAGCGAGGCGCTGCCCTGCTCCTTGTGCTCAACCTTGAAGGCCTGAAGCCGGAGCATGTCATCGGTGATCTCGATCTCCGGCGGCACCTCCCGGTTCGGGAGCAGCCGCGCAAGCCACGCGCCGTAGGCATAGAGCTTCTCGAGACTGGTATCCTCCAGCTTCATCACCTGGGCAATGAAGCTGTAAAAGCGCATGTAGCTTTTCAGGAGCTGCCGGAATTCTTCCTGGCGGCCCTCGTCGTCATCGGCCTCGAAGCGCGCCACGGCCTCGCGGACGAGCCCTTCAAGGCGGGCGCGGTCGCTACCGTCGAGCGGGCCCTTGTAATAGGTCTGGGCAAAGCGCTCGATCTCGTCCTTGTCGAGATAGCCGAATTTGAACAACCGGCCTTCGAGGTCATAGACGAGATTGGGATCGGAATTCGCCTCCAGTTCCGTCACCTCGAAGTAAGGCCGGAAGGCGTTCTGGATGTCCTCGATGGTGTTCTGGAAGTCGAGAATGTGGGTCTGGGCCTTGCCTGGCATGGTGCGGTTCAGGCGCGAGAGCGTCTGCACGGCCTGAAGCCCTGCGAGCTTGCGGTCCACGTACATCGCGCAGAGCTTGGGCTGATCGAAGCCGGTCTGGTATTTCTCGGCCACGATGAGGATCTGGTATTGCTCGGGATAGGGCGATCCGTCCGGCTTGAACCCGTTAAAGCGGCTCGGCAGCTCGGTCTCGGAGAAGTCGTTCAGATCGGCCTCGGTATAGGTCTCGCCCTCGTAGTTGAGCTCGCCGGAGAAGGCGACGAGCGGCTTCAGGTCGGTATAGCCCTGCGCCTTGATGTACTCGCGCACCCCGAAATAATAGCGCAGCGCGTGCTCGCGGCTGCTCGCCACGATCATCGCCTTGGCCTGGCCGCCGAGCATGTCCATGACGTGGCGGCGGAAGTGCTCGACGATGATCTCGACCTTCTGGCCGATGGCGGTCGGGTGCAGGTTGGCATAGCGCGCGACCTTGCGCTGCCCCTGCCGCCCGCTGAGGAGCGGATCGTCCTCGATGGCCTTTTCCAGCTCGTAATAGGCTTTGTAGGTCATGTAGTTCTGGAGCACGTCCAGAATGAAGCCCTCCTCGATGGCCTGGCGCATCGAGTAGAGATGGAAAGGGTGGGGCTTGTCGTCGGGGCCTTTGATGCCGAAGCTCTCAAGGGTGACGTTGCGCGGGGTCGCGGTGAAGGCGAAGAAGCTGATATTGGCCTGCGGGCCGCGCGCCTTCTGATAGGCCGCGATTATATCCTCGATATCATCGCTCGATAGGGCCTCGCGGGTGAGCGCGTCGCGCAATGCCTGGGCGGATTTGCCGGACTGGCTGGAGTGCGCTTCGTCCACGATCACAGCGAAGCTACGCGTCCCCTGCCCTGAAATCTCCTTCAGGTGATCGGTCGAGAATTTCTGGATCGTGGTGACGATGATCCGCGCGCCCTTGGCGATGGCCTCTTTGAGCTGCCGGGAGGTGCCGTCGATCCTTTTGACCACCCCTTGCGTCTGCTCGAACTGCGAGACGGTGCCCTGAAGCTGGCGGTCGAGCACGACCCGGTCGGTGACGATGATTGCCGTATCGAAGACGGGCTGGTCGGCGGCATCGTGAAGCTTGATAGCATGATGGGCGAGCCAGCCGATGGTGTTGGATTTGCCGGAGCCTGCCGAGTGCTGGATCAGGTAGTTATGGCCGGGGCCGGACCCGCGCGCATGAGCGATGAGCCTGCGCACGGCGTCGAGCTGCTGGAAACGCGGGAAGATCATGGTCTCCTTCTTCCCGTCCTTCTCCAGGTGCATGAACTGCCCGATCACGTCTAACAGCACGGCGCGCGAGAAGACCGCCTCGCCCCACGGGCCGGAGCTGTAGAGATAGGCGACGCGGAATTCGTGCTCGATGTCGGGGTTCCCTGCCCCGCCGTCGCGGCCACGGTTGAAGGGCAGAAAGCGCGTCCTGCCGTTGGCAAGCCGGGTTGTCATCGAGGCGTTGTCTTCATCGAGCGCGAAATGCACGAGCGCGCCGCGCTTGAAGGTCAGCAGCGGCTCGCCCGCCGGGGAGCGGTCCTGCCGGTACTGCTTTTCAGCGTGGCGGAAGGTCGAGCCCGTGAGCAGGTTCTTGGTCTCCATCGTGACGACGGGCAGGCCGTTCAAAAACAGCACCACATCGAGCCGATTGCCGTGCTTGCTGCTGTATTCGACCTCTTTCATCACCGAGAGGATGTTCGCCTGGTACTCGGCAACGCGCTTAGGCTCCAGGCCGCTTGCGGGCCGGAAGTAGCAGAGCGCGAACTTGATGCCGGGAACGATCTTGATGCCGGTGCGCAGCACATCGAGCGGGCCGCGATCCTTCAGCGCCTTCTCCAGCTGCTTGAAGAAAGTGTCCTCGGCGGACGCGGTGTAGTGCGAGACCAGCTTGTCCCACTCGTAGGCCTGCGTCTCCTGCACGAAACGGAGCACGAGCGCCTTGTCTATAGCGAGACCGCGGTCGTAATCCGCCGTCGCATCGCGCCGCTCATAACCTTCCCCGCTCACAAGCCGGTCGATCAGGTGATCCTGAAGCACCTGCTCCTTGTGGAGGTTGTGAGCGGAGATCGTCATGCGCTCATCGCCTCCTCAATCTGCTCCAGGCGGCGGTCGGTCTGCCCTTTCTTGCCCCAGCTCGCCACGTCGATCTGGCCGGTGACGGCAGCGGTGATGAGAGCGGCGCGGAACTCCCGCAACCTTGCAATCGAAGCGTCTAGTGACTGCTTGAGCTTATCGTGCCCTACGGCTCGTGCATTTAAAATTGAGACGATCTTTTGTTGCTCATCGAGAGGGGGAAGCAAGCACGGAAAGTTGTAAACTTCCGGCACTCTCAGATGACCTACTGTGCTGCCCTTACGGCGTAGACCAATGTAATTGGTACCAATAGAGCTATATATAACATACAAAATATACTCAGGAATAACTTTTCTCTTATCAGGCCTATATAGCATCATCCTTTGGCCAAGACACAGATTTAGCCCTTTAGGAAAAAGGCATGCTTCTCCCATAGGGGCTTCTCGCGTGAAGAGAACGTCGTCCTCTTGGGGCGCACCACGCTTCGTCCATTCAAGAAACGATACTGAATCAGTATAATAGCCGCCTTGAGGATTGAAACTTCCATCTTTGATACATGTCGTCCGCGCAACGAAAAAATCGCTGATACCAACCTGTGGCGGAGTTCGATTTTTGCAGTCAATAATGCGTTCGCAAACATCTTTCATTCGAACATATTCCCAATGCATAGGAATATCGGGTAACAAACCAGAGTCAGGCGGTTTTCGGCCTACTTCCGCCATCAGCGCTCCGGTTACTAGAGCTGACACCTCTGCAAAACGTCGCTCCTTCTGAAGCTCCATCAACCGCTGCTTCTTCTCGATCAGTTGGTCGATGCGGGCGGTCTCGCGGTCGAGAAAATCCGCGATGGCTTTTTGGGTAGTGAGGTCGGGTAAATCCAACTCCATCGACAAAAAGGCGTCAGGATACAGGCGAAGTCGGGACTCGATAATGCCTTTCGAGCGCGCTCGGAAAATTGACTGCATGTGCTCGGATCGTAGACGATGATGAATGAACCGCTGATCTGCATAGGTCAGGTCGATCTTGTAAACAGCATATGCGGGGCTTACGATGCCGTCGTGATCGGAGACGCCGTAGGCACCCTTCCAAGCGAGCATGTAATTCATCACGAAATCACCCGCTCGGACCTTGCGATACCCTTCAAGAGATTCTGCACGGCCTTCAGCAGCGTCTGCATCGAACGCTTCCGAACGGGGTTTCACGCCATAGTACTCGGAAACCGAAAGAAGGGTCTCTTCACCTGTGGTGGAAAACTCGTTCCGCTCTGGCATGAAATACTTGAAGCGCCTGCGAATCACGCTGCCACCTCCTTAAGAAGGCCTGCAATCTCGGCCTCAAGCGCCTTCAGCTCAGCGTCGATCTCTTCCAAAGGCCGCGGCGGAACGTATCTGTAAAAGTACCGGTTGAAGTTGATCTCGTAGCCCACGCGCCCGACCTCGCGGTCGCGGGCATCACGGTAGCTCTCATCGACCCAGGCATCGGGCACAAAAGGCGTGACCTCGCGGGCCATGTATTCCCGCCACTCCTCAGTCAGCGGCACCAGCTCGTGATCGCGCAGCTCGGTATCGGGCTCGGGATTGCCGTCCTTGTCGGTGCAGATTTCGGCCTCCTCGTCGCGCTCAGAGAGCGCGGAGAGGATCGCCTTTTTGACCGGCGCGCCGAGGCTCACGCTTTCGGCCTTGAGCGCTTTTTTTAGGGCTTTGTCGAAGGCCTCGCGGTTCCGATACAGCGTATCGCCCATGCCGAGCAGCACGACTTCGATCTCCTCGCGCTCATCTTCGGGAAGCCGCGCAAAAACCTTCTCATCGGCCAGCCGGGCAATGCGTTCTTCGCTTGCCTGGAAATTCAGCTTCAGGGGCCGCTCGACCCGGATTTCGCGGTAGCCAAAATCCGCCGTGTCGAAGATCTTCGAGACCTCGGACGCGCCGCTTTCCCCGTTCAGGAAGCCCTCGTAGATGCGCACGATCTCGTGCCGGGCATCCTCCGGGATTTCCCGGCGCTTGGAGCCAAGCGATTTGCGCATGGACTTCCAGAAGCGCTCGCCGGAAGCGTCGATGAGCTGCACCTTGCCCTTGCGGGCGGCGGGTTTGCGGTTGGTGAGCAGCCAGACATAGGTCTGGATGCCGGTGTTGTAGAAAAGATCGGTCGGCAGGGCGACGATGGCCTCGACCAGATCCTTCTCCAGCATCCACCTTCGGATTTCGCTTTCGCCTGAGCCTGCCCCGCCGGTGAAGAGCGGCGAGCCGTTCATGACGATGCCGATGCGCGAGCCGGTTTCATCATCGCGCATTTTCGAGATCATGTGCTGCAGGAACAGAAGCTGGCCGTCGGAGATGCGCGGCGTTCCGGCCCCGAAGCGGCCATCAAAGCCCTGGGTTTCGGCCTCTAGCTTGATCGGGTCCTGGTACTTTTTCCAGTCCACGCCATAAGGCGGATTCGAGAGCATGTAGTGGAAATGCTTGCCCTTGTGAGCGTCCTGGGTGAGCGTGTTGCCGAAGGCGATCTGCTCGGGATCGTGGCCGGTTACGAGCATGTCGGATTTGCAGATGCCGAAGGACTCGCCGTTCAGCTCCTGACCGAAGAGCTCGACGCGGATCGAAGAATTGAAGCCCTTCAAGGCCTCCTCGGTCAGCGCGAGCATGCCGCCGGTACCGCAGGCCGGGTCATAGACCTGGCGGATGATGCCGCGCCCGGTGAGCTTGGCGTCGTCGTTGGCGATCAGCAGCTCAACGATCAGCCGGATCACTTCGCGCGGGGTGAAGTGCTCACCGGCGGTCTCGTTGGAGATTTCCGAGAAGCGGCGGATCAGCTCCTCGAACAGATAGCCCATCTCAATGTTGCTGATCTTGTCCGGGTGCAGATCGATCTCGGAAAAACGCTCGAAGACGTTCCAGAGAATCCCGCCGTCCTTGAGGCGCTTGAGCTGGTCGGTGAACAGGAACTTGTCGAGGAAGATGTCGCGGACATTCCCGGAAAAGCTGGTGATGTAATCGACCAGGTTCTGGTGGAGCTGGCCGGGGTCCTGCCCTTTGAGCCTGGCGAAGGTGAAGCGGGAGAGATTGTAGACCTTCACGTTGCTGCCGACCGCACCGAACAGGATCATATCGCGCGTCGCCTCGTCCACGCCCTCGGGCAGGGTCTTGGCGGCTTCGAGCACCGCGTCCTTGCTGCCTTCGAGGATGCAATCGAGGCGGCGGAGCACAACGAAGGGCAGGATCACCTTGCCGTATTCGGATTGCTTGAAGTCGCCGCGCAATATCTCGGCGATAGACCAGACGAATGATCCGAGACTGTTGATTTTCTCATTGGCCATGAGGTTGCTCTTTGCCCTTTATTTTATAGGGAGACCTTAACACTCAAGATTCAGCGGCGCACCTGAAAATACTGAGGGAGGCCGGATATCCACATGCGGGCACGGCCCCTGTCCTGCCCTAAGCGGGCCGCGGCAGGTGGTCATGGGCTATTGAAGCTCCAGCCGCAGGGACCGGCCCACGGCGCGCGCGGCCTTGGCGAGGGTGGCCAGGGTTACGGTATCGTTGTCGGGATCGAGAAGCCGGTCGAGCTGCGAGCGGCTGGTTTCGAGGCGCTTTGCCATTTCGATTTTGGAGATGTGCTGCTCCTTCATCGCAGCGGCGAGCTGATAGGCGAGCACACGCTTTACAGCGGTCTCGGTCGCCTGCTCATAAGTGCCCTGCTCCTTGAGGAAGTCTTCAAAGAGCGGCCCGGCCTTTCCGTGTTCAGTTTCGGTCGTCATGTCAAACCTCTCATGCGTTTTACGGCGATTTCCAGTTCCTTATCCGGTGTTTTCTGGCTCTTTTTGATGAAGCCGTGCAGCAGCACCATGCTGCCGTCATGAGCGCAGAAGAACACGCGGGCGATGCGGCCGTCAGCGAGCCTGCTTCTGATTTCCCACAGCCCTTTGCGTCCCTTGATCGCCCGGCATAGCGGCATACCGATGGGCCAGCCGAATTCAGCGGTGCGGATGTCATCGCCAATCGCTTTCCGGTCATCAGGGGCCAGCGAGAGCAGCCAGTCCCGGACAGGAACCGCGCCGCTGCCGGATTCAAAAAACCTTGCCGGAAAGCGCTTTCGTTCATTCACTCTCTAATGTACCACGAAAGGTACAGTTTGGCAAGGGCAATGTATAAAACCCTTTCGCAGGTGCAAAATCCGCCTCTGCCCTATAGCAGCGAGCCCTGGGCGCGCGCGGGTTTTCCGGTGTAAGGGGGGACATTGATCTCCCCTTCCCTCTTCCGCGCCTGGGCGATGTCATAGCTGTTCTGCATGCGCATGAGGGTATCCATGGACACGCCAAAGGCTTTTTCGATGCGCAGGGCCATTTCCGGGGACAGATCGGCGCGCTCGTTGAGGAGCGCGGACAGGGCGGGCCTGGTTACCCCGAGGGCATGCGCGGCGTCGGTCACCGAAAGCTCAAGCGGCCCGATGATCTCGTGTTTAACGAAGTTGCCCGGATGGGCAGGGTTTTTGCTCCTGATCTTCATAGGAATAGCTTACCAAGGGGTGTTGTGGCCCGTCAAGCTACGCTTTACGCCAAGCCCTCCCGCTGCCAAGCAATTTTGAGATCTATCCACCCCCGTATTTGCCTTACACCCCTCGCAGGGGTCGAAGCTCGCCCTTCCCTTTCTGTGAGACAAGCGCAAGGCTCGGGCAGATGATCCAGCCGCGGTGCGCCCGGAGCCTGATTTGTGAACAACCACCGCCTAAAGGCGGTGGCTTCAGGTTACGGCTCAAAGCCGGATCGGTCCGCCCTGCGGCGGACTGGCAGCTCGCACACACGCGCACAGCAATCGACCGCTCCCCATCGCGACCCCGCAACCGCCAAGTTCATCGCCGTCCGGCGTCACCAATACTAAAGATAATCCAGGCATGAATGCTCCTCAAAGCCCATGCCGCCTAAAGGCGTGGGATTTCCTGATCCCCTATCGGGGACTTTAAAGTGTCCCGAAGGGACCCCTTCATGGTGGGGGGCGCGGGTTCGCCGAAGGCGAAGGGGCGCGGAAGAAAAAAGCCAGCCGCGCAGCGGCTGTCAATTTAGCCGCCGTCAGGCGGCGAAAAGTGTTCTTATATTTTCTAAATTCAAGATTCTTAAGATTCCAGTGCGAAAAACCGTTTTTTATCAGTCGCTTATTGCGCCAAATGTGAGAGATTCGGGGACTCCGGTGAGGAATTCGGGGCATAATGTGAGAGATTCGGGGCATATTGTGAGAAGTTCGGGGCGTTAATGTGAGGTTTTCGGGGAGCGAATCGGGCTGTAAGGAAAAGGTGAGAAGTCCGGGGCCTGCCTTGAAATCACTTTGACTGCTCATGCGGGCCGCGGAGTGCTCTTCGCCCTTCACGAACAAGGCGGTTCTGGCTCGGATATGGCTCGCTGACATAAACGTCCTGCCCGGTAATGCGCGCTTTACGTCCTATTTTTGAGCGATTCACTTCACGCCAGGCTGCATCCATCTCGGCCTTGGTCTTTGACCACCATCCGACACGGATATGCGTGACTTTTTTTCCCGTCTTGATCGGAAGGACTGAGACGCTAAAGGGGGCAAGCGCATTCACTTCCATGATGACATGCTTGACAACATGCTTGTTGAGAGCGCCGAAGGCGGGATACTTGCCCGTTTCAACACCCAGAATGTCCCGGAACTGCTCCAGCTCCATCTCCTGGAATGTCTTGTGGGAGAGGCCCGTCCACTGCGCGACGTGCTCATAAAGGCTTACAGAGTATTTTGAACTAAAGGCCATAAGCACGGGGAGCGCAATTTTCCCCCAGATAGCGGAATCCTTGAGGATTTCGACCAGCCGCTTGTCAAAGCTGTAATGCAGGACGCCTGCGGGGCGGTCCGGATCATCAAGATCGTTGCCGCCGAGAAACTGAACACGGCGTGTTTTACCGTCTGTCAGCCTGACAGTAAGGATGGTCTGCATGAGCGAGATGATCGCATCCTCGACCATCTCATAGCCTTTATGATCGTCCGGCTTCAGATCGTCGATTTCGATGGTGTAGTCTTTTCCGGCCTCAATGCCCTGCATGTGGGCGTTGTGCCAGAGGATCGTGATCGAGCGGCGGGCGTTCAGCGTCAGCGCCTGGTGGCCGGTGATCTGGATGAGCTCGGCGGGCTTTACAGCCTGATCCCGCCGGGGTTTCAGGTCTATGACCTTGAGCTGTCCTGTTTGATCGTCTGTCATCGCAAGATCAGGATATGGCAGCACGTCTAAATGTGAAAGAGATTTTGACTATCTGTTCACAGTTCCCCGGATTCCTCACATTTGAAGACGTTACTGTGAGAGATTCGGGAAAAAGTCTTTAGTAAAAACAATTAGTTAGCCGGATGCGCGGCATGCGGATGCATGCGCCCCGAATCCCTCACTTTTGGGCGGCGCGGCCCTGGGAATCATGCTCGCGCTCCAGGAGCGTGACGGCATGTTCGAGGGTTTCGCCAAGGCCCCAGCCGTTTGCATCGGCGATGCGGCAGAATGCTTCAATCGTTTCCGGGGTGGTTTTGATGTTGAACTGGGTATTCCGCCCGGTTCTGCGGCGGCGGGCGCGTGGCGCTTGCGGCTTCTCGGCGGCCTCGCGGCTTTTGAAGCCGGAGGCGCTGGCCGCCTTGCGGATATGCTCTTTCTCCGGCAGGTCGTTTGCTCTGCGGGAGGGTGGCGGGGTCCAGGCTTGCGGATCGAAATCGTCCAGCTCGGCACTGAAGCCAAGATCGGCGCGCTCTTTACTCATGTTCCGACCGCCCTCCCCTGCCCTTCTTCCTGCGTCGCACGAAGCTTGGCGATTACCTCTCCTGCGAATGACCGGGCATTCACCTGCGCCTTTTCGATGTTGCTTACAGAAGCGGGATCGAGATCGGCAAGGCCCCCTCCGTAGTCGAACAGATCGCGGAAAGCGGCCCGCTCCACGATAGCGGTTTCGAAAACGTCAATCGCGCCGCGGGAAAGCTGCTGCTTCACGTTGCGAAGCGCTCTGGAGGTCACAGCGGCACTGGTGCGGGTCAGAACGACGGCATGGGGAATGGTGCGCCGGGCCATTCTCTCCTGATTTCGTATGAGACGAATGGTTTTGGCACCGCCTCTTGCATCCATGGACGAACCCTGAATTGGAATAATGACCAGGTCCGACATGCCGATGGCATTGGCAACCATAAGGCTTGCCGTGCCTTCGAGATCGACAATGACAAATTGGGCGCGCTGTGCGGCCTCATCGATCTGATCGACTATGGTATCTTCGGTGACATCTTTTATTATTTGAATATTTTTAGGTTTGCCGGGAAGAGCGGCCCACTGCGATATCCATTTCTCCGGATCGGCATCGACAACGGCGACTTGTGCGCCGCGGGCGGCAAGCTCGGTGGCGAGAACAAGGGCGGTCGTGGTCTTTCCGGCTCCCCCTTTGGGATTGGCAAATGAGATAATTGGCATGGAATCTCCTGACGCGGAGGTTGATTTTAGGAAATAGTACCAGATAGCTAACGGCTATCCAAGTCTATCTTTTTGATATCGGATAGCTAGCGGATATCAATAGATATCTTGTTAGTACCGGATAGCTATCTGGTAGCTACCAGTTAAGGACACGCGGGGGAACGCACTACGGGCCATAGTCCAGGCCGCGATGGGGCCCTGCCTTGCCCGCCTGCTTCCAGTTGAGGATGCGCAGCTCAAGGGCGCTGCGCGCCTGCTCGCGCCCGGCCTCGCGTGCCTGGCGCTGCCGGTCTTCGTGCTGCAGGGCGGCCCCGTGGCCTTCCTGCAGCCGGGCAAGGGCCTGCAGGCGTTCCTGCTCGATCCCTGTCTTCGCGGCCCGGTAGCGCGCACTGACGGCCTCGGCCTGCACGGCGCGGGCTGCGCGAATCTGCGCGGCGAGGGCCTGCCGCTGCTCCTTGTGCCTGCCGGTGAGCGCCTGGCGCTCTGCGGCGCGGCTTATCTTCGTGCGTCCTGTCAGATCGAAGATCGCGGCAAGACGGGAGAGAACGCGCCGCTGCCGCTTTGAAAGCGCGGCGCGTTCCTCCTCATGCCGTCGCCGGAGCTCTTCCACGTCCGGGGCGTAGCGCTGCCGCAGCCAGCTCCGGGCGAGCCTGAGCGCCGCGTCCCGCCGGGCGCGCAGGGCGGCAAGGCGGGCGGCGAAGTCCTGCCTGATCCGCCGTTCTTGAAGGCTGCGCCGCCGCGCGGCGGCGATCAGAGCGCTTTCGAGCACCCGGTCCTGCGCGCGCTGCTCGCGCTCGAACTGTGCCCAGAGCCGGGTTTCAAAATCTCCCGACCGGGCGGCGCGCTCAATGTTCAGATCGATGATCTCGGCATTGCGCTCGCGCCTTGTGCGCCCGGCGTCGATCAGCGGGTAATCGACCACGCGCGCGGGATTGCGCAGGGAAGGGGAGGGCACCGCCTTGCTCTCGGGCCGGTGCACAGCGGTATCAATATGCTGCGCGCGCGGGCCGATATGGATCTGCGGCGTGCGCTCGATGCCCTGCGCTTCAAGACTGCGCCGGTCGATGCGCGCCGCATGCCCGGCCCGCTCTAGCGCCTGGTTGGCATGGTGCTCCCACCGCTCGCGCACCCATTCGACGGCGGCAGGGCCGGGCAGGCCCTTTTTCCGGCGGTCACGGGTACTGTCGGAAAGCCCGAGCACGCGCCTGCCGGTCTCGATGTCGCGGTCAACGACCACGATATGCGCATGCGGATTGTGAGCGTCCCTGCCGGTCTGATGGATGGCTGCATACCAGGGCACCCGTCCGCCGGTGAGATCGGCCATGAAGGCCTGCACGAGCGCGCCGCGCTGCGCTTCGGTAAGCTCGCGGGGCAGGGCGATGCGCAGCTTGTCGCAGAGGCGGGCGTTCTTGCGGGCGCTGCGCTCGTGCCGGTCCATCCAGCTCCGGGCCTTACGCACATCCTCCGGCATGTGCGCGGCCATGACCGCGGCGGCGGCGCGGGGGCGCCCGATATAGCGCAGGTGCCCCCCCGCCGTTCCGGCAGCGTGCGTCGTGCGGCCAATGCTGCACAGATTGCAGCTGTAGATAGCCATACCGTGACCCCGAAGCAGGTTGTGAACGAGTGTTCACAGCCGCCTCGTGCCCAGGTCACGGTAAGCGATTGCGATGCCGGGAAGGCGGGTCCGATAAAGCGCGCAGTTGCCGGGTCATGACTCCCGGCAGGAATGCGCGCCCGCCTTCCACAGCGGCGCGGCAACCACGAGGCCTTGCCGCCGCGAAAAGCGCGGCGGCGGCCTTGCGGGTGCCGTCATGTGTGGAGCCGAAAAGCTCCACACGCGGCGGCACCGCCTTGCATGCCCGCACCGGCTTCGATGGCCGGAGCGGGCATTCCCCCTGACGCCAGCGGCAGGGCAGGGCCGGGGCAGGGGTCAATCCCCTGGCCCGGCCCTTCGGGGGATGCCGAGCGGTTCCACCGAACCGAAGCGGCGGGGGTGTCCCCCAGGAGCGGCAGGCGCACGGGTTTGCTTGCAAACCCAAAAGTGCGCCCTCCGGTTCACAGAAAATTTCAGCCTGTCCGGTGTCGGCAATATAAGGCGGTGACGGCAAGCGCTGCGCTTACTCGCGATCCCGCTCCCTGCCGCGTCCTTTGCCGCGTCCGCCGCGCGCCCGTTCCTTGCGGATTCTCTGCCCGACCCGCGCCCGGAATTCCTCCCCCATGGTCTGCTGCTGCCGCCGGTCCGCCTCGGCCTTGATGGCGCGGGCAAGCTCCATGCTTTCCTTCGCGTGGGCGCTGCGGAGCACCCCGGTTTCCTGGCTCTGACCCGTCTTGACCCGCTCCAGCACGGCGCGGTAGCGGCGGTTTTCCTCCTGGATCATCTGCTGCGTCTGCGCGCGCACTTCCCGCGAGAAGGCCTGCCGCTCCTGCTCGTGCCGCGCGGTGAGTTCCTTGACGAACTGCGCGCCCCCGGCGATGGCGGCGAGCGCGCCGATAAAACCCTGCCGCCCGCGAAGATCCTTGTTGCGCAGCCAGAACACCAGGCGCGAGAGGAACGAGGCCTGCGCCGCGTGCATCTGCCGGAATTCCCCTTTCTGCCGCCGGAACAGCGCCGCCCATTCTGGCCGGTTCGCCTCCTTGATCTCGGCGCGGCCCTGCGCGATCCGCCGCTCTTTTTCATCATGCAGAAAATCGCGCTGCCCCTTGTGCGTGGCCGCAAGGTTCTTCGCCTCGGCCTGCCTGCGCGCGAACGCTTCGGCCCGGCGCGCCTTGAGCTCGGCGTGCGCTTCGCCAGCCGTGAGGGCAGGGCGGTGCTTGACAAAGCCGCTCTCGCCCCGCGCCTTGCGGGCGCGGCGCTCGGCGTTGTTCTGCACCCGCTCCTCGCAGCGGATTTTCCCGTGCCGCCGCTCGTACTCTTCGGCCCACCGCGAGAGGATCAGCCGGTCATTGGAGAGCTTCGCGGCGATGCCGGTCTGCGGATTGACGCGATTGACGATGACATGAATATGCGGGTGCTGCTCGTCATTGTGGGAAACGAACACCGCCTCGTGATCCGCAAGCCCGAGCGCCTGAATGGTCTGCCGCGCAGCCTCCAGCATGTCCTGCCGGTCCGGGCGCTCGTCCGGGTGCCATGAAAGCGAATAGGCATAGACGGCCTGGGTGAGCTTGCGCCCTGTTTTTACCGCGCCGTTCGCCGCCTTGATCTGCGCCTGGTGCATGGCGGTATGGGCCATGATTTTCAGCGCGGTCTCGGGGTTGTCGGTCGGCAGGTTTTCGGTGTGGGTGAAGGCGACGCGGTCCGCCGTACCGGCACCTTTATCGTGCAGGTAATACTGGCCCGCGCCTTTGAAGCTGCTTCCTTTTCCGGCAATCTTAGGGATCATGGAAGGTGGCCGTCCGTTTGCGCGGCGGCTTTGATTTTTTATCCGGCTCTGCCGCCGTTTTTTGGGAAGCGTCCGCCGTCTCGCCGCCGGTCAGACGCTGCAGGAAAGCGCGTGTACGCTGCGCGACGCCGGTTTTTTTCTCCGGCTCCGGCGGCGGGGGAGCCGGTTTTATGAGATTCGGGATGGGGGCCGATTCGTCCTGTTGTAGCTGCTTTATAAGATTCGGGATCGGGTCGACCCATGCGGGCACCGGCGCTTCCTTGTCCTGCGCTGTGCGGCGCGCCGGGGCCGGAGTGACCGGCCCGCTCTCGGGCCGGGCCTGCGGCCTTGCGGGCTGCGCGGCATTATGCGCGGGCCGCGCCTGCGGTGCTGATCCGGAGGGGCCGCCGCCGAGCTCGCGGGTCAGGATGGTTTCAAGCTGCGTGAGCGCCTTGCCGAGCTCCCCTGGAACGCGCCCGCTCTGATTGGCGATGCGGGCGAGCTGGTTCAGGTTGACGCCGATGCGGCGCAGCTCGTCGAAGGCGGCGGGGTCAAGGGTGCGGTGGTGCTGGAGCGTCACCCGGCCCTTCAGGGTCTGGGCGCGCACGTATTCCGCCGCGCTCATCCCCGCCCGAGCCGCCGCCTGCTCGACCTGCGCGTGCTCTGCCGGTGTGAAGCGCGGGTTTATGCGCCTTGTGCGGCGCTCGCCCGGCTGCTTTTTCGGGCGCGCCATGTTTTGCGTGCCTCCTTTGGCGTTACGGGTGCCTGCATTGGCGGGGCGTGTGAGCGGTGACGGTCACCGCCATAGAAAACGTTTTTGGAAACCAAAAACATATCTTGCTATCCTTCTTTACTGCAGGTGCCGGGATCGCCTCCTCACCAACCATTGAAGGCGCGATGATCCGGCCTGCGATTCTTTTTGCTTTTCGGACTCCACCTTTTTGTGATTTGTTTTGTGCCGTTTGTGGAGTCTCTTTTGCCGGGGATTCTCCGGTGAGCGATGTCTTCGAAGGCCTGAGCCGGGGCGTGCCTGGCCGCTCCCCGCGAAGCATGGCCCCGCCTGCCGCGCATTTCGAGGCCCCTGCCAGCATCATGGCGGCGCGCTCGCTGCAGCACGGGCCGGGCAAGCTCTTCCTCGGCGTGATCGGCGCATCCATAAAAAGCGAGCCCGGCGGGCGCTATGCCCTGGGCGGCACAGAAATCGGCGTTGCCGATGACCGCCACGCCATCACCATCGCCGGAAGCCGCGCGGGCAAGGGCCGCAGCGCCATCATCCCCAACATGCTGCGCTATACCGGCTCGGTGCTCGCCATCGATCCCAAGGGCGAGCTCGCGCTCGCCACGGCGGCCACAAGGGCGCAAAGGCTCGGCCAGGCCGTGCATGTGCTCGATCCTTTCGGCACCACGGGCGATGCCCTGAGCGCGTACAGAACCGCCTTTAATCCGCTCGCCCTGATGCGCGAGGACTCCGCGGTCGAGGATGCCGTGCTGATTACCGATGCCCTGGTCGTGCCCGCCGGGAACGATCCGCATTGGGATGAGAGCGCGCGCACCTTCATTGAAGGGGTCATTTTAGAGGTTGCCACGGCGGCGCGCTTTGAGGGCGCGCGCGACCTGGTCACCGTCCGGGATCTGATCGGCACCGGCGATATTTTCGAGGATGAGGGCGGCAGGCTTTCCGGCCTGGATGTCCTCAAGAACTACATGCTCGAAAGCCACGTGCCCGCCGTGCGCCGGGCGGCGGCGGATTTTTTCGAGCGCCCGGACCGCGAGCGCGACTCCGTTTTATCGACGGCGCGGCGGCACCTGCGCGCGCTCGCCTTCCCGGAAATCGAAGGCGCGCTGCGCGGGCAGGGCTTTGATCTTGCCGATCTCAAGCGCCAGGCCGTCACGGTCTATCTGTGCCTGCCGGGCCGCCACATGGGCACCTGCGGGCGGTGGCTGCGCCTGTTCGTCAATCTCGCCCTGCAGGCGATGGAACGCACACCGGGCCAGCCCGCCGCCGGGTGCCCTGTGCTGTTCGTGCTGGATGAATTCGCGGCGCTCGGGCGCATGGGGCAGATCGAGGATGCCGCCGGGCAGATTGCCGGTTACGGGGTCAAGCTCTGGCCGATTCTGCAAGACCTCGGCCAGCTCAAGGCGCTCTACAAAGACCGGTGGGAAACCTTCATGGGCAATGCCGGGATCTTGCAGTTCTTCGGCAATAACGACCTGACGACCCTGGAGTGGATTTCCAAGCGTCTCGGGGTCACCACGATAGAGCAGCTCTCCAGCTCGGCGACCACGCCGGGCGGGCGGCAGTCGGGCGCGACCGGGGAGAGCTACGCGCCGCACAAAACGCCGGTCATGGAGCCGGAAGAAATCGCCCTGGTGTTCGGCAGGGCCGATCCTTTGCTGCGGCAACTGGTGATCCGGGCAGGCTTTGCGCCGATGATCCTGCAGCGCGCCTTTTACGATAAGCACGAGGCGTTCCGATGAGACAGGTGATCAGCGATCCGGCGGATTTTCCAAGCGTCACCATCTACCGGGAAGAGCGCAAGGGCGGGCCGCTCTACACAGTAGCGTTCTGGAACAAGGAGCAGGCGGGGCACGGTATCCTCTATCTGTGCGTGGCGGTGCTCTGGGGCGGCATAATCGCCGGGATCTATGATCCTGACCGTTATTCCTGGCTCTTTGTAAGCGGGATCGTGGCTATTCCTGTGGCGTTTTTATCGGGGCTGCCGTGGCCCAGGCGGCGGGCCATCGAGCTGGATTTTGCCAGCGGTGATCTGCGGGTGAAGAAGGGTAACTGGGTGACGTTCCGGCAGCGCCTGGGCGTGCGGAAAATCGAGCTCGCCATAGAGCGCCATCCTTACGCCTATGATGAAAAAAAACAGTGGCTGGCAAAGCGGCTGCTGTGCCTGGTGGCTTATTTTGGGCTGGCGGGAGCTGACCGTAAAATCCTGATTACAAGGTGGGAGTGGCCGCCGCAGGGCTCGCTGATGGAAGTGCAGGCGGCGGTGCTCTACGCGTGGAAACTCGGCATGCACGAGCACAATCAAAAAGCCATGGGGCGGATGCGCGGGCCGCAACTGCCGGGCGGGATGGCCCCGCCTCTGGAGTGAGAAAGCCATGAACGATGATCTCACGCAAACCCCGCCGGTGTTCGCCGCGAATGAGGCCGAAAAACCGGAATCGCAGCGCATTCTCGATGCGCTAGGCGACCTGCCGGATGAGGCGTTGCAGGCGGTTGCAGGCCAGGCGCAGCGCATTCTCGAAGAGCGGGCGAAAGAGCGCCGCGCGGCGGCGCGCCGGGAAATTCAGCGCCTTGCCAAAGAGCACGGGCTCGATGTCGCGCTGAAAGAACCGAAGCGGCGGCGGGGCAGGCCGCCGAAGGCTGCGGGGTAGCCATGTCTGGAACGTGGCGGCGCAAGGTGCATCCGGGCTGTCCGGGGTGCGGCGCGCCGCCGATGAACGCCTACCACTGGGATTGCCCGGCGTTCCTGCCGCCGCAACGGCGGTTGCTGGCTTTGCTCTGGATCGCTCTTGAAACCGGCACGGTGAGGTGCGACGGCTGCAAGGAAAGCTGGCCCTTTGAGATAACCATGCATCACTGTCGTTGCGGGCTGGTGTTTACCGGCGGCGAAATCTGGGAAGGGATGGCGGCGGAAATCGGGAACCTTGGCAATCATTCATGGGTGCGGGCGGCCGGTATCAAGCGCGGCGCGGCGCATACAACCGCCAAGGGCTGGTGGTTCTGTCTGGCCTGCCAGCAGAATTTCAGGAAGGAAACCGGGCTGCTGCGGAGCGGCAGCGACAAAGGCGGGCTGTGTGAGACATGCCGCGCGCAGGCCCTGCGGCGCTTCCGGTGGCGGATAGCCCTTGCCATATGGGGCGGGGCAGGGGTTTGCAGTTGGTGCGGACAGCGCCGGGATGGTGACCGCATCGTGACGATCGGCAAGGCGCGGCTCTGCAAGCTCTGCGCCCTGGCGATGCAGGACGGGCTGCGGGCGGGGTATGGGGGCA
>Ga0081535_100565_pt1 | contig 23033 bp, 20 predicted proteins | sample HotLakmasection3_FD_71020 | JGI IMG/M metagenome (GOLD analysis project Ga0081535, IMG submission 71020) | Hypersaline microbial mat communities from Hot Lake, Washington, USA - Section #3 (SPADES assembly) (version 2) | ecosystem: Environmental > Aquatic > Non-marine Saline and Alkaline >... | reverse complement strand
TGTCCCAGAGATTATCGGGATTTTCACCTTTGCGGGCAACTTCACGACCAGCAATTTGGGCAGCGGTGAGGATGGCGGCCAGCATCAGCAAACCATACCAGCGGAGAGCAAAGGGGCCGAATTCGAAGATGATGGGGTCGACAGGGGGATACATGGGTGGAAGAGTGGCAGGGTGGGTGAGTGGCAGGGTGGGTGAGTTTGTTGGCGGAGCCTGCCCGACGGCGAAGTCATCCCGAAGGCGCTAGAGCTTGGGTGGCTGGGTATTGGGCAAAACGCCGTAGGGGCGGCGGCTTGCGATATCTATTTTGCCCAGTCCATTGCTTGCCATCGGACTTGTCTCGCCCTCGCCCAAACAACACCGACTAGTCTAATCAGAAATTTCCTGATCGCCAAAATATCAGAACCGTTAAATCGCTAATTGCGACGTCCAAATTCTAAATTCTGTCGGCCTTAATCTTCCAAATAGCCCAGGTCTTGCAGGCGACGCTGCACTTCGGGATCATCATAGCCGGGAGCGCGACGGGCGGTGACGAGGGTGCCATAACCCTTGATTTCCCCCGCAAAGGATTGCAAGCACTCCTGCAGCGCTTCGACGTTTTCCGGCAAAATGGCGCTGATATTGAGGGTTTCCTGGGGGTCTTCGTGCACATCGTACAGCTCAATGGCGCTATCGCCAATTTCGATCAGCTTGTGGGTGCCCATCCACACGGCCCGGCGGGGCTTATCACAGGCGCGATCGCGCACCAGATCGGGCTGCCGTTTTTGCATCAAGTTCAGAACGTTTTGCGGCGGAATGGCCTCGGCAAAGACGTAATCGGTTTCGGGGTTGGGCTGCTGCTGGGGTAGCAGGGTCAGGGGTTGCTCCTTGTTATTGGCGAGTCCGGCAGCGTCCAGCGCGGTTTGAAAGAGGCGACGGGTAGAGACAATTTCATCCACGACGGCAGCTTGGTCGCGGGTCTGCCCCGGTTGACGAATGATCAGGGGCACACGCACCAACTCGTTGTAAATAGAGAGGCTGTGACCCATGAGTTGCTTTTCGCCCAGGTGTTCGCCGTGGTCGGCACAGATGATGACCAGGGTGTCATCCAGGCGACCCGACTCGGCCAGCTTTTGGAAAAAGGTGCCCAGCAGTGCGTCCTGGTAGGCAACTTCGGCATCGTACATGCCATCGAGGGTCTTTTTCTGCTCGTCGTTGAGGGCTCCGGTGAGGGGGGCCAACCAGCCGTACACATCGTTGTTAAAGCGCTGGAGAAAGTTGCGGGCGTCGCGATCGCGCAACACGTGGGGCGCATATTTCTCAATGTACTGCCGGGGGGGATGGTAGGGCATGTGGGTGCCCATCAGGTTAACGAAGGCGAAGATGGGTTGAGCTGGCGCGGTGCCGGGGCGATCGCTCAGCAGTCGAGCGGTGTCTTCGAGCGATTTGGCGGTGTTGCCTTTAAAGCTGAGGGCGGTTTGCCACAGGGGCACCATGATCGGTGTGAAAGACAGAGCCAGTAACCAGTCGGAGCGGGCAAAGGCGTCTTGGATGGTGGTCATGACGCCGGAAATCTGCCGCTTGAACCATTGGCGATAGCGACCGATGGGGCCGGAGGAAACCCCCGCCTGATTAGGCCGTGAGGTGAGCAGACCGCTGTAGTTCAAAAAGCTCTGGAAGCCGCGCCGCAGGCCGTTATTGATCACGCCCACAAGGGGATTGTTGCAAAAGCCAGCGGTGAAGTAGCCGCCGTCGCGCAGGCGTTCGGCTAGGGTGGGCAGGTCGTCGGGCATGACGGAGTAGGACTGGGTCATGCCGTGCTCGGAGGGATACACGCCAGTAAACATGGAGGCGTGGGAGGGGATGGTCCACTGGGCGGGGGCGATCGCGGCACTAAACCGGGTGGCCTCAGCGGCAAAGGCGTCGAGGTTGGGGGTGGTGTTTAGGGGGTAGCCATAGCAGGAGAGGCGATCGGCCCGCTGCGTGTCCAGGACGATGAAGAGGATATCGGGACGCTGGCTAGACATGATAGTAATTCGCAATAAGGAAAATAGGACAGGGGCCGAACACGCTACCGGCTGTGCTCATTGACTTACTCCAGAATAGCGGTCAGCGTCAAAATCGTTGTATCGAGATCGATAGATCCTCAATTCCGAAGAGTCGCGAGAAGATGTCGTTCGGCTGGCACCGCGATCGCCCAAAGCGCCCATCTTTCAGGGCAATGCCCCATCTCCACATGGGTTGGGGAAAGGCACACCATTTGCGAGCGGAGAATTTGAGCAGATGGTTCAAGGGGCGATCACACTTACAGTTCACCTGCTGCTTGCAGAATCCGGTCATACAACCCATTGCTAACTCGGAAGCCTGCTGTCTCCATCAGCTCATGCAGCAGAGGTTTGACTTCAGTGAGCAGGCCTTGTTCTTTGGCGTTGACCAAAATGCCTAAAATGCCTAAAATGCCGCGAATCTTGAGGGTGTACGCTTCTGCAATGCCTCTGCCCAGTGATTCATCGATCAGCAAGCGGTCAGCCTTAATCTCAACAGCCAATGCGATCGCTCTGCTTCGCCCAGGTCTAAAGGTTGATTCAGCGTTTGAATGAGTTCGGTGTTGGTGGGCTTGCGGATTTCTAGAAACCTAGATTTGAGGCAGGCATTAATCGCGGGCTGAATTTTGGGAAAGCGGATTAATTCTGTGTGAACCGCAGGCGGGATCAGAATTTGAGGATAAATCTGTTGTTGCAACAGGTCAATTTTACCGATCGCGGCTAAATTGCTGAGCGGTGAAGTATTGCTGACAACCCGCATTACCACCCTTCCTGGCGCAGGCTGGTGAGATCCCGTTCAAAGTCTTCGACATCGTAGTGAATGTTGATGCCGCGACTGGCAATGAGTTGTTGAAACTCAAGCTGGTGGAGTCCGGCGATTTGGCTGGCGGTGCCGAGGGTAATCCGTTTCTGCTGAAAGAGGGCAACGGCTAGTTCGGCTCGCAGGTCGGTTTCTGAGATGGTGAGATCGTCAGGGAGGTTGAGGATGATTTGCATGGCCGAAGCCGGAGCAGCAGGGTTGCTTCCATTATGGGGGATGGCTGAGGGAGGCGATCGCCCGCCAACCTCCATCGCCCTCAATCCATCACATTGGAGCTATTGCAGGAATATAAGTAGGGGCAATGTAAATGTTGAGATTCCTGGCGTCAATTCAATCGGTGGCGAGGGGCGATCGTACTTGTTAGAACTTTGAGCTTTAATGTATGGAAGACATTTCAGCAACTCTTCAATATGTTCGAGAAAGTCCAGCAATTGATTAACTTGGCAGAAAAGACATTTGGTCAACTCACAGATGCTGAAAAGAAATATTTTGAAGCCGCTGTTACAGAGCAAATAGCTAAATACGAAACTAACAAAGGCAAACAGGACACGTCCTTACGCCAACAAGAAATCACCTTGCAAGCCGATAGAATACGCTGGCTTTGCACAGATGCCTCAGCCAGAGAGTTCGTTGGGAATTTTGGAATCAGAATTATTGGAGCAAAGATTCAGAAAACCCTGGATCTACAATATGACACGCTTGATTTTCCTCTGTTTCTTAAATGCTGTTCTTTTGATGAATCCATTATCCTAGAGAATGCAAGAATCAGATCTCTAAACCTTTCCGGGAGCTGTGTTCCTGGAATCAGAGCGGAAAGAATTAGTGTTGAAGGGCATGTATTTTTGACTAACAATTTTCAGGCTAATGGAAAAGTTAACTTCTCAGGGGCTAATATTGGCGGGAATCTGAATTGTTTAGGTGGTAATTTTCACGTAGCAGAAAAAATATCTCCAATTCTCTTTAAAATCGACAGAGAATATTGCGCCAAGAAGAACAAAGCCCTAATCGTGCAAAATTCTCGTATCGAAGGATCCGTGTTCCTTGATAAGGGCTTCAAGGCAACAGGAGAGGTTAACTTGTCTGGGACAAATATCGGTGGAGTTCTAGATTGTCAAGGAGGAGAGTTTCATAATCCTCAAGGTGCTGCTCTCAAAGCTCAGGGAGTAAAAATAAATCAAGCAGTTTTGCTATGTTCTGGGTTCCACTCGACTGGTGAAGTGGATTTCTTGAACGCGGCCATAGGTTCTGAACTTAACTGCGATAATGGCAATTTTATTAATCAGGCAGGTAATGCCTTAACACTTCAAGGGGCTGATATTAAAAACAATGTTTTATTTCGCGATGATTTTTGTGCTGAGGGCAGAGTTGGATTAGCTGACGCTAAAGTTGGCGGAACTTTTTGGATGAGAGGCATAAGAAATTCACAGTTAATGAAGCTCGACTTGCGTGCCGCAAAAATCAATGTGTTGGGCGATGAAAAGGCTAGTTGGCCTGATAGTGGACAACTAGATATCGATGGCTTTACCTATGAAAAAATCAGCCATCACTCAACAGTCGATCTGCAAGAAAGGTTGACTTGGCTGAGACTTCAATCTAAAGACAGCTTCTCTCCTCAATCTTATGAACATCTTGCCCGAGTCTTCAAGAGCAGTGGTCTAGAAGAAGAATCCAAAGGAATATCAATAGCAAAGTACAATGATTTGCGCTGTCGTGGCCACCTAAGTTGGCATGCAAAACTCTGGAATTTTATCTTTGGTTTCACAATATCTTATGGATACCGCCCCCTAAGAGTTTTGCTTTTCATAACTCTGGGAGTTATTTTTTGGGGTGGCCTATATAACTATGGATACTCCAAAAATCTAATGAGTCCTTCTTTAGTACGTCCATTTGACTTAGATCTGCCGCCGATTGAAACAAAGGTTTCTGAAAAATATCCTAAGTTCAATCCATATGTATATTCCTTAGATGTCATGATTCCAGTTATCGATCTACACCAGCAGCGTTACTGGCTACCAAATGCAAACCGGGGAGACAAATTCATTGGCGTTGATGGCGATAATATTCGTGTTTCTCACTCTGGATGCCTATTAAGGTATCTATTCTGGGTACAGATTTTATTAGGTTGGATATTAACGTCGATTGGGGTGTCTGGTTTCACTTTATGGATTCGACGTTCTTGAGAACTTGTTTCTCGAAATCTTGAGATTCGAAGAAGAAAAATAATGCATGACTAAAGACCACGCTCCTCTCAAAACTCATAACAAAGTCCTCACAGTTGTTGTCTGGGGAGCGATCGCCCTATGGGGGCGGCTACGCCAACGCTGTCAGTTTAGCTTTCAATATGTCGATGCCAGCCCTCAGCGATCGCCCCTTGCATACTTGGGAATAGCAAGCCGCTGTTCACAGAGTATCGCTACTATTGAAAAGCTTGAGAAGATCGCTTCTTCACAGCCTATTGGACTGACAAGCTCAAGCAGGGAGAGCAGATATGGCCCAGTCCGTAAAGATTTGGTTTGACCCTGAAGCAGATTTCTTAGAAGTTCGCTTTTCAGACGCTCCTGGTTACATGCGTGAAACCGACAACGACGCCATCATGAAGCGAGTGGACGATCGCGGCAATATCTTAGGTTTCTCAGTATTGAACATCAGCACCCTTTCTAAAGAAACTCCCCTCTACGCTCAGCTAATTTCTGATAATGCTGCCTAGCAGTGCAAGGTGTGAGATTGCCCCTCACCCTCGTCAACAAATCAATAAATACGGTTGTACGGGGCGATCGCTTCTTGTACTATCTTTTGCACGGGGAATGATTCTAGGCGGGGAAGAGAGGAGTTACCACCTCCTCAAATCCCCTGAACATCCCGACTTAGCATAGGTAAGACGAGATATCTGGGATCATTTTATGATCTAGCTTCTTCGTTGCGCCTCATTTGGGAAACGCTAGATAATTCCCCGTTTTCCTTAACGTGAAAACGGAGACACCCGTATGTTTCAATCATCCAGCGGTGGGGGTAATGCCCCGGCCAGCTTTAACCTACCCTCCTTTAACCAGGAGGCCGTTCGCCATATCCTGCTCGGCGACTACGGCGCGCTTATCGACGCCATGAACCGCATGGCCTTGCTCGGCTATTGCGAGAGACTCGCCTGGAGCGAGCCCCTACCCACCGGGCGCAACGGCGAATACATCAGCGTCATGACCCGCAAGCGCACCATCCCGTAACCTGGCTGGCTGCTCATCCCGGCCTCCCGCAGCGGTGGGCAGCCCCTTCTCAACCCTGCGTTCAGTAGCTGGGCTGGGAGAGCGGCTTGGCAGAATGTAGGGAACCTATTTGGTTTGGGGAGTCTTCCAGAGACCCCCGATTTTTTTTTCGTCCCAACTATTCTCTTCTCTCAAAGCTTTACTCAGCTCAGTTTTGAACAGGCTGATCACCCACTCAGATAAGCGGTCGCCTTAGCAAGGAGAGGTCAAGGGCGTTTTTGCGATCGCGCAAACCTCCAGATCTCCATCTAATCCCGCACGGCGGAAATAGCGTCACCCTTCAAAGAGCTTGAAATGCTCGTCCAGTAAGGGGTTGCATTTTGCATTCCGCGTAGCGACACGTGGCCTAAGCAAGCAAATTCACGGCTCTGCGAAATCGATTGGTGAAAGGGGGGAGCAAACTTGGTTAAAGAACTTAGCTGGGGACAACCTAAGCGGCCATCGGCCAGTCTTCGATAAAACCGTGGCGCATAGGCCGCAGACCGGAGGTCAGCAATCGGTGCAGGCGAGGAATGGCGGCACTGTTGTAAACGCGGAACTCCCCCTCAAGGGTGGCCTGCGCCGTTCGCACCGCCTGATTGATCACCAGGGAACCGCCGGGGTCCGATACCGAACGGTGAAAAGTGCCGGGAGGCAGGCGCAAAATATGCTGGTTGGCATCTAAACGGACTTCGTGGAACGGGTACTGCCAGGCAAAATTAACCAGATAGAACGTGCGGCCACCTGACACCGCCAGCAAATTATCCTCTTGGTTGGGGTGCAGGTAAAACTGCCAGGCTCCGCCAGCGGCATTATTGGGACTAGTGGCTGGGCCATCGTGAAACACTAGATCCCGAGCATTAGAGTCGGGCACGGTGATGTCAAAAAACTGGACGCTGGGAGTATCACGGAAACGGTGGAAGGAGATGAGTTCAAACATGGCAATCTGTCAAATTCGGCATCGCATCAGCTTGTTCGTCAAGCTAACCTCTACTGCAAACGGAGATCAAAACCATCCCCGAGTCCCATCTATTCGCTTGGCGAATAGATTGTCGTTATGAACATTCATCAATTGGCGGTATTGGCGGCGATCGCCCGTGAAGGTACTTTTTCCAATGCCGCGCTGGCGCTGGATACTTCACAGGCTGCCGTGAGTCGCGCGATCGCCTCGCTGGAAGATGAGCTGGGGGTGCCGCTGCTCAAGCGCGGGCGGTTTGGGGCCAAACTGACCCAGGTGGGGGAGCGGGTGCTGTTTCATTCGCAAAAGATGTTGGAGTTGCGCGAGCGCATTGACTACGAAGTCAATTTGGAAAAGGGCCTCTACGCGGGTCGCCTGCGAATTGGGTCATTTCGCAGTGCCGCCACCCATTTATTGCCGCCGATTTTGGCGCGGTTTCGGGCGCAATTTCCCCGCGTCGAAGTCAGCCTGACCGAGTTAGAACCGGCGGGGGTCGAGCAAGCCCTCCGCGAAGGGCAGGTCGATATCGGGTTGGTGCCGCTGCCCCGCTCCGATGAGTTTCAGGTCTGGGAGGTGGCGCGGGACGAGTACGTGGCGCTGTTGCCCAAACAGGTGAGCCCTCTGCCCCCGCATCTCACCTGGAACGACCTCTCGGCCTATGACTTTGTGCTGTACAACTATGCCGAATGTACAAACGCGGTGCGCGAACACTGGAGTCGCTGGGGGCAAAAGCTCAAGGTGGCCTACGTGATCAAAGAAGATTCGACCATTGTCAGCATGGTGGCTCAGGGGTTGGGGGCCGCTATTCTGCCACGGTTGGCGGCGATCCCGATTCCCGATGAAGTGCAGGTGCGATCGCTACCCGAACCCTTGGAGCGCGTGATCGGCGTCGCGACTCTGGCCCAGACGCCCCACTCTCCATCGGTGGCGGTCTTCATCTCCATGCTGCGGGAGGGCGCAATCATGCGCGTGTGACCTTGATCCTGGCGTCCTGAGCCGAGTGGTTTCTCATCAGCAAGAAAATGCGGATGAGGCCCCGGCGGCGGAAAATAGACGAGCGAAGTCGGAGCGCAGGGGGTCCGGCAGGCGGCGGACAACCTTACGCTGCTCATGGTCGACCGGCACCAGCGTGACGTGAGCGGTGACACACAGTACTTGGCTCTCCAAGTTGTAAATCTCGTACTGCCAGAGGATTTTGACACCTTTAGGAGGTGACACCCAACATTTGATCTGGGCGGTCATGCCCATCGTGAGCGATCGCCGATACTGCAGCGACAGATCCACCACGGGCAAATCGACCCCGGAGTTCACCCAGTCGGCAAAATTGATGCCGTGCGATCGCAGATATTCCACTCGGGCTTCTTCTAACCAGGCTACATAAGTGCCATGCCAGACGATACCCGCATAGTCGGTATGGTGGGGTTGAACGCGAACTAAATATTCGAAAGCAGAATCCGGGGCGATCGCTGGAGTCTTCATAAACAGACGCATACACTGGGCCTAGCCCACCCTAGCAGGCTGGGTGCGATCGCAGACGGAGCCTGCTGGGTTACTACGAATTATGAAATCGGTCAAAATTGCGTGAAGCTCGGTGACTATTATTGACATGGAACGTAAAACCCTTATCTAACAAGGGTTTTACAATTGCACTCAGAAACCACGCCTAAGTTGAGAACGGGAGTTTTGCGTGCTCGAAAAAACCTCACCCAACTTCTCCTGCGCCAGGAGAAGAACCAGATTGTCCTTAAACCTCTCCTTCGTCAGGAGAGGGGCCGCAGGCGGTGAGGTTCGGGCAAATATTAAAACTCCACTTCTGAATCTAGATGAGGTTTAACATCTCGTTTTGTCCACCGCAGCCGACTGGATAGCGGCACACCGAAGAGGTCATCATGATCGAAAAAATTCTTCTGGCTGATTCTGGCACTGGCAACACCGAAGCCATGATGAAGGCACTGATGGAAATCCCGCTCATTCAGCGAGCCAATGTCACTGTTCTCCACGTGGTGCCGCCCCAGGTTTCTGCCGAGGGGATGACCGAAAAGTGGGAAGCGGGGGGCCGCACCCTGGCGGAAGCCATCAAAAAGCTGGACCTCGATCCGGCCCATGTCACCGCCATGCTGCGGGAAGGCGATCCCAAAGACATTGTGATTAAAGTCGCCAACGAGACTAACGCCGACCTCATCATCATGGGGTCACGGGGTCTAAAGGGCTTGAAGGCGATTTTAGATAACTCGGTGAGCCAGTACGTGTTTCAGCTCTCTTCTCGACCGATGCTGCTGGTCAAGGATGACCTGTATAGCATTCGGCCCATCAAGCGGGTGATGGTCGCGATGGATAAATCTGACTCCGCCCAGGAAGGACTGAAACTGGGCATCAACCTGCTGCGCGACATCAGCGGCGGTGAGCTGGTTTTGGTGCACACCGTTTCCAACTTGAAGGCGCGCCCCTTTGATGAAACGGAACCCGACCCGAACAAGGACCCCGTGCTCACAGAGGCTGCTGCCGAAGCTAAACGGTATGGCCTTAAAACGGTTTTATCGGCTCCTGAAGGGAAGGCCGGACGGCGGATCTGCCAGCTAGCGGAAGATAAAAACGTCGATCTCATCATTTTAGGATCTCCCGATCGCCGCCCCTCCATCGCGAAGGGCATGCCCGATCTCGATCGGCTGCTGGGCGAATCACTGTCTGACTATGTGCGGGTATATACCCCCTGTCCCGTACTGTTGACCCGCATCGCTAGCTAAGGAATGGCAATTCAATCAGTTGGGATAGCCGTCTCGGCGGTCCCTTGTCCAGTCAGGGATATTCTTCACGGAACTTGGATGTGATCGATCCTCATCCCTCAGGGGCTGGCTGACCGTCAGAGTCCCGGCTCCTGACACAAAACTGACTCAGCTACCCAATGACGCCTGCACTGCCGTCAACCGGGACGTGATTTTCCCCCAAGCCCTTTGAGCGAATGCGCAGGTCTTACGGCATCCATCGGGCCATTCGCCTGGTGGGTGAGTCAGCGGCGGCGGGGGCATTCGCAGGGGTTGGTTAGCCCACTGACCGGCCACTTATACACATCTCGATTGCCCCCTCAACCGGCGCACTCGCCCCCCTTAGTCCCCCCAATTCTGGGGGGAGACCGGAGTTTAAAGTCCCCCAGAATTGGGGGCTTTAAGCCCTCCGGGCATACTAGAAAAGGGGGCTAAACCACTGGAAGCAGTCAGTCAGAAACTTCTGTATAAGCGGTAGCTGACTGGCCTATCGGTGGGCAACTTGGTAGCGCTGTGGTTAGCGGCGATCGCTGATGATTTCGTCGCCGTTGATCGCCTGTTCTAAGGCTTCTGGGCGGAGATTGTTAATGAGGCTGAGGGGGTCGAGGGGAGATTTGGCTACCGATTTTTGAATAAATTGTGCCGTCAGAGCGGCTTCATAGCGAGCATCTTCTCGTAAATGGCGCTGCATAAATGCCAGGCCCAAGAGTTGTAAGTAGGTTTGGGCCAGTTCGGGGCTACCGCCCAGCAAAGCAGCCGGTACGGGAATCAACGGTTCGCTGTTGGTATCCCAGTCAATGACGGAAAAGTGGGTGGTATCGCTGACTAACACCAAGTATCGATAGGGGGTTTCGAGCCAGGTAAAGGGCTCAATTTGCTCTGGCAAGGCGGGGGCGACGGTATCGGCAGTGGCAGCTAAGACCAGGGTGGGGGTTTCGATCTTGCGAAAACCCTCTGGCCCAAAAATGCTGCTCCCGACCGGATTGACGGCAATAATGGCCCTGACGCGCTCGTCGCGCAGCACTGGCTTTTCAGAGGCGATCGCGATCGCCTGACACTGCAACAACAGGGAGGGATTGAGGTAGTCAGGCTGAGGGGTGCAAGCCGTTTTCAACGTCTCGGGGGCATAGGTGGCACCAGCCAGGGCCAGGGCCGTGTAGCCGCCAAAGGATTGCCCAATGACCCCCACATTGTGGGTATTCAGGCGATCGCGCAGGTCTGATCGCCGCCCCGCAAACCGCTGAATTTCGTCCAGCAGGGCCGAGATATCTGCCGGACGATTGATAAATTCCCGATCATTAATCAGTTCGGGGGTAAGACCCGCTAACAGTTGCTCAATTTGGACGCTATTGCTGCCGGGATGATCGAGCGTGGCGACGGCAAAGCCCCGCTCGGCCAAAAACTCGGCCAGGTAGTAATAGCTCTTGCGCTCGTCGCCCAACCCATGGGAAATCACGACGACCGGAATCTCATCCGGCAGAGTTTGATTGGACAATCGCGGCTGCGGTAAGAACAGCGTGGCTTCGACGTCGCGTTCTGGCAGCTTGAGGACTTCACGAGTGATCGCATACTGGGGGAGCTCGAACACCAACTGCCGGGTTTCCTCAAGATCTTGCGGTGTCGGCTGCCGGGCCGATTCTGCCGCCAGGGCATGCACAAGGGCAAAGGCCCGCTCCGCATCATCCAAGGTTGCGGTGACGGCTTTTGCAATTTCTAGCCCGTTGCCCAAATCGATGCGAATGGCCGGAGTGGGATACTTTTTGAAAAAATTGAGCAGGGAGAGGCCATCGGCTTCATCCGCCGCCGCCAAAATGAGCCCGCCGCGAATGGCCGAAAACCCTGACTGGCGGGAGGGAGTTTGAATGACGTTGCCGAGCAGATCTAGCAGGGTGGTGCCTTGAGCCGTGTAGAGAAACTGCGCCACATCCACCTGACTAATGGCCACCTCTTGAGCCAGCACCCGCTGCAGGGCCAATAGCTCTGGCTCGGTGAGGCCGAGGTAATTAGCATAGGCCGACAGTTGGGGGCTAAGCCCTCGACCGGCGGCAAAGGCTTCTAAATCCGCAAGGGGAATGGTGCGTTCCAGAAAGCCATAGCTGACGATGACGTCTGTCGCACTGTGGGCAGGGGCGATCGCTGCTGTCAGCCCCAGCCCTGCTAGCGCTAGCGCCCGACCTAACCGTTGTCGCCATCGAGTGCGCAATCCTCGCTCCAAATCGCCCAAATCCACCATGAATATGCAATAGAAACCGATAGAGAATACCTGCGATCGCACCCATCCCACCGGCTCATCGGGCTACATCGAGGCCTGCCTACCTTTACAGACTTTGCGAGGTCGTTTCCTGAAGAAGTTTGTCTAAAAACCCCTCACAGGCGTCCAGCAGCAGATCGATTACATAGCGGAAGCCCGCGTCTCCTCCATAGTACGGATCGGGGACTTCAGTATCCGTATGATGACGGCAAAAATCACAAATCTTTCGAACTTTGGGGCCATATCGCCCTTGCGGATCAAGGCGGAGAATATCGCGATAGTTGTCGTCATCCATCGCTAAGATCCAATCAAATGCCTCAAAATCAGCGGCTTGAAATTGCCGCGCTTGTCCCACCAGTTCAATGCCTTGTTGCTTTGCGGCCTGGGTCATGCGGCGATCGGGCGGACTGCCGATATGGTAGCTAGAGGTGCCCGCCGAATCGCAACTGATGAGATGGGTGAGCTGACGAGCTTGCAACAGATGATTCATGATGTTTTCTGCTGAGGGCGACCGGCAAATATTCCCTAAGCAAACAAACAGCAATCGGGTCGTCATAGGTTCTCTCGCAAATGATGAGTACGCTCTCGAAACGCTTGGGGGGGAAATCCACTTAAGGACAATCAGCTAACCCTGATGCCCCCTGAATCACAATACACCCTGCAGCGAATCGAAGCGCCCTAGCGAAGATGCGAGTGATCGCGACTCGCCTAGCCCAGGTTGGGCAGATTGAGCCCACCCGTCAACGATTCCATGCGCTCCCGCATGGTGTCGGTCGATTTTTGATAAGCATCTTGCATTGCCGCGCCGACTAAGTCAGAGAGCACTTCTGCCCCTTCGTTCATCGCTTCGGGCGAAATTTCTACGCGGCGAGGTTCCTGGTTGCCACTGAGAAATACCTTGACCAAACCACCGCCGGCCTGACCTTCGATCTCCATCTGTTCGAGATCTTCTTGCAGTTGCTTAGCACCTTCTTGAATCTGCTGCGCTTTTTTGACTGCGTCAGCCAGCTCCTTCATTTTGCCGAGGCCGAAGCCAAATCCTTGCCCTTGAGACATTATGGGTATCTCTCCTTTGACTGAATGCAGTTTCAAGTTATTCGATTCTACAGTGCTTTGGGGGATTCATCTTGTGAGGAAAACCGCCTTGGCGATCGCCCCCAATCCACGCTTGATCGCGGGAGTGGTTTGATTCCCGCGCAGGAAATTTTGTCAAGGTGTTTTGCGTTGCCCGTCGGGGCGCGTCAGGGGCCGCACCGGCACCGGCGGCGGGTGCGGTTGGTCGCGAGGGAGCGGCGATGTAGCCTGGTAAGGAGACCCATGGAGGAGAGTGGTGGTGAAAGTCGCATTTGTAGGATTGGGGACGATGGGCGCACCCATGGCAATGAATTTACTGAAAGCCGGTCATGAGGTGACCGTACATAATCGCACCCGCGATCGCGAACGGCCCCTGGAGGCCGCGGGGGCACAGCGGGCGGAGTCGCCCCAGGCGGCGGCAGCTACGGCTGACGTGGTGATCACCTGCGTCAGCGACACCCCCGATGTGGCAGCGGTAGTTTTGGGCGACTCCGGCATTATTCACGGGGCCAAACCGGGGACTGTTGTGGTGGATATGTCGACCATTAGCCCCACGGTGACGCGCGAGATTGCTGATGCGCTGGCTGCTCGGCAAATCGCGCTGGTGGATGCCCCCGTGTCTGGTGGCTCAGAGGGGGCGCAGCGCGGCACCTTATCAATCATGGTGGGGGGCGAGGCGGCGGTCGTCGACCAGGTGCGTCCGGTGCTGGCGGCAATGGGCCAAACCATTACCCATGTGGGTCCCATTGGGGCGGGGCAGACGACTAAGGCCATTAACCAAATTATTGTGGCGGGCACCTATTGGGCGATCGCGGAGGGCATGGCCCTGGGCCTCAAGGCCGATCTGGATATGGAGCGGGTGGTACAAGCCGTCAGTGGGGGGGCGGCAGGCTCTTGGGGCCTGGATCACCGCTCTGGCAACATGATTAATAATGACTATCCCCTGGGGTTTCGGGTGCGGCTGCACCGCAAGGATCTCAACATTGCCCTGGAGGCGGCGCGGGCACTGGGGGTGACCCTACCCATGGCGGCCTACGTCGAGCAGATCGAAACGGGCCTGATTGGGCGGGGCTTTGGCGATGAAGATGTGTCCGCGATCGCCCGCAGCCTGCGAGAACAATCGGGCATTGATTAGGAATGAAAATTTAACTGACCGCATTTTGCCGTTTCTGGTAGGGACTTGTCATTGCCAAGTCCTGACGAAAGGTGGGTTTCCGCAATCAATCCTGCAATTCTGCCTGGCCACATTTTGCAGTTCGCATGTATTTACCGAACGGGCTTAACGGCCATAGGTTTGCGTTACCGCTTGCAGGCGTTGGGCGACCTCCTCGCTCAGCAGGTCAGAGTTGGGGTAGCGCCAGCGCCAGTTGCCGACGGGGGTGCTGGGGTCATTCATGCGGCTCTCGTGACCCAGGCCCAATACATCCTGCAGCTGCACGATCGCCAGATCCGCCACCGAGCCATAGGCCAATCGCAGCAACGCCCAGTGGATTTCGGTAATTTGGTCCGGCGAGTCGAAGCCGAGATAGCGAGCGACGGCCTGCTTTACGGCTTCGCTGGCGTCGTGTTCCCACCAGCCGATCGCGGTGTCGTTGTCATGGGTGCCTACATACACCGCACAGTTGCGTTCAAAGTTGTGGGGCAAATAGGGATTGTTTTCGTCATCCCCAAAGGCAAACAACAAAATTTTCATGCCAGGAAACTCAAAATGGTCCCGCAGCGCCTCGACTTCGGGGGTGATGATGCCCAAATCTTCCGCCAGCACGGGTAAGCTGCCGAGGCGATCGCCCAAGGTGTCAAAAAAGGCATAGCCCGGCGCTTCAATCCACTCGCCGTTCATGGCGGTGGCTTCGCCAGCGGGTACTTGCCAGTAGGCTTCGAAGGCGCGGAAATGGTCGATCCGCACCACATCGACATATTCCAACGTGGCCTTGAACCGCTTGACCCACCACTCAAACTGGCTATTTTTCAAATAGTCCCAGTCGTAAACGGGGTTGCCCCAGAGCTGCCCCGTCGCGCTGAAATAGTCGGGCGGTACCCCGGCGATATAGAGCGGGCGCAGGGTTTCCGGGTCGAGCTTGAAACATTGGGGATCGGCCCACACGTCGGCACTGTTATAGCAGACGTAAATGGAGATATCCCCCACAATCTGAATGCCGCGATCGTTGGCGTAGGTCCGCAGGCGCTTCCACTGTTCAAAAAATTTGAACTGCACAAAGCGGTGGTACTGGATTTCATCCTCTAAGTGCTGGGCTTGGGCTTGCAGGGCGGTGGGTTCGCGGCGGGCGATCGCGCTGTCCCATTCGCTCCAGTCTTGACCGTCGTTGGCTTCCAGTAGCGAGATAAATAGCACGTAATCCTCTAGCCAATAGGCCTGTTCTTGACAGAACTGGGCAAAGGCTTCGTCGGGCTCAAACCGTTGATACGCCTGCCGAAGATACCGTGTTTTGAGCGGAATGACCTGGTCAAAGTCGACGCGAGTGGGGTCGGTGTCCTCACCAGCGCCCTGGAGAGCAGCGGTTTCCAGCAGTCCTTCGGCGGCCAGTTGCTCTAAGCTCACCAGCAGCGGATTGCCCGCAAAGGCGCTGAAATTCATCGTATAGGGAGAATGCTCGTAGCCGGTGGGACCGAGGGGCAAAACCTGCCAAATCTTTTGACCACTGCGCTCTAAAAAGTCGATGAACTCGTAAGCCGACTGGCCCAGATCCCCGATGCCAAACTGGCCGGGTAAGCTGGTCGGGTGCAAAACAATTCCGCTGGAACGGGCAAACGGCATCGGCAATTATCACTACAGCATCAACCGCACTATAACGACTCGACCCGACTCGCCAGATGAATCTCTGGATAGATTTAAGGCGATCACGATGGAGCGCTCGGGCGCTCGGGAGAGCAGTCTGTCACTTGAACCATCAGCGTTGGCGGTCATCGGAGCCGGACTGCCCGCCCCAAGTCGCCAACTCCTGGCAACGTTTATGATGATGTCGATCGCTGGCAGCACTGGCAGCGATCGCCCTCTATTTGTCAGGCTAGCCTCTATTTGTCAGATCAGATTAGATTGAGGCCGTTCAGTCGTACCTGTGGATGGGTCGGTGCGGCGTTGGCACCGCTACCGCTAGTCGGCATCCCGTTTCCCTCACGTTTTTCGTCAATTGCTAGGAGAAAAGATAGTGACAGCAGCTCAGCCCCGCCGACTGGATAACGATCCCTTGTGGTTTAAGCAAGCGGTGATTTACGAAGTGCCTGTGCGGGCGTTTGCCGATAGCAATGCTGACGGCATCGGCGACCTGGCCGGACTCACCAGTAAACTCGACTATTTGGAAGATCTCGGGGTCACAGCGCTATGGTTGTTGCCCTTTTTTCCGTCGCCGCTCAAAGACGACGGCTACGACACCTCCGATTACACGCGGGTACACCCGAGCTACGGCACCCTTGACGATTTCAAAACCCTGTTGCACGAAGCCCATCGCCGGGGCATTCGCATCATTGTGGAGCTGATTGTCAACCACACCTCTGACCAGCACGACTGGTTTCAACGCGCCCGGCGATCGCCCAAAGGTAGCGTGGAGCGCGACTTTTACGTGTGGAGCGACACCCCCAAAAAGTACGAAGAAGCCCGCATCATCTTTCAAGATTTTGAAACCTCCAACTGGGCTTGGGATCCCATCGCCCAGGCTTACTACTGGCATCGGTTTTATTCCCACCAGCCCGATTTGAACTACGACAATCCGGCGGTGCGAGAAGCGGTGTTTGAGGTGCTGGATTTTTGGCTGGGGCTGGGGGTCGATGGCCTGCGCATGGATGCCGTGCCCTACCTGTATGAGCGCGAAGGCACCAACTGCGAAAATTTGCCGGAAACCCACGCCTTTCTCAAAGCGCTACGGCAACGGGTGGATGAGCGGTTTCCCAATCGCATGTTGCTGGCAGAAGCCAACCAGTGGCCCGAGGATGCGGCGGCCTACTATGGCGACGGCGACGAATGCCATATGAACTTCCACTTTCCGCTGATGCCGCGGCTGTTTATGGCGTTGCGGATGGAAGACAACTTCCCCATCATCGACATCTTGCAGCAAACCCCCAAAATTCCCGACAACTGCCAGTGGGGCATCTTTTTGCGCAATCACGATGAGCTGACCCTGGAGATGGTGACTGACGAAGATCGGGACTACATGTATCGGGTCTATGCTCAAGATCCGGTTATGCGAATTAACTTAGGCATCCGTCGTCGCCTCGCGCCGCTACTGGGGAACGATCGCCGCCAAATCGAACTGCTCCACAGTCTCTTGCTCTCGCTGCCGGGGACGCCGGTGCTCTACTACGGCGACGAGATTGGCATGGGGGAGAACATTTATTTGGGCGATCGCAACGGCGTGCGCACCCCGATGCAGTGGAACCCCGATCGTAACGCCGGCTTCAGCAAAGCCTCGCCCCAAAAGCTCTATCTGCCGCTGGTGATCGATTCTGAATATCACTACCAAGCGGTGAATGTCGAAGCCCAGCACTCCAATCCCCATTCGCTGTGGTACACCATCAAGCGGTTGCTCGCGACGCGCAAACAGTTTCCCGCCTTTGGCTTAGGCTCGTTTAAAATTTTGCATCCCGAAAACCGTAAGGTGTTGGCGTTTATCCGTCGGCATGAAGATGAGCAAATCCTGGTGGTAGCCAACCTGTCGCGCTTTTTACAGACCGTCGAGTTAGACCTGGCAGAATTTGCCGGTCAGCTGCCCACCGAAATTCACGGCGGCACCGAGTTTCCCATCATCAGCAAAAATCTCTATTTCTTGAGCGTTGGCCCCTATGCCTGCCACTGGTTCACACTGAAATATCCTGCCGATCACCTCACCCGCCTCCGCCGTCGGGCGACCCCCACAATTCAATTGGCGATCCCCTGGCAGCAGGCGATTCAGCAGCGCGAATTGGCCGCCCCCTTAGAGGCGGTGCTCTCAGAATATCTGTATACCTATCGGGGCTTTACGGGCCGCATTCAAACCCTGCGCCTGGCGGAAGTGTTGCCGGTGCCAGATTGTGCCCACGAGGCTTACATGGTGTGGCTGCGGGTCGAACCCCTCGACGGTGAACCGCGCACCTATCTGACCATCCTAAGTCAAGAGACGGGGGATGAAGCCCTGCATATGCTGGCGGAAGATCCGCAGATGGTGATTGCGAAGCTGAAATCTCCGGACGATGGGGAAACGGCTGAAGATGATGTGAAAATCCTCTTCGATGCCATGGCCCCTGACAGTGGTCGCACCGAGTCGGCCATGCAGGCGATTTATGCGGCGCTGCTACAGGCGATCGCGCAAAACAAAGTCGTGCCTGGCCATGCCGGTGAACTCTTGACCACCGCTACGGACCAATTTCCCGCCCTCTCTGGGGAGCAATTAGAGCGGCTGCATTCCGTGCCGCTGACTGAAACCCAGCGAAATACCTGTGTGGTGTACAACGAATTGCTGTTGCTCAAGCTATTCCGTCGCCAAGAAGAGGGCATTAACCCTGACCTTGAAGTGCGCCGCTTTCTGAACCAAAAGCGCTTTGCCCAGCACGTTGACTTACTAACCGGGGCGTTGGAATATCACCGGCCCGATCGCGGCCCCATCGCGGTGGGCCTACTCCAAACCTACGCCCCAGATGTGCGCAACTTTTGGGACTTTACCCTCGACAGCTTGAGGGACTTGTTTGAGCACGTGTCATCCCAGCGGGAAGAACTTGCCGCCGTGCCCCCTCCGTCGGCAACGTTGTTGGAGCGGCAGACCATGGAGTTTCCTGAGCTAGCATCCCAAACGTTTGGAGCCTATCTCAGCAACATTCAAGGGCTCGGCGAAAGCACTGCGGACCTGCACCTGACGCTGGCCTCCGACGACGACAACCCTAATTTTGCCCCAGAGCCGTTCACATCGCTGTATCAGCGCTCCATCTATCAGTCAGCCCGCAACCTGACGGGGCAGACCTTTCGAACCCTCAGCCAAAAAATCGACACGTTTCCCGAGTCGATTCAAGCGTTGGGGCGGGCGGCGGAGGCCAAGCAGGATCGCGTCATCCAGGTGTTCAAACTGATTTTGGAAACCAAAGTCACGGCTAAAAGAACTCGCTGCCATGGCGACTATCACCTGGGGCAAGTGCTGCACACGGGCCTCGACTTTATCATTATCGATTTTGAAGGAGATTCCCGGTTACCCATCAATGAGCGGCGCATCAAGCGATCGCCCCTCAGAGATGTCGCGGAGATGCTGCAATCCCTCCGCTATGCGGCGGAGACGGCCTTTCAACGGGCCGAGCAGAGCGGCATGCTGACGCCCGAGCAGTTGCACTACATTCAGCAGTGGCAACACTTTTGGCTGCGGTGGACGAGTGCGGCCTTTTTGCAGGGCTATCTCAACAAAGCGGGGAGCGGCACCTTTTTGCCAGAAACCGCCGAGGAACTGGACATCTTGCTAAAGGTTTATCTGCTGGAACGCACGTTGTGCAGCCTGGCGCGGCAACTGAAGAAGCGAGATTATGATTTTGGCGTCTCCGTTGCCCTACAAGAACTCTTGCAAACCCTCGATTTACCCGAATATGCCGGGGTGATGTAGATCGTTGGCTTAGCGTAATCCCAGCCATCCAACATCCCTGAAGACTGGTTGCCAGCGGATATCCCACGCCGATCAGGGATGAGGATTATTTAAAATCTAATTTTGGTAAGAGATGTCCCTTGCCTGTCTGGGGACAGCCGCGACGGCTATCCCCACTTAGGAATGAGGATCAAATAACATCCAGATTGTTTGGGCAGGCATCTTGCCTGCCTGGGGACAGCCGCGACGGCCTATCCCAACTGATTCAATTCTCATTCCTTATTCAAGTCTCATTCCTAAGTAGTCGGCCACAATCAATTACAAAGATTCGAGGCTGAAACTATTGCTCTGCCGTGATGGGCTGGGTGATGTTCATTGTGAAGGTCCGTCAGTGGACATCAATAAACGAGATTGTAGGGTGCTGTGAGGCGAAGCCGTAACGCACCATTCCACAGAGATTTGAGGCGCTACGCTGGCGCGAACCCAGCGGACAAATCATTTCATTAAGCCCATCGACTGATTGATTAACGTCAGTTCGACAGACTGATTTCGCCCTCTCTCCAAACCTCTCTCCCGAGGGGAGAAAGGCTTCAAACCCTGATTTTTCCGTTAGCAAGGATGAGGAACTCAACCCAGAATCCCAGGCTAGGTCTTTTCATCGAACTCACGTTTATTAAGTTGCGGTCAGACTGCAAGCCCTTCTTTGAGGAGACCTTAGGGATTAGCGGGAAAATAACCTCCCAGTTGACGGCAGTGGATGGGGGGATGGGGGGATGGGGGGTACTTTTATTTCGAGCGCGTCCCTTAACATCGATGAGCACAGTAAGTAGTTAGGCAAAATCAATTACAAAGTTTCAAGGCTGAAATCAAAGCTCTGCCGTGATTGCCTGTGTAATTTTCATTGCCCAGGTACTTAAGCCATCGAAAATGAAAGGAGTCTGACGACTAGCGGCCTCGTGATAACTCGTGAGGCGCTTGGTTATCGAACTGCTCAACCGCTTGCGGCCCATCCGGCCCATTCATCCCCTGTCCTCAAACGCTGTCCGCTAAACTTTGGCGCACTAGCTAGTCGCGATCGCCCATCCGAAATTTTGCGGGTATTCCATCAGAGACCGGGTTCCTGACCCCACTAAATTTCCATCGCGCAATGAGCATGGCATCGGTTGGACTCAATACGCTAAAGCGTCTGCGCCCGCCGCTCTGGATGCCGAATTCTGCCTGTTGAATTCCTGTCGTCACAGGGTTCTACGTATTTTCTGGGAAAGCGATCGCGGGATTGATGTTTCCCGCTACACACCTGAACTTCAGGATTGAACACCTGAATTTAACTGAACTTTTCCCCGTTGTCGCTCCCAGTCGGCTGAGCCACCATATAAACATCCTGTAGACTCGCGTGTGCTCCTTGAGCACAAGTCAAGCTGGGACTTTCCTTTGGGGAAGACCAGCTTGGCTTTTTGTTTTAAATGGAAAATGCCTTGGCAAGAGCGGGGGCGGGGCGATCGCTCGGGGATACCCTCGTTAAATTCGTGCTCTCCTGCCGATTAACCGGTAGCCAACGGTTGCAGAGTCGCGACCAGTTGCTGGATGTGGCTGGGTTCATGAGTTGCCATGACCGTCAGGCGTAGGCGACTGACGGGAACTGTGGGTGGACGCACCGCCGCCACCAGACAACCGGCCTCTTTAAGGGACTGGCCTAGCCGCACCGCCGTCGTCGCATCCGCCACCTCAAGGCACAAAATGGGGGACTCAGAAGGTAGCAACGCTTTGAAGCAGCCAGTGGTCGAAGGATCGATCAGGGCTCTGAGGGCTTGCGATAGGGTGTGAACATTTTGCCAGAGGCGATCGCGCCGTTGGGGTTCGGTTTGCACAATCGCGATCGCCGCCAACGCCGCCGCCGTATCCGCTGGTGTCAGGCCGGTGGTATAAATCCAACTTGGGGCACGATTGCGGAGAAAATCAATTACGTTGGCCGCGCCCGTCACATATCCCCCCAAGCTGCCCAAGGCTTTGCTCAGCGTTCCCATGTGGATGAGGGGCCGCTGGCGACAACCCAGGTGCTCTACCACGCCTGCACCAGATTGGCCAAAAACGCCAGTACCGTGCGCTTCATCAACGAGCACCATACAATCCCAGGCGGCGGCCAAATCCAGAATTGCGGGCAAAGGGCACAGATCACCATCCATGCTGAAAACGCTGTCGGTCATGATGAGACAACGTCGGTAGGGCGATCGCTGGGCGGCTAGCTGACGCTGCAAATCTTGCGGGTCACTGTGTCGATAGGTTTGCACCGTCGCTCCGCTGAGTTGTGCCCCACTGAGCAAGCTGGAGTGATTGTACTGATCGGTCAAAATCAGATCGCGCGGCCCCACCAAGGCACTAATGGTGCCAAGGTTGGCGAGGTAACCAGAGCTAAAGACAATCGCATCTTCGGTGCCTTTCCAGGTGGCGATTGCCTGCTCTAGTTGGCGATGCAGCTCCCGCTGACCACTGAGCAACCGGGAGCCCGTGCTGCCGGTGCCATAGGTGTGAATGGCCGCGATCGCCGCTGCCGCCAAGCGAGGATCTCCAGCTAACCCCAGGTAATCATTGCTGGCAAAATTCACGACCGGAGTATGCCGCCAGGTCATGACGGGTCCCGCCATCCCGCTCAGCGGTTCTACTTGCCGATGCCAGTGGGCTTTGTGGAGAGTTTTTAAGGACTGATCAATCCAGTCGTACGCAGTCATCAAGGGCGGGCTCTAGCTGAGGCAAATCATCAGTAACCATAGATGATCAAGATGATCATAAACAAGTTCAAGGAGGTACCTGTTTAGCAGCAATTCTCAGTATGAGAACAGTTCTCATTTTGGGCTCATCCATGCGTCCTGAAAGGCCTATTCCTTCGTTCGAAGGATGATATGTCGAGTGCCATCAAAGCCCAAAAATCAGTACAAAGGCATCAAAATGAGAATTGCTGCCTGTTTAGGGGCTGGCTTGCAAATAAACCTCATCTAGATTCAGCAGTGGAGTTTTAACATTTGCCCGAACCTCACCGCCGGCGGCACCTCTCCTTGGTAAGGCTATCCTTTAGGCACAAGTCGCCCAAAGCTATACCAGACAGTGATTTCGGCCTACGCTTGGGGGACAAAACCTCACCGCCTGCGGCACCTCTCCTTACCAAGGAGAGGTTTATTCACCCTTTGGTAAACCATTTGTCCCAAATCTGGTACGGCTTCCGGTTCCTCTCCTTACCAAGGCTACCGTGTATACACATCTCGGCCCTCACCCCCTCAGTCCCCCTCTCCCAAAATTGGGCGAGGGGGAGGCCAGACAAGGCTTTCCGGCTCCCCTTCTCCCGCTTTGGGAGAAGGGGTTGGGGGATG
>Ga0081535_100560_pt1 | contig 23323 bp, 23 predicted proteins | sample HotLakmasection3_FD_71020 | JGI IMG/M metagenome (GOLD analysis project Ga0081535, IMG submission 71020) | Hypersaline microbial mat communities from Hot Lake, Washington, USA - Section #3 (SPADES assembly) (version 2) | ecosystem: Environmental > Aquatic > Non-marine Saline and Alkaline >... | reverse complement strand
CTGTTGCCGGCCGACGGCGCGCGCGACGACGTGATCGACCGGCCGACCTTGTTCGCGATGGCCGGTGCAGCACCGGGCGAGGATCTCGGCATGCTGGGCGAGGCCGGGCCGGAGGCGATCCTGCCGCTCGGCCGGGCACCTGGTGGCGGCCTCGGCGTCCAGGCCGCGGGTGCGGCCGGCGAGACGGTGCTGCCGCTCGGCCGGCTGACCGGCGGCGATCTCGGGGTGATGCTGGAGTCGCCGACTGGCCGCGACAACGTCGAAGCGGCGATTCTGTCGACTGCCGCACGCGGCGTCGAGCCCTATGCGGTGGGCGGCATCGTCGGCCGCTATGCGACGCCCGGCGGCATGCCTGGCTCTGGCCTCGAGGCGAGCAATCTGGCGTTGATGGCCGAGCTGGCCATGGCGGCGCCGGTCCGCGACCTGAATCTCGAGGTCAAGATCGTCAACAGCGGCGCCCCTTTGGAAGTCGAATCGACGCGAGAGACAGTCGGCGCCGACGGCCGGCGCATGCTCGAGGTGACCGTGCGCAACATGGTGAACAAGACCGTTGCAGACGGGCACGCGGACGGGGCGCTCAATAGGCGCTTCGGCCTGCGGCCACGGACTCGCTGAGATGCCGTCTTGGCCCTCCGAGCTGCCGCAGTATGTTCTCGTCGATGGCTACCAGGAGGCGCCACCCGAGCTGCTGGCCGAAACTGAAATGGACGCTGGCCCGCCCGCGAGCCGGCGCAGGTTCACTGTCGGCGAGACGACCATCGCGTGCCGGCTGGCGATCACCACCGCCGAGAAGGCGGCCTTCGAGGCGTTCTTCAGAGACACGTTGAAGGGCGGTGCAATCCCGTTCGACTGGGTGCACCCGGTGAGCCGTGCGCCGGTAAGCATGCAGTTGCGACGGCCGCGCTACACGCCGGAGCCGGGCGGCGCCACTTTCATTCTCGCGCTCGAGCTCAGGGTGCAGCCGGCATGACGTTCAGCCCATCGATCAAGCGGGGGATGCTGCGGGGCATTACCGACGAGGGCCTGATCGCATTGCTCACGATCGACCACCCAGAGCTCGGTCAGCCGATCCGCTGGAGCAACGATCGGGTCGACACGGTGAGCGGGGCCGAAATCTACCGAGCGGCGCCATTCGACTTTACGATCCCCGACGAGCTCGAAGGGCAGCAGCGCGGCGCCGAGATCACGATCGTCGATCTGTCGCGCGATCTGACGCGCGCGCTCCTCACCTTGACCGAGGCGCCGTCGGTGTCGCTGCAGCTGGTGCGGATGGACGACCCGGAAAGCGTGGAGATGAGGATCGACGGCCTGGTGCTGCAGGCGCCGAGCTGGGCGCCGCCGCAGCCGGTGGTCACGGGGCGCCTGGTGATGCTGGGGGTTGGTGACGACCGCTTCCCGCGCGCCAGGTTCTTCGCCTCGAACTTCCCGGGCGTGGTCCGATGAATAGGTCTGCGATCATCGTTTGCGAGCGGCTGGTCGGCGTCCCGTTCGCAAAAGGGGGGCGGAGCTATGCAGCGGCCGATTGCTGGGGGCTGCTGCGCCTGGCCTATCGCGACATGCTGGGCATCGAGCTGCCGATTCTCGGCGTAGCGGCGGACAGCGATCGGTCGCTGGTCGAGCGCCAGGTGACGGCGGACCAGTGGCAAGCGGTCGAGCCGGGTCACGAGCAGCCCGGTGACGTCGTTACCCTACGGGCCGACGGCTGGCCTGCGCATGTCGGCATGGTGGTCGGTGGCCGCCGAATGCTCCATGTGGTCGAGGGAGCCAGCTCGCGAATCGAACGGTACGACAGCCGAATTTGGACGTCGCGCATCGACGGGTTCTACCGCCACCCGCGGCGAGCCGCCGTCCGATGATCACGCTCAGCATTCGGCCCAACCCTTTCGACGATCGGCGCACGGTGCGCGAGGTCGAGGTCGGGCCGACTGTGCAGCAGCTGGTGGAACTTTCGGTGCCATCGCCCGCCCGCGAGCAAGCGATGGCGAAAATCGGTGGCGAGGTGGTACCGCGTCACTTGTGGCAGCGCGTGCATCCGCGAGACGGCGTGACCGTCGAGGTCGTGGTGATACCCGAGGGCGGCGGACAGTTCTTGCGCATCGGCTTGACGCTGGGCGTGCTCGCGGCCGCGGCGGCTGCGGGACCCCTGGTCGGCGGCGGCATCGCCGGGGTTTTGGCGGCCTCGGCCGTCACGTCGCTGGGCTTGCTGGCGGTCAACTCTCTGGTGCCGCCACCGCAGCCCGAGCTGGCGCGGGGCCGGCGCGCGTCGCCGACGTACTCCATCGAAGGCGCGCGCAACGCCCTTCGGCCGTTCGAACCGGTGCCGCAGGTTTTGGGCCGCCACCGCATCTTTCCACCGCTTGCGGCCAGGACCTACACCGAGATCGCGGGCAACGACGTCTATCTGCGAATGCTCGTCGTCTGGGGAATCTCGGCCGAAGTCTCGGACCTGCGCATCGGCGAGACGCCGCTCGCGGCGTTCGAGGATGTCGAGGTCGAGACTGTGACGCCGGCCAGCGACGAAATCGCGGCAACGACGCTTTTTTCGAATGCGATCACCCAACTCGACCTCAACGACGACCTCCGGCAGTCGATCGGCTGGATCGGCCGCCTCACCGAACCGGACGTCGACGAGATCTCGATCGACGTCGCGGCGCCCGAGGGGCTGATCCGCTATTCGAGCAACGGCAAGGACGTCGACCGGCGTACGGTCAGGCACGAGCTGCGCTATCGGCCAGCCGCGGGAGGCGACTGGGTGACGCTCGACGAGCTTGCGTTGTCGGGCAAAACGCATTCGCCGGTGCGAGTCAGCCGCCGCTGGAGCGTGCCGAACGGGCAGTATGAAGTGCAGCTGCGCCGGGCGACCGAAAACGCGGACGTCGATCGCATCCGAGACCGTACGGTCTGGACGTCCATCCGCTCGATCACGCGGACGAACCCGATTGCGGAGCGTGGCGTGGCGGCGACGGCGATCCGCATCAGGGCCTCGGCCCAGCTGTCGGGGACGATCGACAGCCTCAACGGCATCGTCCAACTGGTTGCGCCGGACTTCGAGGCTTCGACCGGCCAGTGGGTCGAGCGGGCTACCAGCAATCCCGCGTCGCTGTTTCGCTGGGTGCTGCAGGGGCCGGCATCGAGCCGGCCGGTGAGCGATGGGCAGCTCGACTTGCCGGCGCTCGAGCAGTGGCACGAGTATTGCGAGCTCAAAGGGCTGCGAAGCAATCTGGTGATCGATTTCGAGGCGACGACCGTCGAGGTGCTCGCCATGATCGCGGCCTGTGGCGACGCGACCTGGTCACGCCCTGACGGTCGCTGGTCGGTGGCGATCGACGGGCCGTCGCCGAACATCGTGCAGGATTTCACGCCCCGCAGCATCACCAGCTTCAGCGCCGAGCGCGTTTTCATCGAAGAGTCGCATGCGCTTCGTGTCACGTTCTTCAACGAAGAGCAGGGCTGGCGGGCAGACGAGCGGATGGTCTTCGCCGACGGCTTCGATGCGTCGAATGCGACGCGAATCGAGGACGCCGAACTGCCCGGCATCACGCACTCCTCTCTCGCGCACCGTTTTGCTCGGCGGATGCTGGCCCGCGCTCGCTGGAACCAGATGCAAGTGCAGATCCGCACCGACTGGCGACATCTGATCGCGGCGCGTGGCGACGTCGTGCGGGTGGCTCACGATGCCGTGGCGTGGGGAACCGGCTGGGGGCGGGTCGTCGAGCTCGAAGCAGGGGTCGACGGACTGGACGCCATCAGGATCGACGAGCGGGTCACCATGGCGCCGGGGGCTGAATACTCAGCCCTGATTCAGACGATCTCGGGCTCGATCATCGCGCCCCTTTCTTCTCCGGCGAGCGCTGAAACAGATTTGCTCGTTCTGGCAGCGCCGCTCCTGGAGGAAGTAGCCCCCGGCGACCAGGTGATCGTCGGTGAGAGGGGGCGAGAGTCGCAGCTGATGGTAGTCCTCGAGCGGCGGGGAGGCAGCAACCTCGAGGCGACGCTCACCCTTGTGCCGTACATCGACATATCGTCGGTCGACACCGAAGAAATCCCACCGTTCGAGACCGCGCTGACCAACGCGGCCGACGCCGAGGTGCCGATCATCGAGTCGATACAATCGAACGAGGCGGCGCTGACGCGAGACGCCGACGGCTCGGTCTCCATTCGTCCGGTCGTCACTATCTGGTCGGACGGCAGCAGGTCGACATCGCGGATCGCGGGCCTCGAGGTGCGCTGGCGGGAGCTCGACAGCGGGGCGCCATGGTCGACGGTCGGTGTGCCGGCCGACACGGTGACCGTGCGCCTGGACGGTGTCGAGCGCGGCTGGACTGTCGAGGTTCAGGCGCGCTGGATCCTGCTGGGGCGCGATCGAGCAGAGCCTGGGCGCTGGTCGCCGCGAATCACGCACGAGGTGGTTGGCCCCAACCTCCCGCCGCCGGACGTGGCGTCGGTCTGGCAGGACGGCGAGCTGATGCGCTGGATCGCCGAGCGCTATGCCGATCATGCGGGTTTCGCCTTGCGGGTGTCGACCGAGGCAGGGCAGTCCTGGACCGATTCGTTCGCCGTGCACGAGGGGATTTTTTCCAGCGATTTCGTGACCGTAGAGTTGCTGCCGGCAGATGGGATCGAGCTGCTGGTCAAGGCGGTTACCGCCTCGGAGGTCGAAAGCGAAGGCGCGGTCCGGGCGACGATCAATCGCGACATCTTGCCGTCGCGCCACACGTTTTCGGAAACGGATTATCGGGCTGCCGGATGGCCCGGGTCGATCGCCGGCGGAGAGGTCACCGGTGGCGACCTGGTGGCCGTCTCGACGAGCGTCATGTGGCCCAACGGGCAGGCCGTCGCGTGGCCCGACGCAGACGGCCCTGCATTCGACGTGCAGAGCGAGACGCTACGCTACGAAGTGGCATGGCAGGTGCCGGCGGCAGCAATCGGCTCAGACGTGGTCGAGATCGAGCTCGCGAAGTCGGGCCGTGGAGTTTTGCTCGTTCAATGGGCTGATGGCGAACTGGTCGAGTGGGCGGACGACGACGACTTGTCCTCGCTGATCGGAGACGACGATCCGATCCCTGATCCCGCGCTCGATTTCGGCGCCGTTTCTGCTGGCGTCGGTCCCGATCTGTCACCGCTCGCGCCCTATCGCGGCCCGTTTCGCGTCAACTTGGGCAACGCGCTGCGCGTGGTCGTGCAGCTCGATGCGAGCACCGCAGCGATCCCGCAGGTTGCGCAGCTGTTCGTGCGGCTCAAGGCGCGGATCGAGACCGAAATGCAGCCAGACCGGGCGATCGCCGCCGGCGGCACGCGAATGCCGACCCAAAGGTCGCTGCGGCAGATCATCGGCGTCAATGCCCTGCTGACCGGCAGTGGAAGTGCCGATCTGGTGCGGGTGCTCGACAAATCGGACCCCGTCGCGGGCGCGCTACTCGCGGCCTATGCGGCGGATGGCAGTGATGCCGGAGGCGTCGCCGACATAGCAATAACAGGAGTGTGATCAATGCCACCAATCAGCCTGCCGACCCGAGACTTTTTCGACGCGCCGGCATCTCCGATGCCGGGCAGCTGGGGCGACGCCCTCGGCATCTGGAATCGGATGATTGCGGCGACCCTCGATCAGCTCGGCGCCGCGCCGCTGGCATCAGCGGAAATCGACGGAAGCGGGTCGCTGGACGTCCAGAAAGGCTGCGTGGCGGTGCAAACGGCGGGCGGCGCGGCGACCGACGACCTGGACCGAATGACGCTGAATGTGCCGGACGGCTGGTTGGTGATGCTGGTACTGAACGACGACGAGAAGACCGTGACGGTGCGTCATGCTCAGGGCGGCGATGGCGAGATCGTCCTGGCCGGCGCGGCAAGCGTGGCCATGTCCAACAAGGGCGACACGCTGCTTCTGCAGCGTGTGGGATCTCAATACCACGAGCGGCGGCTGATCGGCACGGCGGCCGGAGGTGCCGCGTCGAGCGGTGCCGCGCTCCTGGTCGGCGAGGGAGCGCCAGCCGACGGCCTCGGCCAGAACGGCGACATCTATCTGGATATGTCGGGCGGCCCGAATCTATGGGGCCCGAAAGCCTCTGGCACTTGGACCGGCACTGGCCCGATCAGCTTGAAGGGTGCTACAGGCGAGGCGTCGGTCGATCTGCCTGATCGCAATGTCGTTTATGTCAGTGCGCCCGGGCAAATGGTGGTCACCACGGAGGACCTCGAAAACTCGCGCGAGATCATCTGCGATACGGAAGCAGCAGGCGGCAATATCTCAGTGCATTTTTCGCTGGCCGTGACCGGCGCCATCCCGAGCGGGTCGACCCGTGGCGTGCGCATCAAGCACCGCGGCCCCAACGAAACTTCGGTCACAGCAGAGGCCGGCGTGAGCATTCAGGCGCCCTTCGGCACCAAGCTCACTGTCAGCGACGCGATCGGGGTCGTCTTCGCCTACTCGATCAACGCGATCAATCTCCAAGGGCCGTGGGGGAGCTGATGTTCGACAACGCCCTGCTAGTACTCCGCAGCACGACTGCGCTCGTCGATCCGGGAAACCCGGGCGGCGGGGTCGTAGTGCCGCCGCCCTCTGGCGGCGGCGAGCCCGGAATCACCGTGGACACTACCTACACGGCGAACGATTATTCGCAGCTGGCCGCGGCGTGCGCTTCAGCGGGGCCTGGCACGACCATCGATATTGCCAACGGCACTCATCTCGGCAACAGGATCGTCGTTTCGGGAAGCGGCACGGCCGATCAACCGATCGTCATCAGGGCCGCGAATTTCCTGCAGGCGAACGTGCCCAATGGCTTCGCTCTCGAAGGCGCGCACATCGTCGTGCGTGATCTGCTCTTCCAGAGGGCCGGGGCCCTCAGCATCCCGATTATGCTCGGCGGGCAATACAATCAGGTGTGGAGGTGCAGATTCGGGTTCATCGGCGGCGACAGCGTCCGATTCGTGAACGGCCACAGCGGCCGTTTGATGTTCAGCGAGTTCTATTCGCTGGAGCCCAATGACCATCAGCAACCCAGTTGCGAAGTCGTCCGAGGCAACTGGGATAGCGGAACGGTCCACCCCAATCTCGAGATCGGATATTGCTACTTTCACGATATGCCGTCGAAGCCGCCGCTGCCGTACGGGTACGGCCATCGGGTGCGTATGGCATTGTCGCAGGGCGGCTTCGGCGGCGGCGGGCGGCGGTTCAATGATACCAATGCTTACATTCATCACTGCTTGCTCGAAGACACGGGCAGCTGTCGGCTCGCAATCTACAACTCAGGAAATAACGTTGATTTCTGCACAGTCACCGGTCAGTCGATCGCGGGGTCCTGGGTCTCGGCTGACTTCAATAATCGATTTGGACGAAATAATGTTTATCGCGGGTGTTGGGCAGAGGGCACCAAGAATGGCTTCATTCTGCACTCGGGGCCGAACAAATACATTGGATGTCGGATCGTCAACGGCGGTGTTGCCCAGCTTTTTGCCGGGAACATTTCAGAGACCGAGCCGATTGCGGACACCTACCCGCGAGCGCACGAGTGCAAGTTCTCGGGATGTAATTTCGCATTGGAGGTCGGCAAGACTTGGTCGGCGGATCCGCCGTGGCATTTGCCGGCGCGCAATACCCGAATCGAAGGGCATGTGGGCTCTGTTTCACGTCTTTTCGAGACCGGCACCGTCGAGGTCGGCGCGCTGACCGAGGCCCCGGTAACGGCCTTCAAGATCACGCCCAGCATGGTCGGCCCGTATGGGGTCGGCGTGTGATCTGGCGCTCGGCCATGCCGGCTATTCCCTGTTCGGCAATCCAATTTCGAGGAAGTGAGCATGGTTTCCAGGCCTAACGCAGATCTGAGCGTAGGGGGCGGCGGCACCACGGCCCTGGTGGTCAGAGACTGGCTGCACCAGCTCTTGGGCTGGGCCGAGCAGTTGCCGGGGGGCGTCGGTCTTCAGTCTCTGACGATCAGCGACGGAATCGTCACGCCAAACCGAGCCCGCGTGGTGGTCGACACGGAGGCTGGATCCACCACTGACGAGTTGTTGACGATCGGCAATGCAAACCTGCCGGACGGCTCGATCATCGTCGTGTCGTCTGTCGACTCGTCGCGCAAGCCCGTTTTGGTGCACCGGACGACGGGCGAAGGTCACATCTTTCTGCATGGCGGCAGCGACCTCACGCTCGAAAGCTCGTCGAATTTCGTGATGTTCGAGCGCACAGGTAGTCGTTGGCGCGAGCTTTTTCGGTGGTATGGGACGACGTCTTCGGCTTGGCGCGCATTCTTCGGGATCGGCAACGCCGGCGCGCTCGACTTGGCCTTGATCTCAGAAGCAAAGGCCGGGACGCGGGCCGATCGGCTGATGAGCCCTGCGCGAACCAAGAATGCGCTCGACGACGCTGCGCTGATGGTGACTGGCCGAGCGAGTGCAAGCCCCCTGGACGGGTCCGAAAGGCTTATGCTCGCCAAAGCCGGCGCCCTGGTGCAGGCCGATGCCCTCGAGCTCAAGGCATGGATCCAGTCGCCGGACTGGTACTCGGGCTTGCTGGCGTTCGACGCCTCGGTGACCGAAGCCCACCCGCTCGGCTCCATGCCGTCGCGAATGGAAGTGCATGCGGTATGCTTCGAGGCCGACTTGGGCTATCCGACTGGGTTTCGAGCGACCCCTATGACCGACGACACCGGCGGAAGCGCCCGAACGCTGAGCGCCGGGTTCGACGCTGAAGAGGTCTTCATCAGCCGTTCAAGCGCCCTTCGCATGCGCCCGAAGGGGGGCGGTTCGCCGGCGGCAATGACGCCGTCGAAATGGCGCTGGGAGTTCAAGCTTTGGCGCTGATCAATTGCATCTCTATCCAGGATGCGACAGATGCACGGAGCGCCATGACCCGCCGAGACGCGACAAACTAGGAGAGAAAGCCCAGAACTGCAAAGTGTCGCGCCGCTGCTCCGTAAAGTGTCGCGCCACATTGCCGCGGGCCTCGATGGTGCCCACCTCGCATGGTCATGCGCAGGCAGGGAACCGACTCGGCGGATCGGCGCCGCGGCTTTCCGCTCGTTCAGACGGTCGGGTCTTGAGCGGGCGACGGGGCACGCCGCCGCCTTTGCCGCCGCCGGCGGTGGAGAAGAGCTGGGCGGATCTTGCCCGCTTTGCCCTGCCTTATGTCTGGCCGGCCGGCGAGACCGGCCTTCGGGCGCGCGTGGTCGCGGCTTTCGTCTGCCTCTTGGCCGCCAAGGTCGTCACGATCTACGTACCCTTTTTTCTCAAGTGGACGATCGACAGTCTGGGCGCGCCGGGGCTCGAGGCGATCCCGCTGGCGCTGCTCGTCGGCTACGGGGCGGCCCGGCTCTTTTCCTCGGTCTTTCAGCAGTTGCGCGATGCGCTGTTCGCCAAGGTCGGCGCCAGGGCCGGGCGGCGGCTCGCCCTCGCGGTCTATACGCATCTCTTCGAGCTCTCGCTCCGCTATCATCTCGAGCGGCGCACGGGCGAGCTGGCCCGGGCCATCGATCGCGGCGTCAAGGCGCTCTCGTTCTTGTTGCGCACGGCGTTGTTCAGCCTCGGGCCCACGATCTTCGAGTTCGCACTGGTCATCGGCATCCTGCTCTGGAACTACCCGGCGAGCTTTGCCGGGGTCGTCTTCGTCACCATTGTCGGCTACGCGGTCTTCACGGTCGTCACCACCAACTGGCGGACGGTCATCCGCCGCGAGCTCAATGCGGCGGACAACGCCTTCAATGCCTCGGCGGTCGACGGGCTGATCAACTACGAGGTGGTCAAGGCCTTCGCCAACGAGGGTTTCGAGCGGCGGCGACTCGACGGCCAGCTCGCCACCTACGAGGGTGCGGCGGTGCGCTCCGAGGTGACGCTGGCCTATTTGAACGGCGGGCAGGCGGCGATCATCGCGATCGGGGTGACGGTCTTGATGATCATGGCGGCGCGGGGCGTGGTCGCGGGCACGCTCACCGTGGGCGACGTCGTGCTGCTCAACGCCTTTCTCCTCCAGCTCTATCAGCCCTTGAACTTCTTGGGCGTGGTCTATCGCGAGATTCGCCAGTCGGTGACCGATCTCGAGCATATCGAGGGGCTGATGGCGCTCGAGCCCGAGGTGGCGGACCGGCCGGATGCGCTGCCGCTCCGGGTCGACGAGGGTGCCGTGCGGTTCGACGATGTGCGCTTCGCTTACGACGAGCGGCGGCCTTTGGTCGACGGCTTGAGCTTCGCGCTCGAAGGCGGGCAGAAGCTCGGCATCGTCGGGCCCACGGGTGCAGGGAAATCGACCATCGTCCGGCTGCTCTTTCGCTTCTACGAGACCCAGGGCGGCATGGTCAGCATCGACGGGCAGGACATTCGCTCCGTGACCCAGGCTTCCTTGCGCGAGCATATCGGGCTCGTGCCGCAGGACACGGTGCTGTTCAACGACACGATCGAGGCCAATATCGCCTATGGCCGACCAGGGGCCGGTCGAGAAGAGATCGAAGCGGCGGCGAGGCTGGCGCAGATCCACGACTTCGTCTCGAGCCTGCCCGACGGGTATGAGAGCCTGGTCGGCGAGCGGGGCCTCAAGCTCTCGGGTGGCGAGAAGCAGCGGGTGGCGATCGCCCGGGTGCTCTTGAAGAACCCGCCGATCCTGATCCTCGACGAGGCGACCTCCGCCCTCGACAGTGCGACCGAACGCTCGCTGCAGGAGGCGCTCGCCCGGGCGGCCAGCGGGCGGACGACGTTGGTCATAGCACACCGGCTCTCGACCATCACCGATGCCGATCAGATCATCGTCTTGGAGGAGGGCCGCGTGGTCGAGCGCGGCCGCCATGCCGAACTCGTGGCCCGAGGCGGGCTCTACGCCGAGCTCTGGCAGCGCCAGCAGGCGGAGGAGTGGCTGCCGAGTGCAGCACAGTAGGTGGTGCGGGTTCAGTGGCCCTGTGGCGAGCTGCAGCCTATAGTCCGCGCGTCGCTGCGGTGGGTGGGGAAAGTCGGCATGCGCTGTCCGTTTTGCGGTTCCGAGGATACGCAGGTGAAGGATTCGCGGCCCGTGGAGGACGGGACGTCGATCCGTCGGCGGCGGCAGTGTGCGGCGTGCGGGGCGCGGTTCACGACCTTCGAGCGGGTGCAGCTGCGCGACCTCGTGGTTCTCAAGAAGGACGGCAAGCGGGTGCCGTTCGACCGTGACAAGCTGGCGCGCTCGATCGCCATTGCGATCCGCAAGCGCGGCGTCGATCAGGAGCAGATCGAGCGGATCGTCAACGGCATCGTCCGGCGGATCGAGACCAGTGGCGAGCACGAGGTGCCGACCCAGCGGATCGGCGAGCTCGCCATGGACGCCCTGGCAAAGCTCGACGAGGTCGCCTATGTCCGCTTCGCCTCGGTCTATCGCGATTTCGCCACGGCGCGCGATTTCGAGGAGTTCATCCGTCGGCTGCCCGAGGTCGACGAGCCGGAACCCTGAGAGCTCATCGTTTTGCCCGCAACGACCGACCCGACCGATGCGCGTTTCATGGGCCTCGCCCTGGCGCTGGGCGAGCGTCATCTCGGGCGCACGGCCCCCAATCCCTCGGTCGGCTGCGTGATCGTCAAGGACGGCATCGTCGTCGGCCGCGGCTGGACCCAGCCCGGCGGCCGGCCCCATGCCGAAATGGAGGCCCTGGCCCGGGCCGGGGCGGCGGCCGCAGGCGCCACGGCCTACGTCACGCTCGAGCCGTGCTCCAACTGGGGCAAGACGCCGCCCTGCTGCAAGGGCTTGATCGAGGCCGGGATCGCCCGGGTGGTGATCGGCTGCCTCGATCCGGATCCCAGGGTCGACGGCAAGGGCATCGCCTGGTTGCGCGAGGCCGGGCTGGAGGTGGTGGTCGGCGTGCGCGAGACCGAAGCACTGGCGCAGAATCTCGGTCTCTACCGGCGGATCCGCGACCAGCGGCCGATGGTCGGGGTCAAGCTGGCGCTCAGCCTCGACGGGCGGATCGCCACCCGAACGGGTGAGAGCCAGTGGGTCACGGGTGAAGCGGCCCGTGCCTTCGGCCATCGGCTGAGGGCCACGCACGATGCGATCATGGTGGGCTCGGGCACGGCGCTGGCCGACGATCCGGAACTCTCCTGTCGCCTGCCGGGGCTCGAGGACCGCTCACCGGTGCGGGTGGTCATGGACCGGCGCGGCCGGTTGCCCGAGACGAGCCGCCTCGTCGCCACCGCGGCCGAGCTGCCGCTGGTGCACGTCACGGCAGCCGATGGCGAAACGTCGCTGGAGGCCGTCTTGACCCGGCTGGCGGAGCGGGGCATCACACGGCTCTTGGTCGAGGGCGGGCCCAGGCTGGCCACGAGCTTTGTCAGGGCCGGTCTGGTCGATCGTCTCTATCTGTTCTGTGCGGGCTGTCTCATCGGTGGCGACGGTGCCGCCGGGGTGGAGAGCCTCGGGGTCGAGCGGCTGGCCGAGGCACCGCGGTGGCGGCTCGTCACCACGCGCCTGCTCGGTGCCGACCGGCTGTCGGTGCTCAAGCCCGAGACCTGACGCCGCCGCTTCGCCCAGTTGAAATCGGACCCCATGTTCACAGGCATCATCACCCATATCGGCCGGATCGTCGCCGTCGAGCAGTGCGAGGGCGGCCGTGCCTTCTGGATCGAGTCGGGGCTCGATCACGACGCCTTGGCGCTCGGCGCCTCGGTGGCGCATTCCGGCGTCTGCCTCACGGTGACCGAAAAGCGGGGCCGCGAGCATGCCGTCTACGCCTCGACCGAGACCTTGGCGCGGACGACCATCGACGGCTGGCAGGTCGGCGATGCGGTCAATCTCGAAGCCTCGCTGCGGCTCGGCGACGCGCTCGGCGGCCATCTCGTGTTCGGTCATGTCGACGGGATCGGCCGGCTCGCGACGCTGGCGCCGGTGGGCGAAAGCTGGCGGCTCGAGATCGAGCTGCCGCCGGCCTTGCGGCCGCTGGTGGCGGTCAAGGGCTCGATCAGCGTCGACGGCATCTCGCTCACCGTCAACGAGGTGGGTGCATCGACCATGGCTTTGATGATCATCCCGCACACCTGGCAAGCGACGACCCTGCAGCACAAGCAGCCCGGCGATCCGGTCAATCTCGAGGCCGATATGCTGGCCCGCTACGTCGCCCGGCAGCTGGCGTTCACGGCTGCCGCGGACAAGGCTGGCGCGGACAAGGCTGGTGCGGACAAGGCTGGGGACCGCTGATGGCCGAGACGGACTTCGATCCGAGCTTCCTCTCGCCGATCGAGGACGTGATCGAGGACGCGCGGGCCGGGCGGATGTTCATCCTGGTCGACGACGAGGACCGGGAGAACGAGGGCGATCTCGTCATCCCGGCCGAGTTCTGCGATGCCCGGGCGGTCAATTTCATGGCCAAGCACGGCCGCGGCCTGATTTGCCTGGCCTTGACCCGCGAGCGCTGCGAGGCCCTGAGCTTGCCGCTCATGGCGCAGGGCAACGAGCCGCGCATCTCGACCGCGTTCACGGTCAGCATCGAGGCCCGGGAAGGGGTGACGACCGGCATCTCGGCGGCCGATCGCGCGCGCACCATCCAGGTGGCGATCGACCCGTCGAGCAAGCGCGAGGATCTGGTGGCGCCGGGGCACATCTTCCCGCTGATGGCCAGGGACGGCGGGGTACTGGTGCGCACCGGCCATACCGAGGCCGCGGTGGATATCGCCAGGCTGGCAGGGCTGCGTTCGGCGGGTGTCATCTGCGAGATCATGAACGACGACGGCACCATGGCGCGGCTGCCGGATCTCGTGGCCTTCGCCCAGCTGCACGGGCTCAAGGTGGCGAAGATCGCCGATCTCATCGCCTATCGGCTGAAGCACGATCGGCTGGTCGAGCGCGATATCGCGACGACCTTCACCAGTCGCTTCGGCGGCGATTTTCGCCTGCAGGTCTACGTCAACGTCCTCGACGGCATCGAACACGTGGCGCTGGTCAAGGGCGACGTGACGACGGCCGAGCCCGTGCTGGTCCGGGTGCATGCGGTCAACATGCTGCAGGATCTGCTCGGCGAAGGCGAGAGCGGGCGGGGTGACCAGCTGCACCAGGCGATGCGGATGATCGGCGAAGCCGGGCGCGGCGTGGTCGTCGTCTTGCGCGAGCCCTCGCCGAGGAGCATCTCCGAGCGGGTGAGGGTGGCGATCGGCGAGACCGCGTCGCCGCCGGCGGATCTTCGGGTCTACGGCATCGGTGCCCAGATCCTCGGCGATCTCGGGGTCAAGGACATGATACTGCTCTCCAACACCGGGCGCACGATCGTCGGCCTCGACGGCTACAATCTCAGGGTGGTCGAGACGCGGCCGATCGACAAGGAAGGCGAGCGCTGATGGCCGGCACACCCGACATCGCCGACATTCCCGCGTTGCCGGAGGCACGTATCCTGGTGGTCGAGGCGCGCTATCACGAGGCGATCAACGATCTGTTGCTGGACGGGGCCCGGGCCGTGCTGGCCCGCGCCGGCGCCCGGTTCGAGCATCTGGTGGTGCCGGGGGCCCTCGAAATCCCGCCGGCGATCCGCATCGCCGACGAGTTCGACAGTGGCATCGCGGGCTATGTGGCGCTCGGCTGTGTCATCCGCGGTGAGACCACGCATTACGAGCTGGTCGCCGGCGACAGCTGCCGCGGGCTGGTGGATCTCGGCATCCGGCGCGGGCTCGCCATCGGCAACGGTATTCTCACGGTCGAGAACGAGGCCCAGGCCTTGGAGCGGGCCGACCCGACCCGCCAGGACAAAGGCGGTCACGCGGCACTCGCCGCATTGGCGCTCGCGGCCTTCCGCCGCCGGTTGGAGGTGGGTTGAGCCGATGGCCGAGAGAAAACGCCAGCCCGTTCTCAACAAGCGCCGTGCCGCCCGGTTCGCGGCCGTCCAGGCCCTCTATCAGGCGGAGGCCGGTGATCTCGCGATCGACCGGGTGATCGCCGAGTTCAAGACGCATCGGTTGGCCTCGATCTTCGAGCCGTTGGAGCTCGCCACGCCGTCGCCCAAGGTGGACGAGGTCTGGTTCGCGATCATTGCCGGGGGTGCCTGGGAGGCGCGGGACCAGCTGGATCCGGCGATCGAGAGCTGCCTCGGCGAGGAGTGGTCGCTGGCGCGCTGCGGCTATCTGTTGCGCGCCACCTTGCGGGCCGGGGCGTTCGAGCTGGCCCGGCGGAGCGATGTGCCGATCAAGGTGGTGATCAACGAGTATGTCGAACTCGCCTATCTGTTCTTCGACGGCAACGAGCCGGCGCTGGTGAATGCGGTGCTCGATCGGCTCGCTCCGATCCTGCGCGCCGATCCGGAGGCGGTGCTTTGAGAAGCACCGGCTGATGCGCGGCGAGTTCGCGCTCATCGACGAGCTGTTGAAGCCACTGGCCCGCGGTTTCCCGGGGGCCCTCGGCCTCACCGACGACGCCGCCCTGGTCGACGTGCCGGAAGGCCAGTCGCTGGTGATCGCCAAGGACGCGCTGGTCGCGGGCGTGCATTTCTTCGCGGACGATCCGGCCGATGCGGTGGCGCAGAAGCTGCTGCGGGTGAACCTTTCCGACCTCGCGGCGATGGGCGCGGCACCCCTGGCCTATCTCACCGTCATCGCCAAGCCCCGGGGCCAGGAGGACGCCTGGCTCGAGGGTTTCGTGCGCGGCCTCGCCCGCGATCAGGAGCGCTTCGGCCTCTGGCTGATCGGCGGCGATATCGTCTCGACGCCGGGGCCACTGGTGCTGTCCTGCACCATCCTGGGCCTGGTCGAGCGGAACCGCGCCCTCCGACGCAGCGGTGCCCGCATCGGCGACCTGATCTGGGTCTCCGGCACGCTGGGTGACGCAGCCTTGGGGCTCAGGGTGATCAAGGGCCTGGCGGCAACCGAGGACGAGGCCTTCTATCTGGTCGAGCGCTACCGCCGGCCCGAGCCGCGCCTGGCGCTGGGCCAGCGCCTTCTCGGCCTCGCCCGTGCAGCGATAGACGTCTCCGACGGGCTGCTCGCCGATCTCGGCCACATCCTCGAGGAATCGAAGGTCGGCGGCCGGCTCGAGGCCGAGCTTCTGCCGATCTCGACGGTGGCGCACGGCCTGCCCGGTTGGCAGGAGGCGGCGCTCGGCGGCGGCGACGATTACGAGCTCGTGTTCACCGCAGCCGAAGAGGCGACGGCCTCGATCGAGGCTCTGGGCAGCGAGCTCGGCCTTCGGCTGACCACCATCGGCCGGATCGTTGCCGGCGGCGGGCTCGAGGTGGTCGACGCTGCCGGTGCGCCGCTCGTGGTGGAGGGCCATGGCTGGCGTCATTTCTGACGTTCGCGCAGCGCCGGGTCCGGTCGAGCGGGTGGCCCCCGCGCTCTTCCTGTTGTTCTGGTCGTCGGGCTTCGTCGCCGCCAAGCTCGGCCTCGAAGGGGCGGAGCCCATCACCTTCCTCGCCCTTCGCTTCTGTATCGTGACCGTGCTGCTCTTCGCGCTGGCCCTCTTCATGCGGGCGCCGTGGCCGCGTCGGCCGGTGGTGATCGTGCACATCCTGGTGACCGGGCTGATCATGCAGGCGGTCTATTTCGGTGCCGCCTATCTCGCCTTCGATGCCGGCGTCACCGCGGGCGGCCTGGCGCTGATCGTCGGCATGCAGCCGGTGGTGACGGCCGTGCTCGCCGCCCCGCTCTTGGGCGAGCGGGTGGGGCCCTGGCAGGTTCTCGGCCTCGTCCTCGGGGTCGCCGGGATCGTGATGGTGCTGGGCGAGAAGCTGGGTGCCGGGCTCGGCACGCCCTTCGGCGTCGGGGTGGCGGTTGTCGCCCTCTTTTCGATTACCACCGGCACGCTCTACCAGAAGCGCTTTTGCCCGCGCTTCGATCTCTGGACCGGCGGCACGCTGCAGTTCGCCGTGGCGGCGCTGGCGACGACCGCGGTAGCGCTCGCTTTCGAGGACAACAGCATCAGCTGGAGCCCGGTCTTCGGCTGGTCGCTCGCCTATCTGGTGCTGGTCAACTCGATCGTCGCGATAGCACTCTTGAACCTGATGCTCAGGCGGGGCGAGGCCGGACGGGTCGCCTCCTTGTTCTTCCTGGTGCCGCCGGGCGCGGCCCTCGTCGCCTGGCTGGTGCTCGGCGAGACGCTGGGGCCGACGGCCCTTTTCGGCATGGCGGTGGCGACGGTCGGGGTGGCGCTGGTCGTCCGGCGGCGCCCCAGTCGTGTCGACTGAGTGGCGTCAGCCGGGCGAGGTCAGCTGAGCGCGTCGATCTCGTCCTCGCTGAGGTGGCCCGGGACCAGGGTGACGGGGATGCGGAACTTGTTCTGGCCGATGTTCTTCATCAGGTAGGTGACGAGCGGGCCCGGGTCGTTGCCTTCGTCGGCGGTGGCGAGGACCAGGAGCGAGATCGAGGGCTCCTCGCCGAGCAACTCGATCAGCTGCTCGGCGCGTTGACCTTCGCGGATGTGGACCGCCGGCATGGTGCCGGTCTGCGCGAAAACCTCGGCGGCGAGTGTCTGCATCTTGCGCTCGGCCTCCAGCCGCGCCTCTTCCTCCATTACCCGGCCGACGCCGATCCAGTGCTGGAACTCGACCGGCTCGACGACGTAGAGCAGGGCGACGCGACCCCGGGTGTGCTGGGCGCGCCGGCAGGCGAAGCGCAAGGCGCTGTGCATCTCCTCGCTCTCGTCGACGACGACGAGGAAGACCCGCTGCCCCTTGCCGCCGGCCGCGGTCTCGGCCGGTTGGCCGGACGGCTCGCCGCTACCGCCGTTGCTGCCGGCGAAGTGGGCGTGGATGTCGGGATCGTGGTTCATGCCCTGCATGGTATCACTGCTTTTTGAATAAGGCACCAGCGGTCCAGCCGGCGCCGACGGCGAGGAGCACCGACAAGAGGCCGTAGAGTGCCGGTGCCGTGCGTGCCGCATCGAAGATCTCGGCCTCGAGGCCGACCTTGGAGATCACCAGCACGCTGGTCTGCGCACCGACGACCGTGCCCTCCTCGAGCTGCAACACCTCGATCTGGTAGTTGCCGGGCGGTACGTTGGCCGGAAAGCTCAAGGTGGTGCGAAAGAGCCGATCGCCGAGAAAACGGACCGCCGCCACCTCGATCGCGTAGAGCTCGTCGCGTGCCTTGTTGCGCACCAGCGCCTCGCTGAACGAGAGGAGTTCCACGGCCGAGCGTTCGTCACCGTCGATCGGGCGCAGCGCCAGGTTCTCGGTGCCGATGCGAAACCGCGCCCGGTCGTCCGGTGCCATGATGCGTTCGAGCGGCCCGCTCGCCGCCACCGCATAGAAGGCGGGGGCGTTGGCGAAGGTGATCTCGTCGGTATTCAACCAGACCGGGCCGATCCGGCTCTTGCGCCGCACCGTGGCCTCGGTCTCGGGGCCGCGCACGACCACGACGACGTCGCCGCCGGCTTCGTCGAGAGCGCCGAACAGCAGCACGTTCGAGCCGGTGAACGCCGTGGTGATGGCGATCAGGTGGTGGGAGAGATCGGCGATGAAGCCAGCGGCCCGTGCTGTCGAGGTTTGCCCGAAGAGGATCAGAACAAGCGCGAGCGGGAGCACGAGGCGGCTCATGCCGTCCCGGCCCCGTTGCCCGGTGTCGCGTCGATCGGCATCGCCCGCCGCTGTTCTGTGACCCGATCCGTCATGCCCCGATCCGTCATGCCCCGATCCGTCGTGCCCCAGTCATGCCCCGGTCCGCCATGCCCTGGCCGCTCATGCGCGTGTCGGGTCGGCCCCGCCGAGCCCGAACGCTGCCCGCCAGCCACCGCGCTCCAGCCGTCTGAGCGCCAGAACCGCACCCAGGACGATCCCGGCGCTGGCGATGAACGAGCCCGCCGCCAGCGTCGAGAGCCCGGTCATCCCCTGGCCGACGGTGCAGCCCAGCGCGAGGATGCCGCCGAAGCCCATGAGCAGGCCGCCCGCCACGTGACGTATCATATCGTCCCTCGAGGTGAACGTCTCTACCCGGAAACGCCGGCCCAGCACGGCCGAGAGTGCGGCACCGAGGATGGTGCCGAGGGCGAGGGCAGCGCCGAAGCCGGGCCAGAGGCCGTTGCCGGTCATCGTCCAGAAGAGTGCGCGCGAGGTGGGGGCGACATAGGCGAGCGAGACCACGGCCACGGGCTCGAAGGGATCGGCGAAGAGTCGGCCGGTGACGAGAAAGCCGAGTGCCACCAGGCTACCGAGACCGAGGCCGAGGGCGATATCCGACCGGTTGCGGCGAAACGCCCGGTCCTTGAAAACGAAGGCGAAGAGGCCGGCGGCGATGGCGAGGCCCAGGACCAGATCGGCGGCACGAGGCGGGATCGTCCCGGTCCGGGCGACAAAGCTGCCCAGACTCTGCGTCGGCTGGTCGAGCGGCCAGGCGGCGAGGCCGCGCAACGCCTCGGCCGGCAGGACCAGAATGCCGCCCAGCGTGGCGAAGGCGGCCAGACCCAGCACCAGCACGACGACCAGCGCCTTCAGGCTGCCGGCACCCAGCCGCACCAGATTGCGGCTGGCACAGCCGCCGGCGAGCACCATGCCGATGCCGAACAAGAGCCCGCCGGCGAAGAGGGCCACGGGCTCCAGCCGCGGTGCGAGGTAGAAGGCCTCGGCGAGCGGCACGAGCCCGCTCGCCGCCAGCAGCTGGACCAGCAGCAGGGCGGTGGCGATGGCCAGCGCCCAGGCGCGCAACCGCCGCCAGCTGCCGAAGAGATAGGCGTCGCTGATCGCCCCCATGGTGCAGAAATGGGTGCGCTCGATCAGCCAGCCGGCCGCGAGTCCCAAGAGGCCGGCCGCGAGCGCCAGGCCCATCACCGGTGACTGCGACAAGACTTCGACCAGAGCCGCCAAGCGCGCTCCCCCCTGAACCGAGCGGGCCCCCGAATCGAGCTGGCCCTCTGAACCGAGTGGCCCCCCGAACCGAACGGGCCGTGCCCTTGCGACCCGCATCCCTTCGACCTCGAAGTGGGGATGCCGGCACCGCTTGCCCAGGGAGGACCCCTGCTCTCGATCGATATAGGAATAATAACCGAGATCGCCGCTGCCGTCAAGCCGGGCTCGGGGTCGTTCGGTGAATAGCGCCTCGCACCACCCCCCGCTTTTCGAGAGATCAGCTCGCCCTTTCGGGTCGGCACAAAATTGCGTACTGTAAGCGATTGAAAGATTTTGCTTATCGGAATCGGGATGCGGCATCCTGTCAGCTCGGGATCGTTCGCGGGATCCCGGGTTCGCTCGTCGAATTCTCGGGTTCGATCGTCGAAATCGGTAGCCGTTCCCGGGTTCGATCGTCGATTCATCGGGTTCGTTCGCAGGTTATTCGCACCGAATGTGACGGTATATGAACCATAAGCGATCGTGATGGCGCATATAGCGGCGAAGATTATGACAAATGAGTCGGTATATGACACACCGCTCGGGTTCATGGCGCATATATCGACTCATTTCTCGGGTTATGCGTCATATACCGACTCATGAATCGGCAGATTGTTGGTACGCCTACAATCATCCATAAGCATTGCTTATAGGTGATAAAACCGAATGAGTGTCTGCGATGCGGGTTTTTTCGTTGTTCCGACGATTTTCTGGCGACATATTCGCGACTTCGGCCCAGTGGATCGGATTTTGCAGCCGACCGGCGGGATTTTCGTCGCTGCTGCGTAGCGAAAATAGCAAAAGCAAGGAAAGCAGGGGGCGATGATCGCCCCCTACGACCCCCACGCTCGCTCGGCGGCGGTGTTGGTGGGAGATTTTTCTCCGAAATTCGCCTGCCGGTCGGCAAAAAGAGCGATGCCGCCCCGAGCTGCCGCCAGCACGAACGAGCGGAGGAGCCAATGCAGGAAAAAAAGCAAGGGGATGATGATCATCCCCTTGGACCCCTCCGGTTTTTCGGCGCTGGTGGCGGCTGGGGGAAGGGGTGTGATTTTCTGGGGGATTTCAATGGCTCGAGATGAGCGAAGCCGGGGTGGTGCGGGCGGTGGTCCGGGTTCTTCGGAAAATCGGCCTGCGGTTCGGAGAAAATTCCCTTTTCTGCCTCCCGGGTTCGCTTTTTGGGAGAAAAATGATCATGGTTTTTACGTCTCGGGCTTGCAGCGCTCGAAGCGCAAATCCGAGCCCCCACGCAGGCGCCCGCGACCGGTTCGGACGCCGCCTGCGCCAAGCAAACCACAGGGAAACGCCCCGCACGAAAAACGCGCCTGCCGCCGTTTATGCGCTGAGGGTGCTCTGGGTCTGGCGGCACATATCGCAGGCTGCTATAAACTCTTCGAGGATAATCGCGTTTGACGGGATGGAACAAAAAGCGAACTTTCGTTGCGCTCACGTCAATCGGGCCCTGGCAATGGGGATAGCCCAAGTTCTTTCAGAAACGCGTTGTGCCCCGCCGTTGCCTTCCGAATCTGCTTCTCGATCTCGACCAATTCCTCATGCGTGGCCGCCAGATCGATCTCCACCTCCTCCTTGGCCGTGCTGACATAGCGGGAGATGTTCAGGTTGAAGTCGTTGGCCTCGATCTCGTCCATCCCCACGCGTCGGGCGTACCGCTCGATGGTCTTCGGACGCTGCATGTAGGTGTCGACGATCCTCTGGATATGCTCGTCGGACAAGTAGTTCTGTCGCCTGCCGCGCTCGAAATGCTCGGACGCGTTGATGAACAGGACATCGTCAGGCTTTTTGCACCGCTTCAGGACGAGGATGCAGACTGGTATGCCGGTCGAGTAGAACAGGTTCGCTGGCAGGCCGATGACGGTGTCGATGTGACCGTCGTCGAGGAGCTTCTTTCGGATTTTCGCCTCCACGCCGCCACGGAACAGCACGCCATGGGGCAGGATGATGGCCATCACGCCGTCGTCCTTGAGGTAGTGAAAGCCGTGCAGCAGGAACGCGAAGTCCGCCGCCGACTTCGGGGCGAGTCCGTAGTTCTTGAAGCGCATGTCCTCGCCCATCGCCTCATTAGGGTCCCAGCGGTAGCTGAACGGCGGGTTGGCAACCACCGCATCGAAAGAGGGCTTCTTCGCAGGGTTCGTCTCGCGGAGCATGTCCCAGTCGTTCTCCAGCGTGTCGCCGTGGTAGATCTCGAACTCCGTGTCCTTCACCCCGTGCAGCAGCATGTTCATCCGTGCCAGGTTGTAGGTGGTGATGTTTTTCTCCTGCCCATAGATCCTTCCAATGCTGCCGCCCGATTCCCTTATGCGATTGCGCACATTGAGGAGCAGCGAGCCCGAGCCGCAGGCGAAATCCATCACGCTGGCTAGGTGCTTCCGCTTGCCGGCCATCGGCTCCTGGCTGTCGAGCGTGACGATCTCTGAGAGGATGTCCGAAATCCGCTGCGGCGTGTAAAACTCACCGGCCTTCTTGCCCGAGCCGGCCGCGAACTGGCCGATCAGGTACTCGTAGGCGTCGCCAAGGGCATCGTTGTCGGTAGAGAATTCCGCGAGACCCTCGGCGATCTTGGTGATGATAGTGCAGAGCTTCGCGTTCCGGTCCGCGTAGGTCTTGCCGAGCTTATCGGAGCCGAGATTGATTTCCGAGAAAAGCCCTGAGAACGTGCTCTGGAACGATTCGTTCTCGATGTACGTGAAGCCCTTCTGGAGCGTGTTGAGCAGCTCGCCGTCCTGGGTACGGGCCATGTGGGCGATACTGGCCCAGAGGTGCTCGGGGCGGATGACATAATGCGCCTTGAGCCGCATCTGCTTCTCGAACGCCGATACGTCGTCGGGGTTCTGCTCGTACCAGACGGACAGGGAGGACCGCCCCCCGTTGCCGATGGCGTTCGGGTCAGGGTAGTCGCGCCCGAGCTCCTTTTTCGCAGCCTGCTCATAGTTGTATGAAAGGTAGCGGAGGAAGAGAAACGCGAGCATGTAGTCGCGAAAGTCGTCCGCGTTCATCGCCCCGCGGAGTTGGTCGGCTATGGCCCAGAGCGTCCTGCCGAGCTGCCTTTGGCCTTTGTCAGTCATGGTTTCCCTCTCTTTACGGCAAATTCAGGAACAATCTCAGGAAGCGCAAAGTGGAAGCGGTCGAGCACATCAGTAAGTATTCTGCGAAACAGTTCTTTATTATCATCCACCATCTCCACTGGTTCGTTGATGGCATACTTGCCGTGGCTCAGCAAATTTAGTGCGCGGTTATAGAGAGCTTCGTCCTGCAGCCCGGCCAAACAGACCCTGAGATCCTCGTGACCGAAAAAACTCGCCGTTTTCTCCAAAATGCTACGCAAGGCATTAAAATGGTACGTGTAGAGGGTTCCTGCTTGCACACACCTCCTAAGCTCCGCGAGGGTCGCGACGTGGTGAAAGTAGGGTGTATCTTCAGTCGCCCTAAGTGTAAACACACCCTCCAAGTCAGGTCGGTGCAGAAAATACCGACGGATTGTTACTTTCTCTTGGTCTTGAATCGCCCTACCCGAGTTTGCGGTGCGTAGAAAACGGCTTGGAAAAGCGGCGTGATTTCAGGGGGTTGTGAGT
>Ga0081535_100555_pt1 | contig 23589 bp, 25 predicted proteins | sample HotLakmasection3_FD_71020 | JGI IMG/M metagenome (GOLD analysis project Ga0081535, IMG submission 71020) | Hypersaline microbial mat communities from Hot Lake, Washington, USA - Section #3 (SPADES assembly) (version 2) | ecosystem: Environmental > Aquatic > Non-marine Saline and Alkaline >... | reverse complement strand
CGTGGGGGGGGGGGTTGGGCGGGGTGTGTTGTTTTTGTTGAGAGGTAACGGCGAAACCCGCCTGTACGTGGCGTTATGCATTGGCGCGGGGGGTGTTGATGGTGGCGACGAAACCCGTCCGTTGGCGGTAGGCCCTGTAGGGGCGGGTTTGGCGGAGCGTGTTGGCTGTGTTGAGAGGTAATGGCGAAACCCGCCCGTACCTGGCGTTATGCATTGGCGCGGGGGGTGTTGATGGTGGCGACGAAACCCGTCCGTTGGCGGTAGGCCCTGTAGGGGCGGGTTTGGCGGGGCGTGTCGGTTGCGTTGATGGGTGACGGCGAAACCCGCCCGTACGAGGCGTTATGCTGCGTTGATGGGTGACGGCGAAACCCGCCCGTACGAGGCGTTATGCGTTGGCGGGGCGTGCATTGATGGATGGCGGCGAAACCTGTATGCGGGCGGGGGTGTAGGGGCGGGTTTGGCGGGGGGTGTTGGCTTTGTTGATGGATTGTGGCGAAACCCGCCCCTACGTGGCGTGATGCGTTGGCGGGGCGTGCATTGATGGATGGCGTTATGCATTGGTGGGGCGTGTATTGATGATGGCGGCGAAACCTGCTTTTCCTGATGCGATCGCCCCAAAAAAAGAATGACGAACCTTTGACAGCGTTTGTAGTGATCTTCCCTTTGGAGGTCGCAACTAACACTGAGTTCCTTTCTAATGGGGTGGATAACTCTACTACCAGGTAAATTTATGGATTGGCAAAGTCTGTTTCATGGCATCTATGTGGTTGCGATGGCGATCGGAGCCTTGTACTTCATTCTGCTGAGCCGCAATCCACGCGGAGTACCTAAGTACGAGTATGCGGTTGCAGCCTTTATTCCCATCTGGTCGGGGTTAGCCTATTTATCCATGACCTTGCCTCATGGAGAGTTGGAGCAGGGCAAAATCGAAGTGGCGGGGCAAATTGCTCACTATGCTCGCTATCTCGACTGGATTGTGACAACACCGCTGCTGTTGCTGGCACTCGCCTGGACGGCAATGCACTACATCCATAAAGACTGGACTCTGATTGGTAGCCTGATGGGCACACAGGTAATTGTTGTCGTTTCAGGGCTGATTGCTGACTTGTCAGAGGTCGGCTGGGTGCGGCTCCTGTGGTACTTGATTGGGGTTGCCGCTTTTGTCGTAGTTTTAGGATTGATTTGGGGACCGCTGCGTAGCAAGAGCAGGGGACAAGAACCAGCCCTGGCGCGGTTTTTTGATCGATTAACGACCTACTTCACGGTGTTGTGGATTTGTTACCCCGTCGTTTGGATTTTAGGACCATCCGGCTTTGGGCTGATTGGGCAGACCTTTGAGACGTTTTTGTTCTGCCTCATTCCCTTCTTTTCTAAGGTCGGATTTAGCGTCTTTGACCTGCACGGCTTACGGAGTTTGCAGAGTCCAGCCGTAGAGCGAGGGGTTGACCAGGCAATGGGCGGGGCGCTCCGCTTTCAGCGGCGGCGGAGTTATTTCCGCAGCTAGCATGGCGGCTCGACCCATCGCCAAATCCGAACTCAAGATCCAAACTGATGAACTAACTGGAAAAGTAAGCAGGTCGCAATGCAACGACTATTGAGGAGAAGCCCGGTTGCCGTAGCAGCCTTTTGGATTGCCGTTTACCTGGCGATCGCCCTCTTACCTCTTTTTGTATTACTCCTATACCCGCCTGCTCCCGAAGAACGAAGCTTCTGGACAGAGCTTTCCGTTGCGCTGGGGTTTGTTGGGCTGGCGATGTTAGCCCTCCAGTTTGCCCTCACCGCCCGCATCAATCGCATTGAAGCCTCCTATGGGGTGGATATCATTTTGCAATTCCACCGTTACATTTCTCTGGTGGCGTTTGCCCTGATCCTGATTCATCCCATTATTCTCTTTCTCGATCAGCCCGACACGCTGCGGTTATTGAACCTGCTCGAAGCCCCGTGGCGTGCCAGGTTTGCTGTCGTTGGCACCCTGGCACTGTTGATCCTCGTTGTCACTTCCATTTGGCGACAACCCTTGAAGATTCCCTATGAGTTATGGCGCACCAGCCACGGCATTTTAGCGGTGATTGCGGTGACATTGGGTTTAGCCCATGCCCTGGGCGTCAGCTATTACCTGAGCCTGTTTTGGAAACAGCTTTTGTGGAGTGCGATCGCCCTCACCGCTTTGTGGTTATTGGTTTACGTCCGCATCGTCAAACCCTGGATGATGACCAAACAACCTTACCTGGTGGAGGAAGTGATTCCTCAGCGGGGAGAGGTGTGGACGCTGGCTATTCGCCCCAAAGGGCATGAGGGGTTTCGCTTCCACCCCGGACAGTTTGCCTGGATCACTCTGAATATTTCGCCCTTTCGGATGCGCGAACATCCCTTTTCCATGTCGTCCAGTGGCGATCATCCTGAACGGCTGGAATTTACCATTAAAGCATTGGGAGACTTCACCCAAACCATCAAGGATATTGAGCCAGGGACAAAGGCGTTTCTCGATGGTCCCTACGGGGTGTTTACGAGCGATCGCTATTGGGACTCGGCGGGATTTGTGCTGATCGCAGGGGGAATCGGCATCACTCCCATGATGAGTATGCTGGTCACTGCCGCTGAGCGGAAAGACGATCGCCCCTTTCTCCTCATTTATGCCAACAAAGGCTGGGAAGATGTCACCTTCCGAGAGGAGTTGGATGCCCTCACTGACTCCCTGGATCTCACAATCATTCATGTGTTACGTCAGCCTCCCGAAGACTGGACGGGCGAGACGGGCTATGTCGATAAAGACCTGTTGCAACGCTACATCCCCATCCACCGAGGCAGCCGACACTACTTCATCTGTGCCGCTCCCGTCATGATGGAACAAGTGGAGGCTGCCCTTTACGACTTGGAGGTACCCGCCACCAATGTCCACATGGAGCATTTCAATCTCGTCTAGTTCTCAAACCCATAGTTCTCAAGCCCATAATTCTCAAACCCATAGTTCTCAAGTCCATAGTTCTCAAGTCCATAGTTCTCAAGTCCATAGTTCTCAAGTCCATAGTTCTCAAGTCCATAGTTCTCAAGCCTATAGTCTTCAACCATAAACGGCTTATGCGATACGTCATTATGCTGCAAATCGTTAGCATTATTACCCTGATTTTGCTAGGAGCTTCCGCCATGTTTGCATGGTTGCAAAATCGCTCATCCCCAGAATCTTCGAAGTTAGAGAACCCAGTCTCCTGGAATTGGCATAACAACCGTAGCGCAGGCTTCTAGCCTGCGTGCCTAGGCGGGCTAGATGCCCACCCTACGGAATGAGGGTGACAACCGTAGCGCGGGCTTCTAGCCTGCATGGGCAAGACCACGTTCTCTTAGGTATTTTCTGGAAAAGAACATACCCCCGTCATTCCCGCGTACGCGGGAATCCAGGAAGGCTGAATGGCTATGACCGATAGGCTTGCAATGGATGCCCATTTTCATGGGCATGACGGAGCGCTCCTATGAGCGGGACATGCTCTTGCAGAAATCACCTTAGACAACAAGGGGCTTAAGCCCCCTGTTCACACCTTATGAGATTGGGAAAAGCTATAAAGCTTGCCCACAAACCTATAGAAGTAAACCTTCAAACTCCTATGCACGCTACTGATATTCTGATCCCTACCTACAACCGCCCGGATGCGCTGGCGGTGACGCTGACCAGCCTGTGTGCGCAGACCTGCCGGGACTTTCGGGTGATCATTTCGGATCAGACGGAAGAGCGGGATATGGCGGATCTCAGTGCGATTCAGGCAGTGTTGCGGGTGTTGGAGCTGCATGGGAATGCACCCCAGTTGTTGAAGCACCTGCCCCGACAGGGGATTGCAGAGCAGCGGCAGTTTTTGTTGGAGCAGGCGATCGCCCCCACCGTCCTCTTTCTGGATGATGATGTGATGCTAGAACCCTGGGTGCTGGCGCTGTTGCAGAACATCCTCCGGCAGCAGGGCTGTGGCTTTGTGGGCAACCCGGTGGTGGGGCTGAGCTACATCGACGAGGTGCGCCCGGAGGAACACCAGCCGCTGGAACTGTGGGATGGGCAAGTGCAGCCCGAAACCGTGGAGCCGCAGACCCCAGAGTGGGAGCGGTGGCGACTGCACAATGCGGCAAATCCCTATCACTTGCAGCAGAAACATGGCTTTACCCCCGATCGCCCCGGTCTTTACCATGTCGCCTGGATTGGGGGCTGCACCCTGTTCGACCGCACCAAACTCCTCGACGTGGGCGGCTTTGCTTTCTGGGAAGACCTGCCCCCCGAAAGCTGTGGCGAAGATGTGCTGGTGCAGCGGCGCGTGATGCGGAAATTCGGGGGCTGTGGCGTGTTGCCATCGGGAGCTTATCACCAGGAGTTGCCAACGACCCTGAGCGATCGCACCCACAACGCCTTTAACCTTTTGGCACGGTAACGCTATCTTTAATCAGACAGGGCTGTTGCAAACGGTGGAAAACGAAGCCCAGCTTGCCTCGGTACTGGGGCATGAAATTGCCCACATCAACCTGAGACATAGTATCAAAGCTTTGCAACAGGCTGGTCTGGCTCAAGGAATTGCCGAAACCGCAGGCATCAATATGAACACGCTGACCCAGATCGGCTACCCCAGATCGGCTACCCTAGATCGGCTACCCCAGATCGGCTACCAGGTTACCATTAACCTGCCCCGCTCCCGCGATGCGGAGTATGAAGCAGATGCGGCAGGGCTGCAAATCTTACAGGCGGCAGGCTATCCGCCCCAGGCGTTCATCAACTTCCTGGAAAAGCTGGAAAGTTCTGCGATCGCCCCAGAGTTTCTGCAAACCCACCCCACCAGTGCCAACCGGATTGAGCGCATTCGTGAGCCAATCGCCGAGCGCCCCAGTTCCAGCTAGCAGGAAACCAGTGCGGCGGAGTATGAGCAAGAAACCTCGCCGTTGAACTAAGGGACTTGCAAGAAAATAAAATCCCAATTTTTGAGAGAGAAGGCTGGCAGCGCCAGCTTTCTCTCTCAAAAATTGGATTTTATTAATCCGCAGATCCCTAATGTCGTTACGCTCCATGTTCCGACTCATCCGAACACCCGGCATCTGGTTTCTCAAAAGGAATATTACGCTGCACAGTGCGTTCAACACCCGTGAAGCGGTGCAGCGCATCCTGGATACGACCAAGGAAAGCCCCAAAATGTTGTGGCAGAGGCGGCAGAGTAAGGGGTAGAGGCGATCGCCCCTGCAAAATATGTCGTTTGCCAGATCCATAGTGAGAGCTGCTTTTCCTAGGCTAAAGGGTAGTGGAATGCGATCGAAATAGATGAATAGAGGCTACTGAGAGTGGGGTCGAAAACCTCATCCAGCAAAGCTTTCAACGACATACTTTGGGCATTCCTGTTCACCCTTACATTTGGATTAATTGATGAAAGGCTTCAAGCTTGGAACTGTTCTAGGCTTCGACATTCGCATTGATTTGTCGTGGCTACTAATTTTCTTTCTGGTTCTGTGGACTCTGTCTGCGAATCTGTTCCCCTTCAACTATCCGGGATTCTCCGGCACGACTTACCTGACGATGGGAACGATAGGAACCCTGCTCTTTTTCACCTCCATTCTGATTCACGAGCTATCCCACTCCGTTGTGGCACGGGCAAAGGGCATTCCGGTGCAGGGAATTACTTTGTTTGCCTTTGGGGGTGTTTCCCATACCCGTATGGATGCGGAAACTCCTGGAGATGAGTTTCAGATTGCAGGCATTGGTCCGTTGACCAGCCTGATTCTGGCGGGCATTTCTGCACTCGTCTGGTACTTCGGACGCTCTGCTGGGCTGAGCATTCCAGTGATTGGCGTAGCGGCGTACCTCGCCTGGGTCAATACTCTGCTGGCGGTCTTTAACCTGTTACCTGGCTTCCCCCTGGATGGTGGGCGCTTGTTCCGCTCCATCATCTGGAAGTTCACCAACAACTTGAAGAAAGCAACGCGCATCGCTTCGATTGGTGGACGCATCCTGGGCTACGGCTTAATTTTCCTGGGTTTCCTTCAGTTGTTTGGTCCTACGCCCAATTTCATTGGCGGACTGTGGTTCATCCTGATTGGTTGGTTTCTGAATAACTCTGCTGAGTCCAGCTACCAGGACTTGGTGATTCGGATGACCCTGGAAGGTTCACGGGCTGAGGATGTGATGACCCTCAATCCGGAAACCGTTCCTGCGAATCTGAACCTGCAGGAGTTGGTGGATAACTACTTGATGAATCGTAACTACCAGTCCTTCCCGGTGGAAGCAGATGGGCATCCCATTGGTCTGGTGACGCTGGCGCAGGTGAAGCAAACCCCTCGCCAGGAGTGGCAGCAGCGCACCGTGCGCGACATCATGATGCCTGCCAGTGCTGGCATTACGATTCGCCCAGAAGAAGACATGTCTTCGGTGCTGGAACACATGCAGGACGCGCGATCGCGCCGTCTTCTGGTAGCAACAGATGGAACCCTCAAAGGCATTCTGTCCGCTAGCGACATTGCCAACTGGCTCCAGCGCAAGCGTGCTTTTGGTGATGATATTTCTACAGGGCGAAGAGGTCCGCTGAGCGATCGCTTTGACCAACTCCAAGCCGCCGCCGATTCCCAGTAGAAAGAACTGATCTGGCTCTGGGTCAGATGAAGCGTGGAGAAGCAAGAAGTGATGACTCACTCTGGTTTCTACCACGCTTCACCTACCTCCAAAACATTACCCAAAAAATTACTATTTCAATTCAATTTTTCCTATCAATTTCCGTTTATAGCAGTACCCAACCCCGTTAGGGCAAATGGAGATGGGGGCGAAGTCCCCAGCAGGGGTGAACCCCCTGCACCCCGTCCTCACCAAAATGACTACGGTTATATCTCCCCTATTTCAAACTCACTAAAGGTTTAGTAAAACGTTATGCAAGGTTCAACTACCGATCGCCAGTCCAACACGCCATCTGCGCCGGATCCTGCTTTTGTCCGGTGGTTCAGTGATCTAGCCTCCAATGATGTGGAAGAGGTAGGGGGTAAAAATGCCTCCCTGGGAGAAATGATTCAGTCGTTGAAGTCTGAAGGGGTGCGTGTTCCTGATGGCTTTGCGACGACTGCGGATGCGTACTGGCAGTTTGTGAAAGCGAATAACCTGGAAGGGCAAATTCGCGACCAACTGGAGGCAATGGAACGGGGCGATCGCGATCTCTCCGAAGTGGGACCCGCCATTCGCCGCATGTTTGTGAAAACGGACTTTCCTGAAGATGTGGAAGCGTCGATTCGGAAAGCCTATCAGGAATTGAGCCAGCGCTACGATACCGAAGATGTTGACGTTGCGGTTCGCAGTAGTGCCACCGCTGAAGACTTGCCTGAAGCGAGCTTTGCAGGGCAGCAGGAAACCTATCTCAATATCACAGGTGAGGACGAGCTTTTGGATGCTTGCCGCCATTGCTACGCTTCCCTATTCACCAATCGAGCGATCAGTTACCGAGAAGAAAAGGGCTTTGACCACATGGATGTCGCCCTTTCCATTGGGGTGCAGAAGATGGTGCGATCGGACAAAGCCAGTGCGGGGGTCATGTTCTCCATCGACACGGAGACGGGCTTTCCCCATGTGGCGTTGATTAATGCGTCCTGGGGGCTGGGCGAGATGGTCGTCCAGGGTTCCGTAACGCCCGACCAATATACTGTCTTCAAACCACTCCTTAAAAGCGCACAAGCTGAGGGCAATGGTTCCGGTAATGGTTCCGGTAATGGTTCCGATAATGCTTCTGATAATGGCTCTAATGAAAGCCGTTCCTTCCGTCCCATCATTCAAAAGAAAACGGGTTCCAAAGAGAAGAAGATGATCTATGCCAGTGAAGGCAGTAGTTCAACGGAAACCGTTGCGACCTCTGGCAAGGAGCGGCAAGCCTGGGTGCTGGAGGATGACGAGATCCTGCAACTGGCGGAGTGGGCAACCACCATTGAACGCCACTATGGCAAGCCGATGGATATGGAGTGGGCGAAGGATGGCGATACGGGGGAGTTGTTCGTTGTCCAGGCACGTCCCGAAACCGTGCAGTCGCAAAAGTCTGCGAGTTCACTTTGCACCTACAAGCTGAAGGAGCGCAGCAAAACGATTCTCACAGGGTTGAGTATTGGAGATGCGATCGCCACTGGAAAAGTGAGCCGTATCCTCAGTGCCGAGGACATCGATCGCGTTGAAGACGACACGATTCTGGTGACCGAAATGACAGACCCCGACTGGGTTCCCATCATGAAGCGGGTTGCGGGTATTGTGACCGACCACGGCGGGCGTACCTGCCATGCGGCGATCGTCAGTCGTGAGCTGGGGATTCCGGCGATCGTCGGCACGGGCGATGCTACCCGCACCCTTGAGGATGGGCGGGAGGTAACGCTTTCCTGCGCCGAAGGGGATGAAGGCAAAATTTATGAAGGCATTCTGGAATACGAATCCACCGAGGTTGATCTGGGGGATGTGCCCGAAACAGAAACCCAGATCATGATGAACATTGCCAGTCCTGCGGCGGCTTTCCGCTGGTGGCGATTGCCCGCCCAGGGTATAGGTCTGGCACGCATGGAGTTCATTATCAACAACATCATCAAGATTCACCCGATGGCGCTGGTTCACTATGACGAGTTGGAAGACCGGGAAGCCTGGAAGCAGATTCGTGACCTGACCCGGGGGTATCAGGACAAGCGTCAGTACTTTGTGGATAATCTGGCACGGGGAATTGGGCGCATTGCGTCGTCCCAGTATCCCAATCCCGTTATCGTCCGCATGAGCGACTTCAAGACCAATGAGTATGCCGATCTGATTGGCGGAACAGCCTTTGAGCCGAAGGAGTCGAACCCGATGCTGGGCTTTCGGGGGGCGTCGCGCTATGCGAGCGATCGCTATCGTGAAGGCTTTGCCCTGGAATGCCGCGCTATCAAGAAGGTCCGGGAAGAAATGGGCTTCGAAAATGTCATCATCATGATTCCCTTCTGCCGCACCATTAAAGAGGCGGATCAAGTGCTGGAAGTGTTGGCAGAAAATGGCTTGAAGCGGGGCGAAGGGGGCTTGCAGGTCTATGTGATGGCGGAGATTCCCTCCAATGTAGAACTAGCCGATCTATTTGCCGAACGCTTCGATGGCTTCTCCATTGGGAGTAACGACCTGACGCAACTATCTCTGGGGGTCGATCGCGACTCCTCTGAACTGGCTCACCTGTTTGATGAGCGAGATCTGACGGTGAAGCGGATGATTCAACGACTGATTAAAACAGCCCATGAGAAAGGGCGCAAAGTTGGCATCTGTGGGCAGGCTCCCAGCGACTACCCAGAGTTTGCGGAGTTTCTGGTTGGGGAAGGAATTGATTCCATTTCCCTTAACCCGGATAGCGTGATTCAGGTGAAAAAGCACGTTGCCAGCAAAGAAGACAACCGCTCTTAGAACGCTCCAACACAATCATTTCTGAGGAAGCAGGTGCGGCATCGCTGCACCTGCTTCCTCTTTTATTTCTGACTTGGCTCTAAGCTCTCACGACTTCTTTAGGACTTACGCACTTCGTGCGAAAACCCACGCAGTTGAGTGATTTTTCGGGCGCAACGCGCCCGAAAAATCACTCAACTGCGGAAGTCTTGTTCTTTTAGGGGTTAGCAAATAAATCAAGTCCCTTACGACTTTGCTCCGTTTCCATTACTACCGATCTTTTGTAAAGCTTTTCGGGCAACTGCCGCAGCGGCGATCGCCCCCACGGTCCATTTCAAGATAGTTCCAGGCTGGGCAGGTTCCAGATAGCGATCGAGTACCTCATCGTTAAACCACTTCAAGCCTGCTTGGGCATTATGCACCGGGTTGGGCAATAGGCTCATGTAAGTTCCCTGACGGATCAAATGGGCAGCTTTGCCTTCAACCTGTACCCGGTCATAAATGTTCGCTGCGCCCTCTTCCAGTCCCAGCTTCATCAATGTGCCCCGCAGAGAAATATCCACAGGTTTCAGGTCTTTGCCTGTGTTGAGGGCTTGCAGGTTTGCGGCGATCGCCATTCCCTGCTGATGAGCCACCTGAGCGGTGGGCGGCAGGGACGCTCCTTCCAGGGAAACACAATCACCACCTGCAAACACTTCCGGGTAATCGGGTAATTGGAGGGTGGGGGTGACCACCAGGCGACCTTTGCGATCGCGATGCTCCTCAGCAATGGGTAAGTCTTTGAGCAACGGATGGGTTGCCGTGCCAGCCGTCCAGATAGTTGTGTGGGTTGCAAGGGTTGCGCTTTCCTCCCCCTGCTTGTATTCCACAGCATCGGGTCGAATGGCTGTGGCAGTTGCTTCCTGAAGGATTTCGACGGCGATCGCCCGTTGTCGCAGTTGTTGATCCGCTATCCCTCGCAAGGGATCGTTAATATCCCCAGCAAGAATTTCAGAACCTCGGTTTAACAGCACAACCCGCACATCCTGAAAGTTGCCACCTGCCTGCTGACACCACCACTCTGGGACGAGATCTGCCAGGGTTGCTGCCAGTTCTACCCCCGTTGGTCCTCCCCCAACGATGACAAAGGTCAGTAGTTGGCGGCGATCGGCTGGGTCGTCCGATTGCATCGCCTGGTCAATGCAGGTGCGGATATGTTGTGTGAGGGCGATCGCATCATCGCTGTCGCGGAAGGCGATCGTATTTTCCTGTGCGCCTTCAACGCCAAAGTAACCCGTCACACTACCCGGGGCAATGACTAAATTGCTATAGGGACAAACCGTTCCGGTCTGAAGCTGTACCTGTCGATTGGGTAAATCAATTCCTGCTACCGTATCTTGAACAAAGTGAACACCACTGCCCCTCAGTAAGTCCTCAAAGCGCGGCATAACCTGCTGTTCATCCATCTGGTCACTCACGTAATCATAGAGCAGGGGGCGAAATCGAAAGCGCTCTTTTTGGTCAATCAAAATCACAGAATGGGGATAGTTATTTCGCCGCAGTTGCAGTGCCGTATACAGCCCTGTAAAACCACCTCCAAGAATGACGGTCTGTCGAATTAAGTCAGGCATGGTTTTGCTTAAGCTCTACATTCAATACATGGTCATAAATAAAGCCAGTGGGGCGCACCTCACCATAGCTTCGTTGCTTAGTAGCTACCTACTCAAGTGTCTTTTTGCTGAGCATCATACTGAGAACATTGATGAATCAAACGGGTTACCAGCCCTGTCCAGCCTGTTTGGTGAGACGCCCCCAATCCGGCACCATTGTCGCCGTGGTAGTACTCATGGAAGAGAAACAGGTCGTGCCAGAGGGGGTCGGTCTGAAAGCGATCGACGCCGCCATAAAAGGGACGCCGCCCGTTTTCATCGCGCATAAAAAGGCGAGTGAGCCGTCGGGATAGGTTAATCGCCACTTCCCGCAATGTGGCATAGCGACCCGATCCGGTGGGACATTCCACTTTGAACTCATCACCAAAGTAGTCGTAGAAGCAGTACAGCGCTTCAATAATCAGGAAGTTAATGGGAAACCAGATGGGACCGCGCCAGTTGGAGTTGCCGCCAAACATTGCTGTGGTCGATTCCGCAGGCTCATAATCCACCTGATACTCCGTCCCATCTATCTGCATGGTGTAGGGATGGGCTTCGTGATGTTTGGAGACAGAGCGAATCCCGTAGGGGCTAAAGAATTCGGACTCGTCGAGCATGACTTGCAAAATGCTGCGGAGTCTGTCGGGATGCACGATCGCCAGCAACCGTCGTTCTCCTACCCCAGGCGCTTGCATACAGGCAATTTTTTGGGTCAGGTCGGGGCGATTTTGGGTAAACCACTGGGTGCGCTTGCTGAAGCCCTTGAAGCGATCGAGGGTATCTGGTTCAATGGAGCCAACAGCAAAGAGGGGAATGAGTCCGACGATCGATCGCACTTTCATCAATTCATGGTGCCCATCGGAGAAGCGGAGAGCGTCGTAGTAAAAGTGGTCTGTATCATCCCAGAGGGAGATGCGTGAGGAACCGATACCATCGATCGCATCGGCAATATACAAAAAGTGCTCAAAAAACTTGCTGGCAATGTCTTCGTAGGTAGCGTTGAACTTCGCTAACTCCAAAGCGATTTCCATCATATTCAGACAGAACATCCCCATCCAGCTTGTGCCATCCGCCTGCTGCAACGAGCTATCAGCGGGGAGATCAGAGCTGCGATCGAACACTCCAATGTTGTCCAGTCCCAGAAATCCCCCCTGAAAAACGTTGCGTCCTTCGGGGTCTTTGCGGTTTACCCACCAGGTGAAGTTGAGCAACAGCTTTTGGAACACCCGCTCCAGGAAGTCGGTGTCGGCGCGATCGTAGAATTCCCTTTCCAGCTTGTAAACCTGCCAGGCTGCCCATGCCTGCACGGGTGGATTGACCTCACTAAAGCCCCATTCATAGGCGGGAATCTGCCCGTTGGGGTGCATGTACCACTCTCGCATCAGTCGCGAGATCTGGAGCTTGGCGTAGTCGGGGTCAATCATTGCCAGCGGGATCAGGTGAAATGCCAGATCCCAGGAGGCATACCAGGGATATTCCCACTTGTCGGGCATCGACAGCACATCGTCGTTGAAGACATGCCGCCAGTCGGAGTTGCGTCCGAACTGATGGGCTTCTGGTGGCTCGGGTTGGGCGGGGTCGCCGTTCAGCCATTGCTCGACTACGAAATAGTAGTACTGCTTGTTCCAGAGTAGCCCTGCAAACCCCTGGCGCAAGACCTGGCGCTGTTCGGTGGTCAGTTCGTAGGGGCAGATGCGGTGATAAAAACTATCGGCTTCGTCGCGACGGGTCTCGAATGTGGTGTCGAAGCTTTCGTCAAAGGGGGCATTGAGGTCGGGGGTGTCGCAAAGCCGCAAACGCAGGGTTTGGGTCGCTCCTGGAGCCAGAGAGAGCTGGTAGTGGGAGGCTACTTTTGTGCCCAGGCGATCGCCATTCACCGCCTCTTGATTGTGATGCACCACATACTCATGGAATGCATCTTTCACATAGGATGCGTTGTTTTCCACCCCAAACACTTTTTGCTTGTTGGTGTCGTTATCGGTAAAAAGTAATGTTCCGGCTGCTGAACTATCGGAAGCTACAGGGTAGTAGAACCATCGCTTACCCAGAGTGGGATGTTCTGCTTCAATTACCTGGCACTGGTCATTTTCCGAGAAGACTTTGAGCCGGGGCTTTTCCCGGTCATAGCCCCATGCCCAGGTGTTGCGAAACCACAGTGTTGGCAAGAGATGTAAGGTGCGTTGCTCTGTGCCGTGATTGGTGATGTGGATTTTGATCAAGATGTCTTCGGGGGACACTTTGGCATACTCCACTTCCACATCAAAGAAGCCATCTGCTTCAAAGATTCCTGTATCCGTCAGTTCATACTCGGTAGCCGTGCGATCGCGCCGCTGATTCTCCTCCACCAGATCCTCATAGGGGAAGCGAGCCTGGGGATAGCGATAGAGGTACTTCATGTAGGAGTGAGTCGGCGTGTTGTCCAGGTAGAAGTAGCACTCTTTCACATCCTCGCCATGATTGCCCTCAAACCCGCTGAGTCCAAACAGCCGCTCCTTGAGGATGGGGTCTTTGCCGTTCCAGAGGGCGATCGCAAAGCAGAGCCGCTGGTGGTTGTCGGAAATTCCCGCAATGCCATCCTCCCCCCAGCGATAGGCACGGGCATGTGCCTGGGAGTGGGGAAAGTAATTCCAGGCTTCACCATCTTCGCTGTAATCCTCTCGCACCGTTCCCCACTGGCGTTCGCTAACGTAGGAACCCCAGCGTGTCCAGTAGGCAGTGCGATCGCGATTCTCTTTCAGGCGTTGCTCTTCGGCAGTTTGTTCTCTGGCAGTTTGTTCTCTGGCAGTTTGTTCTCTGGCAGTTTGTTCTCTGGCAGTTTGTTCTCTGGCAGTTTGTTCTCTGGCTGGTTGTTCTCTGGTTGTCATAGTCAAACTCAATTCTCCTGATATTTCCCCGTCAGCCTTTGCATGTCAGCCCGGAGTGATCAGGGGCAACAAAAGCTGGGATAAAAAATCTCAGGAAATACTCCTTTCTGTGTAATTCAAGTTGTCTCTAGAAAACGTCTGTCTTTTGACGGTAATCAATTCGATTTGGAAGGCTTATCCGCCTGGCTGCCAGTCTCCATAGCTGGAGATGTGCCCCCAATACGCCATGTAGCCAGTCAGTGCCCAAATCAAGGCAGCAACTCCCAAAACGATCGCCGCCAAAATGCGCCATGTCTTGCTGTGTTTCAGATAGAAGAGAGTGGGTGCAGCAAGGACACCTCCTAACCCCGTCAGAATGAAGCCGATGCCAGCCACAATGGGACGACGGGTAAGGTCAAGATTCATAATGCGAATGCCGATGAGAATTGCTGTGATTCCCGCAAAAATGCTGTAAATACTGATGCTCATCAGGCTCCAGTTGAGCGCCAGAGCGATCGCCGTTGTTAGAAAAAGAATGCCAAACAATACAGTCGTTTCCCCAAAAGCAATGTTGAAGCTGCCTGTCACGGGCCAGGTCCAGATCATGTGTAGCCCCGTGGCAAGGGCGATCGCCCCAGTCATCCCAAATCCTGGAATCCAGCGCTTTGGATAGTTTTCGATGCCTTCATACACAAAGCCCGCCAAAATCACTAATCCAGCGACCATATTGATCAGCATGAGCGTGATGTAGTTAATAAACATAAGATTGACCTGCAAAGATTACGAGAGAACATAGTTATCAAGATTGGGCGAAAGTATCAAGATTGGGCGAAAGCGAATGTTGCCTGCACGATAGCAGCCTGTGGAATTGACTTGCCCTTGCCCTTGTCCTGCTCCTGATTCGCAAACTCGACGATCAGAATCGAGTTCTTTTCAACATGTCTTCGCCCCCAATCAGAATTTGCAGCGTGTTTGCAATAGCCGTATTTTCCCCGACATATTCTGGCAGGAGGGTAAGCTGAACAGAGCCGTTTTGCTCACGATTGCTGGGGGCGATCGCCTCATACCCAGAAAACTGCTCAGAGCCGTTGGAGTGGGGAAGAGTCATAAGGTTTGTGCAAGATAAATACCTGTGATCGAGCTTAAACTTGTTACAAAACTTAGAACTCACTCGAAAGTTAGATCACTCGGCGATCGCACATCAGCTATACATTTAGGGAGAAGACCATAAAAAACATACTGCTCCAAGCTTTTAGGCGATCTCCAGAAAAGAATATCCCCATTTTTTGAGAGAGGGCGCGGCTAAGCCACGCCCTCTCTCAAAAAATGGGGATATTCTTTCTCAGAAATCTCCTTAGGATTGAAAATAAAACCCGAAATTTTTGATGAGAAGCGCGGCATTGCCGCGTACTTGTTTAGCGTTTTTTAGCGTCTGAAACCCAATAAATTCGTAAATCTTGGGTGTTCAAAGGGGCAAAATTGGCTCAAATTGCCCACCTCCAATTTTAAAAGCCTTGAATATCAAGGCTTTTACACGCTAAACAAGTACAATTGCCGCGCTTCTCATCAAAAATTTCGGGTTTTATTTCGTACGTGATCCTTAGGAATGAGAATTCAACAATAATATAGGACAGCGGTAGGACAGTGTAGGACAGCCGAGACGGCTATCCTACAAAAATTGGACGTTACAAAATTCTCACTCCTTCGCGTTAAAGCCAGGTATTGTGGTTTGAGGTTAATGATTGATACCTCTTCAACCGAACGCATTAACCGAACGCATTACATTAACGGATGCATTAACGGATGGACGAGTAAGCACGGGTTGGTTGCTTGGGTAGGGGAGCTGCCCACAGCAACATCTTTTCGATCAGGTTCGGTACCAGGCGATGTCCCCAAACCGCCATATGACTTTGCCACCCAACCAAAATCTCAGGCGTATCCCGTTTGAGTCCCTGCACAAGTGCCTGAGCAACCGCTTGAGAGGTTGTGGGCACTACCCAGCGAAACCAGCGCAGATCCCGCACCATATCCGTATCTGTGAGCGACGGAAGTAATGCAACCACACGGATATTATGTGCTGCAAGTTCTCCCCGCAACGCCTGCGTGAAGCCAAGAATAGCAAACTTCGTTGCCGAATAGGTTGCCATCGTGGGTGCTGCCAGTTTCCCCATCAGGCTAGAGACGTTGATAATCGTTCCTTCCCGTTGCGTCACCATGCGGCGAGCAACCAGCCGCGTCACGGTGTACATCCCCATCAGGTTGGTGGCAATTTCTTCCTGCACCTGGGGCAAACGGGATTGCAGGAATGTCGTTTGATGGGCTACGCCTGCGCAGTTAACCAGGTAATGAATAGGACCGTAATCGCGCCAGATTTTAGCGATCGCAATGCTTACATCTACAGGCTGGCTCAAGTCTAGAGGAATGGCGATCGCCTCCACTCCCATCGCTTGAATGTCAGCCACCACTTCGGCAAGGAGTTGGCGATTTCGTGCGACCAGGAGCACTCGTCCGGCTCCCTGTGCCGCAAATTCCAGGGCGATCGCCCGCCCAATTCCACGAGACGCTCCAGTAACCAGAGCGGTTTTTCCTTGAATCGTCATTACAAAAACCTCCAATAGCGAGGTCTCACCCCAGAACAAAGCCCGGTGGGGCATGGTTTACAGGAGGATTGAATGTTCTCTGCTTTCAATCCATTCGGTGGTCTAGTTCTTGGGGGCACAACGTCCAGAACCCAATTCATCAGGGATCTCTGGAACATGCATCCTGTGCGAGGTGAGACGGTCAGTATCTATGATTTGAACGAACGCGAGGTGAATGATGTTGTTTCCCTCCAGCTTGCGTTGTGTGGCAAACCAGAAAGGGGCATCTGAGCCGATAGTTGGGGGATAAGACAGAACATCGGATCAACGTAAAAACAGTCATCTTATCCATTTGGGGGACTGAGTGCGACAGACTGTGAAAGCTAGACGCGCGCGCCATTACGTCTATTGATTTACCCATCGGGGGCTATTTGCTGAAAACGGCTAAATCACAGCCAGAAGAATACAGTCGAAAGAATCGGGAACACGACTCAAATCAACACTTTCAAATCAACATGCTTTAACTAACCATCTCCAAAAAACGACTTTACAAGAAGCTGGTGAGACGACAGTACTCATCCAGGCATGAGCACACATTAGCAACGGGATCAATATGTTGCAACATTTATTAGCAAAAATTCTAAATTGTAAACTTTCTACACAAAGCTTTCATGTAAGCCGTGATGGGCGATCGCTCAACCTGTCCTCAAGCTTTATCCAACGATAGGTTTGAAGGACTTGATCCCCGCAACTGCCAAATGAATATGAGAAATTGGGATAAAGTGCAAGATTTCTGAAGGGTTTTGTAAATGACTTGCAGCCCACAATAAAAGAGACCCTGCACTTTGTGCAGGGTCTAGGAGCTGGGGCATTACCATCTCTCAAACGATGAGCCAACAGTAATGATCCGTAAAAGGCGAGAAGAGTTTGATTGACTTTTGATTGGCTATGGACGGGTATGATCTGGGCTAGGCATGTCGGTTGTATTGATCTCCGTTGCCTCTGCTTCAGAATTAGCGGGAACCTTATCCTCATCAGGATTGAACCCGCCGCTACCCAATGCATTGGGACTTTCCCCAGCTGCCGCGTTACGTGCTTCTTCCAGCGAAATTTTAGGATTAGCATCAATCGCAGCAGCCCTGGCTCCGGAATTTTGAGCAACCTCTTTCGGCAATACCTCTTCTTTTGGTTCTTGCTTATCTGACATTTGGATAACTCCAATTCATCATGTTGACCGTACTCAGATCTAGGAAGCTGTCCCTATCTGGGAAACCATAGCCCTCAGAACTTAGTCCTCTTCTAAAACACCGTCCTCTTCTTCTAGAACACCTTCCTCTTCTTCTAGAACGCCTTCCTCTTCTTCTAAAACGCCTTCTTCCTCATAAATTCCTTCTTCCTCGTAAACGCCCTCTTCCTCAACTCCGCAAGCGGGTAGAAGTAGGGCACCGAATGCTAGAAAGATAGCGGCTACACCTTTTACGGAAGCCAGGCGAGAAATAACATCAAATGTGCTCTTCATGGAAAACTCTCCTTAAGTTTTGTACAGTCGTGAAAAAATCTGTTACCCGTGCATAGTTGCTCATTCTTGTTAAGAATTAACCCATCTTAAGGTGGATCAATGATGAACCACAAGGCTAAGCGTTCATCTAATCACCCATGCGTTCATCTAACCCACTAATGGGGAGTCATAAATAAACGAAGCTATGATGGAGTGTGCCCTCTGTTGGGGGCGCACACTACTGACTTTATTTATGACGATGTATTGGAACAGGTTAGTCACTTGGCTCATTGTGCGGCGGCGATCGCCAAACCTAATAACCCCATTAAGAACTATGGTCAAAAAACTCACGCTCTAGCAGCTTGTAGTACTGATTGAGCACGAGGTTCTTGTTCTGGAACCGACGACTTAATGACATCAGAAAAATCACCGCGCAGTACTTTTAGTGCATATTTCTCCTGGTCTATTTCGTGGGGTGTACGTACTCCTAACCGTCGGATTACAGGGAGCGGAGGACACCAACCCTGAACTGCATGTTGAAATAGGAATAGCAGCACAAAGCCTGTTAACCAAAACCAATTAGCACTAACCGTTATACCCAGCGTTAAGCCCAAAAATGCAAGCACAGAGGCATTGGCTTCCAGTACCCGCTCTGTATCCCATTCTTTTTCTAACTCTAGAATTCGCTGCGTTACGTCATCTTGAGAGCGCCGTGCGTAGTCACTGACACGCGCCATCATTTCCTCATCAATTTTTTGATTGACAGAGGCAGAGGTATGTTGTCGAACGCGGTCGTTTCGTTGTTCTGGAAGCTTTGTGGAATCTGTCTTTATATCCGCAACCATTGCTTTCTCCTGATGCCAGCTATCAACAATCTCGAACAACCCAAGTCTATGAATATAATTCCTGTCGCTTCCTCACCAAGAAGGAGTAGATTCCTTATCAACCAGGAGACATACTGTACTGTTGCTGGTTGATATATTACCCATCTGGCAAAGGATTCGAAGAACTTCAATGCCGTATGTCAATGTCTCAAAATATCCCAAAAATTCTGGTGATGCTTAATAATTTTTCATCTTGATCCTTAGGAGATTTCTGAGAAAAGAATATCCCCATTTTTGAGAGAGGGCGCGGCTTAGCCGCGCCCTCTCTCAAAAATGGGGATATTCTTTTCTGGAGATCGCCTTAGCAAGAAATAAGAAGATGCGGCGGAAGCTACACCTTCTTTCCTAAAGATATTTTTCAATTTAACTAAATAAAAATAAAGATTGGGCGATCGCCCAATCTTTAACCTCAGCCCTTTTCTCAATCTTTCAAGGGATCATGTCCCCAATTTTTTAAGGAATAGCGCCAACGGCTATCTTCAATGTCGCCCGATGGCTTTTGCGCTGTATGACGATGCACATAGCTTACTACACGACGCATCTGGTTATAGTCGTCTTCGGTGTAGTCTGCCTTATGCTTCTGCAACAGTTCTATGATGTAACGCCCAGACTTATGACCCGTAGATTCTTCGCCTTTGTCATCTTTCATGCCCACCGACTTGGATTCATCCGTTTCTAACCAATGCTCCAATTGGTTAGCAGTCATATTGACAACGCTTTGAAATTCTTTGTAAGTCTCGCGATTGTCAGTATCCGTATGCTGTGCCATTATCTCTTGCCTATACCTTCGTATGCATCAAAGCTCTCTGAGCATCAAATCTCTCCGAACTTCGGAGTCAGCGCAGAGATTGAGTGTTCAGTAAGCCCTATCAAGATTAAGCTCAACGTTTCTTAACCCGCTTTTTCAAGGGCATCTGCTTTATGAATAGCTTCCTTCCCGCTCTTTTCACTTTCCACCAAGTATCTAGGATCCTCTTTGGAAGCTTCAAAATGGTGGTTTTTGAAATCAGTCGGTTTTGTGATTACGTCTTTAACCACACCCTGAGTCTTGCCTCCTCCGGTTTTCCACTCAACGCGATCGCCCTTTTTAAATTGCTTTGTCATTCCTATACCTTACGAGTTACTACCTACGGTTTGTCTTGTTTGCTGATTGCTTGTAGCTTTCCTGTTACCCAAAGAATTTTCCAAAGGAAACGGCGAGATAAAGGATACCCGTAATTAGGGCAAACATTCGTCCGGCTTTCATAAACTTTTTTCCAAAAAAACGACGACCAGGAGTGCCTGAAACGCCACACTCCTATACGCCCAATAAGTTAATTTATCTCTCCAGTAAGTTCTTCTTTCTAAAGGGGCAGATTAATAGACATAAATCAGGAAAAGCCATCAGGTAACTTTGGACATAGCTTTGGACATAGAGAGAATAATTCCTGAGAAAAACAAAGATATTTCGTGAGAATGTTTGTGTGTAGAGCTATTGGAAACATAAATAAAGCGAGGTCTAATCCTAAGGATAGACGAATCCTTTGGCTGGATAATTTAATCTGAGGTAGAAGTAATTAAAGAAGTAATTAAAAATGAGTTGAATTTAGAATTAGAAGTTTTATAGAGTGATTATCTATTTATAGAGTGATTAGTACAGAGTAATTAGCGCTTGTAAAGGTGCCCGTAAAGTTTGCTTATAAAGTTAAAGTTGTTACTTGTTTTTGGGAGGCAATATGCAACTACAATGCCCTGTCCTATTGGAAGGTAATACCATTCCTGAAAAATACACCTGTGATGGGGAAAATATCTCCCCGCCTTTGCGTTGGCAAAATGCTCCCAATGGTACGCGCACTTACGCTCTGATTGTGGAAGATCCCGATGCGCCCGGAAAAGTCTTTACCCACTGGGTGCTATACGATATGCCCGTTGAGCGACAACAGCTCTCGGAGGCGATCGCTAGCCAACCCCAAGACAAAGCCATGATGAAGCAGGGAAAAAACGACTTTGGCAACCTGGGCTATGGCGGTCCCTGCCCACCTGCGGGCGCACACCGCTATGTGTTCCGGCTTTATGCACTCGACCAAATGCTGGAGCTTCAGCCAGGGGCAGCAAAGGTTGATCTGCTCAATTTGATGCAAGGGCATATTCTGGAAACCGCTGAAGTTACTGGCATATACGAACGTAAGGGAAGTTAGGAAAAGTTAGGAAGGATCTGGTCGTGGCTCAAACGCAAACAATATCTGCTTCAACTGAAATGGCTGCTTCAACGAAGCCGTTGTTTAATCGAGTTGCAGTGGTTTTTGACTTTGATGACACTCTGGCTCCCGATGCCTTGAATGGGCTGTTGGAGTACTTGGGGATGGATATTCAAGAGTTTCGTCAGCAGCGGGTGCAACCGTTGATAGATGCGGGTTGGGATAAAGTAGCCGCCCGATGCTACTGCTTGATTCAAGAATCGCAGCGGCGATCGCCCGAAGACAAAATTACTCGTAAAACCCTGGCGGATTTTGGGCGGCAAATTAAACCCTTCCCTGGCGTGCAGGAGTTGTTCGATCGCTTGCGGCAACGGGTTCACAACATCGATCCTGAAATTGAACTTGAGTTCTATGTGATTACTGGCGGTTTTGCAGATATTGTCAGGCATACGGCGATCGCCCCCTGCTTCAAGCGCATCTGGGGTTGTGAGTTTGCCTACAATGACCAGGACGAAATCATGTTTCTGAAGCGCAGTATCAGCCATACAGAAAAGACTCGCTATCTGCTCCAGGTATCCAGTGGTCAGGAGCAAGTAGATGGCAGTGGGCGGGCGTTTGCCTATCGGGATGTGCCGGAAAGTGATTTACATATTCCCCTATCGCAAGTCGTATATGTTGGCGATGGGGCTTCTGATGTTCCCTGTTTTTCGTTGATCCACGATGAGCGTGGCATATCCATCGGCGTATTCAAAGGCGATACGCCCAATGAGTGGGGGCGAGAGGTGCAGGTGAGCGAAAGCCAGCGCGTTTCTAACCTGGCAGCCGCCGATTATCAGGATGACTCAGAGATGACGCGATCGCTCCAACTGGCAATTGAAGGGATTTGCAAACAAATCAAACTGCGTCAGCTTGGTGCAGGAGAGTAAACCTTTGGGAATCATGGGTTTGATTAGCGCAAGCGTGGTTTTGGACTACCTCTGTTTGCTCAGATAGGATGGGCAGGTTCCAGTGTTTACCTAAGGATCACATACGAAATAAAACCCGGAATTTTTGATGAGAAGCGCGGCAATGCCGCGCTTCTCATCAAAAATTCCGGGTTTTATTTAATTTTCAATTCTAAGGCGATCTCCAGAAAAGAATATCCCCATTTTTTTGAGAGAGGGCGCGGCTTAGCCGCGCCCTCTCTTTAGTTTTGACTGGAGTATGCGATCGCCAACTTCTTCTGCAAAAAACAATTCTGCAAACAATCAGGGCTATCTACTGATGATGGCTTTTTCAGCCTTTTATATCGATAACTTTCGCATTAGCATCGCGGCATCAAACAACTGAAACCTCCTTATTTTTGAAGCTAACTGCCTCGGCTAAAAGCCTCAACATCTTGGCAGTAGTATCAAAATCTACACAGGCATCCGTAATACTTTGACCATAAACAAGTTGAGACAAATCCTCAGAAATTGATTGATTACCAGCTACTAAATGGCTTTCAATCATGACCCCCATGACTAAAGAGGAACCTGCCTTAATTTGACTGGCGACAGAATTTAGAACTACCACTTGTTGACCATAGTCCTTATTAGAATTACCGTGGCTGCAATCAATCATCACGCGCTGATTTAGCTTGCATTGAGCCAGTTCCTTTGCTGCCTGTTCTACGGATGCTGCATCATAATTGGGACCATTCTTGCCACCGCGCAGCACAATGTGCGAGTCGGGATTGCCCGTTGTTGTCACAATGCTTGCCAACCCATGGAAATTAATTCCCAGAAAATGATGTGGCGAGTTAGCCGCTAACATTGCATTGACGGCTGCATTCAAGCTCCCGTCGGTACCATTTTTAAAGCCGACAGGCATGGAAAGTCCAGAAGCCATTTCCCGGTGGGTTTGGCTCTCCGTGGTGCGTGCTCCAATGGCAGTCCATGAAATCACATCTGCCAGGTATTGCGGAATGATGGGATCAAGCAATTCCGTGGCGGCAGGTAAACCTAGCTGTGCCAGATCCAGCAGCAGTTTGCGGGCGAGCCGTAAACCCGTGTTGATGTCATAGCTGCCATTGAGATGGGGATCATTGATCAAGCCCTTCCAGCCAATGTTTGTCCGGGGTTTTTCAAAATACACCCGCATCACAATTTCGAGACGATCCGCTAGTTCATGCCGGAGTTTGAGGAGCTTTTGCCCATACTCATAGGCAGCATCCACATCATGGATGGAGCAGGGACCCACAATTACCAGCAGGCGGTGATCCTCCATTTGAAGAATATTGCGAATGCGATCGCGTGTATCTGCCACCAAATTTGCCACCGTTTCGGTAATCGGCAATTCCCGATGGATATAAGCGGGGTTGAGCAGCGGGCAGGTTTCGACGACGTGCAGGTCGGAAGTTTGGCGCATTTGATTTGTGGACTCTATTACAGAATTTGATCTTTCTACCTTGCAGATTATCAGGCTTCTCTTCTTATTCTGACGCTGTTCATGTCTTCTCAAGCAACAAGATTAGTAACTACTCAGGTTTAAGTTTTTAAGGATATTTTCAGGGTACGCAAGATGTGGCTATAGGATGTGGGGATTGTGCTTGACTAATTGCCCGCCCATGAGCCAGCCACCCCCTTCAAAATCCAT
>Ga0081535_100552_pt1 | contig 23609 bp, 21 predicted proteins | sample HotLakmasection3_FD_71020 | JGI IMG/M metagenome (GOLD analysis project Ga0081535, IMG submission 71020) | Hypersaline microbial mat communities from Hot Lake, Washington, USA - Section #3 (SPADES assembly) (version 2) | ecosystem: Environmental > Aquatic > Non-marine Saline and Alkaline >... | reverse complement strand
CAGTCTAAAGTGATTTGGAAGTTCACCACTGACAATGCCAGAGTGAAATTGAAGCATCTCTACCCGGTGTTTGAGGAAGCGGCATAGTCAAATCTAATGACTCATTTTAGCTGTGTCGATCCACTACTGTCCGAATCCAGGGGTGCACTTTACCTCTATCTTCTATGACAACCTAATTTCCTGATGAGCAAACAGCAAAGCTCATCAGGAAAAAGGCTAGATCAGCAGTGATAGTAATCAGTTTGTACTACCTAAAATCTGGATTGGGAATTTGACTTCCTCGAACCTCCATGAAGATTTTACTTAGCCCAGACAGGTCTAAATCCGGATTTTCTGAGTGAGGCAATTGGATTGTCCAGGTTGAAAAAATAGTTGGCTGGAAGTAAGCATACTTAAATTCATCAGCAACCTGGCCGTCAATTCTGACATATTGCTGTCGATCTTCCCAATTTTCCTCTGCCCACTGATTCCAATAGCGGGGAATACGGTATTTGAATTCTCGCTTTAAGGGACTGGTACTGAATGAGTAGACATCGTCTTGATAGCGGTCAAGATAATGGCCTGCATTAGACATCACGATATAGCATGGATGATCCCCCGGCGACTCTACCCCTTCTAACCAAATGCGGATAGTGTCAACGCGAACTCGATCGCTACTCTTGAAGTTAGGGTGGTCTAAGGCAATAACCCAGGAAGTCATCCGCTTCGCTCGTAACTCATTGAGGATTTCTGCTTCAGTAATTACGCAAGTTTCGTAGAAGGGTTGAGGGACCCGTGGGCTAAAACGCTCTAAAGCATTAGCATAGTCTTGCCGAATATCAGCTAAAAACGTCTTTTGTTCAGCAATAGACTTAGAAAGGGAAGGTCGAAACTTGGATTCCTGTAGCGCCCAGTATTTATAGGCTCGATTGTAATTGTCTAGAGACACGAATAGCGATCGCTTCAGATCAACATATCGCTGATAGAAAAGTTGACTCGCTCGTATATCTGCTTCTTGATCAATCCCGAGTTGCTTGACGTAATCGCTCAAGCGCTGAGCTTGCTTTTCACTAACTTGTTTTTGTAAGCTTAAGCGGACGAGTTCTTGACTCAGTTGCACTACTGATTGCTGATTTGCAGCAAGCGCTTGACCATAAACCACTAAAATATCAAGCTGCAATTGATATTCACGACTACCAGCAATATTGTTGTCTACAGCTACTTGAAGGGCGCTGTCTACTTCTAGCTTAAGTTTCTGCCAGAAAATTGAGGTTGAAAGCTCTTCGTCATTAATGTCAACCTTGTCTGACTGAATTTGGTACATTTCATGCACCAAATTTTCACTGTCTGAAATGTTTTCAGAAGTGTCTGAAATCTTTTTAGCCAAACCATAGACTTCGTGAAGCTCTTTCGTAAGCTTAGCAATTGTCTCAATAATTTTGGCTAGTTTAGCAGCTTCTGTACCCACTTTAGCGAGCGCTGTACCTGCTTGAAGCGCAGCCGCTTCATCCCCGACAAACATTAGAGCAATGCTTGAACCAAGCTCAACAATTCCCTCAATAATTTCGACAGCAGCTTTCAGCTTTTGATCATACTGCCATTGCTTTAATCCACTCTCAAAGTTGATACGAGCTTCCTCTACCACTACTTGCTGAGTGTGAAGATCGTGGCCTGCCTGGTCTACAGCAGCCGTTGCTTGATCTAGATTCTCTTGACACTGCTGAATCAGTTTTTCCTCAAAGTCAGCAGTATCGGCATTATGCTCTAGCATCAGATGTGCATCTTGCTTACGATCTCTTACAGCTTCACTCTTATCAACAAAACGCTGATACTGCTCTTCATAAGCTGCTGCTGCCTGAACAAATTTGTCACTGAGACTTTCATAAAGATTTTTACTTAGATCCGGTACAAATGTAGCTTGACCAACACTTGCCTGAAGCGTAGTACGCAAAGAGCTACTTTGTAAAAAGAGTTCAATTTGATCTGGTGCCTGAGACACAGCCAGTTCGATCCAAGTCAACTGGGCAATCGCCAACGTTGGATCATGCTCAGCAATCAGTGTGGCGTACTGAAAAATATCAGTTAGCATCACCCGAAAACTTGCCTGCTCTGATAACATGGCCGGATCGAACTGCTTGAGAAACTTGGGCCGTATGACAGTATTGGGTTGAACTGAAAAGCTATCACAGGAAATCTCAATGCCATCAGTCCCTCGCTCAAAGCCACCAATCGAGTAAGTCGGTGAGTTATCAGGAAGGCGATCGCTTACCACAGGCGTGACGCTGAGCGATCCAAAAACTTCCTGAGTATAAACAACTAAAGCGGCTTGTGTTGTTTTTCGATAATCAACAATGAAATCTGCTGTTTCGATCACCTCAATCCGTCTTGCAGCAATAATCCATGTCATATCCTCAATTAGACCGACATAGTTCTTTGGAATCCGCAAGACGTCAGCGTAGATTTCAATGACTTCAGGCAGTGAGCGTGAGTTCTCGATGAGCTTTTGATCAATTGTAGAGAGATCAACATACATATCACGAATTACCCAGGTTGCACTGCCATAAGAATATATAGCAGTGTTGGGAAGACCAACTTTCTGCCTAACTTCCTCAAATTGAGTAGTCCAATCAGGATAAGTTTGTGGTTGTGTGGAAAGTAGTAACATATTCGCCTTGGGGAGAGAGAGTAAAACAAAACAAATTCTGTAAAACCTCTCGATCCCTAAGCTTTTTTAGGGATCGAGAGGCCAATCACTTAAGCGGCAAAAACAGCATGCATCACAACAAGGTTTGTGAGATTTGCAGCAGGCTGATTCACACTCCCTTTGACATCCACAGTAAAATGGTGGCGGAAGTTATTAGCCTCATTCTTCAGTTCTGCCCAAGCTGTAATCGAAGATTTAACGTTGAGCTTCTTGATGATCTCTGCAGACTCATCACTCGAAATCTTATCGATCCGGGTTGATAAGCCATCCAAATCGGAACTAATAGAATCCCAGCTATCTTTGACTTCGTCAATGACTGCTAACGCTTTCTCAAGTTTTCCATCAATGTCGCTAATTTGGTCCTTAGCATCTTGAAGCTGAATAAGCATATTTTGGTCACGAGTAATTTCTCCGCCAATTGAATCGATTTGCTGACGGGCTGCTTTCATCTGGTTTTTAGCTTTGGTTGCCTTGTCACCGTAGACACCTGAGACAACAGCTGCAGCTATCAAGCCAAGAGGTGGGAAAACCCAAGCATAGGAAGGAGAAGTTGATGCAACAATGACATCGTGCTTGTACTCTACTTCTGCATCATGTAAAGTATGTTGCCATTCTGTCATTTGCTGTTTCAATTGCTCAATATCACCATTTGTTGAGTTGAATTTTGTGTTGTACTCGTTAAAGCGATGCTGCAGATTTTGATGATCTTGCTGAGTTTGTGAGCGAAATGTATTGATATCGTTTTGCACTTCAACACAACTATGCTCATAGCCCTTAATTTGATCAGAAAGCGCAGCAGCAACTTGCTTAAAGTCTTGGATAGCCTGCTGTTTAGCTTTCAGAGTCGCATTTGGATCAGCCAATGTAGTAAGCGACTCTAGTAATACACCATAAAAGTCTGGTGCTTGCAGACCATACTCATAAATTTGATCAGCCAAATTTCTTAGCTTCGGCAATGAGTTCGTTTCCCAATTCGTGGTGTGATTTACGATATCTTGGTAGTCCTTGATGAGTTGAGCAAACTCAGACACATCAACGCTTGAGCTGATATTCCAACTCTCTTGAAGGGCTTTCAAGGTAGTCGGCAGGGTTTTCCCTTTCAAGATGTAAACTTGCAGATCAATATAGTTGCTCTTTGCAAGAATGAATGGATCATTTTTATCCTTCTTCTGAAGCTTGCCTGGGCCAAGGGTAGACATATCTTGAACAATCATAGTTTCCTCTACTGAATAACACTGGATTTTGAAATTCACATTGATTTGCTAGCCCAAGTTTCATGATTTGTTAAATGCAGTAATGCAAGTGGCTGCAATTTTTTAAGGTTGTGAAACTTGAATTGAATGTGAACCTAGACACTAATACAGGTTCAATATCCTGTTTTCGGAAAAACAAGTAAGGAAATAGGATATTTATTTTTTCTGTGATTTACCTACTTTTCAAAAGTGACCTAATAGGCGAAAAATTGTGATCTTTATCATGTCGCAGAGCTATAAACAGGTGTGGTGAGCTACTGAATTAGCCTCGATCCTCTAGTTTTGATGCATAACTTATCCTCCGCCGTAGCAATCAAGTTACTCCAAAGCACTAGAGATTTGTCCTCTCATACAAGGAATGAAAAAGCGAAATATTGGAAAGTTTGGCAAGCAAACCTACACGAGCGCACAGGGCAACCATTAGCAGCTACGAAAGAAGCGTTAGTGCCTTAGAGTCCTTTCATACCCGTTCCGCGTTGTGGTTGTTTTTTTTTCACAACCCCTCAAAAAGGTATCGTTTGCAATGAGATAGCCGAGACTTATAAAGGAATAGCTGCGCGGTACGCAACCACTCACACCTTAGCGACCATCATTTGTCTGCGGCTAACCCCAAGCCACTTTCGCATTAACCGCCATCAATTCTCAATAAGACCCATCATCTCAGCGGCGGGCTCCCCCCCCAATCGCCCTAGTCTTTTATCGTCGTTCCGGTTTTGTCTAAATAGGAACACTTGGGGAATGGGGGCGGGATGGCGAAGAGTAATCGGTCGGGCCAGGCAACAGTGTTGTCGCCGGCGCAATTAACGGACCTCTGGACGGAGTTGGATGAGCCGTACCGGCTGATCACGGAAATTGCCTATTTCACGGCGGCGCGCATTGGCGAGGTGGTGAGTTTGTCGGCGGCGGATCTGCGGGGCGAGCGGATTGTCTATCGGGCCAGCATGACGAAAACCCGGACCACTAAGGAAGCGGTGGTGCCCACCCAGCTGGCCACAATCTTGGCAGCAGCGGATTTGCCGCGATCCGGCTATTTGTTTCCGTCGGCGGGGGCGTCCGGGCATCTGACGACGCGGGCGGTGGACAAGCATCTGCGGCGAGCGGCGGCGCTGATTGGGGTAGACGGGGTGAGTTTGCACTCGTTTCGGCGATCCCAGGCGACGCACCTGCACCTGGCGGGGGTACCGTTGCGGGCCATCCAGCGGATCACGGGGCATGCAACGCTATCGGCGCTGGAGCGGTATCTGGATGTCGGGGGCCAGGAGGCGGCGAGTAGCCAACAAGCGGTGATGAGTCGGCTGTTTGCCTAAACTCAACCCGGAGTTACACGAAAACTTACACAAAAATTGTAGGGGCGCAGGGGCGATCGCCAGCGCCCCATCTACATCTAGCGGAGGTGCCGCTGCGAGCGACTCAGCGGATTACGGGGCATGCCACGCTATCGGCGCTGGAGCAGTATCTGGATATTGGCGGCCAGGAGGCGGCGAGCAGTCAGCAGGCGGTGATGAGCTAATTATTTGCCTGAGTTGCTGTTGGGGAAGGGTAGGGGCGATTATGGCTATTGCAGTCATAATTGCACCGACCAGTCAAATTCTTGAAAATTAGTAAATTTGCCCGTTTTTTATCACTTAGTATATACTATGTAGTAGCTGAATATTTTTCTGGGTAGCCCCCAAACAGGAGCCCACCAAAGCGCACATCCCTACTGTGCATTGGTGGGCTCTTTTGCGTGCAATGAAATATTTACAGGAGGATTTCATGGACGACAACCCAAGCCTATCTAGGTGCCAACAGTACTCATTTCCCGGCAAGTACACGTTTAATATGCAGTAACTCGAAAATGTCATAAGCCCTTGCGTATATCGAAACTGAGTAGCAATGGGCAGACGGATCTAAAGCGAGATCAATACCTCTCATATCAATGGGTTGGCAGTTTCTCAAAATTAATTCTGGTCGTCAATTTGTGCACGTTGTTTCCAGAAGACTCCTGCACAACTTATCCATCGAGACATCGAGACGGGCAAATCAAACTCTGCACATTCTATATTCAACGCTGCTCCATTGCAGGTATCGCAGATGGTTTACAGCCCTGCCTCCCTCAAAACTCATCGCTCATCATTAAATCAACCAGAATTTTTATCTGGTTTTTATGGAAGTCAAGTCCAGCTTTCTACGAATAGTTAGGATTTACTTTCATCAATCATTTCAACAAGGAAAATCATGAATTCTACATCATCCGACCGTAAAACATTTGGATACGTCAGAGTAGGTTCAGTCGAACACGGAAGTTTACACGGACTTATTAATCAAGTTCGTAGTCTCACAAGTGCTGGTATTGAGGAAGAAAATATTCGGTTTGACATTGGCAGTGCTAACGCTGAAAACAGGCCTGGGTTTGAGTGCTTAACTAGGCACATAACGGAGGGGAAAGCTCAGGAAATTATCATCACGAGAGCTGATCGTCTATTTCGTCGACCCAGCGATTTCATCATCTTTAAAAAACTCTTAGACAACTCTCAGGTAACCCTCAGGATTCTCAATTTTTCCAACAAAAATTGGGATGAATTAAGTGACCATCGTCGGGATGAATTGAGTAGCTATCTGAGTCTCTGGGAGGACAGTTCCCATGCATGAGGGATTGTTTGCATACGGCCGTGTCTCGTCGGAAGAGCAGGCCGAAAATCAACACGCCGCTGAGCAGCAGTACAGCCGATTACTTCAAGCGGGTGTGCCAAAATCGCACGTTTTTTTTGATGTGGAGAGCGGCCAAAGTGATTCCAGGCAGGAATTTGCGAAGCTGCTCGAACTCATCAAGGCAGGCAAAGTCAAAGAACTGATTGCCACCCGGTGGGACCGTCTGAGCAGAAATTTTGCCATTTATCACCAGTTAAAAGAGCTCCTCCAGCTCAAACAAGTAACACTGCGCCTCCTCGATCAGGGTGAGGTGGATTTTGAGTCCGCTGCGGGTGAACTCAGTGCCGACATGCAAGCACTGTTGGCCGTTCACGAAGTGCGGCTGCTGAGTGAGCGGGTCAGCAAAGGGCATCGCTATCGCCGGGACCGCAAAGCGTCCTTTGGTCGCCCTCCCTGGGGCTATCGTGTCGTCAACGAGAAATTCAAGGTCGAAGATCGCCCGATCATTTGCCTGCTGGAACAACAGCCCGACGATCCCACCTCGTTTATCGATCTCGAGGATGACGATCCCCGCCTCGTTCCTGGTATCAGCAAAGGCTCGATCGCCCGAGAAGCGATCGAGCTATTCCTCGAACTCCACCGCCCCCGAGCCGTTTTGCAAAAGCTGGCCCAGAAATACGGCGTCCAGCGTAAACACCATGTCGTGCGACGCAAGAAAACCGCCGCCGACATCAGTACTCTCCTGGCTGACAGGGGCCACACCGAACAGCTGGCTGACGACCCTGAAGACGCCGCTGAACGAGCAGCACTCGACGAGATTTTGGGTGAGCGGCCGACCCGAAAAGACAAGGACCTCAAGCAGATCGATCTCTCAACTTCGACAGAATTGCTGCTGTTCCGGCAGGCGAGTAGCTTCAATGAATGGCTCCGCAATCCGGTCCTACGGGGCCATATCGCGTATGGGAAATATGCTCGCAAGACTGGGAAAGCGCTGCCGGCAGACCAATGGCAATTGCACTACGATACTCATCCGGACCAGCGGCTGATTCACAGTGATGAAGAATATGCCGATATTCTCGCGCTCCTCGCAAACAATCACCGCCATGTCGGCACGCCTCAGAAAACTTACTACCTCACTGGCTTGATCTTCTGTGACCGTTGCGGTCACAGGATGTCGCTAAAAAACAGCCCAAACTATCGTTAAGTACCTGGGCAATGAAAATTACACAGGCAATCACGGCAGAGCTTTGATTTCAGCCTTGAAACTTTGTAATTAATTTTGCCTAACTACTTATTATGGCTGCCGCCATGGGGCGACTGACTGTGGTAACCGCACGTGCATCCGCACTGAAAAGCTCAATGAGGCCATTATCTCGGCCATTTTTGAGAGGGCATGTGCAGTGACTGCCCCTGAAGCGGCGGACTCTGATGACCCAGAACGCTCTCCTGAAGTAATAGAACTCCGCGAGCAAATCAACGAGATGACGCGGCTGATTGCCACCTATCCGGCTTCCCTAGAATTCCGAAATTCTCTTCGCAGTCTTGAAAAGCAGCTGCAAACAACGCTGCAAGGATTCACCCTGCTCAATTTTGTCAAAGCTACCGCTGAGGAAATTGTTCATCATCCTCAGGCCCGACAGCTCGCTTTCTGGTTCGCTCTCGACCAACAAGCTCGCGAAGTCATCTACGACAAGTTGGTGCAGCAAGTGCGGGTTCAGGACGGCAACGTGACTAGCGTGGTGCTCAAAGTTTGAATTCTAGGTACTGATCATGGCATCGAATCTCACCCGCCAACTCGTTGAGCAGGCTGCCGTTCACTATGAACGGGTCATGGCGGAATTACTCCCTGCCTGGGATTGGCCCTGCCACTGCGTCCAACCCGGAGGGCAGCTCCATTGCTTGGAATGCCCCGGGTTTCGTCTACTCATCGAGGCTATGCAGGCTCGGCTCTCGGAGACGCCGCAGGAAACGTTTGTCCAGTTACCTCCGATCAAGCGGCAAAGGCCTTATTCAGAGCAGGTGCAGCAAGACTGTGTGGAACTCTTCCAGCGAGGCTATACGCTGAGCAAAATTCAAGCCTTGACCGGGGTGACTAACCGCAAAACCTTGAGAGCCTGGCTCATCGAAAGACATCTCATCGACACCTCCGTACACGCTCATGAGTTGCAACGAACTCGATGCCTGGAACTCTATGAGCAGGGCTTGAAACCAGCAGAGGTAGAGGATTTAACGGGAGTCCCGGCTGACGTGACCGCCCACTGGGCCACTCAAGCCGGGGTGGCGCGCCCCAATCCCACGTTTACGGCGGAACAGCAACAAACGTGCCTGGACCTCTACCGCAGCGGGCTCTCGGCTGAGGCGATCTCACAACAAACGGGGCTGCCCAAAGACCGGATCAAAAAGTGGATTAAGGAATCTGGTATCAAACGTCCGCGGATCAGCGGCGGCGGCCGACCGCCTAAGTACAGCCCGGAGCAGCAGGAAGAGGTAATTGCTCTGTTTCGGGCCGGCGACAGTACTCAACAGATTGAAGAAAAAACCGGCATTGGTGCCAATACACTCATCCGGTGGCTGAAGCGTCACTGCCTACAGTTGCTGGATGCTGGAGTCCCCCCACAGCAGATTGAGGCGGAGTTCGGCGTCGGCAGTCGCGTCTTAAAAAAGTGGTGGACGACCCTATTGCGCGATCGAGCGCAACCATGAGGTGGCTCCTGGTATTTCTGGCAAGACGCTAAATCTTTGCCGAAAAGGGCTTTTTTCGGCAGAGTACCCCAAACCCTGGCTAGTCACCGCGAGGGTTGGAGGCCCTTGGGTGAGCGATCGCCAAGCATCATTTTCGGCAAAGTCGGAGGCTGCTGTTGGGTAATCGTCGTTGAAGCAGCATTCCCGTCCATTCCTTGGTGCAGATGAGCTTTCTTCATCTGAATTTCATTGTCACCTTAAGCTAAGGTTAAGGACACTTGCAAGTCTATCTATAAATTCTAGTTAGAAGCTACGTTTTCACATATGTCGGCAGTCTACCAACACATGTCTGTGGAATGAAGCTGTCAATTTATCCCACTTTTTGAAAGTAAACTCACAAGTTATGTATATTTCATGAACAAAGTAAACTCCTTTCAAATCAATGCTCCTGACGTTGTCAGTGAGACTATTGACGGCGAGACAGTAATCATTAATTTATACAAAGGGCTTTATTACAATCTCAATCCAGTTGGCTCATTTATCTGGACATTGATTGAAGCGGGTGTTTCAAAAGACGAAAGTCTTCGATTTTTAAAGCAAAGTTATTCTCACCTTAGTGACGAAGATAAAGCTGGCGTGACTCAACTCTTCGATCGCCTACTTGCCGAAGAACTAATTGTAGAAAATGAATCGCCTGCTCCGGCAACGACTCCTGCATTGCCGGCTCCAGCTAGCTTCGAAGCACCTGTGCTGTTCAAATATGCTGATATGCAAGACTTGTTGGCGCTTGACCCCATTCATGATGTTGATGAAACGGGATGGCCCAATCAACCGGCTGAGGTTTTAGGTGCCGGTAATTTCTAGCACGCCCGCCGCCCGGTACAACGACTGACCTTTCTGGACAAAACTGATGGTGATGACTGCTGCGGCTGAGCCTTTTCCCAAGGTTCAGCGAAATGTTGTTGAAGCTTTCGAATACCACGCTGCTCTAGATGTTGCCTTTGAGCAAGCGGCTCAAGCAGTTGGTGGCGTCGAATGTCGAGATTTTGTGGTCGCAGGCTTTTGCATTCGCTTGCGCTTTGCGGGGTCAGCCTTGATCACTAAGCTGACTCCAGCTTTGGAGCATTTAGCGATAGCAACTCCGCAAACGCCAGATCTCACGATCAATCTCTGGGATGGTGCTTCCACTGACGTGATGACACCCCCTCCACCGTGGCGCGATGATGCTTACGCCTATGGTGCTCATGGGGAAGTGCGCGGATACGACAGCGATCGCATCCGCATCGTTTTCAACATGTATTTTGATGCCCTGAGCCTACTGAACGTGGCGGACAACCGGGCCGTATTTTGGGTGCGAGACAGTGACAACATTCCCTTTTGGGAAACCGCCGCGCCGTTGCGAATTTTGCTGCACTGGTGGCTGGGCAGTCGCGGGCTGCACTTTATCCACGGCGCGGCGATCGGCATTCCTACGGCGGGGGCACTCCTGGTCGGTAAGGGCGGTTCGGGGAAGTCAACTACGGCTCTTACCTGCCTCAACTCCGAACTGAGCTATGTCAGCGACGACTACTGCTTGCTGTCGGAACCTCCGAATCCCCAGGCCTACAGTCTGTACAACTCGGCTAAGTTAAAGCCGGACAATACGCGCTTGCCACATTTATTACCGCTAGTGCACAACCAGAATCGTCAACCCGATGAGAAACCCTTTATCTTCTTGCAGCAGCACTTTTCGGAAAAATTAGTGCCCAGTTTGCCCATGAAGATGATCCTAGTGCCTCAGGTCACTGGACAGGTGGATACCGAGATTCATCCTGTCAAAGGGGCTGCCGCCCTCTTGGCACTGGCCCCCAGCACCATCTTTCAACTACCGGGGGGGACTTCGGCCAAGTTCAAAGAAATGGCGGCACTGGTCAAAGAAATTCCGTGTTACACCCTGGCATTGGGCACGGATCTGACCCAGATTCCCCAAGTGATTCAGACCGCGCTTGAGGGGGTGGCAGCATGAAGCCAGAAGTTAGCGTCATTATTCCGGTCTATAACGGAGCCAAGTTTTTGCCCGAGGCGATCGCTAACGTCGAGGCCCAAGCCCACCCCCACCTGGAAATCATTGTGGTGGATGATGGTTCTACCGACGACACCGCAGCGGTAGCCGCGAGTTTGGGCGATCGCCTCCGCTACCTTCATCACGTGAATCAAGGCCCAGCGGCGGCCCGCAACCAAGGTTTGCAAGCCGCTCAGGGTGAATTCGTCGCCTTCTTAGATGTGGATGATCAGTGGCCTGTCGGTAAGCTGCACCACCAGTTAGAGGCGTTTACCGCAAATCCCCATTTAGAAATCGTGAATGGTTATGTGCAGATGTTGCAGGCGGTTCCTCAGGACTTTGGAAAGGTCACCTTCCTGCCTTGTCATCAACCGGTTGTGAGCTTCAACCTGGGGAGTGCAGTCTTTCGGCGATCGGTCTTTGACAAAGTCGGCCTCTTCGATGCCAGCCAAATCCACAGCGAAGACGTGGACTGGTTCATGCACGCTCGCGAGTTGGGGGTACAGATGGTGGTGATTGAAGAAGTGACCTTGCTGTATCGCAAACACGATAGCAACCTGACCCACGATCGCGAGGCCAATCTCAAGGGGTTTATGCAGGCCGTCCGCAAGTCGATTCAACGGCGACAGCAAGCGGGCAAAAGCGCTGAGAATCTACCGCAGCTGCAATACCTCCAAAAGAATGGCGAGATTACGCTCAAGAACCCAGAAGTCGTCACACCGCTGGCAACCATCGCCCATCACCAGCATCCGATGAGCCCATCATGATTTACCCAACCATAAGTGTCATTATTCCTGTCTACAACCGGGAACAGTATGTGGCTGAAGCAATTCGCAGCGTTCTGGCTCAGACTCATCCTGCCACCGAAATTTGGGTGATCGATGATGGCTCGACGGACAACAGCGCTGCCGTGATTCAGGCCTTTGGCGATACGGTACGTTATTATCGGCAGCCCAATGGAGGGGCGGCGGCGGCACGAAACCAGGGAGTGGAGCTAGCGACAGGCGACTTTCTAGCGTTTCTAGATTCCGACGATCGCTGGTTGCCCCATAAGCTAGCCCTGCAACTTGCAGAATTTGAGCAGAATCCTGACCTGGCGATGGCGTTTGGCCATGTGCGCCAGTTTTGCAGTCCCGACTTACCCCCTGACCAGCGACCCCGCATCACTGCGGAAGTCATGGCCGGTTACCACGTGGGTACGTTACTGGTCAAGCGTTCCACATTTCATCAGGTAGGACCGTTTGAAACCCAGTGGCGCGTAGGGGAATTTGTGAGTTGGCAGGCTAAAGCGACCGATATGGGACTGCCGATGGTGATGCTGCCAGACATCGTCATGGAGCGCCGTCTACATGCCACCAATATGGGGCGGACGGAACGTTCTAGCGCCGATGACTATCTCCGGATCGTGCGGGCCACGCTGGAACGTCGCCGCGCTCAGGCAGGAGCCACGACCACAACTCAGGTAGGGGAATCACCATGATCAGTCCCGCAACTGTGTCCACAACGCCCGCCGCCAGCCCCCACTGGCAACCGATTCCGGCCACCAGTTGGCAGCCCACGACGACGCACCAGCTCTTACTACGGGTCATCTTTGGTCCGGACGAGGCGGCGATCACGGCCTGGCAAACCTGGGTGCAGCAAATCGACATTGAACAGTTAGACGAAGGCTCTTACTGGCTCTTACCTCGGGTTTATCAACGCTGCCAAACCCTGGAAATCTCTGATCCTTCCCCCCGCGAAACCGCTACCTGGCAGCGTATCAAGGGCGTTTATCGCCATGTCTGGTCCCGCAATCAGATGATTTTGCGATATTTGGGAGAAGCGGTGCAGGAATTGCAAGAGGCTGACATTCCGGCAGTTGTAGTCGGGGGGGCAGTACTGGTTGCAGCGCCAGGAGCAGACATCGGTAGTCGCCGAGCCGACGACAGCGGTATTTGGGTGCCTGCTGATACTCTCAGTACGGCCCTGGCAATCTTCAAATCCCTGGGCTGGACGCCAACCCTGTCGCGATCGCCGGATCAATTGCGCGCGCAACAAACCGCTGTGGGACTACGCCGCCAGCGCGACACCCTGATCGTGTATTGGCGGGTGTTACCGGAATGTCCGGTGTTGGGGGTAGCCGGAGAAGAGGCCACCACAGGCACTACCTTGACTTTCGGTCATGAGTCCGCGATCGCCCTCAGCCCCACGGATCAGTGCTTCGTGTGTTGTATTCAGGCCACCCGCTGGCAACCGCGATCGCCCGTGTATTGGCTGGCGGATGCGGCTCACCTGATTCAGCAATACCCCATTGATTGGGCACGCCTGGTGCATCTAGGCCAGGCCCATCAACTGACCTTGCCGCTCCTGGAGAGCCTGACCCAGCTCTCGTCACTATTAGAGACGCCCGAGTTGCTCCATACGTGCCACACCCTCCAAAGAGTTACCATCACAGCTTTTGAGCGCGCTGAGTTTGCGGCGAAGGCCCAACCCTATCCTCTATGGGGGCAACTCCCGCTCCTCTGGTTTGAGTACCGTCGATTAGCATCCCAGCGCTGGTTTCAATATCCCGCTGGGTTTGCGCAATTTCTGGCTCGTCGCTGGGGGCTCGAGCACGCCTGGCAGGTGCCCCTGCATGGCAGCGAACAAGGGATTAAGCGCCTACTCAGGACTGCTACCCCCCGTCACTAACACGTTCAGACACACCTACCCGCTGCCGTTATGACCTCTCACGCCCAGCCACCCATGCCATCCATTCAATGTCTGTTAGCCGACCTGCTGTTTGCCGAACCCACTGGCGCGATCGCTGCTGGGACTGAACTCACTACGTCTGACCGCTGGCGACCAATGCTTGAGCTATCGTTCAAATGGCGGGTTACGCCCCAGCTTTGGCAACGGCTACAGTATTTAGAAATCGACCTGCCAGATACGGTTCGAGGTGAGTTCAGCCAGCTCTGTCGAGTAATTGCGGTTCAGTCCACCACGGCGGCTCACCGCAGTGTTCGGGTGATGAGCACACTCAACGCGGCCGGGATAGAAGCCGTTGCCTTTAAAGGGATTGGGGTCATGGCGAGCTTATATACCAAACCGAGCGATCGCATGGTCGGCGATGTCGATATCCTGATTGCCCCGGAATCTCTAGAAGCCGCGATCGCGGCCCTCACGTCCACCGGCTTTGCGCCCGTCCTACCGGGTGACCTCAACGACTATCTAGACTACCTCCACCACCGCACCCGTGCTGACAACCTGTTTCTCATTTTGAAAGATGCCTCCGGCTTTGAAATTGACCTGCACTGGGGCCTCAAAGCCACCGCTGGTGTTGAGTTCTCCGTGGCTGATATCCTCAGCCGTGCCGTTACAGCCACCCTCCTCAATCAATCGATTCAAGTGACCAACCCGATTGATGCCATGCTGCTCTCCGTCCATCACTCCGTGCGTGACGATCTCGCCCCGGCCAGCGCAATCAAGGATCTCTGCGATTTACACACCTGGTGGATGAACCGCGATCGCTGGGAGCTTGGAAGCGTTATTCACCAGGCGGAGAAAACGGGATTGCTCGCTCCCCTGATTGCACTGTGGCAAATCCTTGCGTCACATGATGCCACCCATCCAGCCCAGCGCGAGTTTCAGGGTATTCATACTCATCTAACCACCGAAATCCTGTCCACTGCCCAAAATCTACAAAGCCTCTTTACGCTGCAGTTACAGGGCGAAAATTTAAATCGTGATCTAGTTAACGGCCTCAATTGGAGTACCGTACAGCGCTTTATCCGTCGTCGTCTTCAAAAAGGAGGCACCCTCTCGTTTGACCAATCTCTCTGGGGGATCCGTCATAGCGGCGCGTTCAACTTCAAAAAGATACAGCGCCTGTTCAAAACACTTTTTCAGCTAGATCGCAAAAAACTAGACGCCTACAAAGCACTTTCCAAGCTACAAGATCGGTAACAACACACTATGAACTCTCTGACTCATTTCAAAGCAAGGCTCAAACTTAAGCTCAAAGAATTTGATGCTTATCGCCATTACATACAGCCCTTGACACCGGTTACGCGAGGTCGGTTCGCAATCGTCTGTGATTATCGCAGCGGTAGTACACTACTCATCAGCCTCCTTAGCAAACATCCTGATATCAAATGCGACAAGGAACTCTTCCTACCGTTTTTACACGGCGAAATCAAAAGTGTTTCGTTTCCATTCGCATACATCCAGGCCCAGGCGGACAAGTATCCTCAGCAGGTCTATGGATTTGATTTGAAAACACACCAGATTATACATACCTGCTGGGGTAGAGAAGCACATTTTAGAAAAATAATTACCACCATGTATGAGAAGGGTTGGCAATTCATTTACCTACGGCGACTGAATCTAGTTAAGCAAGCATTATCGAATATCTTGGCTAATCAAAGACAAAAGTGGAAACATTTGGCTACACAGGATTTCGAGCGAGAGAAAGTGTATATCGATTGTGAAGTACTCCAGCGCACACTAGGAATTCATGACACTATTACGAAGATCAATGAAGTCATCTTCTCGAACTTTCCCCACTGCGAAGTCATATATGAGCGTGATCTGCAAAATGCCTCCAATCATCAGGCGACAGTTGATCGAATCTTTACCTACCTCGATCTTGAGAGTGTACCAACGTCAACTCAGTTAAGACGCGTTTCAGCTTCAGACTGGGCAGAAGATGTCCAAAACATAGACGAAGTCATTGCTTTTTTAAGCAATAGCCCCTATTGCAAATACCTTGACCTGCTTCAAATTTGAGGATTGTTGAACCATAGCCCAAAATCGCAGAGAAAGAAAACGCTCACCTAGACAAAGACGGCTATACTGGAATCGCACTGACATCAGCGCGAAAAAAGCTCGGTGTCACGGCTTTGGAAAAGCACAGTTTCAGGTCGCAAGCGTGCCTTCAAAATGCCAGTTTTTGCGCTAGTCCTCAATGAAAATCGAGAGAATACGTATTGGTGGCTTTCCTCTGCATTGACAACTCTCTAGAGAAAGTGAGCAGGGAAAGATTATTGATACTCATGAGACTGCCCTTTTTGAAACTTAATCGGGCCTTGACCAAAAGCATTGAGCGGTCATCAATGCTGGGCCATCAGCTTATGGGAATCTTGAAGTCCCTTCGTTTTCCACAAGACATTGGTGAGAATCTCCATCAGGAAGTAAAAAATTCGATCCCTCTGCTAGAAAGGTGTCTTATTGAAAATATTGCTGATTTTTGGTTGATTTGTGGCATTGACGACCAATACGGAGGATATCGCATAAATCTGGATCGAGCTGGTAAACCTTTTAGGGTCGATCGCAAAGGCCTTGTTACCCAAGCTAGAATGCTATGGCTATTTTCGCGATTATCTCAGAGTCGCTATGCTCAGACCAGCTATATCCAGGCTGCCCATCATGGCTTTGAGTTTTTGGCTCTCAATTTGTGGGATCAAAAATATCAGGGATTTGTCTGGGAAGTAGACGTTACAGGCTCAGAAATTCTAAGGACTGATAAACATTTATACGGTCAGGCATTTGCCCTATATGCACTCTCCGAATATTTTCTCGCGACCCAAAGTTCTGAGGCTATCGAATACGCTAAAACTCTGTTTAATTTACTCGACAAGAAAGCTCATGATAACCAATACGGCGGTTATCGTGAGCATTTTGACCAGCAGTGGCAGCTCCCTTCTACAGCAACCCGTCCGCTTATCGGAACAGACATTCATCTGAAGACGATGAACACCCACCTTCATTTACTGGAAGCAATGACAGCCTACTATCGCGCGACCAGTTGCGAGATTGCCCAGCGTCGAGTCTTCGAATTACTGCATATCTTGACTGTAGCTGTTAATCAAGGTGAAGCCGGGGTTTGCTTTGACCAGTTTAATCCAGACTGGACTTTAGCAACGCCTCACAAAAAACAACTCATTTCTTACGGTCATGGAATCGAAAGCATTTGGTTGATTCTTGATGCTTTTCAAGCTTTGAATTTATCTCCCTATCCAGTTTTATCGCAAATGGAAAAAACCTTTGCCTATGCCATGAAATACGGCTACGACTGGAGAAAAGGAGGGTTTTATGAAGCGGGCTATTGGAATCAAGTCGCTTGCCGACGAGACAAAATCTGGTGGGTCCAAGCTGAAGCAATGGTGGGAGCCCTATATCTTTATACTTTAACCCGTTCACCAAAGTATCTTTGGGTTTTTAATCATTTAGTCAACTTTATTGACCAACGATTAGTTGATTGGGAGATGGGCGAATGGCATAACCATATCACGCCCACTGGTGAGATCGCTGGTATGAAGGCAGATTTATGGAAAGCTGGTTATCACAACGGTCGAGCGGTTTTATTTTCTTTGGAAATCCTTGAGGGTATACATCCGATTATTGAGAAAAGCGAGTTTACAAATAATTTATGTTGATTTCTTCGGATAATTTTCTTTTCGAATGCCGCCTCCTCCCTTCTTTAGAAGCATATCAGCCATGTGGAATAGTTCTCCATATTAGGTAGCCGATTTTTTTGGAAATCATGAAAATTGAGCCATTTTTTTTGAGGATTTTCTCGTAGTTTATGAAGAATAGAAATAGCCTCATCTGAATAGCATCGAATCTCTGATAGAGCATTTTTCTCGCTAAGATTCTAAGGTCCGAAGTCATAATGAAATCCAATCCCGTCGTCAGGATGATTAGGAGGCTGAAGCGCTTGAACAGGAATTCTAGCGCGGCGGCTGTTTCCCCCTCTTTTACTCAATCCGAAGCAGTTCCGGAGGACTTGCTGGCAAGGCAGTTGTTGGCCGGGAAAACAGCTCTCGTGACGGGAGGGGCCAGTAACATTGGCCGGGGAATTGCGATTGAAATGGCCCAGCAAGGGGCCAATATCATCGTGGTGGATAAGGATCAGGCCGCTTGCGAGCGGTTAAAGCCCACTATTAGCGGTATGGGCGTTCAGTATCACGCATTTGCGATCGACATTACAGATACTGCGGCGATCGCTCAAATGCTAGAGGCACTGCAAGCCCAGAACCATGCAATCGACATATTGGTCAACAACGTGGGGATAGTGTCACGTCAGACGGGCTTCGAAAATCTAGCTGGTAATCATTTTCGCGACTTATTTGAGGTCAATGTCTTCTCTCCGATGGCACTGACCTATCAAGTGACGCAAGCTATGTTGGCAACGAATAAACCTGGAGTCATCCTGTTTATTACATCTATCCACCAGTCAGTGACTTCTCGCTGGATCGCTTACAGCAGTTCCAAAGCGGCTATCCAAATGGCGGTGCAAGAGTTGGCCCTAGAACTTGCGGGTGCCAATATTCGGGTTAATGGTATTGCTCCTGGGTGGGTCGCCGAAGATAAGCAAGGTAACCCTAAACCCCATCTATATACACCCTTGGGCAAATGCTCAATCAACCCTTGTTATATTGGGCGTGCAGCGGTTTATCTGGCTTCTGATTATTTCTCACGGTTTACCACTGGCACGGTACTTACGATTGATGCGGGCCTATCTCTTTATAATTCGCGTACTCAACAAGTACCGCCACCTCATTTTCGTTAACTGAGTAGGTAAATCGGCTGTGAAACAGAAATATTTGCGGATGGTGCGACGACTAGAGGAAAAAGCAGATATCTTGAAACGCCGTTATCGATGGCGACGTTTTGTGGCAATCTATCCAACTTTTCTTGACCTTTTTGCTGCGCCCCGACAAATTGAACGCCTTGCTACGGGCTTTCAATTTACTGAAGGCCCCGTATGGTTGCCCGAGACAGAGCAACTCCTTTTTAGTGATATTCCAGCTAATCGCATTTATCGGCTAGCGCCATCCTCTGGAGAGGTAATGGTTTTTCGGCAGCCTAGCAACCATAGTAACGGTCTCACTCGTGATCAAAAAGGCCGTTTGATTGCCTGTGAACATGGCACACGCCGGGTTACTCGCACGGAGCTAGACGGTACGATAACAGTCTTAGCCGATCGCTTTGCTGGCAACCCCCTGAATAGCCCCAACGATTTAGTGGTCGCTCCTGATGGTGCAATTTACTTTACCGATCCGCCTTATGGTATTCGACCTCAACAACAGCAACAATCGGCCCAAGGAGTCTATCGGATTGCTCTCAATGGCTCCCTTAGTCAGGTGGTTGACGATTTCGATCGCCCGAATGGTCTGGTCTTCAGTCCTGATGGCCGGTATTTATACATTGACGATTCATCAGCACGATGCCACATTCGGCGCTTTAAGGTGCAAGCCGACGGTAGCTTGACCGATGGACAAATGTTTTATGACATGACCAGTACGGCCTCAGGCGATCCCGATGGTATGGCGATCGACCAGCATGGTTACCTCTATTGCACGGGGCCGGGTGGTATTTGGGTGTTCACGCCTACGGGTCGCCATTTGGGCACAGTTTTTTTGTCCGAACAACCCGCTAACTGTACGTGGGGAGATAACGATGGCCAGAGTCTGTATATCACCGCTCGAACCTCAATCTACCGTATCCGATGTGCCTACACAGGTCATCGCGGTTTCCCGCAGTCAATTTAACCGTCGATGTTACTACTCAGGCTGAAGGTCGAGGGACGTGGTCTGCCCGGAAAATAGCGCTATAAGGGACTTCCAAATAAATAATCATGCCAATGCTGGCTGAGGGCAATACAAAATATCGACAAACCATTTGCCGAGATTCACGAGTTTGCCGTCAACCTCGAATTCGGCCAAGCGCTGAATCTGAGTTTCGACCTCCGCCATCGCTAGTTTTGTCAGTTTGACCCCAGTTTGGTAGGTTTGGGTGACGAGATTAACCACCGGGTGGTGACCGTTCCAGGTCATCGAGCGGGCAAATTGCAAGACGGTGTCAATCTCATCGAGAATATTGCCATTCCAGTGATTTTCCAGAACGCCCCAAGTCCGCTCAATCGGATTGTATTTACTGTGATAAGGCGGATAATCAGCCAATCGGAGATTCACCTGGTGACGCTGGGCAAAGTCCACCATCCGTTTCATGAACTGAGTCCGCCTAGAATGATTTTCTGGTCCATTATCCTGGTTGAGCAATAACGTTTGGACGGCTGGAAAACGGTGTCGATGCGCCAACCACCAAGCCTCTAAAACATCGACCATGAAGTCACTGGTGACTTTTGAGGGGGTGCAATAGAGAAATAACTCGTCCCACTCGGGGAGAAAAATTCCATAAGGAATGACCGTATGCTTGGGGGCAAAGTCATGGTCACAGGCGGCGGTCTCAATCCGATTCTTGCCTTTCCGGGAGAACGGCCCCACTTTCACCCCGGCTTTGGCATCTAATGAGAGCCGTAATACCGTGGGGTCGGCCACGGCGGCGGCGTTGACGATAGCAAGTTGGTCAAAAATGGCATCGGTCAAGGCAATTTTTTTTGAGGTTTCGTTTTTCCGACTTTGCTGGGATAGTAGCCCAATCGATTGAGTCTAGTCCGAATCGTTTCGGTACTCGGCAAGGCTTCACTGCTGTAACCCTTTTGGCTAATTAGTTGACGACGGACTTCGGCGGCACTGAGGCGGGTATACAAACGAGTCGTGGCGAACTTGGGGTCGCTCTGGCTTTGACTATCCACAATCGCTTGAATGTCGAGCAGCAAGTTGGGCAAACGGTTTTCGATAGTCTTCCTTCCGCGCAGCTTAAAGGCATCGACACAGATGATGTCCTGCTCGACTTCGCGCTGACCTTTACGAATCAAGTCACGGTGCCAACCTAATTCCCGTTCCGCAAGGCGCTGGCCGCCCCAACCCAACTCCGCTACCGTTTGAGCCATAAACCGACGGCGGTCATGACCTTGAAGGTGCTCGGCGGTTTCTTGCAATAACACTTTGAGTGAATCTGTGAGGTGCAACATCGCTTTAGTCTAGTTCATCAAGACTGGAACGATTTATTGTTTGGAAGTCCCTTATGTCGGCCAAGGTGACGCTGCATACCAACCATCCTGTGGAAAAAGTGTTGCCTCAGCGCAACAGTGTTGCGTCAGAACAATACTCGCCCGAAATTTCTGTGGAAAAAGTGTTGCGTGAGGACAACACTTGTTGCGTGGGCGCAACACTTGAGGATCAAAACCCGCTCCCTGTGGAAAACGTACAGCCCTTCCAGAGAGAGGGTTTCAGCGATTTTGAGTTTTCCACAGAATGTACCAGATCTGTTTTAAAACAAACAAACAAACAAACAGACTGGTTCTGAGGCGAATTTCCCTGTGGAAATTAACAGAGAAGGATTTGGTACATTGGTGGCGCAAATTGAGGAATCTGGAATTCCGGTCAATGCCGCTCTCGCGGCAACGCTGATGACACTGCACACGACTGATCCAGAGGGAGCGGCAACGAGAGTGCGCAACGCACTCTCCTCTCTACGAGAGCAGGAGAAGGTGCGAAATCCTCAAGCGTTTCTCAATGCCGCTCTTAAACGGGGCTTTACAGGCAACCAAGCGAAACAACAAAAGCGATCGCAAAACAGCAAACAGAACAGAGAACAGACAAATGTTCCGCCGGTGCGCGATTTAAGCGCCGTGCTAGTGCAGATCGGCATTGAATGCGAGCGATTGGGTCTAAACCGCGATGAGGCCGTTCAGCGGCTTTCTGAGGCCTATGGGTGGGAGCCGAAGCAGTTTGCTGATTTGGATGGGGGCGCATCTAAAGGTTGGGGGAGACGGTCAACTGGGATTTGTCAGAATAGGAGAAGAAAAAAAGGGTGCATCTTCGATGCCACCCCCATCACAAAAATCAATTACGTCCATGTTAGCGAACGGTTCACTGGAATTTCCCAACGTTGCCCCACCGCCCGAATTATGCCATCGCCTACAGCACAGCCCCACCTTGTCCCAGTTGGTGTTAACGGCCTGGCAGTTGGGTCTGTGGTTTGCCCACACGCTGGTAGAGCAGGAACTGCAAGCCCGAGCGGCACGCCCCACCGTTTGGGGCACCTGTAGCGTCTGTGGTCGTCGCTTGCAAAGTAAAGGCTTTGCCCCCCGTCAGGTGTTGACCCTCGTCGGGAGAGTGCGATGGCGACGCCGGGTGGGTCGCTGCCCAGAGCGGTGCCGAGGGAGTCAACAGAGCCCATTGGATACGGCCTTGGGACTGACAGCATATCAGCAGAGTTCCTGGGAATTACAACGGCTGGGCTGTCTCCTGGCGCTGTTCTTGCCGTTTGGCTTAGCGGCCTGGTTACTGGCGCAACTCAGTGGTCTGCGGGTGAGTGAAGACAGCTTATGGCAGTGGGTGCAGCAGTTTGGGCAAGCGGCCCAACGGCAGGAGGAACAAGCGGTGGCCGCGTGGCAAGCGGGCGTGGCACCGACCTTAGAACCTCTGAGCGAGGACATCACGGCGCTGCCCCTGCTCATCGGTGCCGATGGCGTGACGGTACCGTTGCGTCCGCAAGTAGGAACCCCCAAAGGTCAGACCCGCTGGCGGGAAGTGAAAGTAGCGCTGCTGGCGCGGTTGAGTCACCGATTCAATCGGGCGGGTCAGCGCCGCACTCACCTGCAGCACCGGCGCTTGGTGGCGCGGCTGACCGATATTCAAACTTTTCAAGCGCATCTGCACCTGGAAGCGCTGCGCCAGGGGCTGGAAACCGCCCCTCAAGTCGTTTGGCTCAGTGACGGCGCTCGAGGATTTTGGCGTTTGTTTGAAGCTTGCTTCAGTCATCTGGCCGTCGGAATTTTGGACTTCTATCATGCCGCCGCGCATCTTTGGCAAGCCGCTGAAGCCTATCAGGACGGCAATCCCGCTCGCACCCCACAGATGTGGTTTAAGCGGCTGCGTCATCAACTGCGTCACGGCTATATCCACCGCATTCTCAGTGAACTCCGTTGGCTCAGCCGCTCGCCCAACACCGCCCCTGAGACGCAGGTGATCTTGCGGCGAGTGCATGACTATCTGAAAACCCATCAAGCCCATTTGCAGTATCGTCATTTCAAGCAACAGGGACTACCATTGGGCTCCGGGATGGTCGAGAGTGCTTGTAAGTGGTTGATTACTCAGCGCTTCAAAGGGGTCGGGATGCGCTGGAGTGAAGCCGGTCTTGAGCACTTGCTAGCGCTACGAGTCGCCTGGGTCAATCAACGCTTTGATGTCCTCTTTGCAGACGATGATTTGTCCCTGCCCATCATCTCCCCCAACCCCTAGATGCGCCCCCTTGATGAGGGCCTCTAGATGATATTTACAGTTAGGATTGAGAAAAGCGGCGAGGCGATAAAAGACAACCCAGCCGCAAGGCTTTGTTGCATAAATGATTTCTGATGACTGATTTCCGGAATGGGGAGTAATTTTTAAGCATCCAAGACATAGCTATCCGGCATGCCTAGATGAGTCATGCGATTAAGCGCCGCACA
>Ga0081535_100547_pt1 | contig 23810 bp, 17 predicted proteins | sample HotLakmasection3_FD_71020 | JGI IMG/M metagenome (GOLD analysis project Ga0081535, IMG submission 71020) | Hypersaline microbial mat communities from Hot Lake, Washington, USA - Section #3 (SPADES assembly) (version 2) | ecosystem: Environmental > Aquatic > Non-marine Saline and Alkaline >... | reverse complement strand
CTGGTCGCGGAGCGCACGGGGCGCCAGCACGCCGTGGCGGTGAGTTCCGGAACGGCGGGACTTCACCTCGCGATGCTCGCGCTCGGGATCGGACCGGGGGACGAGGTGATCACGACGCCGCTCAGCTTCATCGCGAGCGCGAACTGCATCCTTTACGTCGGGGCGACGCCCGTCTTCGTCGACGTCGACCCGGGCTCGATGAACATGGACCCCGAGCGCGTGGCGGAGGCGGTGACGGAGCGGACCAAGGCGATCGTCGCGGTCGAGGCGTTCGGGAACCCGGCGCACATGGACGAGTACCGCGCGATCGCGGCCAAGCACGAGCTGCCGCTCATCGAGGACTGCTGCGAGGCGCTGGGCGGGATGTGCAAGGGCACGCCGTGCGGCGGCTTCGGTCGGGTGGGGGTCTTCGGGTTCTACCCGAACAAGCAGATCACGACGGGCGAGGGCGGGATGATCGTGACGGACGACGATCGGCTCGCGGAGATGTGCCGGTCGCTCCGCAATCAGGGTCGCCGGGCGGACAAGCAGACGAGCCGGTCGGGCGGGTCGTCGTGGCTCATGCACGAGCGGGTGGGCTACAACTACCGGATGAGCGAGCTGTCGGCGGCGCTCGGCGCGGCGCAGATGCGCCGGCTCGACGAGCTGCTCGAGCGGCGCTCGCAGGTGGCGATGGCGTACCTCCGCCGGCTCATGAGCGTGAGCGAGGTGGTGCTGCCGAACGTCGATCCGAACACGGTGATGAGCTGGTTCGTGTTCGTGCTGCGGCTGAGCGACGAGTACACGCGGGAGGAGCGGGACCGGATCCTGGCGGGGATGCGACGCCACGACATCGGGGTGGGCGACTACTTCCCGTGCATCCACCTCCAGCCCCCCTACCGCGAGCGGTTCGGGTTCAAGGAGGGCGACTTCCCGATCGCCGAGCGTCTGTGCGCCCGGACGATCGCGCTCCCGTTCTTCACGCGGATGACCGAGCGCGAGGTGAGCTTCGTTGCGCAGACGCTCGAGCTGATGATCAGTCGCGAGAACCTGTCGCGGCCGTGAGGGCGCGCGAGGGCCGCGGGCGATAGGCTCTTCGGCACGCACCCGAAGACCCCCAGGAGAGACCGGCATGACGACGGCGGCCGCCGAGACCAGCACGCGGATCGAGAAGGATTCCATGGGCGAGATGACCGTCCCCGCGGACGCGCTCTACGGCGCGAGCACGCAGCGGGCGGTGCTCAACTTCCCGATCTCCGGGCGCCCGGCTCCGAGCGGGATCCTCCACGCCTACGGGTGGCTCAAGGCGGCGTGCGCGAGCGTCAACCGCGATCTCGGTCTGCTCAACGACGCGCGGGCGGAGGCGATCGTTCGCGCCGCGACCGCGATCGCGACGGGCCAGCATCACGAGCACTTCCCGGTCGACGTGTTCCAGACGGGCTCGGGCACATCGACGAACATGAACGCCAACGAGGTGATCGCCAACCTCGTGTGCCTGGAGCGCGGAGCGCCCCTCGGCTCGAGCAAGAAGCCGGAGTACGTCGGCGACCGCGACGCGGGCGAGGGCGTCCACCCGAACGACCACGTGAACATGGGTCAGTCGTCCAACGACACCTTCCCGACCGCGATGCACATCGCGGCGGCCTACGACGTGCAGTTCTTCCTCAGGCCCGCGCTGGTCAAGCTCGCCGAGGCGCTCGAGGCCAAGGCGAGCGCGTGGGACGACGTGGTGAAGATCGGGCGCACGCACCTGCAGGACGCGACGCCGATCCGCCTCGGGCAGGAGTTCTCGGGGTACGCGGCGCAGGCGCGCCACGGCGTCGACCGGTGCGACCGCATGCTCGAGAAGCTGGTCGAGCTGCCCATCGGCGGGACGGCGGTGGGCACGGGCATCAACACCCATCCCGAGTTCGGGCGCCGCGTGAGCGAGTGGCTCGCGGTCAAGCTCGGGATCCCCTTCCGCGAGGCGGACAATCACTTCGAGGCCCAGCACGCGAAGGACGCGATCGTCGAGGCGTCCGGGCACCTCAAGACGATCGCCGTGAGCCTCTCCAAGATCGCCGGCGACATCCGGCTGCTCGGCTCGGGCCCGCGCTGCGGCCTCGGCGAGCTGATCCTGCCCGCGGTGCAGCCGGGCTCGTCGATCATGCCGGGCAAGGTGAACCCGGTGATCTGCGAGGCGGTGGTGATGGCGTGCTGCCGGGTGATCGGCAACGACGCGACGGTGACGACGGCGGGGCTCGGGGGCGTGGGATCGATCCTCGATCTCTCGCTCGCGATGCCGGTGATGGCGGAGGCGTCGCTCGACTCGATCAAGATCCTCACGGGCTCGACGAACGCGCTGACGGACAAGTGCGTCGCGGGGCTCGAGCCGGACCGGCAGCGCTGCGCGGACCTCATCGAGCGGTCGCTGGCGATGTGCACCTCGCTCGCCCCGGTGATCGGCTACGACGCGGCGGCGAAGCTCGCCCAGGACGCCCACGCGAGCGGGCGGACGGTGCGCGAGGTGGCGCTCGAGCAGGGCGTGCTCGATGCGGCGAAGCTCGACGAGCTGCTCGACCCGCGGTCGATGACCGAGCCGGGCGTCTGAACCGACCAGACGCCGCACCGGCGGCGCCCGCGTGTCCCTGCTGATGCGGGTTTCTTTCTTGATCGTGTGGGTGAAATCCGGTAACAGAATAGAGATAGGTCCCAGAAAGGTCTGGAGATAGGGCAACCGTCGCCGCAGTTTCGGGACGGGCCGGGCCGAAGCCCGGGAACTCCACGGCTTGTTGGCAGGACCTTTAACCTGTTGACGGAGAGAGACATGCGCGCATTTACCATGCGAAACGCGCTCCTCGGCGCCGTGGCGGCCATGGCGGGCGCGGCGACGCCGGCGCTGGCCGGGCTGCCGCTCGGCGAGTTGCAGATTGACATCAACTCGTTCACGACGACGGTGAACGACCCCCCGTTCGACGTGAACTACACGGGCTCGATCACGATGTCCGACGACGCGAACTCGGAGCTGGCGGACATCCTGATCGACGGCGTCGAGCAGGTGACCACCGGGTCGCTCGCGAGCTTCATGGGCGAGATCGACTTCGTGAACGGGAACGTCGTGGGCGGCTTCTTCGACGTGATGGTCGTCGAGAGCGACGGCGTCACGATGAACAGCTACTCCGCGTCGATCGGCGATCAGGAGGGCAACATCAGCCCCCAGGCGGGGCAGGGTTTCTCGATCGACGGCCTGACCTTCAACGGCCTGTTCTCGAGCAGCACCTTCGCGGGCATCGACGTCGAAGACTGGTCCGAGGATCAGCCGCTCAACGGCTCGTTCATTCAGTTCCAGTTCAACCCCACCGTCCCGAAGCTCGGGATTCTTCCCTTCGACGACGAGACGGACATCGACATCTTCGTTCGCGAGAACGAGCCGATGGACGAGACGGACTGCCTGGAGCGCGAGAACAACGACACGTTCGACGACCGCTACAGCGTTCCGTGCGACTGCACGTACATCACCGGGAAGCTCGAGAAGCGCGAGCTGCCCAACTGCGAGCCGGACACCTTCCTCTTCCTCTTTGACAAGGACGACAACGTCGTCGCGCAGGACGACAACTCCAGCTCGCTCGGCAACGGCAAGGCGTCGGGCGTCTTCGGCGTCGCGCCGATCCCGAACGGCGACTCCGCGGGCGCGACCGTCCGCATCGGCCTCACAGGCCGCCCGGACGGCATCGACAACGACTTCAACGGTCTCTTCTTCAACGCCCCGCACGAGCAGATCGGCGAGGCGACCGTCTACGTGCGGTACTTCGACGCGATGGGCGTGATGATCGGGCAGGACGAGTACGTGGCCGACTTCCAGTCGGGCCTCGACGCCTTCCGCATCAACTACGAGGTCCCCATGGGCACCGCCACGGTCGACGTTGAGGTCGACAACACCACCGACATGATCGAGTACGCGGGCGACGTCGACTTCTACGAGATCGACTGCTTCCCGCCCTCGTGCGATGTCCGCATCCGCATCGTCGGCGGCATGGACTACGACTGCGAGCAGCTCCCGCTCGTCATGGGCTGGTACGACAAGAACGGCAACCTCATCGAGTGCTTCACGGAGACCGACGAGGACGGTTTCCTCTACATGGACGTCATCTCCGACGCCAACGGCCGCGTGCGCCTGGCCATCTCCGGCGCCGGCGACTGCGACTTTGACGGCCTGCTCGACGCCGAGGTCATGGACCCCTCCCGCAACATCGACACCCCCTGCGCCGAGCTGCCCCCCTACCACGGCGTGAGCGGCGTGTACGTGTTCTGCTGGGAGGTCATCGAGCACGACGGCGGCACGTCGCCCGAGCCGAGCGGCGAGGAGCTGCTGATGCTCTCCAACGGCGACCTGAACATGGACGGCGGCGTGGACGTCGTCGACCTCGCCATCATCATCAACAACTGGGGCTGGACGGCTCCGTAAACGCCCCATCCGGATTGCTTGTCACTCTCGATCAGTGACGGACCGCGCCGCGGGGGCCATGGCCCCCGCGGCGTTTTTTCGTGCCCGAAGCAGCGAGTCCCCGGGGGGCATTTGCCCCCATGACCCCGGCCGTCTAGGCTCCTGTCGTACCGGAACCGTTGCTGCTCAATGAGAACTTTTTCATGGGGGCGGGCCGTGGACGTCGAACTTCTGAGCCGATTGCAGTTTGCCGGAACGATCATGTTCCACTACCTGTTCCCGCCGCTGACGATCGGGCTCGGGCTGATCATGGTGCTCATCGAGGGCGCCTGGCTGTGGACCCGGGACGAGTCGTGGAAGCACGCGGCGAAGTTCTGGACGGGGATCTTCGCGCTGAACTTCGCGCTGGGCGTCGCGACCGGGATCGTGATGGAGTTCGAGTTCGGCACGAACTGGGCGGCGTACAGCCGGTACGTGGGCGACGTCTTCGGCTCGGCGCTTGCGGCCGAGGGGATCTTCGCGTTCTTCCTGGAGTCGGGGTTCCTGGCGGTGCTGGTCTTCGGGTGGGATCGCGTGGGCCCGAAGATGCACTTCTTCAGCACGCTCATGGTCTTCCTCGGCAGTTGCTTCAGCGCGGTGTGGATCGTGGTCGCGAACTCGTGGCAGCAGACGCCCGCGGGCTCTCACGTGGTTGAGCACGAGATCAACGGCCGCATCGAGACCCGCGCCGAGATCACCGACTTCTGGGCGATGGTCTTCAATCCCTCGAGCGTCGACCGCCTCACGCACACGCTGATCGGCGCGTTCATCATGGGCGCGCTGCTGGTCGCTTCGATCAGCGCGTGGTACTTGCTGCACCGCAAGCATGAGGTCTTCGCGAAGCGCTGCTTCTCGATCGCCATCCCGGTGTTCGCGATCTTCAGCCTGCTCGCGCTCGTGACCGGGCACGACCAGGCGGTGCGCGTCTCGGAAACGCAGCCCGCCAAGCTCGCCGCGTTCGAGGGGCACTTCGAGACCGGCCCCGCGGACCTGACGATCGTCGGGTGGCCCGACGCGGACGCGGGCAAGACCCACGGCCTCGCCATCCCCGGGATGCTCAGCTTCCTCATCCACGGCGACTTCGACGAACCCGTCGTCGGGCTCAACGACTTTCCCGAGGACGAGCGCCCGCCCGTGTGGCTGCCCTTTCAGACGTACCACCTGATGGTCGCGCTCGGGATGCTCTTCATCGCCGTGTCGCTCTTCACGCTCCCCTTCCTCTGGACGGGCCGCGTGTGGGGCATGCGCTGGCTCCTGTGGATCTACGTGGTCCTCGTGCTCGGCGGCGTGGCGGCGAACCAGGCGGGGTGGGTCTCGGCGGAGGTCGGGCGCCAGCCGTGGATCGTCTACCCGAGCGTGCAGGACGGCGTGGAGGTGCCGGGGCTGCACCGGAGCGACGGGCTCAGCGAATCGGTGCGGGCCGGGCAGGTCGCGTGGTCGATCGGGATGTTCGTGCTCATCTACGGCATGCTCTTCGTGATCTGGCTCTACGTCTTCAACTCGAAGATCCAGCGCGGGCCGATGACCGAGGCGTCGGAGCCGTCGCGCGAGGGCCGCGGCGTCCTTCAGAGCGCCGCGGCGCTCGCGGGCAAGAACGCGTCGCTCCTTGACGCGAGCGAGCGGACCGACCGCACCGACGTGGACGAGCCGTCGGACCTGCCTCGCGAGGAGCGTTCGTGATGTTCGACTACGACACGCTCACGCTCATCTGGTTTGCGCTGCTCGGCGTCCTGCTCATCGGGTACGTGATCCTCGACGGCTTCGACCTGGGCGTGGGCATCCTGCACCCGATCGCCAGGACCGACCGCGACCGGCGGATCATGATGAACTCGATCGGTCCGCTCTGGGACGGCAACGAGGTGTGGCTCGTGACGTTCGGCGGGGCGCTCTTCGCGGCGTTCCCGGTCGCGTACGCCACGGTCTTCAGCGGCTTCTACGTGGCGTTCATGCTGCTGCTCTTTTGCCTCATCTTCCGGGCGGTGAGCCTGGAGTTCCGCTCGAAGGTTGAGTCGAAGCGGTGGCGGCGGGTGTGGGACGTCGGGTTCTTCGGATCGAGCTTCGGCGCCGCGTTCCTCTTCGGCGTCGCGGGCGGGAACGTGATGCTCGGGATGCCGCTCGACGACAGGCTGATCATCGAGCAGTCGGTCCTCGAGCAGCTCTCGCCCTACCCGCTCGCGGTCGGCGCGCTGACCGTGCTGCTCTTTGCGATGCACGGATCGATCTTCCTGTATCTCAAGACCGAGGACGAGCTCCAGGTTCAGGTGGAGCGGTGGGTGTGGCGGTCCTTCGGGCTGTTCCTCGTCGCGTACATCCTGGTGACGATGTTCACGCTCGTGCGCATCCCGCGCGCGACGCAGAACTTCGAGGACTATCCGTGGCTGTGGGCGGCGCCCGTTCTGAACGTGCTCGCGATCGCGAACATCCCGCGCGCGATGTACCTGAAGCGTCCGGGCTACGCGTTCCTGAGCTCCTGCGCGACGATCGCGGCGCTCGCGACGCTGTTCGCGGCGGCGATCTACCCGCACCTCCTGCCGTCGTCGATCGTCCCCGATAACGGGCTGACGCTCTTCAACGCGCGGTCGAGCGAGAAGACGCTGGGAATCATGCTGATCGTGGCGGTCATTGGGCTCCCGCTCGTCCTGACGTACACCGGCGTCATCTACTGGGTGTTCCGAGGGAAGACGAAGCTGGACCGCTCGAGCTACTAGGCTCCGCGGCTCTGCAACGGAGCGGGCTTCGGGCTATCGTGCCGCCTCGCGACCAGCAAGCCGGAGGCGTTCGTGGACGACATCTTCTCGGGGTGGGATTCGGGGTTCGCGCTCGCCGATGCGCACGCCGCGTTCGAGGCCGGCCGCTACGAGAAGGCGGCGGAGCTGTACCGGCGGGCGCTCGAGAGCGACCCGGGGGACGTTTCAGCGCTGACGCGGCTCGCGACGTGCGAGCTCCAGCTCTCGAGGCCGCGCGCGGCGCTCGAGGTCGCGGAGCGGGCGATGGATCTGGCGCCGTCGAGGGCCGAGCCGGCGGTGCTGGCGACGGCCGGCGCCCTGGGAGTGGGCGAGGTGGATCGCGCCCTGGAACTGGCGCAGGAGGCGGTGGCGCGCGACGAGTCCTCGCCGCAGGCGGCGCTGTGCTGGGCGGACGTGCTCCTGACCGCGGGGCAGACCGAGGAGGCGGCCGCGGCGCTGCGCGAGGCCGCTCAGCGGTGGCCCGGACGCCCGCAGGTGCTGCTCGCGCAGTCTCGGGCGGGGCTCGCGCCCGAGGAGCAGGGGGAGGTCGCCGAGGGGCTTGCCAGCGTGACGCGAGACGCGTCGGCGAGCCGTGAGCTGCGCGCGGCGGCGGCCTTCGCGGAGGGCGCGCTCCGCGAGAAGCTCGGCGAGCACGCCGCGGCGGTCGAGGCGCTGACGCTCGCCAACGAGCTGGCGACGCGCCGCCCGTTCGATCCGGCGAGTCACGAGCGGCTCGTCGGCGAGATCATCAGCGCGTGGAGCGCCGATCGGCTCTCGGCGCCGCCGCGATCCGGCGTCGAGAGCCGGCTGCCCGTGTTCATCGTCGGGATGCCGCGCACCGGGACGACGCTTGTCGAGCAGATCCTGGCGTGCCATCCGGCGGTCTTCGGCGCGGGGGAGCTGGATCTGGTTCCCGAGCGGGCCCGTGAGCTGCTCTCGGGCGAGCTCGAGGCGAGGGTCTCTTCGCTGACGGAGGACGCGCTCCGGAGCGCCGCCGAGCGGCATCTCGAGCAGCTTCGCGACCGCGGCGGGGAGGCGGCGCGGGTGACGGACAAGCTCCCGACGAACTTCCTGCATCTCGGCTTGATCCGGGCGCTCTTCCCTCGTGCGGCCGTCATCCATTGCGTGAGGGATCCGGTGGACGCGTCGCTCTCGTGCTGGCAGCAGCACTTCCGGGGCGCGCACGCGTGGTCGCACCGTTTCGAGGACATCGCCGCCTTCTACGCGGGGCACGAGCGGCTCATGGCCCACTGGCGCGAGACGCTCCCGGGCGAGATGCTCGAGGTCCGCTACGAGGACCTGGTCGCCGAGCCCGAGCGGTGGGCGCGGCGGCTCATCGATTTCGTGGGGCTTGCGTGGGATGATCGGTGCCTGGCGCCGCACAAGCACACGCGAGCCGTGCTCACCGCGAGCCGCGACCGGGTGCGTGAGCGGATCGACGCGCGCTCGGCGGGGCGCTCGGCGGCCTACGGGGCGCTGCTTGATCCGCTCCGCGTCGCGCTGCGGAGACGGGGCGTGATCGGGGCGTAGGGCTCAGCGCCGGCGACGGAGCGCGACGAGCGACAGACCGGCGGCCGCGAGGGCGCCGGGCCCGGGCAGCGGGACGATCGGGGAGCCGCCGGGGACGTCGCCCGCGAAGGTCGGGAGGTGAAACTCCTGCCCGTTCATCATGGCCGAGAGCGCGACGACGGTTCCCTCGATGACGGCGGACTGGCGGATCGTGGCTTCGGTCGCGAGGACCGTGCCCTCCATCTGGCGCTGCACGTCGATCGTGCCCATGGCGTCGAGGAAGTTCCAGACGATGTCGGCGGCGCTCGACGTGAAGGAGTTCACGGTGCTCAGGACGTCGATGTCGCTCGCGCCGCCCGAGACGTTGATGACGATGGTCGAGGCGCCGTCGCGCTGGAGCACGAACTCCTGGTACGTGGAGAAGTCGCTCGCGTCGAGGTTGAAGACGGCGAAGTCCGCGCCGTCGGCCGCGTCAAAGAGCAGCTTGTTGCCCGCGATCGCGCTCGTCGAGGAGTTGCCCGAGAGCCCGGCGAACGCGGCGGAGGCGGCGACCGCCTCGTTCCACGCGAGATCGACCAGCGCGGCGATTCCGGCGTCGTTCTGGGTGATCGATCCGCCGCCGTTGTTGTTGACGTTCGACGTGACCAGGCCGCCGATGCGGGCGTTGCCGGAGTTGAGGTTCAGATTCCCGACGACGTTCCCGGCCACGCCCAGGGTCAGCCCCGAGGGCGAGGTCCCGAGCGAGCCGAAGATGTTGTTGCCCGAGACGTTCCCGCCCACGAGCACGGCGCCCTCGACGTCTCCCACGGAAGACAGGTCGTTGCGGATGATGGCGTTGAAGCCGGTCCAGGTGTCGGCGGCGGCGGCGGAAGCCGCGGCGGCGACGCCGGCGGCGATGATCATGGTCTTCAGCACGTGGATCTCTCCCTCTCCAGGCGAAAAGCCTAGCGGCCGCGGGGGCGCGACAAAAGGGGCGAGACGGCAGAACGGCGAAGGACCATCGTTTGCGAGAGGATCTGCGCCGCGGCGGCCGGCTTACCGGACGCGATCGGGCGGGGCTCGCAAGTGGCGATGGGCGGACTCGAACCGCCGACCTAGGGTTTATGAATCCCTCGCTCTAACCAGCTGAGCTACATCGCCGAGAGACGGGCAAGGTTACCCGGTCGGCGTCCGGCGTCAACAAAGCGGGGTCCGGGCTACTTCCAGAGACCGCCGAGGCGGGCGAAGGGGGCTCGGCGGGCGGGATCGGCGTCGCCGTTGATCGACATCTCGACCCGCTCGACGGTGACCCACGCGTCCGGCGCGATCTCGCTGATGAGGGCGAGCATCTCCTTGAGCTTCCGGCGGCGGACGGCGGAGAACACGATCTCCACCTCCCCGTCGCGGCCTTCGCCGTGGACCTTGGTGGCCCGCCACCCCCGCTCGCGCATGGCGGCGGCGAGGTGGATGGAGCGGTCGATGTTGATGGCGCGGACGACGCGGTAGCCCATCTTGAGGCGGTGCTCGATGAACATGCCGACGTAGACGCCGGAGGCGAACCCGCCGGCGTAGCCGATGATCGCGAGCGGATTGTCGAGATGGCTTAGCGTGCCGCCGACGGCGAGGATCCAGATGACGACCTCGATGAACCCGAGCGAGGCGGCCAGGGCGCGACGGCCCTCGATGACCATCATGATCCGCATGGTTCCGATGGAGACGTCGACGATGCGGGCGAGGAAGATCAGGATCGGCAGGTACAGGGGCATGCTCATCGCGCGGCTCCGGGCAGAACGCGAAGCGTAGGCGCGAGCGCGCGAGAGCGACAGCGGATCGGCGGGGCGCTCAGGCGGGCTGCGGGTTCGCGGCGGGTCGGCGCCAGCGGCCGACGTCGGCGTCCGGGTCGCGGCGGAGCACGGCGGCGGCGAGCAGGCCCATGAAGAGCGGCTGCGGGCGCAGAGGACGACCGGTCAGCTCCGGATGGAACTGCGCCGCGACGAAGTAGGGGTGACCCTGGCCGCTCGCGTCGCCCTCGGCGGGAAGCTCGAGGAGCTGCATGATCGGGTGTTCGGGGTGCCGGCCCGAGAAGCGGAGGCCCGCGGCCTCGAGGCGGTCGATGTAGGCGGGGTCGACCTCGTAGCGGTGGCGGAAGCGCTGGCGGACGTTGTCGGCGCCGCCGTACAGATGGTTGGCGAGGGAGCCGGGCTCGAGGAGGACGTCCTGGCCGCCCAGTCGCATGGTGCCGCCGAGCTGCTCGATGCGCTTCTGCTCGGGAAGCTCGCTGATGATCGGGTGCGGGCAGGCGGGGGCGATCTCGGTGCTGTTGGCGCCCTCGAGCCCGAGGACGTGGCGGGCGAACTCGATGACCGCGACCTGGAAGCCGAGGCAGATCCCGAGGTAGGGAAGTCCGGACTCCCGGCAGTGACGGACGACCGCGATCTTGCCCTCGACCCCGCGCGAGCCGAAGCCCCCCGGGACGATGACGGCGTCGAGGTCGCGGAGGCGCTCGGCGGCGTCGGCGGCGGCGAGGTCGGTCGTCTCGATCCAGCGCAGTCGCGGCTCGACGGCGAGGTGGGCGCCGCAGTGTTCGGCGGCCTTCTCGATGGAGGCGTAGGCGTCGCGGACGGAGGCGTACTTGCCGGTGATCCCGATGTCGATCGTGTGGCGCTTGCGTCCGACGAGCTTGGCGTAGAACTCGTGCCAGCGGGCGCGGGCGCGGTCCTCGTGGGAGACGTCGACGCGGGAGTGGAGCTTGAGGATCGAGAGCACCTCGCGGTCGATGCCGCCCTCGCGGAGGGCCTCGGGGATGAGGTAGATGCTCTCGCGGTCGTGCATGGAGAAGACGCGGTTCATCGGGACGTTCGAGAACATCGCGATCTTCTGCTTGACGGTGTCGGTGCACGGGCTCGAGGCGCGGCAGGCGACGATGTGGGGCTGGACGCCGGCCTCCATCAGTCGCTTGACGCCGAGCTGGGCGGCCTTGGACTTCTGCTCCCCGAGCGCGGGGGGCTGGATGATGTAGGTGAGGGCGACGAAGCAGACGTTGTCCTCGCCCTCCTCGAAGGCGAGCTCGCGGAGGGCCTCGATGTAGAAGGCGTTCTCGTGGTCGCCCGCGGTGCCGCCGACCTCGACGAAGACGACGTCGGCGGGGCTCTCGCCGTCGCCGTGCATGGCGAGCTCGCGGAGCTTGCGCTTCACCTCGCCCGTGACGTGGGGGATCATCTGCACGTCGCGGCCGAGGTAGCCGCCGTGGCGCTCCCGCCGGAGGATCTCTGAATAGATCTGTCCGCTCGTGACGAAGTTCCGCCGCGAGAGGTTCTGGTCGAGCATGCGCTCGTAGGTGCCGAGATCCATGTCGCACTCGGCGCCGTCGTCGAGGACGAAGACCTCGCCGTGACGGAACGGGTTGAGCGTTCCGGCGTCGATGTTGAGGTAGCCCTCGAGCTTGATCGGGGCGACGACGAGCCGCTTGTCCTTCAGGAGCTTCGCGAGCGAGGAGGCGAAGATGCCCTTGCCGAGCCCGGACATCACCGTGCCGAAGACGGCGACATACTTGTGACGGCCCTTGACGTAGCCGTCGGGGACGGGGGAGTAGAACTCGCTGACGTCGCCCGAGGGCCCTACCGCGGCAATCATCTCGGCGACGCTGCGGCTTTCCGGAGCGTCCGGTTCGCCTGGGGATGCGTGCGAGCGATCCGCGGTGGGCATGATGTATCGTAGCCCGACGGGAGTGAAACACAAGCGGCGCCGTCCGGGTCGACCGGAACGCGTCCGCGACGCCCCCAGAAAGGTGTTCCGCGATGACTGACCCCTCTGTTCCCCCCAGCCGGCGCCGTGGCGTCGCGTCGCTGCCCGTCCGCCTGCTCGCCCTCGGCGCGGGGCTCGCGGTCGCGGGAGCCGCCGGCGCGGAGTTCGGGACGTTCGCCGAGGTCGAGTGCGGGTGCATGGAATCCAAGCTGTGGGCCGTGGGCTCCGCGAGCGCCGGCGCCTGGGACGAGGCGACGGGTCGCAACACCCTGAACTACGCCCCCCACCGCCACGTCGACCTTGCGCACATGAAGCTCGAGCTTGACATCCCGGACATGAACGACCCGACGCTCGACGCGGTCGAGGAGCTGACGTTCACGCCGATCGCCCGCCCGGTCGAGGTCATCGGGCTCGACGCGATCGGCTTTGAGTTCGGCGAGATCACCGGCACGCATGGGGCGCGCGTCGAGTCGACCAGCTACGACGGCGAGCGTCTTCAGATCCGCTTCGCGAGGCCGCTCGAGCCGGGCAAGAAGGCGGGCGTGCGCCTCGAGTACGCGCTCAACGACCCGGTCGACGGGCTCTTCTGGACGCCCGAGCAGGAGGGGTGGGGCGACCGGGCCGCGCAGATCCACACGCAGGGGCAGCCCGAGACCAACCGCCACTGGTTCGCGGCGCACGACTTCCCGAACGAGCGGCTCACGACGGAGCTGATCGTCACCGTGCCCGAGGGCTTCCTCGTCAGCTCCAACGGGCGGCTCGTGTCCGAGAAGACGCGGAGCGGACGCACGACGTTCCACTGGCTTCAGGACGACGACCACCCGGCGTACCTCGTGAGCCTCGTCGTCGGGAAGTTCGACGTGGTCGACGTGGGCGACGATCGCGTCCCGATGCCCGTGTACGTGCCGCCGGGACGGGCGGGCGACGTCGAGGGCACGTACGGCATGACGATGGAGATGCTGCGGGTGTTCGAGGAACGCTTCGACGAGCCCTACCCCTACGACCGGTACGCGCAGCTCGTCGTCTACAACTTCGGCGCGGGCGGCATGGAGAACACCGCCGCGACGACGATGTACGACACCGCGATCTACTCCGAGAAGGACCTGATCGACGACGACCTCGAGGGGCTCATCAGTCACGAGCTGGGGCACCAGTGGTTCGGCGACCTCATCACCTGCGAGGACTGGGCTCACATCTGGCTCAACGAGGGGTGGGCGACCTACACGAGCGCGTTGTGGGAGGAAGCGGACGAGGGATGGGACGCGGGCTACCTGCGCCGCGTGCTCGGGAACTTCGACCGCGTTCGCGCGATGGACCTCCTGAGCCCGAGCGACGAGCGCGCGGGCCTGCGCCCCGCGATGGTCTCGCGCGTCTACGAGCACCCCTGGGAGGTCTTCCGCCGGCAGTCGAACCCCTACTCGAAGGGCGCGAGCGTGCTGCACATGCTGCGCATGAAGCTGGGCGAGGAGGTGTTCTTCGACGCGACGGCCGAGTACGTCGACCGCTTCAAGAACGACGTCGTCGAGACGAGCGACTTCCGCGAGGTGCTCGAGGACGTGTCGGGACTCTCGCTCGACCGGTTCTTCCACCAGTGGGTGCACCGGCCGGGCATCCCGAACGTCGTCGTGACCGGTCGCTACGACCTCGAGGACCGGCGGCTGGAGCTCGTCGTCGAGCAGACGCAGCGGATGGACGAGTTCGTCCCCGCGTTCGTCTTCGAGCTGCCCATCGAGATCACGACGGAGAGCGGCGAGACGCGGACCGTCACGATCGACGTTGATTCCTCGCGCCATGAGCGAACGGTCGACCTCGAGAGCGAGCCGACGATGGTCGTCGTCGACCCCGAGCTGCACGTTCTCAAGGATCTGAAGGTGGAGATGCCGGAGGCGTGGATCGTCGCGCAGTTCGAGAGCGGGCGGACGCTCCCGGCCCGGGTGCTCGCGGCGCGCGAGCTGACGGAGGGCGGGTCGGCGGCGCGGGAGGCGCTCATCGAAGCGTTCTTCGATACGGAGAATCATCACGCGGTGCGCTCGGCGGCCGCCGAGGCGCTCGTGGATCACGACGCCGAGAGCGAGCTGCTGACGGTCGCCGCGGACGAGCAGGAGAACGCGCGCGTGCGTCGGGCGGCGCTCGAGGCGATGTACACGCGAGGCGAGGCCTCGGACGCGGCCCTCAACGCGTGCCGGCGCCTGGCGATCGACCGGTCCCAGCCGTGGGGCGTGCAGACGGCGGCGCTGCGCTGCCTCGGCAAGATGGGGGAGGCGAATGATCTCGGCCTCCTCAAGATGGCCCTTGACGTCGACAGCCGCGACGACGAGGTGCGGCAGTCGGCGATCCGCGCGATCGCGGAGCTCGACGAGGCCGACGGGCTCGACCTCGTGCTGCCGTTCGTGGAGGTGGGGACCAACAGCCGGACGAGGCCGGTCGCGATGATGGCCGTCGCGGACCTCGCGCACCACGACCGGGAGCGGGCGTACGAGGCGATCTCGCGGCACGTTGAGGACCACCGCGAGGCGCGGGCGCGGGGGACGGCGCTGCGGGCGCTCGTGGAGATCGAGGACGAGCGCGGCGTCGGGCTGATGCGGCGCGTGGCCCAGTCGCACCCGCACCCGGTGCATCGCGAGGAGGCGGCCGACGCGGCGAACCGGCTCGCGGCGGCGCTGCGCTCGGGCGACTCCGACCGCGCGGTCCGCGAGCGGATCGAGGAACTCGAGACGCAGCTCAAGGAGCTCGACGCGCGGACGCAGAAGTAGAGCCGCCAAGCGACGCGACCCGTCGGGGACGCGACGCGTTCATCAAGTGAAGGGTGATCGACGGACCGGGCCGCTTAGTCGTCCCGGTCCGTTTCGCTGCGCCCGCGTCCCTCGTGATCGGCCATCGCTTCCCAGATGGGCTTCGAGCCGTCGAGGGCGATGCGGGGCTGGTTCGTCTCGATGTCGCCGGCGCTCTCGAGCTCGCGCTCGAGGTCCTTGCGGCGGCGATAGTCGCCCGAGATGAGGTCCTTGACCTCCGCGCGCTTGCGCTCGCGGATGAGCAGGCGAATCGGCACCTCCTCAAAGGGAGTCCGCTCGGCGAGCCGGTTCAGCAGGTAGCGCCGGTACTCGGGCTTGAAGAGGTCTTCCTGGTTGACCACCATCACGATGGTCGGCGGGCTCACGGCGACCTGCGAGACGTAGTAGATCTTCGCCTGGCGCCCGAGCTTGCTGGTGGGGCCGCGCTCCTCGAGGATCTCGGTCATGATGCGGTTGAGCTCGCCCGTGCCCACGCGGCTCGTCGCCTGGGCGTGCAGGTCGAACGCGACGTCGATCACGCCCTTGAGCCCCTTGCCCTCCCTGGCCGAGATGAACACGATCGGGGCCCGCGAGAGGCCGACGAGTTCCTTCTCGAGATAGGCGCGGTAGTCCTCGGTGGTCACGGGGCGGCCGAAGCGGCCGATGCGGCCCTCGACCAGGTCCCACTTGTTCACGACGATCACGGTCGCGGCGTGACGCTCCTGGAGTTCCTTGGAGAGGTTCTTGTCGACCTGCGACAGGCGGGAGGTCGCGTCGATCATCAGGATCGTCACGTCCGCGCGATCGACGGAGTTGAGCGCCCGGTCGCGCGCGTACCACTCGATGCGGTCGGGGATGCTCTTGCGCTTGCGCAGGCCCGCGGTGTCGATCGCCACGCACGCGCGGCCGTCGATCTCGAAGCGCACGTCGATCGCGTCGCGGGTGGTGCCCGCGATCTCGCTGACGATCACGCGCTCCTCGCCCGCCAGCGCGTTGACGAAGGTGCTCTTGCCCGCGTTGCGCTTGCCGAGAATCGCGAGGCGCATCTCGGGCGCCTGCTCGTCGTCCCCCCCCAGTCGCGACTGGTCCGGGATCATGGCGAACAGCTCCTCGAGGAAGACGCGCCGGCGGAACTTGTTCTTGGCGGAGACGAGGATGGGCTCGCCGAAGCCGAGCGCGGCGGCCTCGTAGGCGTGGGGCTCCCAGCTCTCGCCGTCGGTCTTGTTGGCGACGACGCGGACCGGGATGCCGCCGGCCTCGTCGGCCTTCTTGCGCAGGATCTGGGCGAAGGTCTCGTCGAGCGCGGTGAGGCCCGTTTGGGCGTCGACGACGAAGAGGACCGCGTCGGCGGCGCGCACGGCGTGGTCGATCTGCGCCTCGACGGGCGCGCTGAGGCGGGAGAGATCCTCGCCGACCTCGTTGAAGCGGTTGTGCTCGGCGGTGTAGACGCCGTAGCCGCCCGTGTCGACGACCTCGACGAGCTTGCTCTCGCCCTCGTGCCCGGGCGGGCGGAGCTCGACGACCGCCGCGACGCGGTCGCGCGTGACGCCCGGCGTCGGATCGACGATCGAGACCCGCTCCTGGGCGAGCAGGTTCATCAGGGACGATTTGCCGACGTTGGGGCGGCCGACGATGGCGAGGCGGGGCATGCTCATAGCGGCAAGTCTAGGCCCGCGCCGCTTCGCCGGAAGCGGGCCGCGTCCGGACGCCCGCGGCCCCCTCGCCCTCGGCGCCGGCCGAGGCGAGCTGGGTGGAGGCCAGCCGGCGGTAGAGCTCGCACCGTCCGAGAAGCTCCTCGTGCGCGCCGGCGTCCACGACCCGCCCGGCGTCCATGACCACGATCCGGTCGGCCCCGATCACGGTCGCCAGGCGATGGGCGACGATGAGGCAGGTCCGCCCGCGGCCGAATTCCTCGAGGGCCTCCCCGATGCGGCGCTCGCTCTCGACGTCGATCATGCTCGTCGCCTCGTCGAGGATGAGGATCGCGGGGTCGCGGAGGATGGCCCGGGCGATCGAGACGCGCTGGCGCTGCCCGCCCGAGAGCGACACGCCGCCCTCGCCGAGCACGGCGTCGTAGCCGTCCGCGAGCCGCTCGATGAACTCGTGGGCCCGGGCCTTCTTCGCGGCGGCGACCACGGCCTCGCGGCTGACGCCGGGGCGCCCGAGTGCAATGTTCTCGTGAACCGTGCCCGAAAAGAGCACGACGTCCTGCGTCACGACGCCGATCTGGCGGCGGAGGGAGCGGAGGTCGCCCCCGGCGACGTCCCGCCCGTCGAGAACGACCGCGCCCGCCGTCGGCTCAAAGAGCCTCGGGACGAGCGAGAGCAGCGTCGTCTTCCCGGAGCCGTTCGGGCCGACGAACGCGGTGGTCGAACCGAAGGGGATCTCGAGGTCGACGCCGGCGAGCGCCTCGTGGGTGGCGCCGGGGTAGCGGAGGCGGACGCCGTCGAAGCGGAGGGACTCGGCATGTCGCGGGAGGGCGGGCAGGCGGTCGCGGGCGCGGCGGGCGTCGTCGGCCTCGGAGCCGAGCACCTCGTCGAGGCGGGCGGCGGCGGAGTCCGCGGCCTGGAGCTCCTGAACGATCCGCGTGAGCGGCTTGAGCTGTGCGCCGGCGACACCGAGGGAGACGAGCGCGCCCATGAACTGCCCGGGGCTCAGGTGACCCTCGAGGATGAACCGAGTCGAGACGATCACGATGGCGCCGACGACGACGATCGAGACAAGCTCGACGACGGGCGACGAGAGCGCCCGGGCCGTCCGCGCGCGCAGCTCCTGCTTGAGCGCCCGGCGGTTGTGGCGCGTGAAGCGACCGAGCGCCGCTCGCTCGGCGTGGTAGACCTTGATCACCCTGATGCCGGTGAGCGACTCGCTCGCGACGCCCATCAGGCTCGCCTTCGATTCCATCGCGCCGCGGTACGCGCGGCGGATGCGCTTGCCCAGCTTGCGGATGACGGTGAAGAGCACCGGCGCGGCGATCAGGGAGGCGAGGGCGAGGCGCCAGTCGATGAGGAAGGCGACGACGAGCGCGACGGCGCCCCGGGCGATCTGCGCGGCCGCCTTGCTCGTGATCGCCACGAAGCCCGCGAGGATGATCTCGGTGTCGGTGAGCATCCGCGAGACGAGGTCGGACGCCGAACCGGCGACGCGCAGGAGCGGGAGGCGCAGCGCGTGGCGGAAGACGGCGCGGCGAAGGTCGGCGACCGTCGACGCGGCGACCGTCAGCGACAGGTACTGGTGCAGGAAGTTAGCGGTCGCGCCGAGGAGCGAGAGCGCAAAGAGCCCCACGATGATCCACACCACGGAGGCGAAGGGCTCGTCCGGAAGCGCCCGGACGAGCGCCGGCGGGAGCGGGACGGGCGAGTCGCCCGCCAGTTCGCGCAGCGTCGCCTGACGGTCGCCGATGACGTTGTTGAGGATCGGCGGGAGCGAGAGCAGCCCGGCGCCCAGCCCGCTCGCCGAGACCACCGCCATCACGCCCGCGAGCGCGAGGGAGCGCCGGCGGCGCAGCATGCGGCGGGCGTAGGACCAGAAGGGCGACATCACGGCCAGTATCAGGGCCCCCTACCCGCGGCTCAAGGCGGCGTCGTAGAGCCGCGCCAGATCGTTCCAGAACGTCGGATAGGTCTTCGACACGCACGCGGGGTCGCGGATGATCACGCCGGGGCGGCGGAGGCCCGCGACCGCGAGCGCCATCGCCATGCGGTGGTCGTCGTAGGTGTCGAGTTCCACCGCGTCCGAGGCGGCGGCCATCGGACCGTCGATCACGAGCGAGTCGCCGTCGATCGCGATCGCGGCCCCGAGCTTCCCGAGCTCGGTCCGCGTGGCCTCGAGTCGGTCGCACTCCTTGTCGCGCAGCGTGCGCAGCCCCGTGATCACCGTCCGCCCCTCGGCGAAGGCCGCGGCGACCGCGAGGCTCATCGCGGCGTCGGGCGCCCACGCGAGGTTGAACCGCGTGCCGACGAAGGGCTCGCCCTCCTGCGGAGCCGAGACGGTCACCGTGTGGTCCGTGCGCCGCACGCGCGCCCCCAGCGTCAGGAGCAGCTCCGCGAAGCGACCGTCGGGCTGCAGGCTCATCGGGGGGAGTCCCTCGATCGTGCAGCTCGAGCCGCTCGTCAGCGCCGCGGCGGCCAGGAAGGAGGTCGCGCCGGAGGCGTCGGGCTCAACCTCGAGCTCAAAGCCGCGGATCGGTCCCGGCCTGACGCGGACCGTGCGCATGTTCGCCGCCGAGTCGACCTCGGCCCCGACGCGGCGGAGCAGCTCCATCGTCATGACGACGTACGGCTTGCTCGTGATCTCGCCGCGGAGGTTGAGGGTCACGCCGGTCCGGGTCCACGGCGCGATCATGAGGAGGGCGCTGATGAACTGGCTCGAGGCCTGGGTGTCGAGCGTGACCTCGCCGCCCTCGAGCGTCTCCTGGCCGGGATCGAGCTGCACGGGCGGGAAGCCGTACTCGCCCGTGAACCTCGCCGCGACGCGGAGCGAGCGGAGCGCGGAGACGAGCCCGGCGATGGGTCGTTCGCGCATGCGGGCTGAGCCGTCGATCGTCACCCGTCCGCCGGCGAGCGCGCCGGCGGCGGTCAGGAATCGCACGGCCGTCCCCGCGTTCTCGAGGTACAGGTCCACGCCGCCTCTCGGGCGTCCCGCGACGCCGCGGATGACCACGCGGTCGTCCAGGAGCTTCACCCCGGCCCCGAGGCGCTCGATCGCCGCGAGCATCACCCGCGCGTCCACGGCGTCCGCGAGGGGCCGGTGAATGACCGACTCGCCCTCGGCGAGCGCCGCGAGAACGAGCAGACGGTTCGTGATGCTCTTGGAACTCGGCGGGCGGAGCGAGAGATCGAAGGGACCGGGGGCCGGGGGGATGGGGAGGGCGTCCGGGAGCGCCTCGAGCGGGCCGCGCATCGGGGCGAGCGCCGCCTCGTGGTCCGACGTCCACCCGGCCGCCGCTCCCGAGCGTCGCTCAGGCGTCGCCATCGCCAGGGGCCTCCCGGCGGAAGACGGCGACGAGGTCCTCGACGGGGATGACGAACAGGCGGTTGTCGCCCTCGAAGTCGACGGGGATCGCGTGCTTGGGGTTGAAGAGCACGCGGTCGTACTGCTTGATCGGATAGTCCTCGTCGCTCGCGACCTGGGCGCTGACGGCGACGATGCGGCCCGTGATGGTCGGGATCTCGATCTTGTCGGGGAGGTGGATCCCGCTCTTGGTCTGCTTCTTGTCCTCGTCCTTGCGGACGAGAACGCGCAGACCGATGGGCTCGACCGTCTCCAGGGGCGTGGGCTTCGTGTCGCTGCGAGGCATGATCCGTATCCTACCCCGCCGCCACGCATCCGGAGGCCCGCATGGACCAGCTCGCCGCGCTCATCCGCGACATCGCCGATTTCCCGAAGCCCGGCGTGGCGTACAAGGACATCACCCCCCTGCTCGCCGACCCGTCGGGCCTCGCGCTCGCCGTGGAGCTGATGGTCAACCCGTTCCGGACGCGCGACATCGACCTCGTCGCGGGCGCCGAGAGCCGCGGGTTCATCTTCGGGGCGGCCGTCGCCCAGGCGCTCTCCGCCGGGTTCGTTCCGATCCGCAAGCCGGGCAAGCTCCCGAGCAAGACCCACGGCGTGGACTACGGTCTGGAGTACGGGAGCGACCGGGTGGAGATCCACCAGGACGCGCTGCGACCGGGCCAGCGCGTGCTGATGGTCGACGACCTGCTCGCCACCGGCGGCACGATGCGCGCCTGCTGCGAGCTGGTCACCCGCCTCGAGGGCGAGATCGTCGGCGCGACCGTGCTCATCGAGCTGGTCGAACTCGGCGGACGGACGAGGCTCGAGGCCTACGGCGACGTCCACGCGGTGCTTCGCTACTGACGGGCGGGCGTCACGGACCGGGGCGACGGGCGACGCCGATCCACTCGCGCTTGGCGTTGGTCAGGGCGATGTAGCGCAGCGCTTCCTTGTGGTCGTCGGTCAGGTCGAGGAACTCGACCTCGCACAGGTAGCGGAAGAAACCGATCTTCTTCGACCACCGGCAGATCCCCACGAGCGGCATCATCCGCCCCGCGAGAACGGGGAGCGAGACGCGACGGATCTCGCCCGGGCGCCAGCGCGTGGCGCGCGTCAGGCGGAGGCTCGTCGCGTTCATGTCGACCACCTTCCCCTGCGAGCAGGAGAGCCCATCGACCATCACGCGACCCGCGCGACGTTCGCCGCCGGGCAGGCTCGAGACGGTCGGGATGTACGCGGCCGGGTTCATGCGTCCTGTGCCTCACGAAGAAGACTCGGATGTCGAAGCGGCCGGGCGCCGGTCAGGCGGCGTGATCGAGGGGGTCCTCGGCCCCGCGGGGCCCGGGTGAGTTCGGCCGATTTGGAGTTTTCGAGGCGGCTCGCTCGAGGGCCTCGAGGCGGTCCCAGTCGACGTCGTTGGAGTGGCGCATGCCGCCGCCCCAGGCGCGCTTGGCCGACCGCGTCGCGAGCCCGCTCAGGATCTTCTGCTTCTCGGGGGTCAGGTCGACGAACTCGAGCCCGACCATCCGCTGGAACATCGACACCTTCCGCACCCAGACGCACCGCGCCTCGAGCGCGAGCGCCGGGGCGTCGTCCTCGCTCTGGAACACGACCGGGTGAATCTCCCCGACCTTCCACTTCCGGCGAGTCTGGATCCGGGCGCCCGTGCAGGAGAGGTCGAAGACATCGCCCTCGGAGTTGCGGATGGACTCGATGGCGATCCGTCCGGCGCGCCGGCGATTGTCGTCGTCGCGTTCCTCGCGGGTCAGGTCATGCAGTGCGCGGAACCGTCCCATGACGCCCATGTCGGCCCGTCGCCTCCGCCGCCCGAGCCCCGGGCCTCGCGCGGGCCGTCCGGACCATCGGCCTGGGGCGTTCCGGCAAGCGGCGCCGGTCCGGGAACGTCCGGAGCCGCCCCTCCCGGTAGGATCCGCCCATGAGCTTCGGACTCTCTCGCGGACGAGAACTCGACACCTCGGGCGTGCTCGTCGAGGCCTGCGCCCTTCCCCCCCTGCCCGAGAACCCGATCGCCGATCCCGAGGGCGGGCGGGTGGACCCGCGGCGATGGTTCCCGGAGCCGGGGCGTCCCTTCGAGCTCGAGATCGGTCCGGGCAAGGGCGCGTTCCTCGTGCACGAGGCGGCGTCGCGGCCCGACGTCAACTTCCTGGGCATCGAGTGGGCGCGGGAGTTCTGCGCGTACGCGGCCGACCGCGTGCGCCGACGCGGGCTCGCGAACGTTCGGCTCATGAGCGTCGACGCGACGGACTTCCTCCGCTGGCGGCTGCCGAGCGGCGTGCTCCATCGCCTGCATCTGTACTTCTCGGACCCCTGGCCCAAGCCGCGCCACCACAAGCGACGCGTCGTGCAGGACGCCTTCCTGGAGCAGGCGCACCGCGCGCTTGAGCCGAGCGGCGAGCTGCGCATCGTCACGGACCACCCGGGCTACTGGCAGTGGATGGAGGCGCACTTTGACCGGTGGACCGCCCCCGACCACGAGCCCCGCTTCGATCGGCGGACCTTCGAGGACGCCGATCGCCCCGCGGGCGCTCGAGAGGGCGAGCTGACCGGCACGAACTTCGAGCGCAAGTATCGAGAGGAAGGGCGCGACTTCTTCGCGACCGTGCTGCGGAAGGTCTAGTCCTCGTCGCCGCCCGTGATCAGCGCCGGCTCGCCGCCCCGGCGCGGGTCGCTCGCGGCCTCCCAGCCCGCGTCCGTTCGCCGGATGAGCTGCACCGCCCCGACCTCCTCGATGCGTCGGAGCGGGTGGCCCATGCCCGTGAGCTCAAAGCGCAGTCGCTCGTTGCGCTTCGTGTTCCGCATCCAGCGCTGGAGCGCCTCGACGTCGTCGGCGGGCATGTTGCTCGTCAGGTCCCACTCGGGCTCGAGGTGCAGCGAGGGCGGCCAGAGCTGGTCGTGCACCCGCGGCGCCGCGACCGCCTCCGCGGCCGGCATCTTGAAGATCAGCGTGTTGAGGATCGCCTGGACGGTCGCCGTGATGATCCGCGGCCCTCCCGAGGCGCCGACCACCATCTCCACCTCGCCGTCGGGCGAGAGGACGATGGTCGGGGACATCGAGGAGAGCGGACGCTTGCCCGGGGCCGGGGCGTTCGCCTCGCCCTGCCTGAGCCCGAAGGCGTTGGCGCGACCGGGGCGGGTGGTGAAGTCGTCCATCTGGTTGTTGAGCACGAAGCCGAAGGGCTCGACCGCGACCCTGGATCCGAAGTCGGTGTTGATGGTGAGCGTCATCGCGACGGCCCCGCCCGAGGAGTCGACGACGGAGACGTGGCTGGTGCCGTCGTCGTCGCTGGCCGCCGCGGCGCCCGCGCGACCGTACTCGTTCGGGCGCCTCGTCCGCTCGTCGCTCGTGCGCTCCGCGAGGCGGTCGAGGTACGCGGTCTCGAGCAGCTCCCGCCACGGGACGTCCGCGTGATCCGCGTCGCCCATGAGCGCGTTGCGGTCGGCGAAGGCGTGCTTGAAGGCCTCCGACAGGGCGTGCATGTAGGGCGCGGAGTTGTGCTCGAGCTCGTCGAGCCCGATGAGGCGGCTCCCGGCGTAACGCTCGAGAAGACCGAGGATCTGAAGCGTCGCGACGCCGCCCGAGGATGACGGAGGCATGACGAGCAGCGTGCGCCCGTGGAAGGACCC
>Ga0081535_100404_pt2 | contig 23842 bp, 29 predicted proteins | sample HotLakmasection3_FD_71020 | JGI IMG/M metagenome (GOLD analysis project Ga0081535, IMG submission 71020) | Hypersaline microbial mat communities from Hot Lake, Washington, USA - Section #3 (SPADES assembly) (version 2) | ecosystem: Environmental > Aquatic > Non-marine Saline and Alkaline >... | reverse complement strand
CCTAGCAGCTTGTCGGAGTAATCTCTGCAATGGTCGCCATAATGGAATAAGTCCCTTACGATAGCCCCCTTGCCTCGAAAATTTAAGACCGTTGATTACGAAGCGACCCTTGATGAAAGGGTCAGCATCCGAGAGTGCCTGCCGCCAGAACACTTAGCCCGGTTTATTGCCCAGGTCATTACGGAACTGGATCTCAGCGAGATCTATGCCGCCTATGGCCGTCGAGGCGGGACTGCGATTGCGCCAGAAGTTTTGCTAGGACTGCTGTTCTACGGTTATGCCAGCGGTGTGTTCAGCTCGCGCAAGCTCGAACAAGCGAGTCGGGAGTCGATCCCGTTTCGGTTTTTATCGGGTCATTTACATCCAGACCATGACACGATTGCGAGCTTCCGGCGACGGTTTTTAGGGCCTATCCACGGCTTGTTTGTCCAGGTGCTGCTCCGGGCGGTAGAGGCCAAGGTCTTGACCCTGGACGATATCAGTCTGGATGGCACCAAAATTCATGCCGATGCGTCAAAAAGCAAAGCCGTGAGCTATGGGCACTTGGTGACCCTGCGGGACGCCCTCACCGCGGAAGTCGAAGTGTTACTGCAATTAGGGGAAGCCGCCGATGCACCGTCGCCGCTAAACGCGCTCGAGGTGAGTGCCGAAATCGACCGACGGCGAGGGAAATTGGCCCACTTAGCCGAAGCGGAGACCGTGCTGCAAACCAGAGCCGAGGAACGCTATCAGCTCGAAGCAGCGGCCTATGAGGCCAAGATGGCCGAGCGGGCGGCCCGCCAACGCCAAAGCGGACGAAAACCTGGCGGACGGGTTCCTCAGTCCCCTTTTTAGCCATCCGAGCCACCGACCAGTACAACTTCACTGACCCCGAGTCGCGGATCATGAAAAATGCTCGCGATGCAGGCTTCGACCAACATTACAATGCCCAAGTTGCGGTCAGTCATCAGAGTCTGTTGGTGGTGGCCACGAGTCTGTCTAACCATCCCAACGACCAACTCGATGCCCTACCCACCGTCGATGCCATCGACCCACGCTTGGGTCAACCGAAGCGTGCCGCCTTAGACAACGGGTATTTCAGTATCACCAATATTGAGGGCCTCCAGAACCGAGGGATTGAGCCCTACATTGCCACGGGTCGCCAATCCCATCACCTGACGTGGAAAACCGGGTTAGAGGACTTGGGCGACCCGCCTGCCCCAGAGGCTACTGCAACACTGAAGATGGCCTATAAACTCAAGACCGATGACGGTCACGCACTCTATCGGTTACGAAAATGTACCGTTGAACCGGTGATTGGCATCATTAAGGAGACGATTGGCTTTCGCCAGTTCTCCCTACGAGGCTTGACCAAGGTTCAAGGAGAGTGGTCTTTGGTCTGCCTTGCCTTTAACCTGAAGCGTTTACACCGTCTTATCGGGCCTGATTGGGTTTCCCCGACAGGCTGCTAGAGGAGATTGACCGCGATCTGAAGGCTTGTACCGATCGCATCAAGCAGATGATCGAGGAGTTGTCGGCTTGATAAACCTCATCCAGGTTCAGCAGTGGAGTTTTAGCATCTGCCCGAACCTCACCGCCTGCGGCACCTCTCCTTCCCAAGGAGAGGCTTAATCACAGCCTGGTTTCTTTCCTTTCCAAGGAGAGGTGAGGTGAGGTTTTGACGAACACACAAAACTCCAGTTTTCAACTTGGACTTGATATCATCGAATCACCGAATGTTGCAACATTTGTGGCAACGCTTATTCTGGAGGCAGGCATGTATTTAACTGTCAGGAAACGCGGCAACTCACTCAGCGTGATTATTCCGAAGGAAATGGCGACGAGTATGCAGGTGGATGACGGGGATACCTTATTCGTCACCAAAACACCGACAGGTTACGAAATTTCACCTTATGATCCGGAATTTGTCCAAAAAATCGAAGCAGCCCGTCGCGGCATGAAAAAGTATCGCAATGCTTTGAATGATCTAGCGCAATGAAGCAGCCCTACTGGCTAGACGTGCCAGATGTAAAAGCCATTCAGGGCGAAATCATCGCCGCATCAGGAGGCGCAATCGGTCTACTGAACGAAGGCAATTTAGAGGCCACCCTCAGCAAGCCCAAGCAGCTCTATACCTACGGTGAGGCGGTAACGCTATTTGACCTGGCAGCAGCCTATGGCTATGGCCTGGTGAAAAACCACTGCTTTGTTGATGGCAATAAGCGCATTGCATTAATTGCGGTGTATACCTTTTTAGCCATCAATGGGGTGGAACTGACCGCTTCAGAAGTGGATGCCGCGACCTACTTTTGGGATTTGGCTGCGACCCGCGACCCCCAAGATATCTGTATGCAGCGGTTGGCTGCCTGGCTACGAGCAAACAGTGAACCCATTGTGGATTAAAAATCTATATATTTTCTAGCCAAACTACCCATGAACACTCAACTGGCCAATTCGTTAGCGGAAGCCGTATCGGCGTTGTCCCTGGAAGATTTTCAGGCGTTTCAGGCGGCCCTGCTGGATCAGATGGTGAACCAGACGCCGGGGGTGGCTGGGGGCCATGCCTGTATTCGCCAGACGCGAATCGCGGTGTGGACGCTCATTTCTCTGGCTCAACAGGGGATGAGTGATGCCGAGTTAATTAAAAACTTTCCTGGATTAACGCCTTTCGATCTGTTAGCAGCACGAGTCTATTACCAGGCCCATCAGACCGAGATTGATGCGATTATCGCTTCTCACCACAATGAGGAAGACGGTATTCAAGCTACCGGAGCTGAGGCGAAATATGATAGGAGCATCAGATAGCCGAGGTTGCCTATGAGTCTTGATGAACTGATTCAAGCGGCGAATCAACTGAACGAAACCGAGCTAGACTGCCTGCTACAGCAGATCGTGACCCTGCGGGCGCAGCGCAAAGCTCATGTGCTGTCTACGGAAGAAGCCGATCTACTGGAGCGCATCAATCAAGCGGTGCCGGAAGACCTCCGTGCGGCTTATCAAGTGTTGCGGGCTAAACGTGAGGCAGAAACCCTGACGGAGGCCGAACACGATCGCCTCATTCAGCTCAGTAACCAGATTGAGCAGTTGGGGGCGCAGCGACTGGAAGCCCTGGCGACATTGGCGCAACTGCGGCAGGTGGCGCTGCCCACGCTGATGGAAACCCTGGGACTGGCCATTCAGACTGACCTGACTACGCAAGAAGCGGCTGAATTACTGAATGTTTCCCATCTCTATTTGATCAACCAAATTGAAGCTGGGCAGATTCCTCATCACACAGTGGGACATCACTACCAGATTGGTTTTGAAGATTTGATGGCCTACAAACGGCGGGTAGATGCTAAAAGCGCTCAAGCGCTGGATGAAATGGTCGCCCTATCGGAAGAAATGGGGCTTTATGATTGGTGAGCCGTAAGTTGACGGTGGTCTATGATGCCTGCGTGCTCTATTCCAACCATCTGCGAGATGTTCTGATGCAGTTAGCCACAACAGGACTGTTTCGGGCAAAGTGGACAGAACAAATCCACGATGAATGGACACGTAACTTGTTGGCAAATCGACCAGATATTGATTCAAATAAATTACGAATTTTAAGACAGGTGATGAATCTGGCCGTTCCTGATTGCCTAGTGACAGAGTTTGATGCCGTCGTGCCCGCTTTGAATTTACCTGACCCGAATGATCGGCATGTTTTAGCGGCTGCCATAATCGCCAAAGCCGATCGCATTATTACTGTTAATCTTAAAGACTTCCCTGCCGATACGCTGTCTAGCTATGGCATAGAAGCTCAGCATCCTGACAGTTTCATAGCTGAATTAATCAATCTTGAGCCTTGGCGAGTCAGGGCAGCTATGCAAACAATTCAAAAACGTTTCAAGAATCCGCCGATGAGTTTTGATGGTTACATGGAAGTTTTGATGCAACAGGGGCTAACTACGTCAGTTTCAACGCTCCGCCAGCTTCAAGGTGAGGGGAATTAATATGAGCTTTCCGAAGTATGGGGCGTATAAGGATTCTGGGGTGGAATGGTTGGGGGAAATGCCCGAACATTGGGGTGTGGCTCCCTTAAAGTACAATTCCACCTGCAATGATCAGGCTTTGTCAGATTCAACACCTGAAGATTATGAGCTTGAATATGTTGAAATTTCAGATGTTGATGAGGTTCAAGGGATAACCGGGACAAATAGCTACATCTTTGCAGATGCGCCATCTCGGGCAAGACGTATTGTTCAAGATGGGGATGTTCTGATTTCAACAGTGAGAACATATCTTCGTGCAATTGCACCAGTAGTTGATCCACCCAACAACTTGATTGCCTCTACGGGGTTTGCTGTCATTCGCCCTCAAGAAGATGGACTGATAGGAAATTACTTGGGATATCTACTTAGAGCAGAATGGTGGATAGCTGAAATTATCTCTCAGTCCGTGGGTGTGAGCTATCCAGCAATAAATGCATCCGATTTAGTTGGCATTAAAGTTCCTGTTCCAGCAACATCTGAACAGACTCAAATTGCTCGTTTTCTTGACCACGAAACGGCGCGGATTGATGCCTTAATCGCAGAGCAGGAGCGGCTGATCGAACTGCTGAAGGAAAAGCGGCAGGCGGTGATTTCCCATGCCGTCACCAAGGGCTGCGATCGCACCGTCCCCATGAAAGATTCCGGCGTCGAGTGGCTCGGCGAAGTCCCCGCACATTGGGCAGTAATCAACTTCCAGCTAGTCGTTTCTATTGCTGAAGGACAAGTTGATCCAAGCATTAAGCCATATTCTGAAATGGTTTTAATTGCTCCCAATCATATTGAATCTAGGACAGGAAGAATTCTCTCCGTTGAAACTGCGGAAGAACAGGGGGCAGATAGTGGCAAATATCTATGTCAAGCAGGTGACGTTGTTTACAGCAAAATTCGTCCAGCTTTAAGAAAAGTATGTATTGCAACAGAAGATAGTCTTTGTAGCGCTGATATGTATCCAATGCGAGGACACTCAGGAATGTCCAATGACTACTTGTTCTGGTTTATTTTGTCTGAGCCGTTCTCTGCTTTTGCACTTTTGGAATCTGATAGGGTAGCTATGCCAAAGATCAACAGAGATTCTTTAGGACGACTAAAAGTTGTCAGACCTCCGTTATCAGAACAGGCTGAAATCGCAGTTTACCTGAATACTGAAACTGTTCGTATTGATGCTTTGGTGGAGCAAGCGAAAGAGGGTGTCAAATTTCTCCAAGAACGTCGCTCTGCCCTGATCTCCACTGCGGTGACGGGCAAGATTGATGTGCGGGGCTGGCAACCTCCCGCCAGTGCTGCCCCTGCTGCCACCCTGGAGGCTGCCCGTGGCTGATATTCGCTTTGAAATTACCACTCCTCTTGGCTTTAGCGTCAGAACCACCAACACCTACTGGCAAACCCTCATCATCAAGCATCCTGACATTGCCAGTCTCGAAGATTTAGTACACCAAGCCTTACAAACCCCCGACGAGATTCGTCAAAGCAGTCGAGATGACGGTATCTTGCTGTTTTATTGCTTGCGTAGACCCCAGCGCTGGGTGGTTGCCGTGGCTCGGCGCTTAAATGGAGAAGGGTTTCTCATTACAGCCTATCAAACTGATGCCATCAAAGAAGGAGTCGCACTATGGCCCAAGTAAAAGTATTTTATGAGCCAGAGATGGAGTTGCTAACCGTCTTCTGGCAAAGCCCACGCCCTAACCAACTTTGCACCGAATTAGGGAATGGCATCATTTTGATTAAAGATGCCGACAGTGGTGAACCCATCGGCATGGAACTGTTGGCTTACAAACCTGGTGATGCTCGGTTTGACTCCGTCAGCGTCGAAATTGGTACCGCTCCGTCTGCTGCCTAGCAAAGCTTGATAGCATGCCAACGTTCTTGATCATTCCAGAACGCCGCTCAGCCCTAATCTCCGCTGCGGTGACAGGCAAGATTGATGTGCGGGGCTGGCAACCCCCCGCCAGTGCTGCCCCTGCCGCCCCCCGGTCGATCGCCTGTGGCTAACCACCCCACCACGCGACTGACTGCAACACGACCAGTCGCTATGATCCAAACGATGGGTCTTACCCTCGAACCGACCTTGAGATACAGCATCAATGCCAACTGTCCTTAAAATTGGCCCCTATCGCTTTTACTTCTTTTCCAGAGAAGAAAGCCGAGTCCATATCCACGTTTCTTGCTCCGATGGTGAGGCTAAGTTTTGGCTAGAGCCTGATATCGAATTAGCCACCAATTACAAACTTTCAAGAGTTCAGCTCAAACAAATTGAAAATCTAGTCGAGGAGCATTATGACGACTTCAAATCAGCATGGAACCATTACTTCCAGAACCGAAGTTAGCAATATCTCCGCCAATGGAGTCTGGCTGCTTTGCCATGACTGTGAGTATTTTCTACCCTACGAAACCTTTCCGTGGTTTGAAAATGCCCCGGTCAACCAGATCTTTAACCTGGAGGAACCCCATCCCGGCCATCTCTACTGGCCTGACCTCGATGTTGATCTATCTCTAGAAACGATTCAGCACCCAGAGCGATTTCCGCTAGTAGCCCATGCCCCGTCTGAATAGTTTGGACAGCCCGCAACCCGTGCTCGCGCCTTCAAGAACGCCGCTCAGCCCTGATCTCCACTGCTGTGACGGGCAAGATCGACGTGCGGGACTGGCAACCTCTGGCGAGTGCTGCCCCTGCCGCCCCCCGATCGGTCGCCTGTGGCTGACATTCGCTTTGCCCTTCCACCCCAGCCCGCGCGACGGTAGCGAGTGTGATGAGTGAAGGGCGATCGTTATGATCAAATCATCGCTTTTGAGTGAGTACCCCCACCCCTACTACTAACCACCCAACACAAGCGCTATGACCTCCCTCGAACAAATCCAACAAGAGATCCAGACCTTGCCCCAGGATGCCCTAGACCTGGTGGCACAATTCGTTCAGCTCCTCAAAAAAAGCCGTTCTACTGACCCAGAGCAGCGTTTGGTTGAACAACCTGAGTCAGGAAGCAGCGCCGCCATTCTGAATTTTATAGATACTCATCCCCTAACCCCTGAACAACAGCGCCCTGCCGCCGAAATTGATCAACAAATTCGCGACGAGCGGGCTGCGTGGGACTAGCAATGAACAGAGTCTATTTGGATAGCTGTATTGTGATCTATCTCCTGGAAGACCATCCCCAATTTAGCGCTATCGTTCGTCGCGCCTTTGAAACCGCCGAAAACAAAACCTTCTGCATCTCCCCTTTAGTGGAACTTGAATGTTTAGTTGGCCCTTTACGCGCAGACAATCAGCCACTAGTTCAGCGTTACACAAGTTTCTTTCAGCAACAAATCGTTTTAGAAATTGCGGCTGTCACCTATCGTTTTGCGGCAGAACTTCGGGCTCAACACCGTTTCAAGACACCGGATGCACTGCATCTCGCAATCGCCGACCATCACAACTGTGACGAACTTTGGACCAATGACAATCGTTTGAACGAAGCGGCAACAGGTAAAGCCGTGAACTTATTTTTCCAGCCGTAGAGTTGACACTGCCTGATACCTCCCTAAAACCATTCAGCATCTAGAGTGGATCCCCTTGCTATGACGGGCAAGATCCGACAGGCGGGGCTGGCAACCGACCGCCAGTACTGCCCCTGCCAGTGCCTGTGGCTAACAAAGGAGGTGCTATCCATGACGCTCGTAGCGATAGCGATAAAATTGATAGCAAATCTAGCTCACTCTGCCGTGGCCTCCCTCGAACAAATCCAACAAGAGATTCAGACCTTGCCCCAGGATGCCTTAGACTTGGTGGCGCAATTCGTGCAGCTCCTCAAAAAAAGTAGTACCGCTTCCTCCGAAAGCCCATCTCTGACTGAATCATCTCCCGCCTCGGACACTGCAGATTGGTCCGATCTCATTGGGTGCGTATCCGCTGAAGAAGATTTATCGGTCAATTACAAGACTTACCTGGCGGAAGGATGGGCACAAAAATATGGTGATCACTGATACTGGCTTTTGGCTAGCCCTGGCTAACAAACGCGATGATATGCACCAACAGGCCAAAGTCAGGTTTGCTGAATTCAAACAAGAAGGCTTCATCACAACCTGGTGTGTGATTACCGAAACCTGCTATCTGCTACAGCAAAGAGTTGGCGTTGATGCCCCAAAGGCTTTACTGAACAAAGTTGCCATCGGTGCGCTGCAAGTATTTGACTTAAATCAGCCGCACTGCCCCCGCGTCATCAGCCTGATGGATCAATATCGCGATTTACCAATGGACCTGGCAGATGCATCCTTGGTCATTCTGGCCGAACATCTGGGTCATGGGCGCATCCTTTCCGTCGATCAGCGCGACTTCAACACCTACCGCTGGAAAAACACCCAGCCCTTTCAAAATCTGCTGGGTTAATCTGCTGGGTTAAATTAAAGAGTTAATAACAGGTGCGTCGGATCACCCTACCGCTCCATTGGGAACGCTAAAACTGCCGTAAGTTGAGCCTGGCCCATCATCGGCTAGAGCGTCCCAAACCACAGCCCATCTGACCCACCCCCGTGGCAGCCCCATGGCCGATAGCAAAGAACTCGCCTTCCAGCAAGACATCATCACCGCCCTGCAAGCCCAGGGCTGGCTGGTCGGCACTGCCGCTGGCTATAACCCCACCACCGCTCTCTACACCGAAGACCTGCTGGCCTACTTCCAAACGGCTTGGGGCGATCGCTGGCAAAAGCTCTGCAAAAACAACCCCAGCGACCCCGCTAGCGTGCTGATCCAAAAGACCGTCCGCGCCCTGGAAAAAAGCGGCACCCTCGACGTGCTGCGCCACGGCTACAAAATTCCGGGCGTCAAGGTCGAGCTGTGCAGCTTCCAGCCCGACCACGGCATGAACCCCGACACGCAAAAGCGCTACGCAGCCAACCGCCTGCGGGTTGTGCCCGAAGTCTCCTACTCGCCCCATGCTCGTAAGGGCGATTACAATCCCCGCCTCGACCTGGTGCTGTTCGTCAATGGCATCCCCACCGCCACCCTGGAACTCAAAAGCGAGTTCAAGCAGTCCCTCGAAAACGCCAAGCGCCAGTATCGCGACGATCGCCCCGTCAAAGACCCGCTCACCCGCAAAGCCGAACCGCTGCTGACCTTCAAGCGCGGTGCCCTCGTCCACTTTGCCGTCAGTCAGGAAGCAGTGGCCATGACCACTCAGCTGGCGGGGAAAGACACCTGCTTCTTACCCTTCAACCGGGGTACTGCCGACGGCGGCGCAGGCAACCCACCCCCCGCCGATGAAAACACCTACGCCACTGCCTACCTGTGGGAACAGCTCTTGCAGCCCGATGCCTGGCTCAAGGTGCTGGGGCGCTTCCTACACCTCCAGAAACCCAAAGAGCAAAACTTTGACGGCAGCATCAGCCAAAAGGAAAAGCTGATCTTCCCTCGCTACCACCAGTGGCAGGTAGTCAACCAGCTGATCGATGCCACCCGCGAGGAGGGGGCCGGCCAGCGGTATCTGATTCAACACAGCGCCGGATCTGGCAAGTCTAACTCCATCGCCTGGACCGCCCACCAGCTCGCTTCCCTGTATGACGGTGACGGGCAAAAGCTCTTCAGCTCCGTCATCGTCGTCACCGATCGCACCGTCCTCGACAGCCAGCTCCAAGACACCATCTACCAGTTCGAGCACGCCCAGGGCGTTGTCGTCCCCATCACCCGCGAGGGCAGCAGCCAGAGCAAATCTGAGCAGCTCGCCGAGGCCCTGACGGAGCGAACCCGCATCATTATCGTCACCATCCAGACCTTCCCGGCCCTGTTCGATGTTTTGGACAAGTACCCCGACCTAGCCAGTGGCCGCTATGCAGTCATTGCCGACGAGGCCCATTCCTCCCAAACCGGCTCTGCCGCCAGCAAGCTCAAAGCCATTCTGACCCGCGACCACCCCGATTCGGAAGAGATCAGCGCTGAAGACCTGATGGATGCCGCTGTGCAAGCCCGTGGCCCCAGCGATCGGATTAGCTACTACGCTTTTACCGCTACACCCAAGGCCAAAACCCTGGAACTGTTTGGCCGCAGACCTAAGCCTGATCTACCCGCCAACAAGGACGACAATAAACCGGACCCGTTCCATGTCTATTCCATGCGGCAAGCGATCGAAGAGGGCTTCATCCTCGATGTGCTGCTGAACTACACCACCTACGCCACCGCCTGGAAAATTGCCCACCCTGACGGCGACGACAAAGAGGTCGATTCCAAACAGGCCCGCACGAAACTCGCCCGCTGGGTGCGCCTGCATCCTTACAACATCAGCCAAAAAGTCGAGATCATCGTTGAGCACTTCCGCGAGTCGGTGCGTCACCTACTCGACGGACAGGCCAAAGCGATGGTGGTCACCAGCAGCCGTCAAGAGGCCGTGCGCTATCAGTTGGCTCTCAGAGCCTACGTCAACGAGCAAGGCTATACCGACGTCCATCCCCTGGTCGCGTTTTCCGGCAAAGTGCCCCCCGATGCCGCCATCCCCGAAGAAGTCAGCGAAACCAGCCACCGGCTGAATCCCGACCTGAACGGGCGCGACCTGCGGCAAGCCTTCGACACCGCCGACTACAACGTCATGATCGTCGCCAACAAGTTTCAGACCGGCTTCGACCAGCCCAAGCTCTGTGCCATGTACGTGGACAAAAAGCTGCACGGCGTCGAGTGCGTCCAAACGCTGTCCCGCCTCAACCGCATCTTCCCCGGCAAAGCTACCTTCGTCCTCGACTTCTTTAACGAACCCGACGATATCCTCGACGCCTTTTTGCCTTACTACAACAAGGCCGAACTCGCAGACGTTTCCGACCCCCAGCAAATCTACGACTTGCAAAACACCTTAGACGAGGAGGGCATTTATCACTGGAACGAAGTGGAAGCCTTTGCCCTGGCTTTCTTTGACCCCAAAGCCGCCAACGCCAAACTCTCGTACCACTGTCAGCCCGCCGTCGATCGCTTCAAGCAGCGCTACAAACTGGCCGAAACCGCCCGTCGTCAGGCCCTAGAACAGAAACGCGCCGCCACCACCCACGGCAACAGCGCCGCCCTCAAGCAAGCCGAGCATGAACGCCAGGCCGCAGGGGAACAGATTGACCAACTCGATCTGTTCAAGAAGAATCTTCAGAGCTTCGTGCGGCTGTATGAGTTCCTCTCCCAGATCATTGACTACGAAGACCGGGAACTAGAGCAACTGTGTGTCTACGCCAAGCACCTGTATCCGCTGTTGAGGCGCGATCGCTTGGAGCAGGAAGACATCGATGTCTCAGAACTGTCGCTGACCCACTACCGCCTCACCAAACGGAAGGAGAAACAACTCCGACTCGCAGAGAACCAGGGCGAGTATCCCTTGAAGCCGGGAAGCGCCGTGGGTACCGGCAAAGCGCACGATCCCGAAAAGAAAAAGCTGTCAGAGATCATTCAGGCACTCAATGACCTGTTTGGGGCCGAAGTCAGCGACGAAGACCAGGTGCAGTTCCTCAACACCATCGCCCAGCGCATCAGCCGCCAGGATGACGTCATGGCCCAGGTCAACAACCATACGCCCGAGCAGGTGATGCACGGCCTATTCCCCCAGCGGGTGGTCGACACCGTACTCGACGCCATGACTGACCACGAAAAGCTTTCGCTTGAGGTGCTGGACAACGAGGAGTCCGGACGCCAATTTGCGCTGCTAGTGCTGAAGATTTTGACTGCTGCAAACAGCACATTGCGGACGGTAACTGAAGGAACCAGTCAATCAGAGGGAGCCTAGCTATGCGTCAGCTCATTATCGTCCCGGACAGTGTACTGACAGTTCACAAGTCTCCTATCACGACTCTGGCAGGCTTAGCCGACCACTACTACCTCAGCGAAACCCCTGGTCTTGAAAACTCTCTCGGCTGGGGCGCAAAAGGTCTAGAAATCCGTGGCACCACCCGCATCACAGAAGCCGAAGTGGCCAGGGTGGAAGAGTTCCTCAACGCTCACCGCTACAACATCAACGCCCACAACTGTGAACACTTCGCCAACTACGTACTCTATGGACTTCCGCTGTCTTCCCAACAAAACACACCGCATAAGAATCTCGGTAGCTTCTTACTCAGTCTCATTCAGCCTGCGCAAAGCATTCGCGAGAACAGAAACGAAATCATACGTCAGCAGACCGCCGACATCCTCAACGAGAACCTGAGGCAAGCCAAGATCAAACGGGCTAATGAAGAACGTATTCGCTTCTGGGCCGAGCGTGGCATCAAGGTTCAGTAAAAGCGTGTTCAGGCACCATTTTTCCACACGGCAGACTGTAAGCTTCTGAATTGAGGGCAAGCGACTGGAATGACATGTCTCCTCATCAATCTTTCTGGCTAGCCAATCTGAAACGCCCGACACTCACGGCTGTCACAGACCTACCCCAGTCAGTGGACGTCGTCGTCATCGGCAGTGGCCTCACAGGCGTCAGCACTGCCTATTGGCTCAGTACGCAAGGTATCAAGACCCTGCTGCTAGAAAAGAGCGAACTGTCGAGCGGGGCAACCGGACGCAACGGCGGTCACATCATCGCCAACTCCGGCCCGAACTTTGCCACCTCTATTCAGCAGCATGGCATAGATGGCGCAACAGCAATTCTGGAGTTCACCCGCGAGAACTTCCGGCTGCTGCATGAATTGGTTGAGGGAAATGCGATTAACTGCGATCTGCGTGACAACGACCTGGTGACACTGGCCATGAATGCGCAGCAAACAGAGCAGCTCCAGCAGGCATACGACCTGATGACGACTCATGGCCTCGCAACAGACTTTTGGGATGCCGCTCAAGTCGCTCGTCGTACCAGCAGTCATGCCTTCTATGCGGCAATCGTGAGGCCAGGGCACGGACAGTTCTGGCCCGCCAAGCTGGTTGTCGCCCTGGCGCAGTTGGCGGTTCAACAGGGAGCCCTGATGGCACCCCATACATCCGTCAAGCGCGTTGATCGTCAAAGCGACGGTTTGATAGTGAGCACTGATCGAGGCGATGTACGGGCTGCAGCGGTGGTCTATGCGACAAATGCCCTCTCTCACCACCTGCTGCCCGAGTTGAAAGACGTCATTCAGCCAGTGCTAGGACAGGCACTAGCGACAGCACCTTTGCCGCGCCTTTGGGACTTTGATTGGAGCGCGAATGACGGCTACGAGTACGCGATTCAACGAGCGGATGGCCGCATCATCTTTGGCGGGATGCGATGGTGCTCCCCCAGCCAGGAAGTTGGCTTGGAAGATGACACCACGATTGAACTGAGTGTCAGCCAGGGGCTACGAAGCTTCCTGCGTGAGCACTTTGAGGCGTTGCGGGACATTAAAATCGACTACGAGTGGACAGGCATCATGGGGTTTACCCCAGACGAGCAACCGCTGATCGGAGAGCTGCCTCACCGCCCTGGAGAGTACATCGCGGCAGGCTTTACAGGGCAGGGGATGTCGCTCGGGTTCCTGGCAGGTAAAGTGCTGGCCGACTTAATCGCGAGACGCGGTGACATTTCACTGCCAGCCGCCTTTGCACCCGAAAGATTTAATTGACTTAATCGAGACAAGTAGAACTCTTGCTGAAAGGCACTTTCAAGCTTTCAGCACGGACAACCTCGCGAAGAGATTAACGCCCCAACACCTTCAGCACCAGCCGGGGGTCAAAAAACGCGGCTGGCGACTTCAACATGTGGGCCACTTCCGTGAAGCGAATATGGATCCAAGCGTCCTCTTTTGACTGCTCGATCAGCCGCTCGATATACTGCTGAAACAGACCCGCGACAGGGTTGGCGGAGACTGCTCCATCAGTCGTCGGGAACTGTGAATCAGACCCGGTCGCCATGCCCCATGGGAACTGTAGCGACTTCGCTAGCTGCTTCTGAAAGCTAGAAGCGTTCAGCGGTTTGCCCTTTTGGTCATGCTGCTTGAGCCAGTCTCGTAGCACTAGTGCCGACATGGCGCTGACGGTCATTCCCTGCCCATAGACGGGGCACAAGGCGCAGACAGCATCCCCAATTACCGCAAATCCGTCCGGCAGTTTCACCTGCTCGTAGTGGTACAGCCGATTTGCGGTTGCCCGGTGCGCCTTGATCTCGGTAACGGGTTCCGTGTCCTTGATCGCCTCGTAAAAGGCGGGGTGCGCCAGGCTGCTGGCAAACTTCAGAAAGCCTTCCGGCTCCAGCGGCGGGTAGTCTTTGCCATAGCCGCCAAGCGTCGCAATCCATTCACCGCCTTCCACCGCTGCCAGATAGGCCAGGCGAGGATTATGGGGCGCTTCCTGACTGACCAGCATTACCTTCCAGTCAGTCTGGCGGCCTGCTGGAAGCTTCAGACGCTGAGTGGCATAGCTGACATGAGGATTGACGACTGTTGCGGTGGGCATCGGAGCCCCCATCTCCTCCAGCCACTTTGGAGTATCAGAACTGCGCCCACTGGCATCCACGGTGAAGTCCGCCTGCACCTCCTGCGCCTCGCCACTCGACCTATAGAACCTATTTGAGATCTCTAGGCAGACGCTGCTAACCGCTTGACCATGAGTCGAATGAAACACAGATCGAGTTGAGCTTTGGCATTGTCGAGTGTGTGCTCAAAGTTCTTCGTCAAACTCTTGCACCGTTCCATCCAAGCATTCGAGCGCTCGATCACCCACCGAGTCTTAACGGGAACAAATCCCGTTTTGCCCGTGGCTGCTTTCTCGGCTTTGGAGGGCTTCGGTGACAGTTCAAATTGAATCTTGCTCATGATTTGCGGATAGACCTCCTCCAGGGCTGACTGCAACTGGTCTGGATGGTAGCCATTGTCCAACAGAATCGTGGTTTTGGGCAGATGGGCGGGCTGGGCGCGGAAATAGTCCAGGTGTTGCGTCAACATCTCAATCAAGCCCGCATCGTCAGAGACGTCGAAACCCTTCGTCTCGACACTCGCATTGCAGGTGTTTTTCACCGCCTGCGAGTCAATGATGATCAAGGTCGTCCATGGCGGCTGTTTTTCCACCTGACCCCGCACTCGCTCATGCAGCACCGTCATCAGGCGCTCCAGGGTGCCGTCTTTGCGCCACTGCTTGTAGTGCCAGTAAACCGTCGAATAAGGCGGCAAGTCTTTCGGCAGGTCGGCCCAATTACAACCATTCTTGAGGCGATAAAGGATGCCGTCAATAATCTCTCGATAGCTCCATTCGAGCGGTCGAGTCTCTTGTTTGGGGGGTAAGATCTCGGGCAATAAGCGTTCGAGAAGTTCCCATTCGGCATCCGTCAAACTGCTGGAATAAGCCATGGTGACTGAAGAAGTAGACGTCATTGCTCATTTTGACGGAGATACTGAAAGATCTCAAATGGGCTCTATACGACGAGTCAAGGAGAGGAAAAGCAGGAATCCCAAGCGTCATCCTTTCACTGCCGCTGAGATCCGACAGTTCCTAGATGCAATTAGGAGCGACCGCCACTACAGCGCCTACCATGACTTCTGTGCTGCTTTGTTTTTCCTGGGTTTACGCCCCTCAGAAGCCGCTGGATTGCGGTGGCGAGATGTTGATTTCGACCGTGGCTTAGTTGTCGTGCAAAGCTCGCTATCTCGCAATGAGGATGGACGAACAGCGGGCTATGCGAGACAGCGCAAAACAACCAAAAACGGGGAAGAGCGCGAAGTTGGAATGGCACCACCCATCAAACAGATTCTACAGCGCCGACGACAGCCAAACAGCAGTCCCGATGACCTGATTTTTCTCACTCCCAGAGGCAACCCCATTGACGACCATTCGTTTTCACAGAGATGCTGGAAGCGAATTTGCGAGAAGATTGGAGTGGACAAAGTGCCGTATGCCGCTCGACACTCTCTAGGCTCACACCTCCTTGAGGATGGGTACAGTCCTGCCCAGGTTGCTGACATCCTCGGCAACCAAGTTGAAACGACTATCCGACACTATCTCCATGGCATTGAGAAGCCAGAGATGCCTACCTATGGAATTGGTGATGAAGATGATGTCGATGAGGACATTAGCGGCGATGGCGATTCGTGAGGAATGTCGTGACAGTGCTATGTGACACCTTTTTGGGAGTTGGATTTGCTCTCCGTAATGAGAAAGTCCTGTAACCCTGATTCTGTCGTGGCCCCTAACTGGACACTAAGTACCGCCAAAGTGAACCTAAATACGCCTTAGTACGCCGATACTAAAAACCGGAACTTCCCACTGATAGGAGGTTCCGGTTTTAGAAATCAATCGGAGCGGCGGGATTTGAACCCACGACCCCTACTACCCCAAAGTAGTATCGAATATAGTTACTGAAAGGGTTTCAAGCTTTATTGCTCATTGCTGCATGAGTTATGCACGTTATCGCCCCTAGTAACCGATTTTTAACGCTGCCCTACATAGATGCTCACATGTATCTCCTTGTAAAGGGTTGAATCATTTTTACAAAATTTTTACAAAGATGTATACCCGACCTTTCCTCATGAAAGCATCAACCATCTTCTGGGGGAGTGCTCAATCGTTGTCTAGTGATCAATAAACACGCTCTCCCATCCATTGTCTGTTTGGTTTGATTGGGAACTCTGAAGTCGTGGGTAAGCTCATGAGCACTTACTTCAGGAGAATGGCAAAATGGGGGCTCTCTTCAAGGCAGTCAGATTATTGATTCGTATCGGCTTTTATTCAACTGTTTTTCTGACGCCAGTCCTGGGGGTTTGGTTAGCATCCTCATTGGTGGCTTATATCAATGGCCCCACTCTATTGGCCGCCTTGTCGGGAATTCTGCTGTTTCCGCTCATCCCGATCGCCTGGGATCTCAGAGGCCGTAAACGTCACCAAGCCGGTATTTTGACTTGGGGCGATCGCATCACACTGCGCACCTTAGTGCTCAACCTGGTCTTCATCGGCGTACTCCTCGCTTTGCGCCCTCAGACATCTTTTTTGGCCCTGTCAACCCGTGGTGACTGGTTTTTAGATGGGAGACAAGGCCCGCAGGTAGAACTGGTACGGCAAGGTCTTTTCCAGGCAGCCAGAGGACTGGAAGGACTCTATCTGCAGTTTCATGACAATCCGTTTGACCAATACGCCGACACCACTACAGCTCGGCCTCGACCCGCTCCGACGACTCAGCCGAATGGCGGAGCGGGTCAAGCGCAGAACTGGCCCTGGGAGAATACTGGTTTGCATCCGGCGGTGGCGAATATGCCCGCCAGCGCGGAAACCAGCATTGCCTCAGTTGCTGAATACATTGCTCAGCAAGAAAAAGATCCGTTGTTACGGGTTAAAGCACTGCATGATTACGTTGCCGATCGCATCGCTTATGATGCTCCCTCCTATTTTGCTGGTGAGTATCCGCCGCAGGATGCCGAAACCGTTTTTCAGCGACGAGTTGCGGTCTGTGCTGGGTATGCCAAGCTCTTAGAGGCGTTGGGGCAAGCCATTGGCGAAGAAATCATCTATGTCACGGGCGACTCCCGCAGCTCTACCAGTGATTTAGAGGGCCAGGGCCATGCCTGGAATGCCGCTAAGGTTGAGGGACGGTGGTATCTGATCGATGCGACGTGGGACAGCGGCTCGGTTGATCGGGCTTCTGGATTTTCCAAAAGTTATCGGACTGACTATCTCTTCCCACCCCCAGAGGTGATGGGCATTACGCATTTTCCAGAGGACAGCGCTTGGCAGTTGCGGACTCAGCCGATATCCCGAGGCGAATTTCTGCGTCAACCCATTCTGCGACCCCAATTCTTTGCAGATGGCATGAGATTACTGTCGCCGGTGCGATCTCAAACCGACACCACTGGCAATGCCACCCTACAGCTTCAAAACCCCGATCGTCGCTGGTTGCTCACGAGCTACGCGGTCAAAGGAGCAACGCAATCGGAACGCTGTACAGAAGCGGCCACCCAGGAACCGCAAATCACCTGCCCACTGCCCAGTTCTGGCACCTACGAAGTCCGGATTTTCAGTGGGGATGAGCAATACGGCGAATTTGCTTATGTGGGGCAAGTCGAATTCAACAAGCGCTAGACAAAGGTCAGCATAAATAGCTGATGTTGACGGGACATGGTCAGCAAATATATGCCATAAGTTGGCTCATCCTTGAGTATGTGATCATGGGGAAATGTGAACTCTTCAAACGAAAAGTAAATATCGTTCTTTGAAGTCGTTCCCAATATTTTTGAAGGGAAACTTAAGAGGGACGAACACCATAATTGGAGTCAGGATATGGGAGTTGTTTCTAGCTTATTAGGGAACGCAGGCGTTGTAGAATCCTCTGAACTTACTCAAAAGTATAGTCAGTTACTCATTGAGGGCGAAAATATCGAAATCGGCTTCACCGTTTTTAGAGATACTTTCATTTTCACCAATAAGCGGCTAATCCTAGTGGATGTTCAAGGGATGACTGGGAAGAAAATTGAATATCTCTCTATCCCTTACAACAAAATCACCAAATTCAGTATTGAGAACGCCGGAAATTTTGACTTAGATGCTGAGTTAAAGATTTGGATCGGCAGTGATCCAACACCATTGGAGAAAAAGTTTAACAAGAAGGTCAATATCTATCAGCTTCAGCAAGTTATGGCTCTACATACTTTGTAGATTCGTCACTTCTAATGAGTACTGTTATGGATGCCTGGGCGATCGAGGGGGTGGCCCAGGTGCGTCGAAAGCTGGGGGTGCTATAGCCTTCGTAGCCAACACGATCGCATTCTTCACCTCTTCCTTATACACCTCTAGATACCAGGGATAATATCATCAACAATGCCAGAGTATTCTAGCTGGGCAACAGTGTTTGACGACTGCCCTCCTAAAGGCTCATCTTTACACTCTTGTCTAAAGTTCTGTAAGGCGATCTTAGAAAGAGTGTTAATGTTGCAATTTATTCTAAAAGCTTGAGAAAACGAAGTGATTATTTGTTTGATAGCGACTTCTGGCGCAGAAGTATCCGCCCACAAATAGAGCGGCATCGAGGTTCTGTACTCAAGTTTGATTTCCTTGAGTTCCTTGATGGCATCCGTCTCTCGCATCGTGATAGAGTTCTCTTCATCGGCCTCCTCTGGAATGGGAGTTATCCTAGAAACCTTGAGTCCGTTTTCTGATTTCATTTCATCTTGATATTCACGATGCTCATTATGCAAGCGGTGTGCTCTTCTGGCTCTGCTGCGAATAAAGCTTGCTGCACCAATCTCATCCCGAATTGGCTTAAGAATTCTATCCAAAAAGGTCTTACAGTTCTTTTGTTCCAGCTCTATTTCTTTAAGGATTGCTCGGACAGTTCCATTTTTGCTGCTTTTTATTTGAATAGGAAAGAAAACTTCCTTTCCCTTCCAATCCAGTAGCAAGTCCCATTTCAATCCGCAATCTGCGTTAGAATTCCAGTCAGGAATGATCACTCCTAAACCAGGGATTACCCTTAAAGCATTAGTGACCAAACAAAGAGTTGCCTCTCCCTGCTGATGGGCCTGTGATTCTTTTGTGTATTCCACATGAAATCTTTCTTGGAGTGTCCTCTTGAGGACTGAATCATGTGTATAGGAGTAGCAAAATCCTCTGACACCAAACTCTTGGTCGTCAATTCTTCCACTCAGTGTAAGACGATCTGTATTTTCATGTCCTTCTATAAACAGTTGATTATTCATGATTTGAGCCTTAATCAATTGGTCAAGAATGCTTTTGAACAACTTTTCATGCCTTAGCATGAGCAGTGGTTTTCCTATCTCGCAGCCTTGCAAATCGGTCGGAAGTATCACCTTTCATTTGAGTGGAATACATCGGCACTGATCCAACAATTCTTTCTCTCCCTGGCAGAATTATCCATCCCTGAGTGGTTGATTAACTTCATCTAGTGAGTCAAGCATAGAGGCTGCATTTTGGACAATCGCCCACACCTCATCCATGTTTTGCTGAGCGTCTTTCTGCTGGCATAGACGGTAGTACCAGTACCCATAGCGGCCATCGGCGTTAACGGCATCGCACCAGCGCTCGGCGGCGGCTCGCTTTTGTTCCCGTTGCTGATCCCAGCCCTTCGGCTCCAGGATCAAGTAGCAGGGCTGCTCAGTTTTGAAGCGGACAATGAAATCGGGGATGTAATCATGAGTATTCCCGTCATTGCCGATGTAAGGAACGGCAAAGCCCAGTCCCTGATTTTTGATAAAGGTCGCGGTGCCGGGGTGGTTGTCGAGGACGTAGGCCGTGCTGGATTCCCAGGTGCTATCGGCGACGACGTAGTTGACGTGGGAATTCAGCACCTCACGGACGGTTTTGCTGGTCCAGAAGTCGATGTCGTTGGTGGAGCAGACCGGGCGGTGGGGGTCGTAAAAGGGGACCTCGGGGGCTTCGCCCTGGGCGGTGTCGGGTTGGATGGCGTTGGTGAGCTGGTCGATGACAAAGCCCCAATAGGGGGACAGGAAGACATCAATGCGTTCGGCGGGAGGGGTCGGGTTGACCTTGTCGCGGAGGTAGCGATCGCAGATCTGCCGTAACTGCGGAAACAGGACGTGGGCCGGGGCCTCGTAGCGATCGCTATCCATATAGGCTTTAGTGAGGGTGGCCGCCAGGTCAAAGACGAGTTCTTGCAGGCGGCGGCCCTGACGGAAGGGATTAAGGTCGAGTTGGGCCAGATCACCGGGACCCGAGAGGGACGGTCGCCCTTTGTTGTTGAGGATGGTGGCCTTCATCTGCACTTCCGGCGCAATCTCGAAGGGGTTGATGTCGAGGGTCGGCACGGTATCCCAATCGACCTTGATGCGATTCCTCACGGCCTGGGTGTAGCCATCGACGCGAGGAATCTCAATTTGGTATGCCTCCTTGCCGGGAATCGCATGAACGCGGTGGCGTTTTTCGGGTTTGCGTCCGTTGCCGCCTTTGTTGGCCTTAAAGGGGATGATTTCAAAGGGCACGCCGAAGACCTGGGCCACTTCTTCGGGGAACTGATTATCTTCGGTGAGTTCGTAGCTGCGGCGACGGAGAGCGCGACCGACCACCTGCTCACAAAGCAACTGCGACATAAAGGGGCGAATGCCGATGACATGGGTGACGGTGTTGCAATCCCAGCCTTCGGTGAGCATCCCCACGGAGACGATGCAGCGCACATCCCGACCGGGAGGATGAAGGGGGCGATCGAGCTTTTGAGCCAGGGATTCAAAGCCTTCAGGAAAGATCGGGCGTTTTTGCGTGTCCGTGGGCCAGTCAGCTTTGCCAATGGTGTCAAGGGTCAGGCGCATCCACTTGGCCTCGTCGGAAGCGGAGGTATCAGACTCCATTTCCTGGGCCACTTTGGAATCGACGCGGATGGTGTTCGTGCGCTCCGGGGTGTTGTGGAACAGCTCGATTTTGCAGGGGGAAATGTTGGAGGCTTGCTGCCCCTCCGCTAACCATTCATAAACGGTCTTGGCAATCTGGGTGTTTTTGCAAACCAGGATAAAGACCGGGGGACGCCGATCGCCCCCTTCTTCCTGCTCAGCCCATTCCTCGGTGAGGGCTGCCCACTGGCCGCCCAAAATCGTGATGGGATGCTGGGCATACTTCAGCACGGCCTGGGGACGGGGATTGGTCTTGTTACTGCCGCGCTCCTTGGGCTGCATTTTCTCCATGATCCACTTCCAGATGTTGAAGTAGCCAGGGATTTCGGCTCCGGTAGTATCGCGGACGGCGAGCTGGGGCACCTTGACCAGACCGGACTCGATCGCGTCCATCAGGCTGAAATCGCTGACCACCCACGGGAAGGGCATGTTGGCGTTGGTGCCCACGCTGGACAGGTAGTAGGGCGTAGCGGACAGATCGACGCAGAGGTTAACGCCCCGCAGCTTATGAATGCGATCTAAGCCTTCGACCCAGATGGTGGCTTCCCGTTTGGTGTATTCGTCATCCTCTTCGACATCTTCGGCCATGAGGTCAAGCTGTTCGTCCTCGGGTGGCTCGTCGGGGATACGGTAGGCATGGTGGGCCTCGTCGTTAAGTACCAGAATGTTTTGCTTGCCACCCACCTCGCGCCCCAAGATGCGCTGTATCCAGGCAGTTTCGCTTTCAACGCGGCGAAAGGCAACGACTTTGGCGGATTCTAAGTTACCCTGCTTGTCGTATTTTTCGCCCCCTTCAGCCACGCGGAGCTGCCCCAGGGCGACCTGCTTCCGGTAGGTGTCGAGGTCGAGGTAGCGCTTGCCTCGGGCGGTGGTGTTTTTGTCACCGATGCGGATCAGTTCGGTGGTCTGGAGGGGAACGCCGACCTGGACGACTTTGGCAGGGGCATCGCCAGCGGTCTGCGGAGTGCGGCGTTCAAACACATGCCAGTTCGTTACCAGCACTCGCCCCCGGCGCAGGCTATCCATCAGGCGGGAGGGCACCAAGTCACGGGTGCGGTAGAGGCTGGCTTCGCCGTTTTCGGGATTCAGTTCGGCAAGGCGATCGCGGATGGTCACGTTGGGGCAGACAATCAGCACCACATCGGAGAAGCGGGCATCGCTGCGATCGTTGACCTTGTTCAGGATGCTCCAGGCGGCCAACATGCCCATGACGGTGGTTTTTCCGGAACCCGTGGCCATCTTACAGGCGTACCGCTGGAAGGCGCGAATGCCCGCTTCCCACTGCCGCTCGGTGGGTTCATCAGTGGGAATGGTCAAACCCTGGAGGAAGTCGGCACGGGCTTCGGTGAGGAAGATAATGGTCTCGACGGCTTCGCGCTGGGTGTAGAACAGTCGCCACTGCCGCTCGTCGTCGTTCCAGTGCTGAAGCAGTTCTAGAGTGGTGCGGGTGACGCCGGGGTAGCCCTGCGATCGCCAGCTATCCACGACTTCCCGAATGCGGTTGACCAGCACCATGTAGTAGGCGTCGAACCCTCTGGCCTCATGCCCGGAGGGAAGCTGCTTGCAGGGGAGCAGGATGTCATCGCGGGTATCCCAGGGGCGGGTTTGCTCACGGGGCGGATAGACGATGGAGGGTCTGCGCCCGTCGCGGAGCTGGGGCTGCTCCCCTTCTTGGATGAACCAGTAGCGATCCGGTGGCTCGAAGGGAGAGTTGAGGATGGGGGTGTCGACTTCGTAGGTCATGTAATCACAAGAGGAGTCCGATCAAGGGTTGGATTCAGAAGATTTTTGCTGAACAAAGTCTCGAAAATCTTCTAGGGTGAGTTGGTCAAGCCACTGGTGACGCTCCTGGGTATAGTCGCCGTAGCCGACGCCAAGCTGTTGTAAAAATCTCAGGGTGTTGGCGACTCCTAGAGAGTCGATCAGGGCTTTGTATCCCTGTTGTCTAATTTCCGTTTGTTTCATGGGTCTCTGTGGTCTCTGTCTCGTTTCGAGACTATTACCTTGCATCCCAGTCTTCGAGGGCCACGGGTTCAGTCGGGTCAAAATATTGAATGGGCAAGCCGCGTAGGGGGTAGGGATTGGTGTCGTGGGTCGGCGTGCGAGTGCCTTGGGAATTGAGGAACAGCAAAAAGTCGAGGACTGACTGGAGGCGATCGCCCGGAGTTTTGCGGATCTCCTGAATTAAACGGTTTTGTAAGGATTCGGTTTCCATGGGCGTTCTTGTGACTGTTGGGGGACTCATGAAGGCTGGTGACGACTGAATGCAAGGGCGTTCTCGAAAGCGGCATAGAGGACGGAGGGTTTTGCTTTGTGGGTCAACCAGGATATGGAGTGCTCGGCAAAACGGATGCCTCGCTCCGTCAAGCTGTTTTCTGACTCACTTCGGTCGTTGCTACGGAATAGTTCATGACGTAGGGGTTATCGACCCGCTGGGAGGCGTCTAAAATCTCGATGCCGACGAGTTTGCCATCCGGGTTGTAGTCCATGATGATGCCCTCAACTTCCTCGTCGCTTTCGTCAATTTCAACGTCGTCCAGGATGATGCGCAGAACGTCAACGCTGGGGTCATAGGTGATTTTCATGATTGCCTCCAGTATTTTTGAATTTTGCTGGTGCGGTAAACAGTTCCGAGG
>Ga0081535_100542_pt1 | contig 24099 bp, 22 predicted proteins | sample HotLakmasection3_FD_71020 | JGI IMG/M metagenome (GOLD analysis project Ga0081535, IMG submission 71020) | Hypersaline microbial mat communities from Hot Lake, Washington, USA - Section #3 (SPADES assembly) (version 2) | ecosystem: Environmental > Aquatic > Non-marine Saline and Alkaline >... | reverse complement strand
CCAATCCGGTTCCAAGCCTTGCACGAGCGCTAGGATATTTAGCATGGGTTTTTGAATGTGAGGGGTTGTTTGGTTACCACTACTCTATTTCAAAAGCCCTCCCTCGTTTTGGCGAAGGTATTGCTTCAAAAAACCCGGTTTCTAGACATGCTGACCCAAGACCCTCGCGGTTGACTGCTCTGGATGGTGCCTCTGACTAAAAGCTCAGGGCCGCCACCGCCGATACCGCAAAGCCCAATAGAGAACCAACGATCACCTGCACCGGCGTATGGCCAAGCAATTCTTTAAGGCGGTCTTCGTTAAACTCCGGCTTTTCGCGAAATAGCTCATCAATGATTTGGTTCAAAATTTTGGCTTGTTTGCCTGCCGCCTGCCTGACTCCAGCGGCATCGTACATGACAATCACCGCAAAGACAGAGGTTACCGCAAAGGCCGGACTCGCCCAACCCAGGGTTTGGCCGATGCAGCAGGCGAGCGCAGTCACCAAAGCCGAATGAGAACTGGGCATGCCCCCGGTTTCCACCAGGACGCGGACATTAATTTTGCGATGCACGATCAGCTCAAACAGCAGTTTTAAAAACTGGGCCAATAGACACGCGACCAGCGCGACGATCAGCACTCGGTTTTGCAAAATATCACCAATGTCTTGCATGGCTTCTAGAGAGGGTTTCAATGAGTCCGATCAACAATAAAATCTGCCAGCGCCACGAGGGGTTGAGCACCGCTGCCAAAACTTTCTAGCACACTTGCTTTGGCGGCCTCTACGAGTTGCTGAGCCTGCTGTTTCGAGGCTTCTAGCCCCCAAATGCTGGGATAGGTCGCCTTTTGGGCGGCCAGATCTTTGCCGGCTGATTTGCCCAATTCCTCGGAGGTGGCGGTGATATCAAGCACGTCGTCTACGATTTGAAACGCCAGGCCAATGCGATCGGCATATTGGGCCAGCGTCGCCACTTGCGCGTCATCGGCTCCAGCCAAAACCGCTCCCGAGGTGACTGACACGCGCAACAGGGCACCAGTTTTGTGGGTATGGATGTAGTTGAGGGTTTCTAAACTGACATCGGCGACCCCTTCCGAGGCGAGATCGACAATCTGTCCGCCCACCAAGCCTTCAGCACCGACCGCTCTGCCCAAGTCGGCAATGACGCGCAGAGTGCGATCGGCAGACACGTTGCGGGTTTGGGTGGCGACAAATTCAAAGGCGTAGGTGAGCAGGGCGTCGCCCGCCAGGATCGCGACATCTTCGCCATAGACCTTGTGGTTGGTGAGTTGGCCACGGCGATAATCGTCATTGTCCATGGCGGGCAAATCGTCGTGAATCAGCGACATCGTGTGGATCATTTCCAGGGCGCAGGCGGTGGGCATGGCCATGGATTCGGTGCCGCCGAGCAACTCGCAGGTCGCCAGGCACAGGATGGGTCGCAGCCGCTTGCCCCCCGCCAGTAGGGAATAGCGCATCGCCTGATAGATTTTTTCGGGATAGCCCTCCTGAATGGAGGCATCCAGAGCGGCTTCGACGCGCTGTTGGCGATCGCGCAAATAGGTCTTGAGGTCAAAGGTTGTATCCGTTGGAGAAGTCATCACCCTACTCGCCTGCGGCGGTTAAGACAAAATCGATGCCCCAGTGGGCAAATTTGGCATTCGTTGACAATAGCTCAACACTGTATTGTGCAACAGCATGGCCACCGTCATGGGGCCGACCCCACCCGGCACGGGCGTAATGGCCGCAGCCATGGGGCTAACCGCTTCATAGTCTACATCTCCGACGAGGCGATACTCGCCCGGTGCCGTCTCGATGCGGTTGATCCCTACATCGATCACCACCGCCCCCGGTTTAACAAAGTCGGCGGTGAGGAAGTGCGATCGCCCGATTGCGCTGACCACAATATCGGCACTGCGGCTCAGCCCCGCCAAGTCTTGCGTACGAGAGTGGGCCACGGTGACCGTGGCATTGGCCTCTAGCAGCATCAACGCCATCGGCTTGCCGACCAAAATGCTGCGCCCCAACACGATCGCCCGCTTGCCCGCCAGCTCAATATTGTTTGCTTTGAGCAGGTGCATGACTCCCAAGGGCGTGCAACTCCGCAGGCCCGGTTCCCCCCGTAGCAAGCGCCCCATATTCACCGGATGGAGGCCATCGGCATCTTTGTCGGGGTCAATGGCATTGAGCAAAGTCACGTCATTCAGATGCCTCGGCACGGGCAGTTGCAGTAAGATGCCATCGACTCGATCATCAGCGTTGAGTTCAGCTATCAACCCGGCCAAGTGGGCTTGCGGAGTATCGCCTGGTAGCTTCTGACCAAAGGAGGCCATGCCGACGCGATCGCAAGCGCGCTCTTTGTTGCGCACATAAGCGGCACTGGCGGGGTTATCGCCGACCATGATGACGGCTAGCCCCGGCGGACGCCCGGCGAGGGCAGTCCAGGCTTGCACTTTGGTCGCCAACTGGGCTTGCGTTGCTTTTGCTAACGCTTTGCCGTCCAAAATTTGAGTCATCGATTTCCTGAGTTACGCTGTTGATCGAATCCGTACCGTGGGTGCTCAAATTCACCCTGGGCTGCCCACCGCTAGCGGTCGCCGACCGTTGGGGCAACCACCCAGCAACAGTCTTTTCCGAGGTCTAGTGTCTCAGATTTAGCGGCTTCTTATCCTAACGAAATCAAGTCCCAACGAAATCAAGTCCCAGTGAACTCGAGTAGTAGCAACTTATGTGGCGACTAACATTAGGCAGCGCATTCATCCTCTCAACTTTATTAGGGGGCTGTAGCCCACCCGCTGAGGTCACGGTCAAAGAAGAATCAGCGGGACTCCCCTTTCCCTCTGGCATCGCCCAGGTCATGCGGCCAACGGTGATGATCCAGGAGCTATCGCCCGCGCAACAAAATAACACGGTGGAAGTTGAGGGTCAGGTAATCCGGCAAGCGCCCTTGCTGGCGGGGGCACTGTACCAACTGCAGGACGAAGGCGGCACGCTCTGGGTGCGCACGTCAGCAGCGCCCCCAGCGGAGTCGGCCACGGTGCGCGTTGTGGGCACTGTGCAGGTGGAGCCGATCAGCGTTGAAGGCATTGACATCAGCGATTTCTACTTGCAGGAAAGCGATCGCCAGGTGCTCAGTGAGAATCCAGCAGATGCGGAGGCGATCGCCGAGCCCGCTGAATCCGCCCCAGCGGATGAAAAGGCCGCAGAATGACCTACCCAAAACGCCGAACGCAGTTGCCATAGCCCTTAAATGGGGACAGTGGTAGTCTTGGCCGTGAACGGTTTCTAGCGATCATCACACTTTCCTAGCATCAAGTCTGTAGTTTTCAGCATTGAGACTGCAAGCGGTTCGCGGCAAGGTAGAAGGATGTGGCTATGCGTCTTTGCGGTGGCCTATTCCCTGTCGACACTGGTCTGCTCTACCATGACTTCGGTCGCCTCTGCACCGTCCCCCTCTTCCCCGTTTTCTCTAGAGCCTATGACTGCTTCCACGGCTTCTGGCAGCGATCGCCACACCATTTTTGTCGTCGAAGATCACCCCACCACCCTGGCGGGCATCCATAGCATCATCAAACGCTTTGGTGATCACATCGCCCTCGAAACCCTGACCACCCTGCAAGAAGCCCGCGAAGCCATTCAGCGCTTAGAGCCCAACCTCATCGTGTTGGACCTGCAACTGCCCCAAAGCGCGGGGGAAAGCGCCTCCACCGAGTTGGGCATCCAGTTTCTTAAAGACTTGATGCAGTCCTACCCCTTTCTCAACATTGCGGTGCACACGTCTTACCCCGACGCCCTCGTGCGCATCATTCCCGACATTGACAACCATCGCGGCGGCTTCACCGTCACCAGCAAAGATAGCTCCACCGAAAAAGCCTTCGAGCGCTTTCGCGCCGCCTTGCAAGGCTACACCCACACCCGCGACATTCGCAGCCTCAAAGCCGGGTTAGAACTCAAGCCTGAATGGTTGGAGACGCTGGATCTGGCGTGCAAAGGGGGGTATCAGGATCGGGCGATCGCGAAGCAACTCCATGTGTCCGAAAGTATGGTACGCAATTACTGGAGCAAAATTTACGACGTTTTAGGCATCTACCCTGAGGATGCCAAAGAAGAGGGACGCAATCTGCGCATTGTCACCTGTCTCAAAGCCCGCGAAGAAGGTCTGATTGAATAGGACTGGCGATGAAGATGCAGCCATTCTTGAAAGATCCTATACGGCGACTCAAACGGCTAGTCCGACAGTCTTCCAAATGGCCGATTGGTTACGCCATCATTGCCGGAGTGCTCGTAATTCGCTGGCTCGGATTATTCTCCCATTTGGAGCTGCTAACCCTCGACTTTTTGCTTAGAAACCGGCTATCGGAGTCTCTCGACGAAGAGGTCGTCATTGTCTTATTCAATGTCAATACAGTTCAGAGTCAAAGTGGGTTGGATGAGCCAACGGAAGAACAACTTGCCCAATTGTTAAAAATCATTTTTTCGGCGGATCCCGCTGCCGTCGGCTTGAATATCTTTTTAGACGATACCAGCAACGATCCCGGTCGAGCACAACTCATTGACATGTTTGAAACCCACCCCAACTTAATTGGGGTACAAAAAGGCTTGCCGCCCAGAGAAATTAATCCACCGGCTGATATGCCCAAAGCGATCGTGGAAAAGCAGTTTGGGCTTAATGACGTGCCTATCGATCAAGATGGTAGAATTCGACGCACTTTCCTGGGATCTTACTTGCCGCCGGATGACAGTAATCCGCACAATAGTCCTTTCAATTTTTCGTTTTCATTCAAATTGGCAGCCGCGTATTTAGCATCCCAGAACTACACCTTAGAAAATCATCCTCGCAATCCTGATATACCTATTTTTCAACGAAAGAATGAGGAAGAATTTGTTGCAATTTCGATCTTGAATCCACACAGCGGTGGCTATTCTCGCGAAGCCAATATTAGCAAAATTCAAGGTCTCTTAAACTTTCGTGCTGGTTCTGATACGTTTCAAATCATTGAAGCCTTTAAACTCTTTAACCGCTCTATAAGTCCTGAATTCTTGCAGGACAAAGTTGTCATTGTTGGCAAGACAGATTCTTACTTCCCACGATTTCTTCCAGTTGGCGCTTCTTCCAACTTAATTCGAGCAGAGTATAGTCAGAATTCAATTCTGCCTCGCATTGGCATTATTGGTTCAGAACTAGAGGCCCACAGCGCCAGTCAGATTATCGATGCTGTTCTCGACGATCGCCCTCTGATTTACACCCTCCCTTCTAGTATCGAAACCCTGCTAATTGCCCTTTCGGGTGTGACCGGCATCGTGATCAGCCTGTCATTTTCTTCTTCTGCCAGAAGCGCGATCGCCCTGATCATTTTTACCGTCATTGGCTTTAGTATTTGCTATCTTTGCATTGCCCATTTTGGGCTATGGCTGCCGGTAACGCCAATGGCCGTTGGTATGCCGTTAGCCGGGATGACCTATCTCGGATTTAACTACCGCAGTCAGCGCCGCGCCCTGCGGACCCAAGAAGCTAAATTAATCGAAGCCAAGGTGCTAGAAGCCGAACGGCGCAAGGCGATCGAACGGGCCTTTAGCGCCATTCATGCGGGACCGTTACAGCGACTTTCCAGCCTCTTGAGAAATTCCAAAGACGGCAATCTTGAACCTGACCACGTCGTTGAAGAATTGGAAGCGCTGAACAAAGAAATCAGAGGTGTGGGCGAACGACTAAGGCAAGAAGCGATCGGTGATGTCTACTTTTTCTACTCAGAGGGCGACATCAAGCTAGACCTCACTCATCCTATGCATGAGGTGTTGTATGAAGTCTACAATCTAGCGATGCAGCGTAAACTTCCGGGTTTTGAAAAGGTCAAAGTTCGAGCGATAGCTATTGAACCTTTTAACTGTAATCGCCTCAATCTAGACATTAAGAGGCAGCTTTGTTGGTTTCTCGAAGAGTCTCTGCAAAATATCGGCAAACATGCGATCGGGACAACTCGAATTCAAGTTACTGGAAAATATATTGATGAATTCTATAATCTCAAAATAGAAGATAATGGGCCGGGTATCCAGTCCCCCCATGTGGGAGATGGGACGCAATCTTCCTATCGTTTAGAAGCTTTACTCCACGGCAAATTTTCTCGCTTCTCAAAATCCAGCGGTGGCACCATCTGTGAGCTTAGCTGGCCCCCGTCACTCGACACCAGTTGAGTGACGAGTGACGAGGATTACTTTGTGTTTGAAGCATCGGGGATTAGGGGCTGAAAAGCTTTTTATCTACAGGAAAATTATGATTTCATCTCACTTCTATACGGTCTGCTCACGGACAATTTTTGTACTTTTCATTGCCCTCGGCACTTGGGCGCAAACTAGTCGGCACGCGATCGCTGATTACGTCCCTCCCGGAGGCGACCCCCCACCCGGCAGAACCTCCACGTCAGGGATGAGATTCTAAGGCAGCAAGTCAGCAAACGCATCCATCGCTAATTCCTGGGTGATACAATTGTATTGCCTGCTTTTTGGAGGAGTCGCCGATGGTTGTTCGTTGTCTTCAAGGCTCTGTTGTCGCCGTGAGTGCTCTCGCGATCGCTGTCTTAGTTGCGATGCCCATCAGCTTGACGGTTGCTGATTATGTGCCACCAGGCGGTAATCCTCCCGGAGGCTTGACCGGCACAACAGCAGTCTGGTCTGTTTAACGATAATTCTGTTGCCCAGGGCACCGCCACTGGGGGGGCGAAACCGTCATGGCAGGTGTCACAAAACTTGAGGCGATTGGTTTGTGTTTCTGAGAAAGGGCATTGTTCTTTTCTACAATCAATCTCAACCAAAACGCATTGAGGGTAGGTCGGGGAAATTATTACCCTTAAGGTGAATCTCGTAAGGGAGATCACCTATGAATCTGCTGAAGACTCTGTTTAGTGCTGATGTGGAGGAAACCGATTTCTTCGAAACGACCTATCCCTTGACGAATAATTTCTTTAACGGTGACCCCGAAGCCTGGTATGCCCAGTCTGATGTGACAGCAGTCGTGAAGACGGAAATTCAACCCGGTCAACTTGGCCGGGTGAAGTTTCAAGGAGTGCGGTGGCGAGCCTGTTGCGATCGCCCCATCACCCTCGTCGAAGGCACACAAGTCAAAGTGTTGGGTCGCCGAGCCAACATTCTAGTCGTTGAACCGATCGAGGCTTATGTCGCTTTCTAATCCCTTAACTCCGTGAGGTTGATCAGTTGAAGTTGGCCCCGGTCAAGGCAAACCAGCCTTGGCCGGGGCATTTGAGTCCAGCGCTAGTTAACTCGCACGAGGCGAATTTCGGTGCGTTGTTGGGCCGGATCAGCCGGATCAATGCCCGATAGCGGCAAGTAGAACCCTTTGCCTTCCGCCACGATATTGTGCTGGAGGCCCTGACTGCGCAGGAAATTGACCACAACTTGGGCACGCTCCTGGCTGAGCTGTTGGTTGATATCGTGGGAGCCCGTGCGCGAGGTATGGCCAATCACCCGGACCGCCACCGTCTCAGGGTTGAACTCCTGAATTTCTTTCACCAGTCCTTGCAAGGTTTGTTGGCCGGTGCCTGTCAGTTGCGCCGACCCCGTGCCAAACTCCACCTTGCCCTGCACATCGAGGTTGCCGATATCGGGGGCCGCCGTCACCTCAGCCGCCGTCACTGTAGGAATACTCAGGGTTTGCTCAGTCTTCCCGGCCAGAAGTTCCGCCAGTTCCGGATTGTCAGCGCGCACAAGGTCGATCAGCGTTTGGGTGTTCTGGGCTGACTCCCGCAAAAACTGGTCGGTGAAGAGAGTTTCGGGATTACCGGGCACGTCGTTTAACCGGCCCGAGAGCACCAGAACGGCAGCGATCGCCTCAATCCGTCGCTGCAGGGTACCGTCGGTCATCCAGGTTTGGGCTTCTGCTGCTGTGAAAAAGTCGATGCCCTGCAAGACCGCTCCGGCCTCGGCAGGGGATAGTGCCCCATCTGCCGCGATTTGGGCTTGCAACTGCGACGCATCTCGCACGTTGGAATCAATGCGGCGATAATAGTTTTCCAAAAAGGCCGAGATCACCTCAGGGCGCGACTGAATCAGGCGATCGGAGGCCACAATCACGTCGACGATGGAGTTGGGCGCATCATTGCTTGACAGCACGACGGTATAGTCCTGCTGCCGGGCCTGGGTCACAAACGGCTCCCAGAGCACTGCCACTGCTACGTTTTCGTTGGGGTCTTGCATGAGGGCCCAGGCTTCGGACGCATCCGCGACCCGCACAAGCTCAAAATCTGCCAGGTTAAAGGCATCAAATTTGGTATCCAGCACCAGCGCCAGATATTCGCTAGGGGTGTCGCCCGCAAAGGCGATTTTGAGAGACTGTCCCTGGCTTTGGGCTTGTTGCACCAGGGGGTTCAGTTCTAGCAGCGACTGCAGCGTCGGATACTTGGGCGTATTGAGCACAACGGCATCGGCCCCAATGGTGTGGTCAATCAGGCCGACGATGGTGCCCGCGGGCTGCTGCTGCAAATATTGATCCAAAGTGGTGACGATGAGATCCGCCTCGCCCTCGGTCAGGGCGGCGGCCCGAGCGGCCTGGTCAAACTCATCGCCGTAGGTGAGGGTGAGTCCCGTATCCGCCAACACCGTCTGAAAGGTTTCATTCCGAAAGGTGCTGTAGCCGCTAAAAGTATCGCCTAACAGGGTCAGTTGGGTGGCACTCCGGGGAGCGATCGCGTTCTGGCGATCGCTGACAGTCCCACTTCCCAACAGATTAGGAGCGGCTTTGCTGAGATACCAGGCTCCTCCCCCCAACAGCCCAGCGGTAATCACAAACGTACCGACCAGGGCGGGATAGTTGGTTTTGGTCATGGCCTTGAGGTTTCCTTAACCCTGGAAATTGCTACCCCTTGTTTACCCAAAATTACGGAAAATTTTGACCATTGGCCGCGAAAAATTCACACGTCCCCCTGGACAACGGCTCGGTCGCTTTAGGCCGATCGCTCACAAAAGCGCTTGAGGGCCAGACGCGCGGCTCCGACCACACCCGCCTGATTGCCCAACTGCGCCGTGAGAATCTGCAACCCCTCGCGGGAAGTAGGCAAGACTCGCTGCTCGATTTCCCGCCAGACCGTGGGCAAAAATAAGTCAGCCCCCGCGCTCATGCCTCCGCCCAGGATGATGGCTTCGGGCGTGAGCACGTAAATTAAGCTGGCTAAGCCGGCCCCCAACGCCCGGCCATATTGCTGCCAGTAAGCGATCGCGTCAGGATCGCCCGCTAAGGCCTGAGCCGCCAGTTTGCCCGGTTCGCAGCCCCTCTCGCGCCGCACCGCCTGCACCGAGCAGTACTGCTCTAGGGAGCCGCGATTGCCGCTATTGCAAGGGGGACCATCCGGATTCAGTGTGATCAGGCCGAGTTCTCCGGCGGCTCCGGTGCGCCCCACAAATAACTCGCCATTGAGAATGACCGCCCCCCCGACCCCCGTGCCTAGAGTCAACATAATCAGATCTCGAAAGTTGCCTCCCGCTCCCAACCAGGCTTCCCCCAGCCCCGCACAGTTGGCATCATTGGCCAGCACCGTGGGCAAACCCGTCTTGGCCTCGACCCAGTCCGCCAGGGGCACATCCTGCCAACCCGCCAGGTTAATCGCGACCCGCGCCACCCGGCCCTCAGCACAGGCGGGTCCAGGGGTGCCAATGCCGATCGCCCGCGCCTGCCGATCCGGGTCAAGCTGGTCGATCGCTTGCAGCATCGCCGCCAAAACCGCTTCGGGCGTTGACGGTTGAGGGGTATCCACCCTCAATTGGTCTAAACAATCGCCGGACTCGCTATAGCGTCCGAGCTTGATCGCCGTACCACCCAGATCCACACCAATCACTTGAGAACCGTTCACCACGCCTTGCATCGCCATTCATCAGAGGCATTGTCCCAGATTTTGTTGGGCTTTTTAGGCAAGGGGCGATCGCCGCGACCGGCGCTCCCACCGATGCCGCCCCCAGCGCCCAGGTGAAAGGCGGCAATACCCAGCCGGGAATCCTGCAACCATAGCGACTCACCGCCGTGCTCAACCCGTGCGGGATGGTCAGGCCAGCCGAAGGTAGCGAGTTTGACATCTTGCCGCCCCCCGCGCTGCTAAACCTCAAGGGAGAGGCGCGATCGCCCGCGCGCGATGCCCCGATACCGTTAACTATGGAGTTTTTACGAATTTGCAGATCGATTGACGCATAAGTTGTTGGTGCCCTTTAGACTGGTAAGGAGTTGTTTACCATTTAGATTTAACAATCATCAATCGAGCATAATTTGTGAAGGTTTTCTTTGGCTTATAACGGTATTCAGGCGATCGCAGCCACAATGACCTTAAACGTCAACCGAAATCTCCACACACACACCCCCCGTTGGAATGTCACGCTTAAGGAGTACTGTTTCATGCTTCACCGCAAGATTTATCAACTTTGCTGTGAGGGTAAAGAAGTCTGGATTTTCTTACGGGATCAGCAGCGCTGGCTCGAACGTGCCACGATTTTAGATATTGAAGGCGATTTGGTCACCGTTCGGTATGAAACCGATGAAGAGGATGAAATTTGCTCTTGGGAAGAGCTGATTCGCTTAGAAAGCATTGGGTCAGTGATGCAGCGGCTCGCCACGGTGCCTCGCGGCGAATTTGATTTTCCAGTTTCCGAAGATTGTCCCGAAAACGAGCGCCTCTCAGACCACCACCACCGAGAATCCAATCCCGATTAGAGCCTGCGGCATTTCTCTAGGAGCCGCCAAGTTTAGGGGTACACGGCGGTGTGCCCCTCTCTCAAGATTCTCCGCAGGCGAGAGCCGGGCAGTCTTTCACGGCATCCACCGCCACCCCTAAGGGATTGGCGAGAAAATAACATCCCGGTTGACGGCAGTTGACGGCAGTTGACGGCAGTTGACGGCAGTTGACGGCAGTGGATGGGGCAGTTTTGGGTCTGAGTAGGGACTTTTATTGCGAGCGCGCCCCGAAATTCAGCAGGCAAGGTTGAGACCGTGTCGCTGGGGGATGACGGTGATTTTTATCAACCTGAAAATAACCTGACGGAGGGTAGTTTCGCCCCTCAGCGATCGCTCCCAAACTCTCTGCCCGAGCGTAATGCGGCTCACCCCCCGTCAACTAGAGCTGGTCTGGCTATCCTGCTTAGCCGCAAACTCCGGACAGTAGCCCTCCGCCGCCACCGGAAAACCATACATCGGCGACGCAGAATTGTTGCAACGGGGCTGTTGCCAGTACTGACAGTTAAAACAGCACTGCACCGAGGCATTCAACAGGGCCGGAGAACTGGATTGTCGCATGAGGGATTGCTGACTGATGCCGCGAATCACTAAGTCGTTGCCCTGCCAGCGAATCTGCACCACGCCCGTATCGGCCAGTCGATGCCAGCGGGGGTCGTCTTTGATGTCGGGGGGCAAAGTGACGGTGATCCCCGCCTCGCTCTCCCCGACCTCGCCTTCAAAAGTGGTATCGGGAGCCGCTGGTTGTAAAAACGTATCCCCAATGGGCAATTCCAGGGTTTGATGGGCCGAGGGCAGATGCAACTTATAGCGGCTCTGCAAATCTTCTAAGCTGGCCAAATCCGCTAAAAAGTTGGGAGTCCCGTGCACAAACACCACATGGTGAGGCCGCAAATTATGAATAAGTTGCGTCGTGCCGGCACCGTCACTGTGGGCACTCAGCAGATAGGTTTCAATAAAGGCCGCCCCTCGCTCAAACGCAGTATCTAAGTGCTGTAACCACGCCAGGGTGGGCTGATAGTGAGAATCGTCGTGATCTAACCCAGCGTCGATCACGCTGTTCGCCAAATCACCAGGCAGAAAAATCCGCCAGGGCCGATCGCCCCAACGAGCCAATGCGCTCAAGTTAGCGTTTTGATAGCCGATGATAATCGCTGGGTGACCGGGTTCGTCCGGTAGCTGCCGCGGCAAGCGCTGAATGCGAGGCAAAATGCGATCGTCCCAAAACAACGGCTGATGACGCGCAAAGTTTTGGACATTGCTCGGCAAATGAGGCAAAAGTTCTAGATAGATGTCGCACGCTTCGGCCACCCAACCATCGACCCACACCGTCACATCGCGTCCGGTGAAGTGGTGATGACTGCGCAAAAGCATCAGCAATTCTTGCCCTAAGCCCACCAACGGCACTGGCAACAGGACGTTGTGACCGGCGGCCAACACCTGATTGAGCTGATCCGCCAGCCGGTTTTCTTGCTGCCGCCGATGGGGATACCGGGCCGTGCCCTGGGTGCCTTCGACAATCAGGGCATCGGGCTTGAGCCCCCGCAGCTCATCCAAAGGCAGGCCCTCAGTCAGCCGCGAGTTAGAAAGAAAAAAGTCGCCGGTATAAAAGACGCTGTAGTTGCGATCGCTCGTCGAGTAAGTAATTAACAGAGAGGCTGCACCGGGCAAATGTCCGGCAGGCCAAAGCTTAGCGGTGAGGTTGTCAGCCAACTGGATGGACTGTCGCCAAGGTAGCCGATGGCAAAACTCAGCCCCTTTCGGCATGGCGACCTCTGGCCAATTGAGCGGCAATAGGTCAGCGGTGGCTTCACTACAGTAGATCGGCAGCTCGGGCCAGGTATGGTGCAGCTCTAACAGCGATCGCCCATGGTCAGGACCGGCATGAGTGCAAAACACAAAATCTACCGGGGCGGGGGATTCGTGCTCAATCGGCAAAAACTCCAAAGTTGGCAGCCCGCAGTCCAGCATCACGCGATAGGGGCCAATTTGCAGTTGCAAACAGATACCCTCGTCAGCGTGACCAACGCCGTAAGGTAAACAGGATAATACGCTCACCGGCTTCCTATCTGATGACCCGATAACAACAAGGGCAAAGCCTTAGGAAAGCATGGCAAACGAGACCGGCACAGAGTGGGGCGACTCCGCAACTGCCAACAACCAAGCGGGTAAAAGGAGGCTTTGCGAGGCTCAGCGTTCAATGGGCAGAGCCATTGCCATGGTAGTTATCCGTGTCGTAAAAACCGTTGCGAGTGCCAAAAAACAGGGTTGCCACTACAAAAATGCCAGTCAGCACTAACAAAACTGCTTTGATGTCCATAGGATGAATCGTCTAAATTATTAAGGCCAGGTAGGTTGAACCGGATAAACCCCTCAGGGGAGGGGGCTGAGACTTTTCTCAAATGCACTTAAATTTACTGTTCTTCACCGATCCTACCAACGGACTCCCACATATTCATGAACCTTAATACAGGGTTTGGAAAATCGGCAGTCCTGGCGGCCTCCTGGTGACGGCCAGGAACCCTCCGCAAAACCGGACCAACCGCTCCGGAGCAAGGCGCAATCCCTTATGCTGTATAAGTTCGGCTGAGGTCAAACCGACCCATGCCGCCGACCAACGCCTCAGGCCCAGTCAATCCTGAGGATAAAAAATCAGACGATCGCCCTGACATTACTAGAAGTTATGACGTCACAGCCATCAGAGCGAGTGACCCAAGCAGAAGCCTGGTTCGCAGCCGGTCAACTCGCTTTTGAAAGAGGAAACTATCGAGACGCCGTGTGCGCTTTGGAAGAAGGCAATCGGCTAGCCGGAGGGGCCACCTTTTTAGGGGGCAACATCCAGCTTTGGTTAATGAATGCTTACTCGGCGGCAGGGCGATCGCAAGAGGCGATCGCCCTGGGTGAAAAGCTGAGCAAACACCCCGACGTAGACATTCGCAAACAGAGCAAACGCGTCCTCGAAATTTTGCAGGCTCCCCAACTCCAGCGTCGCCCCGACTGGCTCACGCCCATTCCCGACTTGAGCGAACTGGAAGAAAGCGACAACGCTGATTTCACCATCCGTAAGTACAATCCCCCAGTGAAGTCAAAGCAGCCACCCCCAGCAGAGTCACCCCCGGAAGACCTCAGCCAAATCAATACCCGCGACAACGGCTTTCTGTGGGCCGCGATCGCCCTCATTTTGCTCACTTTGGGGGGGGTGTGGTGGTTGGGTGGCGGAGTGTGAGGGGTTGGGTATTAGGTTTTGGGTGATGGGCTTTGGGTTCTGGGTATTAGGAGCCTCATCCCTGGCCCCGCCCCCCACTCTCATCCTCTCAATACTTCCTGCCGTTCGGCTACCTGTTTGAGTCGCTGGAGTTGGGCTGCCATGTCTTGTTTAGTCCACTTGGCGGCAAAGGTCTCAAAGCCAAAGGCCACGAAGGGATTGGGGATCGCAAACTCAAAGCGATTCAGTAAATGGGTGCCCTCTGCGTTGGGTTGGCATTCCCAGCGATCGCGCCCGGCAAAAAACCCGCTAAATTCCCACACGATCAGGCCGGGTGCCCGCTCAGCCACGGTGCTGATGAGGGCCGGCTGCACCAGCGGGAGCTGAATGATAAAGCGGCTCTGCCCCCCCAAGTCCGTATTCCAAGTGTCGCCGCTCGGCTCGCAGCGCAGCGCCGGATTGAGCCATTGATGCATGAGCGATCGGTCGACAATGCAGTGCTCCACCGTGGTAGCGCTGGTGGCAATTTGAATGGATTGTTCAAAAATCTGGCGTTTTTGCGTCATTAAACATCTTTATCTAACGATTGGACGGCTATAACTTTATACCGATGACCGCTGCACCGAGAAGACTCAAATCTTGCCAAAATCATTCGCTAAGAGCAGAAGAACGTAGAGAATCGGCACCAAAATCGCAAATAGAAACCACGAATTCCCATGTTGAAACCGAAAAACAACCTTAGCCTAGAACTTTGGCTTAACCGTCCATTATAAAAAAACGTCCCAGGGTTGTGTTTATGGTAATTTCACGCAAATATAGCTCCATGAGCGAACTCGATGGAATCTGGGTCGAGCAAATTGTGCATTGCGGCCCAAAATGACGCGAATTAGCCCAGTAGTTCTCAGGCTGAGAACGATCCTCGCGGTTAAGGTCGCTTCAAAGGTCAAAATCATCGTTTTGTCGCCCTGAAGTGTGCCCTATAGACGAGATTTTCGTCTCAAAATGCCCGCCAAATCCCCCATGAGAATTGCTGGAATTAGCCAAAAATCGTATCTCAGGAACCATGACAGTCAGTCTCAATTTTTTCCCTTTACCCCCCTGGGTGTCTCCTCCCCTTGAGATGCCCCTTTCTTTAGCGCAAGTGAATACGACTTCAGCGCCAGTGAATACGACTTCCTTTGATGGCTTCATCAATGAGATGAGTAGTACGCTGGGCGCATTTTTACCCAGTTTGATTTGGGCGATCGTGATTTTGATCGTCGGATGGATTGTTGCGACCATCGCGGCTGCCATCACTAAAAGTGTTTTGAAGCGGACATCCATCGACGATCGCCTCGCCAACATGGTGATGGGAAACGATCAGAGTCGCGATGTGCCCGTAGAGGCCTGGGTGGCCACCACGGTTTATTGGGTGATCCTCATTTTCACCCTGATCGCGTTTCTCAACGCCCTCAATCTTGAAGTCGTTTCAGAACCGCTGAATGGCTTCTTACAGGAAATTTTCCAATATTTACCGCGCATTGGTGGGGCGTTGATCTTGTTGGCTGTGGCCTGGGCCACTGCCACCATTGTGAAAGTTTTAGTGACGCAAGGATTAGCCCGATTCAACCTGGATGATCGGCTGTCTGAGCAAATGGGTCAGGAAGGTCGTAGCCCGATCGTGGTGAACGAAACTATCGGCTCTATCCTTTACTGGTTTATTTTCTTGCTCTTTGTGCCGCTGATTCTCAGTGCCTTAGAGCTGCCAGGATTGCTCGCTCCGATCGAAACCTTAATTAATGATTTCCTGCAGGCGATCCCCAGAATTCTCACCGCAGGCATCATCTTGTTAGTCGGTTGGTTTATCGCCCGGATTGTCCGCAAGATCGTCACGAACTTGCTGCAAGCGACCCAAGCCGACCGGCTTGGGGCCCGGTTTGGCCTATCTTCTAGCCCGACGACGACCGCGACGCCGCCGCCGGCCACGACTGCTCCGGGGACGCCACCGCCACCGCCGTCTTCTTTCCGCAGCGCAGGCGGCCCCTCGACTAGCGGCCCCTCGACCAGTAGTGGCATGTCGCTATCGGAGCTGACCGGCACGATTGTGTTTGTGCTGATTTTGATTCCGGCGGTGGTGGCCGCTCTCAACGAGTTGAATATCGAGGCGATCTCCGCGCCAGCCATTTCCATGCTGGAGCTGGTTCTTGATGCCATTCCCCGCATCATTATGGCTGGGGTGGTCTTAGCCGTAGCTTATGTGGTGGGTCAGTTTGTGGCTGACCTGGTGACGGGGCTGTTGCGATCGGCGGGTTTCGACAATATCTTTGGCATTTTGGGCTTACCGGAACTCAATACGCCCCGGTCTCGCGTTGACAATATCGATGCGGAGGGTCGCCCAGCGACCCGTGTCGAACCGGCGAGCACTTCGCCTTCAGAAGTGGTGGGCTTGATTGCCCTGGTGGGGGTCGTCCTCTTTGGGGCCATCACCGCTACGGAGATTTTGGGCTTCGAGACCCTTTCGACCATCGTGCGGGCGATTTTGCAAATTTCGGCACGGGTGCTGAGTGGCGTGGTGGTCTTTGCCGTGGGCCTCTACTTCGCCAACCTGGCGTTTCGCCTCATTAGCAATATGGGCGGTTCGCAGGCCAATATTTTGGCTCAGGCAGCGCGCATTGCTTTGATTGCCCTGGTGACGGCGATGGGCCTACAGCAGATGGGGGTGGCCACTGACATTGTGAATTTGGCCTTTGGTCTGTTGTTGGGCGCGGTGGCGGTGGCGATCGCGATCGCGTTTGGTCTCGGTGGCCGTGACATTGCCAATGAGCAAATTCGCGAATGGCTGAACACCTTTAAGCAACGCTAACGTCGATTTCCCGATGGGGAAGACAATGCACCCCTGTTGTTTGTCAGCAGGGGTGCATTGTGGAATGGGGATCGTTATAGTAAACAGCACTGTTATTTAAACGGGACCGGGTTGCTGGGGGATGAATAGTGACGAGATTGCTCGGTACATCGAACAAACGGATAGCCTCTCGAAGCCGTGGATGTTGATTCAGTGGCGCTTGCAAAAGTTGCAGGAACGTAAAGCCACTATGGACTCGGACGCCTATCTGCAAGAACTGTCAGAGTTGCATCAGGCTTTGATGAACCTGGGGGAATGGTGGGTCGGTCGCGAAGACGAGGTGTTTTGATAAGGCTTTGAACCCACCAACGATGCTGTCCTCTTCACAGGTTTTGGCGAGTGGTCACAGCACCCGCTTGTTTGATCGCGAGCTGAGTTGGCTGGCCTTTAACCGCCGCCTCACCTATGCGATCGCGGCGGCCGACCACCCCGCCTTAGCGCGGCTGATTCAACTGTCGCAGGCCGCCGCTTCGTTGGATGAGTACTTCATGGTGCGGATGCCATTACTCAAGGGCATCGTTTTAGGCCAGGAGGCGATCGCCCTCAATCCCCACAAGCTCAACCGTTTACGCGCCTATCTACGGCCCCTCAGCGATCGCCAGCAAGCGCATTTTGGGTTTAACCTACAGCCGCAACTGGCCGAGCAAGGCGTCCATCTGTTGAATTACAGAGCGCTCACCGAGGCCCAACAACAGTATTGCCATCGCCGTTTTGAAGATGAAGTGGTGCCGGTTTTGACCGCTTTGGTGACGCCCCCCGATGAGCCCACCCCCGACTTTTCTAACCTGAGTTTAAATCTGGCCGTCTGGCTAGAACGGGCTGGCGAAACCAAAATCGCTTGGGTCAAACTACCCCGTGTATTGCCTCGGTTTATGGTATTTCGCGGGGCCGCCAACCCTCAGCAGTGGGTCGCCGTGCCGCTGGAGCAGGTGATTGCGGCGCATCTCCTGCTCCTGTTTCCCGAGGATAAGCTGCGTGGCTGTTATCCCTTTCGGGTGACGCGCAGCACCGATCTGGGCGTTTTAGACTCAGAAACCGCCAACCTGATGGAAATGATTCAGGAGAGTTTGCAGCAGCGACAGCAGCAGGGCCAACCCGTGCGCTTAGAAGTCGGGTACGCCATGCCAGCGGGGATGCGATCGCACCTGACTAATCAACTTAGCCTAGCCCCTCCCGATCTCTACCAACTGGGGGGCTGGCTGGGTCTGAGCGACCTTAAAGAACTGGCCAGCCTGCCCCGTCCCGATCTCCGATCGCCGATTTGGCAACCGGGCCTGCCCCCGGCGCTGACCCCACAACCCACCCCTTCGATGCTGTCGTTTGTGGCCTTGGCATCAGCGCCGACGGCTGATTTGTTTGGCGCGATCGCCCAGCAAGACTTACTGCTGCACTTTCCTTATCACTCCTTTACCGATACCGTCGAACAGTTCGTGGCTCAGGCGGCAGCCGACAGGCAGGTGCTCACCATTAAAATGACCTTGTATCGCACGGCGGTTGACGCCCCCATTGTGCGATCGCTCATGGCCGCCGCCAAAGCCGGTAAACAAGTGGTGGTGTTGGTCGAACTCACCGCCCCCCTCGACGAAGCCATCAACATTCACTGGGCCAAGCAACTGGAAAAAGCCGGTGCCCACGTTGTTTATGGGGTGGTGGGCTTTCGTACCCACACGAATCTAGTGCTGGTTGCCCGGCGCGAGGCGGACCAGATTCGTCAGTATGCGTATCTGGGCACCGGCGATTACTTGCCCGATCGCCCCCAACCGTATGAAGATCTTGGTCTCCTCACCAGCCGTTCGGCGATCGCCACTGACTTAGGTCATCTCTTCAATTTTCTCACTGGCTGCTCACTCCCCGTCGACTACACCGCCCTCATGGTGGCCCCCGGTCAATTGAAATATCGGTTGCGGGCCTTGATTCAGCGCGAGGCCGACCACGCCCGTCAGGGCAAACCCGCCCACTTGATCGTCAAACTCAACCTGCTGGCCAATCCCGACATCATCGAGGCGCTGTATGCCGCCTCCAACGCCGGGGTCGAAATTGACCTGATCGTCCGCAGTATTTGTCGCCTGCGCCCAGGCGTACCCGGCATGAGCGATCGCATCCGGGTGTATAGCTTGCTGGGTCAGCATGTCGAGCACAGCCGCATCTTGTATTGCCAAAATGACGACCAGCCCGAAGCGTGGATCGGCACCGCTGACTGGACCTCCCGTGGCCTCAACGAACGCATCGAAGTGATGGTGCCAATCTACGATCCTGACCTCGTCACCACCACCCATACACTGTTGCAAACCCTGTTATCTGACACGCAAAACTGTTGGCAATTGCAACCCAATGGTCAGTACATCAAACGCCAGCCGCCCCCCGGCACCCCACCGCAGTCTGCCCAAGATACCTTTACAGAACAAGGTCACGGCAGTGGGGGAGGAGTGGTTGGGTGGTTGGGTAGTTGGGTGGTTGGGTAGTTGGGTGGTTGGGTAGTTGAGTGGCTGGGTCGTCGGGTGGCTGGGTCGCTGGGTCAGTTTCGAGCCAGGAGGAAGCACTGTTATTTCAAGCACATCCCTTGGGACCTGCCATCAGCAATGCGTCCTGTCCTACTAAGGAATGGGAATTTAATTAAGTGTGGACAGCCGTCTCGGCTGTCCAAGAGCAGGCCAGATGCCTGCCCGACAAAACTTGGATTTTATAAAATCCTGATTCCTAAGGAGATCTCCAGGAACAAAAATACCGGTTGTGGTGCATTACGCTGCGCTTTAGCGGAGCCATGCCCAGAGGGCTATATGACACCCTACAAGGGGGAAATTCTTTTCCAGAGATCTCCTAAACCGCCGCTCTGCGGCAAAATACCTCACCCTGCCACCCTCACACCCTGCCACCCTCACACCCTGCCACCCTCCTACCCTCTACTCTACTCAGCAGCTCGTTAAAAGAACTTGGTACGATACCCACAAGCCCGATCATTGGACCGCGATCGCCCAAGCGCGGCGATGGCCTTCGGGGCCAGCCTTTGATCGTCATCCGCATGACTGCTCTGGGGAGAACTCACCATGACCCAATCAAGCAACAACTGGAATCCGCTCCGACTGGTCGATACGTTGACCTTTTTTGGAGAAGTCCCCTTTCTCGGAAATTTTCGCTGGTTACAAGCAATGTTTGGCGCAACCTCTAATCCTGAAGCTCCTGAAGCGACCGCCATGGGTCCCCATCGCGAGGTCGTTTTACTGTCGGGTGGTGGTCCGGAAGCCGATGCCCTCACCGATTTGCTGCACCATCAGGGTAAGGTCGTGCGATCGCAGCTCCTCCCCAGCGACACCCCTTTGCCCGAGGCCGATGCCCACCGCATTGTGAATGCCCAGGCCGTGATCTGGCAGGGGGTGCCCGACGACGAGGAATGCTTCTCGGCTCAACTGGCCGATCTTCAGTCCCTACCGGTGAGTGAAGACTATCCCCTGTTTGACTTTCGCCTTAGCGACAATGAGGGACTGCGAGAAGTGTGGGGCGCAGTGGATGATGTAGTCATGGGCGGCGTCAGTGCCAGCGGCATGAGCTTGCTGCCCGGCTATGCTCGCTTTGCGGGTGAGGTCTCCACCGCTAACTCCGGTGGGTTTGCCAGTGTCCGCACGCGCAATTTTGAGCCGCCGTTTAACCTGCAGGGGTGGCAGGGAGTGCGCCTGGTGCTGCGGGGTGACGGGCAGCGCTACAAAATGATCTTGCGCAATAGCCACAGTTGGGACAGTCGGGCCTACTGCCATTCTGTCGATACGGACCCCGACCAGTGGATAGTGGTAGATATTCCTTTTGCCGCCTTTATCGCCACCTTCCGCGCTAAAACGCAGCCCACCGCGCCGCCGCTCGATCCGACTTCGGTGTGTTCCTTTCAGTTAATGCTGAGCAAATTTGAGTACGACGGTGACAAAAACCCGCATTTTCATCCCGGCTCGTTTTCGCTGGATGTGCGATCGCTGGGGGTTTATCGACCGGCTCCGACGCCGCTGCTGGTGGCGATCGCTGACTCGGCGGCCCAAGCCGAAACCTACGCGGGTCTGCTCGCTCCCAGCGGCGTCCCCTATCAAATTTTGACCAAACAGGAGGCTGGTTTCGCCGAAAACCTCGCCGCTACCCTGCCCCAAAATTGAGAGCAAGCACTCCCCAACGAGATCGCAACGCTTTTCGAGGCAATCAAGGCAAGGTAGGTAACGCTGGCGGGGCACTCTGGAAGACACGAGTGTTCCGCGAGTCCAGTCCCATGGCCTCCGACCTGGAAAAGCATCAGCGGCGATCGCTCCGGTTGCCCCATTACGACTATGCCTCAGCGGGAGTCCATTCCCCGACGATTTCGCCCAGGTTCAAGCTGTATCCCACCGCTTCCAGAAAGTCATAATGTTAAACAGCGGGAATTGTTCCTTTAGGCAGATAGTCGTGCCAATGTCGCCAGGCTGCTCACCATGACGGTAGAAACTTCCAAAATGCCGATAGCTCATTGGATACAGGTGATGACTCAGCGCATCATCGACCAGTTCGAGCCGTTGCAAATCATCTTGTTTGGCTCCCATGCCAGAGGCGATGCTCAGCCCCACAGCGATGTCGACTTACTCGTAGTCTTTCCGGCAGTCGATAGCAAACGACAAAAAGCCATTGCCATCCGCAGCATTCTCACCGATTTGCCCATTGCCAAAGACATCATCGTGACGACTCCCCGCGAAATTGAGGAATATGGCGATTTAGTGGGTACCGTTTTGCGTCCAGCCCTACGCGAAGGCCAGTTGCTCTATGACCGATCCGCGAATCCTTAGAGCAACTGAGCGCTGGCTCGATTATGCCCAGCGAGATTTGCAAGCCGCACAAGCGCTCATGCAGCAATCTGGAGACTTCGCTCAGCAGGTTTGCTATTTGTTGCAGCAAGCCGCCGAAAAGGCGCTCAAGGCTGCCTTAATTTATCTGCAAATTGAGTTTCCCTTTCGCCACGATCTGGATATGCTGCGAAACTTACTGGCAGAAGATTGGCAGACTCGATTGGCTCATCCCAACTTGACTCAACTGACTGAGTGGGCGGTTGAAGCTCGATACCCCAGTCTGGCAGAAGATCCCACCCATGAAGATGCAGCCACTGCCCTTTCTCAAGCAGAAGCCGTATTAGATTCGGTTTATGGAGATTTGCATCAGCACGGATTTGGCAACAGAAAGCAACAATAGCGGTGCTCTCTGGTCAACGAGGTCAACTACCACAAATGATTGCTTATGGCCTTCTCACCCACCTGGCACCGCGAGGCGACAGCGCCGGGGCTCCACCACATCGTATTGGTGTATGAAAAGGCCGAGGACTTGGTGTTTTGCCCCACCCACCGCGATCGCCCCTTTCGCGGCGGGGGCGATGATGACGGCCACGGGGCAACCACTGCCGCAGGCGCGATGAGTTATCTGAATCCGGGCTTCATGCGTTCTTTCGCGATCGCATCACCTGGTGTATCCCCTTTCTAGAAAAAGTGCTGGCAGGGAAACACGTTTCGCTGGCGGATTTACGGCTAGACACCCGTGCAGTGCCCTGAATTGACGGACGCTGGCCCTGGTAGCGGCTCGGTAGCCGGGGGAACCTGAGCCCAGACCAGGAACTGAACCACGATCGCCCTGAGTTGCGATCGCCCCACCCAACGCCGTAAGCTTAGCGACACCCACCATGGTTAAGACGAGGTAAGCGGCATGGCATTGACCGAGGGGTACAAAATTGCAGTAGGCAAGCTGGAGTGGTTTTATCGCGACGAAAAACCACTGGGTGAAAATCGCGATCGCCTCCCCGTCCTCCTCTTGCATGGGTTGGTGTCCCAGAGTTATAGCTGGCGCGACGTGATGCCCAAGCTGACGGAGCAGGGCTTGCGGGCGATCGCCCCCGACTGGATTGGTCACGGCTTTTCCAGCTTTCCTGAAAAGCGCGATTTTGCCTACACCGCCGACGCTTTTGTGACCGAGTTGGGCAACTTTTTGACCGCCCTCGAAATTGAAAAAGTGCACTTAGTCGCCCAGGGGTTTATGGGCGTGTATGGCGTGCTGTTTGCCCTGCAAAATCCTGACCGGGTCGAGCGGTTGGTCATCATCAATACGCCCCTGGGTCCCGAGGCCAAACTGCCAGGAGCCATTCGCCGCATGACCCTGCCCCTCGCCGGGGAAATGATGACCCAAGATCCGCTGCTGGTCGATCGCACCCTCGAAGGCGGCGGCCCCTATCAGGTGGATGATCAAGATTTAGATGTCTACCGCAAGCCCTTTTTGACGACCTCATCGGCAGGGCGATCGCTGCTGTTTACCCTGCGCAATTTCAAACTGGCGGAAATGACCCAGGCGATCGCCAACGGGTTGCCTGAGTGGCAGCACATGACCCAACTCATTTGGGGCACCGCCGATCCGTGGATTCCGGTGGCGCTGGCCGAAAGCTGGGTGCAAACTCTCCCATTAGGAGAATTATCGCCCCTCGATGAAGTTGGTCACTATGCGCAAGAGGACTGGGCAGACAAAGTTGCCGAAGTGCTGGTGCCGTTTTTGCGCCGCGCCCCCATTGAGGGCTAAGCAGGTCCGGCGATCTCATCAAGCATCTATATCGCCCCCTTAAAAACCGCTGGCAGGGATTGTGGCAGTCGGGCCGACGCAGGGGCATCCCGCTGGGATTGACGGCTAAAGATTGGCAGGACAATAATCTCCCGGTGGACGCGGTGGCTGGGTGAGAAGGCAGAAGAGAACGCCCTGTAGATTGGCATGGCCATGATTTAAGGCTAGTGGGCAAGTGTCCACCCGATGGCAGATCAAGACTGCTGGCGATTCGTAATGGGGATGCCAGCTTAGGAATGAGAATTGAATAAGTTGGGATAGCCGTCTCGGCTGTCCCAAGGCAGGTATCTAGCCTGCCCTAACCATTTGTCTGTTATGTGATCCTCATTCCTTAGGAATGGGAATTTAATTAAGTGTGGACAGCCGAGACGGCTGTCCAAGAGCAGGCAAGATGCCTGCCCGACAAAACTTGGATTTTATAAAATCCTGATTCCTTAGTTGCTGATTACCGTGGGATGCCATATCAATTGAGACTTTCGGCTCTTTAAAACTGGGACGTGATTGCCGCCGCAATTTACTCAGAAGGGTTTCCATGAAAATCTCATCCACAGTTCTGATGTAACCGTCCCAGAAACTACGCTGGCTGAGCGAAGTCGCAGCCAAAACCCAGCCAGAACGTCCCTTCGACTCCGCTCAGGGGACGGTTACGTTCTGATAAGTAGGTCAGGATAATTAATCCGAGGTATGCAACGTTCAGTTAAGTAGTCTTGACATTAACG
>Ga0081535_100537_pt1 | contig 24265 bp, 14 predicted proteins | sample HotLakmasection3_FD_71020 | JGI IMG/M metagenome (GOLD analysis project Ga0081535, IMG submission 71020) | Hypersaline microbial mat communities from Hot Lake, Washington, USA - Section #3 (SPADES assembly) (version 2) | ecosystem: Environmental > Aquatic > Non-marine Saline and Alkaline >... | reverse complement strand
ATTCGGCCAGGCGCTGGCCGGCGAGGGCCATCTTGTCCTCGCCCCCGCCGTCGGCGGCCTGATCGTCGGTCATGTGCCCGACATCGGTGATGTTCATCACATGCACCACACGCCGCGGCCCGGCGTGGGGCTCGCCGCCCGGCCCCTCGATCACGCACAGCGGCGACTCGATCCACCGCCGCGCGAGGTCGGCGACGAGAAACGCCCGGAAGTTCCCGATGTGCGCGTGGTCGTAGACCGTCGGGCCGCAGGAGTAGAACGTCACGCGGGCCGGGTCGGCCGGAACGAACGGCTCGGCGCGCCGCGTGAGGGTGTTGTAGAGCGTGAACGTCATCGCCCTAGCCTAGCCGCGAGGGCCCGCGCCGTCGGTCATGACGAAGGGCGCGGCGCGTCCACGGGCTCGGGGGCGACGTCCGGCGCCTGATCCACGGGAGCCTCGATCGGCGTCGGCTTCTCCGGCTCGTTGGACTCATCGCCCGTGAGCTCCAGCCGGATCTGCGAGACGCGCGTCGGCTCGGCCTCGAGCACGGTGATGATGAACCCGTTGTGGCGGAAACTCTCCCCCGCGACCGGGATGTGCCCGAGGCTCGTGACGACGTAGCCGCCGATGGTCTCGTAGTCCTCGTGCTCGGGCACCTCGCACCCGAGGGCCTCGAGCTCGTCGTTGACGTCGTCGACGTGGGCGCGAGCGTCGATCACCGCCGCGCGCTCCTCGGGGATGACGCGGATCTCGGGCGGCGTGTCGGTCTCGGGCTCGTACTCGTCGTAGATCTCGCCCACGATCTCCTCGAGGACGTCCTCGATCGTGACAAGGCCCGCCGTCCCGCCGTACTCGTCAAGCACGATCGCCAGGTGCACCTTGTCCCGCTGGAACTCGGTGAGGAGCTCGTCGAGGCGCTTCGTGTCGGGCACGAACCGCACCTCGCGGAGCATCTTGCGGAGGTTGAACTCGCTCGCGTCGCCCCCAAGGTATCGGAGCAGGTCCTTCGCGTAGAGCAGGCCCGCGATGCGGTCGAGATTCTCCTCATAGACCGGGATGCGCGAGTGCCCCGCCGTCGCGATGAAGTCGCGCACCGCGTTGAGATCGTTGGTCATCTCGATCCCCTCGATCTCCGTGCGCGGCGTCATGATCTCCTCGACGGTCCGTGAGTGGAAGCTCACGACGGCCTCGATCATGTCGCGGCCCGACTCGTCGAGCGAGCCGTCCTCGGAGCGATCGCTCACCACGGAGCGGATCTCCTCCTCGAGCTCCTCTTCGTCCGACAGCTCCCGTGCGCCCGCCAGGCGCCGGACGATCTCATCGCAAACGCGGGCGATCGCGACGAGCGGCACGAGCAGCGTCCGCATCGTGCGGAGCAGCGGCCAGGCGCGCACGATAAGCGGTTCGGCCAGGTGCTCCGCGACGCTCAGGGGCATGACGGAGCTGAACACGTACAGGAACGCCGCGCTGACGCCCGCAGCGATCGCGACGGCCCCGATGAGCTGCCGCGGCGTCTCCGTCGGCCCGAGCGAGAGCGACCACACCACCATCGCGCCGACGCCCGCCACCGACACGACGAGCCGCACGATGGACGCCGCGACCGCGTAGTCGCGCCGGCGATCGATCAGGTCCTCGGCTCGGCTCTCAAGGCCGTACGGCGCCGCGAACCGTTTCGCCTTCGCCCGCGACGCGGTGCGCAGCGACATCTGAAGCGTCGCAAAGAAGCCGCTGATCACGAACGCGAGGGCCGCCAGCCAGAACGCCAAGATCATGAGCGAATCCCCGAGTAGATCGCGCCGACGCCGATCGCCCGCAGGATCTCATCCTCCCGCGCGTGCATCCGATCCCGCGACGCGTCGTCGCCGTCGTCGTAGCCAAGGCAGTGCAGCGCGCCGTGCAGGGCGTAGAGCGTCAGCTCGTCGAGCGCCCCGTGCCCACGCTCCCGCGCGGCCCGCTCCGCCTCGTCGAGGCAGACGACCAGATCCGCATCAAGCGGCCCCGCGGGCTCGTCGCGCAGGTCGAAGGTCAGGACGTCGGTCGTGGAGGGATCGCCCGAGTGCTGCTCGTGCAGCGCGCCCATGCGATCGTCCCCGACGATCAGCACCCGCACGTCGTGAGCGACGCCCGGAGCTTCCCGCTCGATCGCGCGAACAAGGCGCTCGCGCAGCGTCGTGGCCTGGTCGGCGCTGAGCCGTTCCGTCTCGTCGTGAATGTCGATGGCGGCGTGCTCGCCGCTCGCCCCCGAGAGGGCGGAATTGGGAGGCTGGTCGGTTTCGTCGCCGGCGTCCATGAGCTCCTCGCTGCGGGGCCCGCTCGTCGGTCGTGTGTGCATTCGATCAAGGCCCCGTCGGCCCGCGGCGGGCGGTCGCGCGACCGCCCCCTCGCCGGCCCATTCTTCGGCGCCACAAGTGTAGGGCCAGACCGGCCGCCGTCCAAGCGCGGGCCGCTCGCCGGAGACAGGCCCGCAACTCTGGGAAAAACAACGGAGCCGCCTTCTCGGGCGGCTCCGTGTGAGCAACGTTCGGATGCGACGGGATCGGCGTCCGCAACGGACGCCGAGGCCCGATTAGCGGCGGCGACGCGCGGCGACGAGGCCGGCGACGCCGAAGAGCGCCGCGGCGCCCGGAGCCGGGATCTTGACCGCGTTGACGGTCAGGATGGGGCCGGGGCCGGCGGAGTTGTCGTCGTTGCCGGCCCACGTGGCGGCGACGTCGGCGGTGCCCGGAAGGGCGAGAACCGAAACGATCCCGCCCGAGAGGATGTCGTTGACGAGGTCGGTGAGACCAGCGCCGCTGAAGTCCACGACGTCCTCAAAGCCGTTGGCGACTTCGACGAAGTTGTAGGTGCCGAGGGCGCTCTCGGTGCCGAACTGGCCGGAGACGTAGGGGAACGTGGCGCCCGCCGGAGTCTCGATGTCAACCGAGTCATCCGAGACCCAGATGAAGTCGACGCTGCCGTTGGACGTGAAGAACGCGTTGGACTGGAAGAGGCTCAGGGAGACGTCGGTGATGGCCCACAGGCCGGCGCCGAACTGGCTGTCGAGGTCCGAGACGATCGAGGCGCCGTCAAAGCGGAGAGCGCCGAAGGACGCGAACTCGCCGCCGGAGGAGCCCTGAGCGTTGAAGAAGCGCTGGCTCAGAGCGCCGTCGAACTGACGGGGGCCGTCCGGACGGACGGTCGACGTGATGAACGCCTCCTGCGACGAGGCGCCGGTGGAGCCGATGACGCCGTTGGCGAAGGCCGAGCCGGCCACGGCGAACAGAGCGATCGCGCTGATGGTGGTACGCATGATTCTTTCCTCCTGATGGAAAACGTGTCTCTCTCTCCCGCACGAGCGGGAGGACGTATTATGCACAGCACCGTGAAGCCGCAGGCTGGGGCGCGTCACCATCGCGCCACGATCGCGCAAAGATCGCGCTAATCGCCGCGTCCGGAGCCCCGCAGATCTCCCAGATTCTCAGTTTGGACGTCAGCCCGCGATCGACACGCTCACCGGCACGAACGTCGGCTTGAGCCGCTTCTCGAACTCGTTGCGGTACTTGTTGATGATCGTCCGCACCGCCCAGTTGTTGCCGTCGGCGAGCCCGCAGATCGTCGTGCCCGGCATCGCGCCCATGCTCGTCGCGATCTCGAGCGCGAGATCCAGGTCCTTCGTGTACGCGTCGCCCGCCTCGATGCGGTTCATCAACTGCAGGAGCCACCCCGACCCCTCGCGGCACGGCGTGCACTGCCCGCAGCTCTCGTGCTTGTAGAACCGCGCCAGGTTCCGCGCGACGGAGACCATGTCGGTGTCCTCGTCGAAGACGGTCGGGCACGCGGTGCCGAGCCCGAGAATGTTGTACTTGCGGCCGATGTCGAAATCCATCTCCGCCTCGTACTGGTCCGGCCCGAGGATGCCGGTCGACGCGCCGCCCGCGATCGCGCCCTTGAAGCGCTTCCCGTGACGCATGCCGCCGCAGTGCTCCTCGACGATCGTGCGAAGCGGGATGCCCAGCTCGAACTCGTAGACGCCCGGGATGTTCACGTGCCCGCTGACGCCCATGAGCTTCGTGCCGTAGGAGGGCGGGCCGCCGATCGAGCTCTCGACGCCCTGCTCGGCGAACCACGCCGAGCCGTGCTCGATGATCGAGGGCAGGTGGGCGAGCGTCTCGACGTTGTTGATGATCGTCGGCTTCCCGAACGCGCCCGCGATCGCGGGGAAGGGGGGTTTGTTGCGGGGCCACCCGCGCTTGCCCTCGAGAGACTCAAGCAGCGCCGTCTCCTCGCCGCAGATGTACGCGCCCGCCCCGCGCGCCACGTAGCACTCGACCTTCCAGGGTGCGCCGGTCTGCGTCCCCGCGCCGTCGAGCAGGCCCCTGCCGCCGAAGATCCCCTTCTCGTACGCCTCCTTGAGCGCCCTCTCGAGGATCCGCGCCTGGTGGTAGTACTCGCCCCGGATGTAGATGTACGCCTTCGACAGCCGGCACGCGTAGCAGCAGATCGCGATGCCCTCGAGCAGCAGGTGCGGGTCGAAGTCGATGATCAGGCGGTCCTTGAACGTCCCCGGCTCGCTCTCGTCCGCGTTGATCGCCAGGTACCGCGGGCCGGGATCGTTGACGTCCTCGACCTTGGGCAGGAACGACCACTTCAGCCCCGCCGGGAATCCCGCGCCCCCGCGACCGCGGAGCTGCGAGTCCTTGACCGCCGTCACGATGTCCGCGGGCGCCATCGTCAGCGCCTTGCGCAGGCCCTCGTACCCGCCCGTCTTCACGTAGCCCTCGTGCCAGACGGTCCGGCGGTCCTTGACGTCGCCGAAGGGGGGCGTTGGGATGCGCTTGCAGAGAACGTGCTCCGCGGTGCCGTTGTAGCGTTCCGTGGCCATACTGAGGGCGCCTTCTTCAGAGTGCGAGGTCCGGTGGAGTGCCGCATGGTAGCGGCCCGGCCCGATCCGCAGGCCCGCGGCCGGAAAGACGTGCCGCGACCCGTCCGAAGGAGCGTTCGCGGAGGAGCCCGTGCGCGATTCACGCCCGATCTACCGTGAGACCCAGAACTTCGGACGGACGAAGCTCGGGATCTTCATCACCGTCAGCGCGGCGGTCTGGATCCTCCCCGCGGCCGCCGTGCTCGCCTCCCAGGGCGCGAGCGGCCTCGATTGGGCGATCCTCGCCGGCGTATTCGTTTTCGCCACCCTGCTCCCGCAGTCGATGATCCAGCGGGTGCGCGTCGTCCCGGGCGAGGTCAGGGTGCGGTTCTGGTTCTTCCCGGGCCTCCGAGCGGACGCGAACGCCGTCGAGGGGCTCGAGGTCGTCACGTTCGACCCCCTCCGCGACTTCGGCGGCTGGGGCTTGAAGGTCACCCGCCGTCACGGCCGCGTCTACTGCGTGCAGGGGCGTCAGGGCGTGCGGTTCCGTGTTGGCGACCGCCGCTACGTCGTCGGCTCGGCCGACGCGCCCGCCCTCGCGCTGGCGATCGCCGAGCCGTCGCCGAGCCGCTCGAAGAGGACGTAGATCGCCTTGGTGATCGGGAAGTGCTCGGCCCGCTGGGCCAGGATCAGCGAGTCGGAGACCTCGAGCATCGCGAAGCTGAAGGCGAGGAGGCCGCCCGCGATCAGGTTGGCGGTGATCAGCGGCAGCACCACCGTCCGCACCGCCCGGACCCGCGTCGCCCCCATGTTCATCGCCGCCTCCTCGAGCTCGACCGAGGTCTGCTCGAGCCCCGCGATCGCGGAGCGGACCACGTAGGGCAGGCGGCGGACCGCGTAGGCCACGATGAGCAGCATCACCGGGTTCGGCTCGGCTCCGAGCACGTCGGCCACGCCCTCGAGCGGGGCGCCCTCGTTGAAGGGCCACCGGAGGGTCATGGCGACGTACCCGAAGGCCATGACGAGCCCCGGGACCGCCAGGGGCAGCATGGTCAGGGCGTCGATGAGCCGCCGTCCGGGCACGCGGGTGCGGACGACGACGTAGGCGATGACGACGCCGAAGACGATGTCCAGCATCATCGCGATCGAGGCGTAGAACAGGCTGTTGCGGATCGAGCCGGTCGCGAGGGGGTGCGAGAGGGCCCCGCTCCAGTGCTCGGTCGTCCACTCGCCGGGCAGCACCGTGCGGTACCAGCCGCCGACCTCGGCGAAGCTCGCCGCCACCACGCCCAGGTGCGGGAGGATCGCGACGACGGTCACGCCCGCGAAGGCGGCGGTGGCCCCGAGTCCGGCGAGGCCGGTGAGCCGCGTGGTGCGGGCCGCCACCGACGCCTTGCCGTACATCGCGTAGGACTGGCCGCCGAAGAGCTTCCGCCCCACCACGTAGCACAGCAGGGCGATCGCGAGCATGATCCCGGTGAGGGCGTAGGTGGGCCCGCCGCCTCCGTCGAGCTCCTTGAGGCCGTTGAGGATCTGCACCGGCGTCACCACCTGGAAGTCGAACATCAGCGGCGTGCCGAGCTCGGTGAACGCCCAGATGAAGACGATGGTCGAGCCCGCGAACAGGCCCGGCCGGATGAGCGGCATCGTGATCTCGCGGAACCGGCGCCAGGGCCCCGCCCCGAGGTTCTCCGCCGCCTCGTCGAGGGCAGGGTCGAGGTTGGCCAGGGCCGCGGTCGCGTTGAGGTAGACGATGGGATAGAGGTGCAGGGCCTGGATCGCGATGATCGCCCAGATCCCGCCGCGGCCGATGAAGTCGACCGGCTCGGCGAGGAGCCCGAGGTCCAGCAGCAGGGTGTTGAGGGCCCCGAAGCGGCCGAGGATGTGGTGCAGCCCGATCGCCCCCACGAAGGGCGGCAGGATCAGCGGCACCAGGATGAGGGCGGCGAGGGTGCCCTTGAACGGGTAGTCGTGGCGGGCGTTGAGGACCGCCAGCGGCAGTCCGATCAGGATCGACAGCAGCGTGGTGCCGACCGCGATCAGCAGGGCGTTGACGAGGCCCGCCCGCATGAGCGGGTCGGCGAGGACGACCTGCACGTGGCGGAGGGTGAGGCCCGTCTCGCCGACGAAGCCGCCTCGGATCGTGAGCCAGATCGGCCAGAGCAGGAAGACGCCGAGGATCGACAGCAGGATCGCCGGCACCAGCAGCCGGGGGAGGGCGCGGAGCGTGGGGTGCATCCGAGCAGTGGACGGCCTCGGGGCCTGCGCGTCAAACCGTCCGGAGGCCGGGGGCGGGCTCCCCGGCGGGTCAGTCCCAGGCGGCCAGGACCGCGACGATGTCGGAGAAGCCCACGGTCTCGTCGCCATCCACGTCGGCCGGGCAGGGATCGCCGCAGGGGCCGAAGGCCGAGAGCACGATCAGCAGGTCGTCGAGCGACACGGTGCCGTCGCCGTTGACGTCCTCCGGCACCCCGGGGGCGACGGGCTCGGGGCCGAGCCACGCGATCGCGAAGGGCCAGTTCGTCGGGGGCGAGCCGCCGGCATCCAGGCGCTCCGCCCGCAGCACGTAGCTGCCGGGGGCGAGACCCTCGAGGTACAGGTGCTCGATGTTGTCGACCGGACTGCGGCTCGCGACGTTGCCGGACGCGAAGACGCCGAGGCCGGCGTCGCCGGTCAGCGGGGCGAGCGAGCCGTCGGCCTCCCGGCGGAGCAGCTCGAGGTCCAGGTCGGCCACCGCCCATTCGTTGGTCGACAGGCGGACGGTGCGGTTCCAGGTGAGGACGACCGCGAGGGCATCCGCCCCCTCGGGCACGTCGATGCCCCAGTAACGGGTCTGGCCGACGCCGATCGTGTCGTAGTCCCAGCCCCGGGAGGGCAGGCCGGACGCCGCGTCCGGATCGTCGGTGCCGTTCTGCTCGAGGGCGGTGAGGACCATGTGCGAGCGATCGACGTTGGCGGTGCCGACGCCCATCACGTCGTCGAGCGGGGTCAGGGTGACGCCGCGGTCGGGCCCCGAGGTCTCCGGTCCGTTCGTCCAGGTGCCGGTGAGCTGGTTCTCCTTGGTCGCCCCGGCGAGGATCGCCGCCTTGAGGACCTGCACCCGTCGGGCGTTGAGGTTGGTGGCCAGCCCGGGCCAGGTCTCGATGGTCTCGGACAGGACGGCCCCGACGGCGGCGATCTGGGGCGTCGCGCTGCTGGTGGTGCCGGCGACGCCCACGATCTCCGGCTTCATCCGGCCGGGGCCGTCGATGCCGGACTGGGTCGGCAGGTTGCCGTGACCACCGTCGCGGGTCCCGACCGCGAGGCCGTTGTAGAGGTGTCCCATCAGCGGCGGATTGCCGGCGGGGCTGTTGCTCATGCCGCTGGCGATGAGGAGCCGGTCCCGGTCGATCACGAGGTCCGCCCGGCGCAGGACGTCGTTGTCGAGGGAGGGATTCGCACTGCCGATCCAGGAGTTGTTGAGCACCCGGATCGGGGCGGGGAGCGGCTCCGGCGCGATCGCGCCGCCGGAGCCCGCCCGCAGGAAGTCGTTCAGCCAGTCCAACGCCTCCCAGAGATGGATGTCCGTCATCCCGGGGGCGACGGACGTGGTGTCCCCGCACAGCTGCCGCATCACCCCGCTCGAGTGGGCGGACAGGCCGCTGGCGCCGGAGCTCTCGACGGTGAGGCTCTTGCCCGAGAGCTCGCCGATCGTGAGGTCGGGACGCCAGAAGCCGTTGCCGTCGGGGGCCTCGACGTAGGAGCCGACGATGCCGGCCCCGGTCGGGGCGTCCGGACCCAGGCGGGCGTGGAGGGCATCGAAGCCCAGCACCTCGCGGGGGTCGTCGCCGGCGACCGCGGGAGCGGCGGCGACGGAGACTCCGGCGACGAGGGCGGCGGCGAGCAGGAGACGGCGGTCGCGGGGGGTCATGGGCTCGGTCCGGGAACAGGCGGTTCGGGGAGGACGGCGATCCCGCGGGGTGCGGGCCTGCACGAACGTCTTCGCCGAGCCTAGACGAGGGGCTTCGCGACGCAAGCCCCTTTCACGTCCTGGTGGCGTCGGCGCGGAGTCCCTCGGCCCCGGGCCGTGCCGCGGGGCTCCTCGCCCGGATGGAGCTCCCTCATCCGGGGACGTGCCCGAAGCTTCCCGGACGGGGGCGACGGGAGCGGCCCGCCCGGCGACCGCCCCCGCGGCGGAGCCGAGGACGTGCGGTGCTCCCGTGCTCCCGGAAACGACCGCGGGGGCCCCGGCGAACCGGAGCCCCCGCGGGGAGCGGACTCGGATGTCCCGCACGGGCTCACCGTGCGGCGGAGGTCACTTCTGGGTGCCGCCCACCGGACGGATGTCGATCAGGTCCGTCCGGGACTGGTACTCGGTCGGCACGAACTGGCGACCGGAGTTGATGGTGAAGCCCACGTAGTACGCGCGGGCCAGTATGCGGCCCGTCGGGCTGACGTGGTCCGCCGGCTGGGGGACGAGGAAGGTCTCGTCGGAGCCTTCGAGGTTGGGCGCGACGCCCACGAAGCTCCAGCGCGTGGTCTTGAAGTTGTAGGCCTCGACGAACACGAGCGTGAAGACCTCGGACGCGCCGCTGACGACGCGGATGCCCAGCTCCGTGGGGTTCCGCTGCGACGTCTGGCCGATCGCGACCAGGTCGACGATGTCGCCGCCGATGAGGTAGCCGGCCGAGCCGAGCTCCGGGACGTCGACGAGCACGTTCGGGCCCGAGCCCCCGACGCCCTCGGTGACCGGCACGTCGTCGGCCGCGGTGTCGACGCCGGTGGCCCGGTAGACATTCCCGTCCAGGCCCTTCACCGAGAACACGCTGCCCTCGACGTAGTCGCCGCGGACGAGGACGACGTCCTGCACGAACGGGGCGTCGTCGAACTCGACGTTCTCGATCTGCAGCAGCTGGTTGACCACGCCGCCGCCGCCGGTCAGGGCCGGGAAGCCGCCGATGTGGTTCCAGGGCGTCTCGGGCACGATGTCCAGGCCGCAGATCGGGTCGAACGAGCCGAAGAGCCGCGGCGGGGTGCCGGGCGTGGCGCCCGGCGCGTCGAGGAGCTGGCGGACCAGCGTGGGCGTCAGGGAGAAGCCGTAGTACTGGCGGTTGAACCCCTGCGTGGCGACGTAGAGGCCAGCGACCTGGGCCGCCGCGGCGGCGGTGCCGCCGAAGCTGCCGGTGTAGGCCCGGTTCGGGTCGATGCCGGTGCCGTCGCCCGGGTCGATGCGGAACAGGTCGCCGAAGCCGGCGGCCGCCACGAACGCGCCCCAGGCCCGCAGGTGCACCTGGCGGGCGTCGGTCGCGTCGAGGACCTCCTCGCTGCTCGTGTAGTTCGAGAACGGGAGGCGGTAGGGGATCGACCGGCCGATGTTCGGCAGGAACGCGACGCCCGGCGAGCCGCCGCCCACCACGATCGCTCCGCTGTCGGGCAGGTCCTCGCCCTGCGTGTTGCCGCTGAGGTCGGCGCAGTCGTCGCCGGCCGCCATCACCACGCCGATGCCGGAGTCGGTGGCGAGCAGGGCGAGCGTGTTGATCAGCGGATCGAGGTTCAGGCTGGTGTTGGGCAGGGTGTAGGACGCGACGATGACGTCGCCGCTCTCCATCTGCGCGATGGCGTTGGACCACGCGGCGAGCTCCCGCGGGCCCTCGTCGCGGCTGGTGATGGCGTAGAAGTAGCCCTGCGCCTCCGGGACGATTCCGGTGACGCCGGCGGCGTCCTGGTCGAACACCGTCTCGTCGCGGGCGAGGATCACCGAGGCGACCGCCGTGCCCTGGCTCGGCGAGGCGATCGACTCGTCGAAGAACAGGCGGATGTCCTCGACGATCACTTTCCGGCCGTCGAGCTCCTCGCCGTCGACGACGAGCGGGGCGAACTCCTCGTGGTTCGCGTAGATCGAGCCGTCGATGATCGCGACGTTCATCGACCGACCGCGGACCTGGACGCCCTGGCCGAAGCGGTCGATGCCGTCACGGAAGAAGGCCCGCTCCGCGATGCCGCGAATGCCGCGGGGCTCGTTCCAGATGCCGTCCCCGTTGGCGTCGTCGAACGGCTCGCCCGGGTCCCACCAGTTGTTGCCCTCGCCCGGATCGTTGGTGTCCGGGATGCCGTCCTCGCCGAAGTCGTCGAAGGACTCGCCCTCCTGGTAGAGGTCGAAGCCGGTGCCGGTGAAGCCGGGGAACAGGCCGCCGGTGGGCAGCGGGAAGCCGTAGCGGTCGAAGGGGAACTCGTCGGGGAGCGGGTTCTCGTACTCGCCCGCGGTCAGGTACCCCTGGATGCCCGACATGTCGGGCGTGGTGCCGGTGTCGACCTCGTCGGTGCAGGTCTCCAGGGCGAGCTCGGCACAGCCGAAGTCCCAGACCGCCTCGCAGCAGAAGGGATCGATCTCGCACACGTCGAAGCAGCACGCCGCGTCGTTGCAGCCGGCCGAGAACGAGGGAGCGAAGCAGCTGTTCTGGAAGATCGACGCCGCGCAGCGGTCGGGACCCGCGGGCGGATCGGTCGGGGCCTCGGGATCGTTCGGGGTGTGGGTGCCGCAGAAGAAGTTGGCCTGGGCCGCGCAGAGCGAGTCCCACTCCACGTCGCAGCAGAACTCGTCGACCTCGCAGATCTGGTCGCAGCAGGCCTGGTCCTCGCAGAACGGGCTGCCGTTGCCGTCGACCTCGAAGCAGTTGCCGGTGCCGTCGACGCCGCAGTCGGGATCTTCGCCGCCGAAGGCGAACTCGGGCGTCCCGGGCTCCTCGGCGCTCCAGGCGTCACCGCGGCCGGCGGGGGCCGGCGCCTCGGTGCCGAGCTCGCCGGGCATCACGCCCATCTCCTTCAGCTCCTCGCGCATCGCGGTGGCGATCGGCGGCTCGTAGGCCATGTCGCCGCCGCCGACGGCCCAGGGCTTGGCGCGGAGCGGGGACCCCTCGGGATGCAGCCGGGCGTCGAGCTCGGCCATCTCCCGCCAGTTGCCGGCGTGCGGGTACGGGTTGCCCGATCCGTCGCCCGGGAACCGCATCTGCTCGAAGCCGACGTACTCGACGAAGCCGAGGTCGTTGAGCTGGCGGGCCGCCGCCTCCACGGCCGCCGGGGCGCCGTCGAGGTACATGATGCCCCGGAGATCGGGCTGGGCGCGGCCGCTCCGGGCGGCGGCCCGGGCCTCGATCAGCGCGAGCTGGGCCGGCTCGACGCCCGGGAAGGCGGTCACCAGGCGGACCCGCTGCTGGGACAGGATCGCGTCCACCGCGGTGAGGTCGGCGCCGGTCGCCGACGCGACGTTGCCGAGGCCGGTGGGACGGGCCGCGACCGCGTCCTCGAACTTCACCACGGCACGGCCGGTGAAGTGCTCCGGCACGTCGAGCAGGGCGGTGGGGGTCTTCGGGATCTCGACGCGGGGGGCGAGGGTGACGTCGGCGGCGAAGCCGGTCGACACCAGCCCTGCGGCGGCGACCGTCATCGCGGCGATCGTGCGCTTCATCTGGGGGGGCTCCTGGAGGGGCGCTCCGCGGGGCGTGGATCGGAGCGCGTGTCGGTCCATTCGCACGCAGGCGGCACCGGATGCCGACGGTCCGAAGCCGCACGGGCCGGGGACGATCCTGCGAAGGCGTCATCCTATCGGAATGGCCCCGGGGATCAACGCGTCGCCGGGGGCTGGTTCGGGATCCGACCGGTCCGCGCGGGATCCGCAAGCGACCGGGCGACGGGAGGTTGCCGAGCCGGCTCCGCCGCCGGCCTCCCGGGGCCGTTCGGTCCGCCGCGAGCCCGCCGCCGTCACCGGCGTGCGCATCACCGTCGTCCCTCGTCGGAGGGATGCGGGGCCGGCGCATCGCCGCGAGCCCGCCGCCGTCACCGGCGTCGCATCGGGCCCACGCCCCACCCCGTGCGGCGGCCCGCCGCGACCCCGAACGACCGCGGGCCGGCCTCGGAGGGAGGCCGGCCCGCGGGGTCGGGTCGAACGATGAAGCGTGAACCGGGAGGGCTTCCCGTCCCGGCGAGGGGTCAGCCCTCGCCGGCGGGCTGGGCCTCGGTCCGGCCGAGGACCTGCACCTCGGGCGAGACCGGCTCGGCCCCGAGGGCCTCGGCGGCCGCGACCGCCTCGGCGAGGTCGGCGAGCTCGTCCTCGCCCGGCAGGTCCTCGACGAGCTTCTTCACCTTCATGCGGGTGTAGGGCTCGAAGCCGGTGCCGGCGGGGATGAGGTGGCCGAGGAGGACGTTCTCCTTGAGGCCGGTGAGCTCGTCCACCGCTCCGCGGAGGGCCGCCTCGGTGAGCACCTTGGTGGTCTCCTGGAACGAGGCGCCCGAGAGGAACGACTCGCTCTGGAGCGATGCCTTGGTGATGCCCAGCAGCAGGGTCTGGGCGGTGGCCGGCCGCGGCTTCTTGGTCTTGGCCGGCTCCTTGCCCTCGGCCTCCGCCCGGGCGTTGGCCTCCTTCACCTCGTCCGCGTCCACCACGAGGTCCTTGGGAAGCAGCGTGTCGCCGGTCTCGACGATCTTGAGCTTCGCGAGGAGCTCCTCGTTCTTCCGGCGGAAGTGGAACTTGTCCACCACCTCGTTGGGCAGCAGGTCGGTGTCGCCCGGGGACTGGATCCGGACCTTCGACAGCATCTGGGCGAGGATCACCTCGATGTGCTTGTCGGAGATCGGCACGCCCTGGGCCCGGTACACGTTCTGGACCTCGTCCAGCATGTAGGTGTACAGGGCCTCCTCGCCGCGGATCCGGAGGATGTCGGCGGGGATGAGCGGACCCTCGGTGAGCGGGTCGCCGGCCTGCACCTCGTCGCCCGTGTGCACGAGCAGGTGCTTGCCCTGGGGCACGTGGTGATCGTGCTCGAGGCCCGAGTCGCTGATGACGCGGATCGTCATCTTGCCCTTGCGCTTGTCGCTGTGGAGCTCGACCTTGCCCGAGATCTCGGCGACCACCGCCGGGTCCTTGGGCACGCGGGCCTCGAAGATCTCGGTCACCCGCGGGAGGCCGCCGACGATGTCGGCCGAGCCGGCGACGCCCTTGGGCTGGCGGGCGAGCATCTGCCCCGCCTGCACCGGGTTGCCCTCCTTCACCTCGATCCGGGCCTGGGCCGGCAGGTGATGGAAGTCGAGGATGGTGCCCGCCTCGTCCACGATCTGGATCTGCGGGTGCTTCTCGCCGGTGTGCTCCACGACCACGAGCTCGGACTGCGAGCCGGTCTTGGTCGACTCCTCGCGGACGGTCTCGCCGAGCTCGATGTCGACGAACCGGACGAAGCCGGGCTTCTCCGCGAGGATCGGGGTCCGGTGCGGGTCCCACTCCACGAGGATCTGGTTCTTGCGGACCGTCGATCCGTCGCCGTGCTTGACGACCGCGCCGTACGGCACCTTGTACTTCTCGAGCTCGCGTCCCTTGTCGTCGAGGATCGCGATCTCGCCGTTGCGCTTCAGCGTCACGATGCGGGTCTCGTCGCCCTCCGTCACCTCCACCGCGTTGCAGTCGCGGAGCTGCACGGTGCCGCCGTGGAGCGCCTTGTAGTTGGTGTCGGTGAGGGACCGCGAGGCGATGCCGCCGGTGTGGAACGTCCGCATCGTCAGCTGGGTGCCCGGCTCGCCGATGGACTGGGCGGCGATGGTGCCGACCGCCATGCCGGTCTCGACGAGCGAGCCGGTGGACATGTCCATGCCGTAGCAGAGGGCGCAGCAGCCCGTGCCCGTGTCGCAGGCCAGCACCGAGCGGACCTGCACCGAGTCGATGCCGAGGGCCTCGATCTTGTCCGCGACCTCCGGGGTGATGAGCTCGTTCTCGCGGACGATGTACTGGTCCGTGATCGGGTTGATGATGTTGTGGCGGCTGGTGCGGCCGACGATCGCCTCCTTCAGCGGGACGTCGACCTCCTCGCCCTTGTAGATGGCCCGCTTGGTCACCCCCTGGTACGTGCCGCAGTCGTGCTCGGTGATGACCACCGACTGGGCGACGTCGTAGAGCTTGCGGGTCAGGTAGCCCGAGTCCGCCGTCTTGAGGGCGGTGTCCGCGAGGCCCTTGCGGGCGCCGTGGGTCGACGAGAAGTACTCGAGCACGTTCAGGCCCTCGCGGAAGTTCGCGCGGATGGGCGTGTCGATGATCTCGCCGCTGGGCTTGGCCATGAGGCCGCGCATGCCCGCGAGCTGCTGCATCTGACTGATGTTGCCGCGGGCGCCCGAGGTGGACATCAGATAGACCGGGTTGAGATACTTCGGGGCCGACTCGTCGTCGATGGGCAGCTCGGCGCCGTTCGACGGATCGCGACGGTCCGTCCGCAGCGTCTCGACCAGGTTCTTCGTGATCTCCTCGCGGCAGTGGGCCCAGAGGTCGAGCAGCTGGTTGTGCCGCTCGCGCTCGGTGATCGCACCCGCGTCGCAGGACCGCTCCACCGCGTCCACCTTCGCCTGCGTGGCGGCGATGAGGTCCGGCTTGGCGGCCGGGATGCGGAGATCGGTGATGCCGATCGACAGGCCGGAGACGGTGGACGACTTGAACCCGGTCTCCTTCATGGAGTCGAGCAGGTCGATCGTCGCCGGGCGGCCGAGCAGGGCGTAGCAGTCGTCGATCACCGACGAGCAGCCCTTCTTGCCGAGGGTGACGTTGTAGAACGCCATGCCCGGCGGCAGCATCTCGCAGAACATCACCCGCCCGACGGTCGTCAGGATCCGGCGGTTGGACGGCAGGTCCTTCGCCGGCCCGGCCTCCTTGTCCACGACCTTGTCGAAGCGGGCGAGACGCACCTCGATCACCTCGTGCAGGGCGATCTGCTTGTGGTCCCAGGCGAGCAGGGCCTCCTCGATGTTGCGGAACCGGCGCACCGGGTACGCGCCACCGGTCTCCCGGCTCTCGCGGATCCGTTCCTCGACGGCCTTGCGGCCGTCCTCGTCCATGTAGGTCAGGAAGTAGACGCCCATCACGATGTCCTGCGAGGGACTCATGATCGGCTTCCCGTGAGCGGGCGAGAAGATGTTGTTGGTCGAGAGCATCAGCACGTGGCTCTCGGCCTGGGCCTCCACCGACAGCGGGAGGTGGACCGCCATCTGGTCGCCGTCGAAGTCGGCGTTGTAGCCGGTGCAGACCAGCGGGTGGATCTTGATCGCGTTGCCCTCGATGAGCACCGGCTCGAAGGCCTGGATGCCCATGCGGTGGAGGGTGGGGGCGCGGTTCAGGAGCACCGGGTGCTGGTAGATGACCTGCTCGAGGATGTCCCAGACCTCGGGGTCGCGGCGCTCGAGCATGCGCTTGGCCGACTTGATGGTGTCGGCGAGGCCGTGCTCCTTGAGCTTGCGGATGATGAAGGGCTGGTAGAGCTCGAGGGCGATCTTCTTGGGCAGGCCGCACTGGTGGAGCTTGAGCTCCGGACCGACCACGATCACCGAGCGGGCCGAGTAGTCCACCCGCTTGCCGAGCAGGTTCTCGCGGAAGCGGCCCTGCTTGCCCTTGATCATGTCGGTGAGCGACTTGAGGGGGCGGTTCGACGAGCCGAGCACCGGGCGGCGGCAGCGGCCGTTGTCGAACAGGGCGTCCACCGCCTGCTGCAGCATCCGCTTCTCGTTGCGGATGATGACCTCGGGGGCGTTGAGGTCCATCAGCTTCTTGAGGCGGTTGTTGCGGTTGATGATGCGGCGGTAGAGGTCGTTGAGATCGCTGGTGGCGAAGTTGCCGCTCTCCAGCAGCACCAGCGGTCGCAGGTCCGGCGGGATCACCGGCACCACGTCCAGGACCATCCAGGTCGGGTCGTTCTCGGAGCCGCGGAGCTGCTCGACGACCTTCAGGCGCTTGGAGAGGTCCTTGATCTTCTGCTTGGAGCGGGTCGCCCCGAGCTCCTCGCGGAGCTCGATCGACAGCTCGTCGAGCCGCAGCTGCTCGAGCAGCTCGCGGATCGCCTCGGCACCCATGAGGGCGGTGAAGCCGGTGTGGCCGTGCTTGGCGATCGCCTCCCGGTAGGCCTCCTCGTCGAGCACCTGCTTGTACTCGAGGTCGGTGTTGCCCGGGTCGGTGACGACGTAGTCCTGGAAGTAGATGACCTTCTCGAGGTCCGCCGTCTTCATGTTCAGCAGGGTGCCGAGGCGGCTCGGCAGGGCCTTGAAGAACCAGATGTGGACGGTCGGGGCCGCGAGGTTGATGTGGCCCATGCGGCGGCGACGGACGCGGGAGTGCGTCACCTTCACGCCGCAGCGGTCGCAGATGATGCCCTTGTACTTCGTGCCCTTGTACTTGCCGCACGCGCACTCGTAGTCGCGCTCGGGGCCGAAGATCCGCTCGCAGAAGAGGCCGTCCTTCTCCGGGCGGTAGGTGCGGTAGTTGATCGTCTCCGGCTTCTTGACCTCGCCGAAGCTCCACGAGCGGATGTCGTTCGGTCCGGCAAGGGTGATCTTGACTCGGCCGAAGTCGTTGACGCGGTCGTAGACGCTCTCTGCCATCGTGGGTGTCGTCCGGTCTGTCGGCGGGCCCGGGGGCCCGCGGGGGGGGTGCGTCGGTCGGGGGCGGCGAAGCGGGGCTCCGCCGCGGCGGGGGAGGAGGGCGGCCGCCGGGCGCGGTGCATGGCGGTGCGGTGCGCCCGGCGGCCAGATCCCGGGTCGGGAGCCGTCGTCAGAGCAGGGTGCCCATCTCCGACTCCTGCTTCTCGAGCACGATGTTCATGCCGAGGCCCTTGATCTCGTGGCACAGCACGTCGAAGACGACGGGCATGCCGGCCTCGAGCACGTTGGTGCCCTTGACCATCGAGTCGTAGATCTTCGTCCGGCCCTCCACGTCGTCGCTCTTGACGGTGAGGAGCTCCTGGAGGACGTAGGCGGCGCCGTAGCCCTCCAGCGCCCAGACCTCCATCTCGCCGAACCGCTGGCCGCCGGTGCGGGCCTTGCCGCCCAGGGGCTGCTGGGTGATGAGCGAGTACGGGCCCGTGGCGCGGGCGTGGATCTTGTCGTCGACGAGGTGGTGCAGCTTCAGGAGGTACATGAAGCCCACCGTCGCCTTCTGGTGGAAGGCCTCGCCGGTGCGGCCGTCGTACAGCTGCACCTTGCCGGCGTGGGTCACGCGGGCGAGCAGCTCGCGCGGGTGGCCCGGGTCCTCGCCGGTCGCCTCGAAGCGATCGAGCTTCGACTGGACGTGGGCGTTGGCCTCGTCGATCGCCCCGAGGACCTGGGCCTCGGTCGCGCCGTCGAACACCGGGGTGCGGGCCTGGAAGCCGAGCACGCGGGCCGCCCAGCCGAGGTGGGTCTCGAGGATCTGGCCCACGTTCATCCGGCTCGGCACGCCGAGCGGGTTGAGCAGAACCTGCACCGGGGTGCCGTCCTCGAGGAAGGGCATGTCCTCGACCGGCACGATGCGGGCGATGACGCCCTTGTTGCCGTGGCGGCCGGCCATCTTGTCGCCCACCGAGAGCTGCCGCTTGGTGGCGACGTAGACCTTGACCATCTCGAGCACGCCGGAGGGGAGCTCGTCGCCTCGCTTCATGTGGGCGAGGCGCCGCTCCTTCTCCTTCTGGACCGCCTCGATCCGGGGCCAGAACTGGCCGCGGATCCGGAGGGCCTCCTCGCGGGCCTCCTTCGAGCCCTTGATCCACTTCTCGCTGAAGGTCTCGATCTGCTCGAGGATCACCTCCGCGATGTCCGAGCGGCCCACCTTCTGGCGGGTGGTCGGGTCGACCATCTCGGTGCCGAGCACCTCGTTGACGGCCGCGACCATCTGCTGGAAGAGGGTGATGGCCTTCTGGTCCATCTCCTGCTCGTAGCGGGCCTGCTCCTCCTCGAGCCGCTTCTTCTGCTCGTCGGAGAGGTGGATCCGGCGCGAGAACTTGCGGGCGTCGATGACGATGCCCTCGGAGCCCGCGGGCACCTCGAGCGAGTCGTTCTTCACGTCCTCGCCCGCGCGGCCGAAGATCGCGTGGAGCAGCTTCTCCTCGGGAGTCAGCTCGCTCTTGGACTTCGGGCTCACCTTGCCGACGAGGATGTCGCCGGGACCGACGCGGGCGCCGATGCGGATGACGCCGTGCTCGTCGAGGTTGCGGAGGGCCTTCTCCGAGACGTTCGGGATGTCGCGCGTGAACTCCTCGCGGCCGAGCTTGGTCTCTCGGATCTCGACCTCGAAGGAGTCGATGTGGATCGAGGTGAAGGTGTCGTCCTTCACCAGCTCCTCGCTGATGACGATCGCGTCCTCGAAGTTGTAGCCGTCGAAGGTGTTGAACGCGACGAGCACGTTCTTGCCGATCGCCAGCTCGCCCATCACCGTCGACGCGCCGTCGGCGATGATCGCGCCCGCCTCGACCTCCTGGCCGAGCACCACGACCGGCTTCTGCGTGTTGCAGGTCCGCTCGTTCAGGCCGACGAACTTCTTCAGCTCGTACTCGTCGGCGTTGTCGATGATGATCCGCTCGGCGTCCACGTAGGTCACGACGCCGCCGCGCCGGGCGCGGATGCTCATGCCGGAGTACGAGCCCGCGACCTCCTCCATGCCGGTGGCCACGCAGGGCGGGTCGGCGAGGAGCAGCGGCACGGCCTGCCGCTGCATGTTCGAGCCCATGAGGGCCCGGTTCGCGTCGTCGTGCTCGAGGAAGGGGATGAGCGCGGCCGACACGCCGACGATCTGCTTGGGCGAGATGTCGACGAACTCGACGTCCTCGGGCTCGACCTGGGCGAGATCGCCGTTGACGCGGGCGAGCACCGCGTGACCGTCGATGCGGCCCTCCTTGTCGAGGGCCTCGCTGGTGGCGAGGACCCCGCGCATCTCCTGGTCGGCCCGGAGGTACTCGACCTTCGGCCCGTCACCGTCGCGGACGAGCGCGCCGTCCTCGATCACCTGGTAGGGGGTGAGCAGGAAGCCGTACTCGTCGATGCGGGAGTAGATGCCGAGCGAGCAGATCAGGCCGATGTTCGTGCCTTCGGGCGTCTCGATCGGGCACACGCGGCCGTAGTGCGAGATGTGGACGTCGCGGACCTCGAAGCCCGCCCGCTTGCGGTTCAGGCCGCCGGGGCCGAGGGCCGAGAGCCGCCGCTCGTGCACGAGCATCGACAGCGGGTTGGTCTGGTCGACGACCTGCGAGAGCTCGCTGCGGCCGAAGAAGAAGTCGATGGCCGACGAGATGGACTTGGAGTTGACGAGGTCCGCGATCTTGGAGAGCTCGTCCGGGCTCTTGACGCTCATCCGCTCCTGCACGGTGCGGCGGAGCTTGAGGAAGCCCTTGCGCATCTCCTCGACCGCGAGCTCGTCCAGCGTGCGGAGGCGGCGGTTGCCCAGGTGGTCGATGTCGTCCACGTGGCAGTCGGGGGACTGGGACCGCAGTCCGAGGATGTACTTCACGACGGCCATGAAGTCCTCGGGGCGGATGTGCATCACGCCCTCGTCGATCTCCATGTCGAACTTCCGGTTGATGCGGAAGCGGCCGACCTTGCCCAGGCGGTAGCGGTTCTCGTCGTAGAACTTCTCGGCGAAGAGCTGCCGCGCCTTGTCGACCTGCGGCGGGTTGCCGGGGCGGAGGCGCCCGTAGATCTTGAGCAGGGCGGCCTCGTGCTCGGTGACCTCGGCGAGGAAGTCGAGCCGCTCCTCGGCGAGGGTGTTGAGGATGAGCGGGTCCGAGACGTCGGCGATGACGCGGACGGACTCGATGCCGGAGGCCTGGATGGCCTCGATCGCGTCGCCGATCATCGCCCCGACGCGGCAGAGCTCCTCGCCGCTGTCGGTGTCGATGATGACGTCGGCCGAGTAGTGCTCGGGACGGAGCTCGGAGACCGGGATCTCCTCGACGTCGTAGAACGCGTCGAGGATGGCGTCGGTGGAGGAGAGCCGCGGGCCGGGGCCCTCCTTGATCTCCTCTTCGGAGAGGGTCGGGTCCCAGAGGGCGCGGAGGAAGGTCGTCGCGGCGATCTTGGTCGACTGATCGATCCGCATCGTCAGGACGTCCTTCTTCGTCACCTCCAGCTCGATCCACGAGCCCCGCTCGGGGATGATCCGGGCGGAGTGGAGGGGACGGTCGCCCACGGACGAGGCGATGCCGAAGTCGACGCCGGGGGAGCGGTGCAGCTGGCAGACGATCACCCGCTCGGCACCGTTGACGATGAACTCGCCGCCGCCGAGCATGATGGGGATCTCGCCGAGGTAGATCTCCTCCTCGGCCTTCTCGTCGATCTCGTCCCGCTCGAGGCGGACCGCGACCCGGAACGGCATCCCGTAGGTGAGGCGGAGGTCCTTGCACTCGCGGGGCGTGTACCGGGGCTCGTCGAGCTTGTAGTACAGATACTGCAGCCGCATCGTGCCGTCGTACGACTCGATGGGGAAGACCTCGCGGAGGAGCGACTCGAGGCCGGCCTCCGGGTCACGCTCCTTCGGATCGCGTTCGAGCTGGAGGAAGCGGTCGTACGCGCGGGACTGGACCTCGGTCAGGTCCGGCACCGGGATCGCGTCGCCACGCTTGGAGAAGTCGCGCACCGTCTTCGTGGACGTCATGAAGGGTCCTCGAAAGGGAATGCCGGCCGCATCCCACGCGGGGACCGGCTGGGACAACGCGTGCCGTGGGGCACGTCACCCGTCGTTGTGGATTGTGGAGACAAGCACCGCCGAGCCCTGCACTCTAGCGGGGTCGGCGGGGCCGTACAACCCGCGCGATCGCAAAAAGTGGACGGATCGGGGGATGCAGTCTTGACAGGTGGCTCGCGGCATGTCAGCCGTGCGTTCGGGTGGTGATCGGGTCGCCCGGCGGTCGGGCGCCGTTCGCGGGCCCGGGAACGGGGTCGGGCGGCCGCCGACCCGCGGTCCGCCGGGCGGCCTCGCCGATGGGCGGCCGCCGGATCGGAAGGGTCCGAGGCGGCGCCACGGCGCGGCGTGCCGCGCAGGATCGCGACGGACGGCGCGACAGCCTGTCCCCACGGAACGCGACGCGACCCGCGGGCAGGCTGCCCGCGGGTCGCGTCACGAGTCTCGTGGACGGGCGATGCCCGCCGGCCCGGTCACTTGAGGGTGACGCTGGCGCCGGCCTCCTCGAGCTTCGTCTTGAGGGCCTCGGCCTCGTCCTTGTCGATGTTCTCCTTCACGTTGGCGGGAGCGCCATCGACGAGCTTCTTGGCCTCGGCCAGGCCCAGGCCGGTGGCCTCGCGGACCGCCTTGATGACCTGGATCTTCTGGTCGCCGGCGGCCTCGAGGACGACCGTGAACTCGGTCTGCTCCTCGGCGGCGCTCTCGTCGCCGCCGCCCGGGCCGGCCATCATGACCGCGCCGCCGGCGGCGGGCTCGATGCCGTAGGCGTCCTTCATGTAGTCGGCGAGGTCCACGGCCTCCTTCAGGGTGAGGCCGGCGATCTCGTCGCCGAGCTTGGTGATCTTCGCGTCGTAGGTCTTCGTCTCGGTGGCTTCCTCGGACATCGAGTCAGCTCCTTTCCATGCGTCTCCGCCCGAGAGGAGCCGCACGTGCGGCTTTTAACCCGGGGGCCAGTCAGGCGGGGAAGTGGGTGTCCTGGATGGTGGCCGGGACCGGGGTCCGGGCCGGGGGAAGGGCGGGCCGACCGTCGGTCAGCCGACCTTCTGGATGGTCTCGCCGGCCTCGAGCTTCTCCTGGATCTGCTTGACGATGCCGAGGATGCGGCCACCGCCGCCCTTGGCCGCGCCGAGCACGTTGGCGCCGGGGCTGAGGACGAGCTGGACGACCTTCGCCTGGGCCTCCTCCCGCGTCGGGAAGTCGCTCAGCCGCTTGACGCCCGCCTCCCCGTCGAAGTACTGGCCGTCGAGGACGGCGCCCTTGAGCTCGAGGTCTCCGATCTTCTTCGCCCACGCGACCAGCTCGCGGGCCACGTTGACGACCGACTCGCCGCCGTAGGCGAGAGCCGACGGGCCGCTGAGGGCCGGCGCGAGCGCGGCGAGGTCGCCGCCCTCGAAGGCCTTGCGGGCGAGGGCGTTCTTGACCACCGTCACGCGGACCCCCTTGGACAGGAGGTCCAGCCGCATGGCGTTGGTGTCGTTGGCGTCGATGCCGCGGATGTCCACCACCAGGGCGCCGTCGATGCCGGTGAAGCGGGACTCGTAGTCCCGCATGATCATCTCCTTGACGGGCTTGCTCATCGCTGACTCGCTTTCCCGCCGTTCAGACGGCGACCTGGATGCCGGGGGTCATGGTGCCGCTGACCGTGAGCTTCTTGACGTAGTTGCCCTTCGCGGCCGAGGGGCGGATCTTCTGCACGTGGTCCACGAAGTACTGGAGGTTCTCCAGCAGGTCGGACTCCGGGAAGCTCATCTTCCCGATCACGCAGTGGATGTTGCCGTACTCGTCGTTGCGGTACTCGAGCTTGCCGGCGGCGTACTCGCGGACCGCGGTCTCGACGTCGGGGGTCACCGTGCCGGCCTTCGGCGACGGCATCAGGCCCTTGGGGCCGAGCACGCGACCGAGGGCGGAGACCACCCGCATCATGTCCGGGGACGCGACCGCCACGTCGAACTCCATCCAGCCGCCCTGGATCCTCTCGACGAGGTCCTCGCCGCCGGCCTCGATCGCGCCGGCCGCCTTGGCCGCCTCGACCTTCTCCGGCTGGCAGAAGCACACGACGCGGGCCGAGCGGCCGACGCCCTTGGGGAACGCGATCGAGCCGCGGAGCTGCTGGTCGGCCTGCCGCGGGTCGATCCCGAGGTGGACGCACGCCTCCACGGTCTGGTCGAACTTCGGCCCCTTGAACTCCTTGAGCGCCTTGATGGCGGTCTCCGGGTCCTGGGGCCCCTCGTACTTCGCGAGGATCTCGCGGTTGGCCTTGGCCTTCTTCGTCATCGCCATCGCGTTCAGCCCTTCACCTCGACGCCCATCGAGCGGGCGGTGCCGGCGATCATCCGCATCGCGGCCTCCGTCGAGCCCGCGTTGAGGTCGTTCTTCTTCTCCTCCGCGATCGCGCGGAGCTGCTCCTCGGTGATCGTGCCGACCTTGTTCGTGTTCGGCTCGCCCGAGCCCTTGTCCAGGCCGGCCGCCTCCTTGATCAGGACCGCGGCGGGGGAGCTGGTGATCTGGAAGTCGAAGGACCGGTCGCTGTAGACCGTGATCACGCAGCCCACGACCTTGCCCGCGCCGAGCTCGCGCGTGCGGTCGTTGAACGCCTGGATGAACTGACCGGGGTTGACGCCGGATGCGCCGAGCACGGGGCCCAGCGGGGGGGCGGGCGTGGCCGTGCCGGCCGGCGCCATCACCTTGAAGACCTTCTCGACCTTCTTGGCCATCGGAACCTCCTGCCTCCCACCTCGGCTGCCCGTCGCGGGAACGCTCCCGCGGCGAGGGCGGACGATCGTCCGGTCCGGGCGGACGACCGACGCCGACGTGGTGAACGGCGTGTCAGGGAGAACCGCGGAGAATACCGCCCCGGAGGGCCCGCGTAAAGCCGCGGGCGACGGGATGCGAGGGCGGCGGGCGGCGGGCGGCCGCGGACCGCGGGGCCGGGAGATGCCGAGGATGCGCGGATGCCGGCCGGCGATCGTCGGCTCAGCGGCGCCGGCGCCCACGGCGGACGCCGTCGACGACTGAGGATGCC
>Ga0081535_100531_pt1 | contig 24510 bp, 23 predicted proteins | sample HotLakmasection3_FD_71020 | JGI IMG/M metagenome (GOLD analysis project Ga0081535, IMG submission 71020) | Hypersaline microbial mat communities from Hot Lake, Washington, USA - Section #3 (SPADES assembly) (version 2) | ecosystem: Environmental > Aquatic > Non-marine Saline and Alkaline >... | reverse complement strand
GAGTCCGACTTGTTTGTGGGCGCGCCCCGCCAGCCTACCCCCGGCCATGCAACTCCTCGAAGGGGTCGCCGCGAGCAGCCGGGATCAGCCCGCAGCTTACGGCGTGCGCTTGGTGCCCCTACTCAAGCTGCAGCCTGCTGGCCTCGACTACACCCTTGATTTAGCCACTCAAGTTCTGCTGCCCCACCTTCAGGAGTTTGCCCCCACCGCCCTGATTCAGCTACTGGATGAGCCCACTGCCCCGATCGCGCCCGCCGCCGCCCTGACCCGCCAAATTCGAGAACAGAGCATCGCGCTGGCTCCCGCCTTGCGTTCCTGGTATGAGGGAATCAAGGTGCACCTGTGCCTACCGGGAATGCCCTGGGGCACCGCCCAAGCTCGCCTCGAACTCCAACTGGTGCCGCTGACGGTGCAGGCCGCGCCGTCGTTAGCGGCCATTGGCGCGACGGCTGACCATGCCGAAGCCAGGGGGTTACCCACCGTGCGGGTCTGGCAAGCCGCCCCCCTCTCCGCCCCCGTCACCACCGACACGCCCGCCAGTTCTGCCCCCACCGACGCCCCGATGGGGGCACTCGATGCCGAACTGAGCTTCACGGATATCCCCCGCTTCGAACTGGCCCTGCAAGCGACCCACAGACTGGATATTCATCAATTGGTGAATGACCGCTGGCGCGCCCACCCTGAACTCACGTCAGGCGCTTTACTGGAGACGGTGATGGAGGCCATCACCGCTACCGAGGCGGGGAGCTTGACGATCGCGCAGTCGCCGATCGCCCTGGCGGCGTTGTGCACCCAGGTGAAATGGTTGTGGATTCGGGCTAGCCCCACCCAGGTGGCGCTCATGGGGGGGCTACCGGCGCGACGACTGCGGTCGGGGCAGGGGTGGCAAGCGGGCACTGTCAAAAGCCAGGGACAACTCATTTTCCATACCCCTGACAGGCCCCTGACAAGGCTGGATGTCGCCACCAAAGCCTGGACGATCGCCGCCCCCCATCTCCAACCTGACGACCTGCTGCAAATTACCGCTGGGGAGGCCGGTTTGCCTATCGTAGGACAGGTGAATCAGTTGACCCAAGCCGTGAATCAGACGGTGCGATCGCGATCGCCCCTGCTCGCCAGCCTGATGGCGGGGCACCCCGTCCAGCTCTGGTCCCCCCAAGATGTCCTCTTTCCCGAAGTGACGCCCCCGGCGCGCCATCTCCAGTTTCAGGTCGGCCTCACGTTTTTTCCCTCGTTACTATAAAGGCAGATGGACCGGCAGTTCCCTGTTACAGCGTTTCGGACTGTCGCCCCCTGTCTTCCCCTACTGCCCATCCGTTCCCTGCGCTAGCCGATGATTTATCTCTATGCTCTCTGTCCGAGTTTAGCGGCGTTTCCTGAACCGCCTGTAGGTATTGGGGAGGCTGAGGTTGAGGTGCTCACCGTCGAACCGCTAGGGGCGGTGATCGAGCGGGATGTCGATGTGGCCCAGCTGAAAGCCAATGACGCCAAGCTCATGGAAGCGGTGCTCGCCCACGATCGCGTGTTAGGGCATTTTTTCTCGCAAACCCCCCTACTGCCGCTGCGGTTTGGCACTCAATTCAAAGACATCGATTCCATCAAGGCATTTCTCGCTGACCAAGGCGAAACCTATCGCCAAAGACTCGAACACCTGCTAGACAAGGCCGAATATCTCGTCAAGCTGATGCCGCAACCGCTCGAGCTGCCCGCGATCGCAGATGAGCTGAAGGGCCGAGACTACTTCTTAGCCAAAAAGCAACGACTGCAAGCGCAAACTGCCGTTCTCAACCAACAAGCGGCAGAGTTGCAACAGTTTCTCGATGGCTTAGAAACCAGCAACATTCCCTTTGTGCGCAGTACCCCCCAAGATACCGAAGAGCGCCTGCACATCTTGCTATCCCGAGACGCGGACGCCACGCAAGCCTTTATGCTGGCCTGGCAACAGCAACTCTCGACCTGGCAAATCGTCTGTAGCGAACCGCTGCCGCCTTATCACTTTGCCGCGTGAGGGTGTGAGGGGGGATGGGTGCAGCGATGACTTTAACGGAGCAATATCTGGATCTGGTGCATCGGCAGTTGCCGGCGGCGGCGCAGCGACGGGTTTATCCGGTCAGATTTAACCATTGCTTTGCCCGCATCATTTTAGACAACCTGTTTGAGGATGTCTGGTACCGTCACCTGTCCAAGCCTGCTTACAAGCACCTGACGGCGGCGCAATTAGCAGCCGCGATCGCCCTCGGACAAACCTTCCTTGCTGACCCTCAGGCGTGCTTTGCGGCCAATCGAGCCAGTCTCTGGTATCGCCAGCCGCGCGATCGCTAACATCTGAGACCGCCGTTATTTCTTCCAAAACAGGGCAAAAAAGTTCGGTTCGTCTTGCATGGCGGCGTGTTCCGCTTGGTGTTGCTCGGCGAGGCGATCATGCTCTTCGCAGTAAGCCTCTAAGGCTTCGCGATAATGCTGTTCTTGCCGAAATGCCAAACTGAGTTGATGCAGCTCCAGCACCTCTAGCACTTCTTGAGGGCTGGGTTCGTACCGACGGAGCAAGTGTTCAAACACAGGGGAGCTGTCCTGGTGGGTTTATGAATAGGGTAGCAAGGGGTGATGGGGTAGGTGGGGTGATGGGGTGATGGGGTGATGGGGTAGGTGGGGTGGTTGAAGTTTGCATTTGGCACCCAGAATTGTGCAACCAGAATTCTGTTGCCAAATTATTGCTCTGCTTCCATTACCCGCTGTAGCGCTGCCACCAAGCGATCGTTTTCTGCGGGGCGGCGGATGGCGATGCGGAAGTAGCGATCGCCCAACTCGGGGAAGCTGAGGCAGTCGCGGATCAGGATGCGATCGCGCTGCAGCAGTTCTCGTTGGAGGGCAGAGACGGAGCGATCGCAGTGCACGAGTAAGTAGTTGGCTTGGCCGGGGAAAGGGTGCAGGCCGGGGATAGTTTGCAGGGCTTGGTACAGGGCGGGGCGGGCGGCGGCGAGCCACTGCCAGGTTTGCTGCTGAAAGGGCTGGTCTTGTAAGACGGCGGCGGCGGCGGCAGCGGCGAGGGCATTGACCGGCCAGGGGTCGCGCCACTGTTGCCAGCGCTGCAGGCGGGTCGGGTGGGCGATCGCATAGCCCAGGCGCAATCCCGGCAGGCTGTAAAACTTGGTGAGCGATCGCAAAATCACCAGATTGGGCCAGCGGGCGATTTGCCCCACGAGACTGAGCTGCTCGTCGGGGGGCAAAAAGTCCATAAAAGCTTCGTCGACGACCACCAGCGCAAACTGGGCCAGGAGCGTCTCCAACGCCGCGAGGGGAATGACCAGGCCAGTGGGGTTGTGGGGCGTATTGAGCAGCAGGCCACAACGGGCGGGGTCATGGTGCAGGCCCTGCGCGACCACAGTCAGCCAATCCACTGGGTCGCTGGCGGCGGCAGCTAACGGCAAGGGCACCGTCTGGACTTGGGCCTCAAAAGCGGCGAGCGATCGCCCATAGTCGCCAAAGGCTGGGGTGATGAGATAAGTCGCGGCGAGGGCGGCGAGTTCGCGACCGGCCCAGGTGAGTAACTCGGCGGCTCCGTTCCCCGGCAAAATCCACTCGGGGGCGATCTGGTGGGGCTGGGCCAACTGTTGACGCAGCACGGCGTAATCAGGGTTGGGATAACGCGAGAGCTGCTCCAGATTGGTTTGCAGGGCAGCGATCGCGGACTGGGGGGGACCCAGGGGGTTAATACTGGCCGAAAAATCGAGCAAAGCAAAGGGGGAACAGTTGGCCACTGTCGCAGCCCACTCTAGATTCCCCCCATGCTTCGGTCGATTATTAAACAGACTATCTGCCAACGGAATGATTAGAAGTTTTACTTACTCACCATTTCTTTGAACTGCTTGCCAGCCGAAAAAGCCGGCACCTTGGTCGCTGGAATCACCATCGTCTCACCCGTCTTCGGGTTACGACCTTCCCGCTCTTTGCGGTCACGGCGCTCAAACGAACCAAACCCGACCAAAGTCACCTTGTCACCGCTAGATACGGTTTCCATGATGGCTTCAATCGCGGCAGTCAAGACAGAGTCTGCTTGCTTTTTAGTCACGCCAGACTTCTCGGCCACCTTATCAACCAATTCACCTTTATTCATGTCTGTGAGTCTCCTTTTAGGGGAACAAGGACGCAGGGAGTGGCGATCGCAGACTGACAAAACAGCCTGCTCACAACCTCGCAGCTAGAATGGCTGAAACCCCTGACATCCCGGAATTTCACTGCCCTATTCTAAGGGCAACTTCCGAAATATGGATCGTCAAAAGCTTTAATTAATGTCGTTTTCGGCGTTTTTTTACGAAAGGTAACGTAATTCCAAGGGTTTGAGGCTTCTTTCCATCCCTAAAAAAATGGCTGAAGTCCTTGCCACGCAAAGTCTTCAGCCACCATACCAGAACCCCAGAAAAATGAACCGAGTTATCGGCCTTCAGACCTAACGCTGTTGAGTCCGCTCCAGAATCTCCTGGACTTCCTCACTCGGCGTGTAGCTATAGCCAAAAGGGGACTGATCAGAATCATCCAGAATCTGAGGCGTCAAAAGCACAATCAACTCTTGTCGCGTAGTTTCGTTGACTGTACTCCGGAACAAGGAGCCCAAAATAGGGATGTCTCCCAAAATAGGAATCTTGCTCACGCTACTCCGATCAGTTTCTTGGATAATGCCCGACAGTACGAGGGTCTGACCATCTCGTACCCGCACTGACCCCGACTGTAGTTGCCGATTGTTCAGCAAGAAAACGGTGTTGCTCGCGCCAGCAGTGTTGATCGTAAAGGTATCTGTTGGTGAGGTGATGCTGGGAGCTACAGATAAAGTCACAAATCCATTGTCATCAATTCGATCAACATCAATTTGTAAGATCAAACCTGCTTGCTCGAATACAACTTCAGTAGTTGTGACGATACCACCGTCTCCAGTCACGACATCAGACGATACATCAACAGGAACGTCTTGAGTCAGTTCGACGCTAGCTGTCTGTCCCTCTTGCACAATCAAGGTCGGATCAGTCAAGATCTTGGCATTTCCTTCTTGTACGGTTGCCTGCAACTGAAAAATAAAGTCACCCAGAATATTAAAAATCTGGTTAGCAGGAAATTCAATGATATTGGCTATTCCTAGTTCGAGATCGGTTTCCTGCTCAAAAGTACCGGCAGTCTGGGGAGTAATTGGCGCACTATTTGGCAAATTTTGAGCGGTAGCGGGATTACGATTAGTACCGTTACCAAAATTGAACACACCCACGCCACCAGACTGGATTAGGTCAGAGTTACCAGCTGAGAAGGAAAAGCTTGTACCAGAAGCATCCAGCGCATTCAGATCTACGTCAATGACTTTGAGATTGATGGCAACCTGACGACGCCGAAGATCCAACCTCACAAGTTGGGCGGTTGCCAGCTCAACCAGCTCAGGGCTACCCACCAGGGTGACTGAGTTAGTTCTTTCTTCGGCAATCACCTGTAGACCCCGGAAAATCGGAATACTATCTTCGAAATCGGCCCGGTCTGTCTGAATGACTTCTTCCGTAACCGTTTCTACCGCAGCCTCTTGCAAGCCCTGTTCAACATCCAGAGCGGAAACCGTTGTGACTTCGCGCTCTCGGCTGACAGCTCTTTCTGCCCCCAGACCGACCAAAAAGTTGCTGGCTTGAGGGGCATCAATCTGGTTTAAGCGGAGACTTCTGAGAATAATATTTCGGGCGGAATTGGGCAGGTTCGGGCCAACGTAAATCGTGCGCCCTACCCGGTTAGCCTGTAGACCAGTGACCCGAAGCACGCTGTTAAACACGTCTTGAACGGATTCATTTTCGATATCCAGGGTGATGGGCGGTCCTTCACCGCTACCTGCAGTTGCCTCTTCACCTTCGCCACCACCGGCATCAATAAAGACCAGGTTGAGACCAGCCGCGCGGGCTAGCAGATTCAGGACTTCGCGGGAGGGGGCATCACGCAGCACTAAGCGGGGCACTCGCTCAGTTGTGCCGAGGTCGATCGCGCCAAAACTGGGTCTGGTTTCAGACACGGCGATATCGCCAACCGGCGGCGGTACCGCTGCTGGCAATAAAGGCGGCGCTTCTTGGATGGTCGGTGCTTCGACTGGCACCCCGTCGATGACGACTTGTGGGTTGGGCACCAGCACATCCGGGGCGGGGGCCGCCGGATCGACTGGGGCCTCGCCGTCAGCACTGTCAGGGTCGTCTACGGCTTGGGCGACGGTCGCGGGCTGCTCAGGGGGAATGAGGGGCGGTTCGTCACTAGGAACGGTTTCAATGTCAGCGGGGACGGGGGTGTTGGCTTGGGGGGCGGCAGCGCCTGCGGATTGGGTGGCGACATCAATGATGATGCCCCCGTTGCTCGACGTGCCCACGGTGCCCGTGGGAATGCGACCACTGCCATCCACCGTCAGGCGGACACTGTTGCCATCCAGCGGGGTGAGGGCGATCGCGGCAATGCCCGGAGCCGGGTCTTGCTGCACAAAGCGATCGCCCTCCGGCAGTTGCAGTTGGGTGCGCACAATGTCAGCCCGCAAAGTGTTGCCTTGATTGACCGCAAAAACTTGAGGGGTACCGCCGTCCGCCGTCTGCAACACAATCTGTGCCCCGGTGTCGGTGGGAATCACCTGGATGCCGGTAATCATCGTCGTGGCAAGGACGGGCTGCGCCGCGATCGCTAGCAGCGTCGTACTGGCTAAACCAGTGCCATATCCTAATAGTCGTTTCACAATTCACTCTCCTCACATAGGTTCTGGGGTTCGAAGACGGTCTGCACTCCCGCAAACACTCAACTCATTACAGTCAGACTCGCTATTCTTCGGCGGCCTCGCCCTCCGCGCCTTCCCCCTCCGCTGGGGCTTCCGGTGCGGGTGGGGTGGGAGGTTCACGGGGATCGCCTAACGGTACCAACACTTCCATCGTGAAAGCCGTTTCTAAGGGACGAATCCCCAGACGATTGAGTTCTTCTTCGGAAATGTCGCCGGGCGTATCGGCAAAAGACTGGTCAAAGTCGCGAATGATCAGCAGCGGTTCTAACCGCTCCAGATTGTAGAGAATGTTTTGGGTCTGGTTAAAGAGCCCCCGAAATTGCACTTCCACCAGTTGGCGTTCGAGCTTGCCGCTTAACTCCGGGCCATACTCTTCGCCAATGGGCTCCGGCAACCCCACCGGATTAAAGCTAAAGAGTTCTGACGTAAACGCCGCCCGTTGGGCGACGGGGTCTTCCGCCAATTCTTGAATCACCCGGTTGACCTGCTGCTGGCTGAGGCCGATCGCCGTCAGGGTGGCGGATTGGGCGGCGGTCAAGTTACCCGCGATCGCCCCCGCAATGGTGGCGTTACTTTTCTCAATTTGCTGATTGGTATCGAGGAGCAACGTGTCAAAACTGGTAGGGTCACCCAGCAGACTGTAAATGCCTTCTCGCTGGGTCAAGACCTCGTCTAACTCGGCTTGCACTTCCTCAATCCGTCGCAAACTGGCGGCTTGATTTTCCAGGGTGGTTTCCTTTTCCTCAATCCGGGTCTGGAGTTCCCGCAAATCAGCTTGCACCGGACTCACCAGGCGCGTAAACAGGAAAATCGCCCCCCCGACCCCCAGCACCGCCAGCCCGATGCCCTGCACCTTGGGAGTCAACTCGATGCCAAAGGCGGAAGGATAACTCGGACTGTCTAGGGCGTCCGCGTCGTCAACAGGGACAAAATCATCAGTAAAGGTCATGGCGTGTCGATTACTCCTGAATCTCGAAGGGCACGAATCCGGGTCGCCAGGCCAACGGCTCCTTGACGATCCAAAATGTCTAGCAGATCCGCAGAAGGGACATCGGTAAAGTTGCCTGTGATGGTGAAATCCACGAGCACTTCGGGGCGATTGGGCGGCGAATCAGGACACACGCCATCCACATCTGGGTCGAGCAGTTCAGTACGTTTCTCTGATTCTTCGATCGCGACACTGCCAGCCTCTAGCAGGGGCGATCGCTGGAGCGTCAACAAAAAGTCGTTGACATCATCAAACGAACAAGCCGCCCCTTCCACGTTGATGCCACCGGCGACTGGTGGGGGCGCGCCCTCTTCGGCTCCCGGTGGGGCTGGCAACGTCGCACCAGCGGTTTGTGACACCGAGACAATTTGAATGCGGGCCGGGGTGCGATCGCGCAACTCTTTCAAAAAGGCCGACCACGGACGAATCTGGTTAAAGACATTCACAAAGGCCTGATTTTCCGCCCGGACCAACTCAATCTGCGCCTGCACCGTCTGAATCTGCTGGAGCTGACTCTGAATCGCGGCGATTTCAGCATCTAGTTCCGCTTCTCGGGCTTCGAGCCGCCGCATCTGACTTTGCAAATACAGCCAATAGCCACCGACTAGACCGAGGGCCGCGATCGCCGCCAGCAACCCCAACAACAAGGGCGTCCGACTGCCAGCCGGAGCCGCTGCCCGAGTCGACCGCCCGACCTCAACAGGCCGAATTTCGCGATCTTTGAGAAAATTAATGTCTAATCCATACATCGCCTAAACCTCCCTCAGCCCAAGCCCAATCACCGTTGCCAACCCTGGCCGGTCTTCCATCTCGATCTCTTCGGTCATATCCAACGACAACGCCGCCACCGGATCCACCTGACTCGCAGGCAAACTTAACCGCTGGGCAAAAAATTCATCGAGTTGACCAATGGCCGCCCCCGGCCCCGCCAATAACAACTGGGCCACTTCCATATCCTCGGCCTGGTTGAGGTAAAAATCGATAGACCGCCGCAGCTCATCCGACAGCTCACCCAAAATGCGTAGCATCGCTGCCGTACCAGGATTTGAACCCCCTCCCGCAATGGGTTGCGGCGACCCCACAGTATCCATCGGCGTCGTCGGTACCGTCATCCCTTTGAGCAAATCGGTATTGCGCGAGGGCGGCAAATTCATTGCCCGACTTAAAGACCCTTGAATCTGAAAAGTCCCAATGGGAACCGATCGCGAAAAATGGGGAATGCCATCAACCACGATGGAAATTTCAGTGCTTTCAAAGCCAATGTCGACGATCGCCGCCGCCTCTTGGGGCGTAAACTGCCGGAGCTGATCCCGAATAGTGCGAATCAAGGCAAAGCTCGACGTCTCTAATACCGCTAGATTGATCCCTGCCTGCTGAAAAGTGTCGATATAGGTATCGGTAATTTCCTTGCGCACCGCTACCAATAAAACCTGGACTTTTTCAATCCCATCCTCGTCCACAAAAAAGCCCAGCTTTTGATAGTCCACATCGGCTTCTTCGCGGGGAAAAGGCAAGTACAGACTCGCTTCTTGGTTGAGCACCATCTCCCGCAGCTCATCTTCATCCAACTCAGATGGCACCGGAATCACGCGGGTGATCGCCCGCCCCGGAATCGCCGTCGTCGCGTATTTAACCTTGAGTCGACTATCGGCCAACCCCGTTTGAATTGCTTCCGCCACCGCCGGAGAATCGAGAATTTGCCCCTCTTGAAATGCGCCTTCCGGTAATTCTACGGATGATCTCGTCTCTAGCTTAAGCTTTTGCCCCTGTTTTCGCACCCGGGCAAGATTCACTCGCTCAGGGGTAAGCTCGATGCCTACACTCTGACGTTTAGATGAAAATAGGGACTGAAAAATGTTCACCGCCGTCTCCGTTTATGCCTTCGTTATCAAAACGAATTATCAGCAAGCCTCCATAGCGGCAATCGCAAATATGGAGAGCCACACAAATTGTGCTGACGTATGGTACACAATTTAAGTCAGATTTGCCACAGCGATAAACAAGATACAAACCTTAAGAAATCAACGACAATTTCAGGCCCAATTCCCCTTGGGAGAAGCGGCCCGAGCGCGATCACTTAATTGGCTTCCCCTTGATCAAAGCGCTCAGCAATGCGGACAATATTGCATGTCACCCTAAAGACAAACTGCTTGCTTCCCTGTAGACCATCGCATCGACTTAATTTGATCCATTTTTTGAACCAAATCAAGTGAAGTAACTGCACCCTTTGAGTGAAAGCCGCTACCCAAAGCGAGCTAAAAGGACAATTTTTAGCCAACCCAGAAACGACTAATTTTCTATCTCCCAATCCGTTCACAATTGCGACCAGACAGGTTGATTCACCTGAGATGTTACACACAATTTTGAAAAGTGAACCATTTAATATAGAAAAAATCTGCAAAAATCTAGATTTTTGTCTCTCATCGGTGTGTGGATATGAACGAGAATGCCATCGCAACCCCGGCTAAAGCCTGGGGCACCCCTACCCTCGACGGGGCCAAACGCTTGCTGCTCATGGGGTCTGGCGAGTTGGGGCGAGAAGTTGTCATTGAGGCCATGCGACTTGGGCTCGAAACCATCGCCGTCGATGCCTATGCCAACGCCCCCGCCATGCAAGTGGCTCACAGATCCCATGTCATCGATATGTTAGATGGCGATCGCGTGCGGCAACTGATCGAGCAAGAGCGCCCCGACCTGATCGTGCCGGAAGTGGAGGCGATCGCCACTGATACCCTGGTCGCCCTAGAGGCCGAAGGCTGGCACGTCATCCCCACCGCCCAAGCCACCCGCCTGACGATGAACCGCGAAGGCATCCGCCGCCTCGCTGCCGAAGACCTGCATCTACGCACCTCTCCCTACCAATTTGCGGGCACTTTGGACGAGTATCGCGCCGCCGTTGCCGAAATGGGTCTGCCCTGTGTGGTCAAGCCCATCATGAGTTCGTCAGGCAAGGGGCAAAGCCTGGTGCGATCGCCCGCCGCCATCGATGCCGCCTGGGACTACGCCTACAACGCCGGTCGCGGCAAAGCCGAGCGGGTCATCGTCGAAGGCTTCATCCCATTTGATACCGAAATCACCCTCCTCACCGTCCGCGCCCAGGATGGCATATTTTTCTGTCCGCCCATTGGCCATCGGCAAGAGGCTGGCGACTATCGCGAATCGTGGCAACCCTGCGCTCTGCACCCCGACACCATCATGGAGTGCCAGCGCATCGCCCAGATCATCACCGATGCCCTCGGCGGGTGGGGCCTGTTTGGCGTGGAGCTATTTATCGCCGGTCCTCCCGACCAGCCCCAGACCGTTTATTTCAGCGAAGTCAGTCCCCGCCCCCACGACACCGGCATGGTGACGATGGTGAGCCAAAATATGTCGGAATTTGAACTCCATGTTCGGGCCATTACCGGCCTGCCTATCGGTCAGATCGAACTGTTGCAACCCGGTGCCTCCGCCGTCATTCTGGCTCCCGGCTCCAGCCACCAGCCTCGCTATGGGGGGGTCGCCGACGCCCTCGCCGTTCCCACCAGCAAGCTACGGCTGTTTGGCAAACCCCGCTGCCATGCCGGTCGCCGCATGGGGGTAGCCTTAGCCTTGGGTGATTCAGTCGAGGAGGCTAAAGAGAGAGCGATCGCCTGTGCCAGCAAAGTGCAGATTTTGCTTTAGGCTTGATAGTTGGATTCAGAGTTCAAAATGCAGAATTCTGCATTGACCACCGACCCCACCCACTCACCTAACCCACTCACTCACCTAACCCACCTACTCCCTACTCCCTACTCACTCCTCCCCTACTCACCATGTCCCCATTCCCTCGATTTTGGAAACGCTTTAGCCTCTTGATGCTGCTCGGTCTACTCATGAGCTGGCTGATCAGTTGCGGCAATCCTTCGACCACCGCTGACAGCAGTGCCGACGGTCCTCAGGAAGTGGAATTCTGGACGATGCAGTTGCAGCCCGATTTCACCGACTACTTCAACGAGTTAATCGCCAACTTTGAGGCCGAAAATCCGGACATTACGGTGCGCTGGGTGGATGTGCCCTGGGGCGACATGCAGAGCAAGATCCTCACAGCGGTTTCCGCCGGTACCGCGCCCGACGTGGTGAACCTGAATCCAGATTTTGCGTCGCAGCTGGCGAGCAAAAAAGCCTGGTTACCCCTGGATGAGCGGGTGCCCGCCGAGGCAAAATCGCTGTATTTGGACAAAATCTGGCAGGCCAACACCCTAAACGGCGAGAGCTTTGGGTTGCCCTGGTATCTCACGACTCGCGTCACCCTCTACAACACTGAGTTGTTTGAGGCGGCAGGTATTACCGCACCGCCCACAACGTACGCAGAACTGGCGACGGTAGCCCAGCAAATCAAAGACGCCACGGGTAAATATGCCTTCTTCATCTCCTTTGTGCCGGAAGATGCCGCCGATGTTTTGCAGTCGTTTGTGCAAATGGGGGTGCCCCTGGTGGATGAAACTGGCCAGGCAGCCTTCAACACGCCCGAGGGCCAGGCGGTCTTTCAATACTGGACGGACCTGTATCAGCAGGAATTGCTGCCTCGGGAAGTGCTGACCCAGGGCCATCGTCGCGCTGTGGAGCTGTACCAGGCAGGAGAAACGGCCATCCTCGCCTCTGGGGCAGAATTTCTCAGCACGATTGAAACCAACGCACCGGATATTGCAGCGGCGACCGCAAGCGGACCGCAGATTACCGGGGAGACGGCGAAGAAGAATGTGGCGGTGATGAATTTGGTAATTCCGCAATCGACGGACGTGCCGGAGGCAGCGCTGAAGTTTGCCCTCTATGTCACCAACGACGACAACCAACTCTCCTTCGCCAAGGCCGCTAACGTTTTGCCCTCCACGACCAAAGCGCTGGCGGACAGCTACTTTACCGCACCGCCCGCCGATGCGGAGCCCGTGACCCGCGCGCGATCGGTCAGTGCCGGACAGATGGCCGATGCCGAAGTGCTCATTCCCGCGATGGAAGATGTGAAAGCCTTGCAGAAGGCGATTTACACCAACTTGCAAGCGGCGATGTTGGGCCAAAAAACGGTGGATGACGCGATCGCGGATGCCGCTGCCGAGTGGGATGCCCGATAGCAAGTCGAGACAGACACCCGGTTTCTCCGCTGCAACGCTCACATCTCGCGGGCTAGCCCCCCATGAAACCGGGTGTCTCGCCATCCTGAACCTATGTTCTAGGAAGTACGGCGCAATCTTTCGAGTTCGTCTTGCAGGTCGGCGAGTTCTTGTCGCAGGCGATCGACCTCGCTGGGAGACGGCCTCGGGTCGACATTCACCGTGCCGTCAGTGGGCGATCGCTGGTAGTTGCCAGCCTTGATCCGCGCATAGTCTTCGGAATGCGCCCAAACCTTGAGATAGCTGAGGCGATCGACCGGAAAGGGATGGCTGAGCATCGGCCCTGCCCCGCCGCCGTTGTACAGCAAAAACTTGTAGACCTGGCTCAGCCCATCTTCGTCGAGGTTTTGATACGCCTCGGCCTGTTTTTCAAAGGCGGCAAAATTTAGCTCTTGGGCAAAGCGGTTGCTGCCGCCTGCGACCCGCATCATCGTATGGCCCACCAGTTGCCAGTCATCCGTTGCCAGCAGCGCCGCGCGATCGCACGACAGTTCCGCCATGCGCCGCCATTCATAAAAGGCATAAATCAGTCCGGTACTGATCATGTTGCCCAGCCCAAAGGTGAGTTCACCAATCACGGAGGCGGTATTCATCGCCCAAAGCGCCATCTGCGTCAGGGTCGTGTGGCCGCACTTCACATGCCCCAATTCATGGGCCATCACCGTCTGAATTTCGTCATCCGTCAACAAGTCCAACAGCCCCGTATTCACCACAATGCAGGGATGCTCTTCCCCAATGGCGTAGCTATTGACCTGGGGATTTTGCGCCACAAACAAGGTGGGTGCGGGATGCACATCTAACGCCTGCACAGATTCTCGAAACAGATGGTAGAGCGTGGCATACTGCTGCGGCCCCACCTGCACGTTATTGCCCATCAGCGAGACTAACTGGGGGCGCTCGTACATGAATTCCACAAATTTGCGGGCGACGAGGTCAAACCCCGGAAAGGCTCTGAGCGCCGCTTCCGCTTGTTGATCGAGGGGATGACGAAAGGCATCACGGCTAATTCCAGGATAGGCAGGCATGGTGGTACCAGGACAAAAGAAGTGGTTTATGCAGTCTAAATAAAGTGTAACCAGACGGCCTCGGGGATTGGCGGGAGCGCGATCGCCCGTTCGGTCATCGGTGGCTCAGCGCCAGTCCGGGAGCGCTCAGGGGGGCACTATGACGCGATCGCATCGTGATTGAGCGATCGCGCTAGCGTCACCCCCAGCTTATCGGCGATCCCTTCGATCCAGGTTTCGTCTTGCTTCGTATAGCTGCGAGGCGCATTGGCCCCCAAAATCAACGCCCCTTTAGCGCCCATCGGCTGGCAGATGAGCCCCTGGGTATTTTCCGGCAGATAGCTGAATTCGACCCGACCGGGATACAGTTTCGTGTCCACCAAATACACCGCTTTCCCCTTTTCCAGCACCCGCTTAAGAATCGCCCCTTGGGTCACCTCATCCGTTGGCCCCAAAATGCCCCGCCGCATCAGGACTTTGCCATCGTAATAAGCCACGATCGCCCGCGTCACCGTATTCGTCAACAACAGATGCGACGCCCAGGCCAGTTCCGTCTGCACCTCATCGGGCAGCGTCTCATCCAGTTCAAACCCTTCTTCCCCAGCAAGCTGAACCCTATCAGGCGTTTTGGGCTGCACCCGCTGCCACAGCAACCCCGTCAGCACTAACACCGCACACAAAATCACGCCCATCACATCCGACCGCGCCTGCGATTCAGTCAGCGCCGAAGTCAGCAACCGGTTCACCATCAGGAGCGCACTGCCGAGAATGCCGACGGCGATCGGCAGTCGGCGCAGCCAGGCATTGGGATCAGGGGACGCCATAGGGCACATCGGCCTGCTAAGGGGGCAAATCCTTCACGCTAGTCAGGGCCGCCGCTTGGCCCGCTAACAACCAGCATCAAAGGGGAGAACTGAGAAAGCGATCAGGGTCTTTTAGTTTAACCAATGGCGTTTGCCGCTGTATTTTATCAGGCCGCCGCTTTGGCCCTCGCTGAGCGGCTCGATCGCCGAAAGGGCGTACCGCTCGGCAAGGGTTGAATGCGCCCCGGCGGCCAGTAAATTTTGTACGCCCGCCCCAACACATACGCCGCTGGCAAAAAGCCCCACACATGGGAATCACTGCTCTCGTTGCGATTGTCGCCCAACACAAAATAGCTCAGCGGGGGCACCCGGTCTGGTCCCCAAGGATACTCGGCGGGAGACTGGATATAGTCCTCAACTAACACCTGTCCCTCAATCAGCACTTGTTGGTTAGCCATCTCCACCGCTTCCTGGGGGCGACCAATCACCCGCTTGACAAAGAGCACATCTTCCAGATTTCGAGACGGCATGGCTGCCTGTAACGCTGGGGGGGGCTCAAACACGATAATGTCGCCCGTTTGCGGGACATAGCCCCGATCGCGCCGCACAAACAAGCGATCGCCCACCTGCAACGTCGGCACCATCGATTCGCTCGGCACAATGCACTGCAAAAACGTCTGACAATCCAATGAGGAGCGTTGCTCACGACAAACCGCGTGAGAAAGATCCCCAAAATCAGCAGCGCGATCGCCGTGGATTGGCGGCGCGATCGCTGCGGAAAACCCAGGTAAACGTGATAACAGCTAAACGCCCAAATGGCGGGCGGTATCGGCGCTAAAAGCGGTTGTTGATGAGCCCACCAGGCCGCCAGCAGTCCGGCAACCAACAACAAACCGCCCACGGCTGCCTGCTGCGCATACAAGTGCCCCAACCCCGGCAACAGTTGCGACAAAAACACCGCATACCACACATCTCGGCGTCCCTTTGGTACTGAGATCCGCGTAGCATAATCGGCCTGGGTGCCCCGATAAGCATCCAAAATGCTGAAGCTATAAACCACCATCAACAATCCCAACGCCCAAAAGCCCTGCACGGTATTGCCGTAAGCGCCAAAAATCGACCATAAGCCATAGCTCAACAAAACTAGGGCGATCGCTACCCAGCTACCCCCCTTCCACCAATGGCCACTATACAACTGCCCCAATCCTGGAAAAATCACCGCATAGTTCACCGCCAACCAGGGATCGGGCGATCGTAAAGATTGAGCCTTGGGCTGTGATGGCAACATGCAAAGAAAATTGTCAAACGATCAAGATAGTCAAAGGTCTCGCGCCATTCCCTCCGTGACGAGGGGCAACTTCATGACTAGTAATCCGTGGCGGAAGTCTCTCTACCCTTGTGAAGGGTTCCACCTTAGACCCTAAACCTTGCACCCTGCCCCCCATCATCGCTAATAGTGAGCATATTTACGCCGAGCGGTACTAGCTAATGGGAGCCAAGATTTTTTTGCCGGGTAAGCAGCGAGATGTCAAAATTTCATGCTAGTTTAATTAAGCGACCTTTGTCGCATGTCGGGGCGTAGCGCAGCTTGGTAGCGCACTACTTTGGGGTAGTAGGGGTCGTGGGTTCAAATCCCGCCGCTCCGATTGAGTTCTAAACGTTAAAGCCGAATCCTGTAAAGGGTTCGGCTTTTTCAGTACGGTCGTACTTGGCCGCTGTTGGGTACAGTTAGACACTCGATAACGTGCAGAACTCGTGCAGCTAAAACTCGGGCATGTTGGGCCGGTTGAGCATGTGAGAGTAATGACGGGCCGTGGTTTCGGGTCGGTTGCCCAATATCCCCGCAACTTGAGGAATGGAGGCTCCATCTTCCAGTAAGTGGGAACCGAGAGAGTGACGAGCCGCATAGGGAACCCGCTCGATGCCAATATTTTTGCAAATACGCTTCCAGATATCCTGACTGAACGTGTGGTCATCAATGGGTTTGCCCTTTGGTGTGGTAAAAATCAGGGCATCTGCATCAAGATCGGGTGAATAACGATCCTGCAAAACGGCATAGAGCTTAGGGGTAATATCGATTTCCCTCACCTGATTATTTTTAGTGCCCTTACGCTGACGCGCATAGCCTGCGGTTTCCCCGTTCGGCCCACGGCTCATCGATTCACAGATCGTGACGACCCGGCGCTGCCAATCAATATGCTTCCATCGCAGTCCTGCCGCTTCAGAAGGTCTCACCCCCAAGTAGAACATAGCCATGCAATAGTCGTGATAGCTGTGGTACAGGCGATCAGTTTTGATCGCCGCGAGGAATGCCCGAATCTGTTCCTTCGTGAGGGGAAGTCGCTTGGGGTTCACGGACTTGTTAACTTTCAGGCGGTTGATGTTGCTGAATGGGTTCGCCTGCATCATCCCCCAAGTAACGGCCCAATCAGCAAACCCTTTGAGTAGGGAAAGATTTTGATTGGAGACGAGAGGACACTGACGAGAACGCAGCAATTCTACAAAAGCGCGGGCGTCTTCTTCCGTCTCGATGTCTCGGCCAAAGCGCTTGAGGTTTGCCAGCATGGCCTTGTAGCGAGATGCGATCGCTTGCCCGCTAGTGCCCTCCTGACGACGATGTTCGATGAACTGCTCAAAGATGTCGGTGGTGTGTAGTGTCTCTGATTCGGAGGCTTTTTGCTCAGGTCGGTATTTGGTGAGGGTAGTGTCAAAGCGCTTATTAGAAATGTCCGATTTGATTTCATCAGCTAAGCCCTGTGCCATAAAACGGTTCGATGGGCTATCTGGTAGGCCGATCGCCAGGTAATAAGGTTTGCCATTGTAAGTCCATCGAAGACGGAGCATCCCGTCACGAGTGAATACCACCACAGAACCTTTCTTATTCCGTTGTCGAGTCTGTTTCTTCCGTGGCATTGTCGTTTTATCCCATTTCCTGGGTGCCCTACTGGTTGCGCTATTTGCTTGATGTCGAAGGCTTTAAAGCGTTATTGGGCAAAGGACACAAGTGTTTTGTTGATGAGGCAGTCGTGTTTCTCTTGGCGGACTCATACTGGATTGGCCAGTCGCTTGAATGATGAAAGTCATACAGGCGCTCCTTAAGCTGATGAACAGTTTCTCCAAGGCGCGTTTCTAGTCCTGTTTTCTAACCAATCTCTATGTTCCGGAATCCCCGGTGGCGGGACTTGTGACTCATCTAGAGGCACCGGTGAAACAGACGGTTGCGTCTGACGTGTTTTTTCTGGTTGGTAGCCATCACGAATGGCAGCGGTCAGCCACCTCGTTGGATTCCTAATCTGAGTTCCATTGGCAATCGCTTCCTTCATGGCAGCGATCGCATCATCAACATTGTTTGGATAATCCCTGACAGCAGCACGCAGTTTGTGGTCATGCGTTTGAACGCCCAGTCTCCTTACTCGGTCTTCCCAATTTGACGGCGGCGCGGAAAATGTCCCCTTAGCAAGCCCGCTCACTTCTTTCCTATCTGCTTCCTCTGCCTGAACAACGGTAGTTACGCTATTGGTTTCAGAGCTAATTTCACCAACAAAAGAAAGGCAACAACTACTGTCGTTGTTGGGAATTCCTTGGTTGGAAGAACGTATAGCGGAGGAACTTAGTGGAGTACCTTCGGAGGGCAGATCTGACCTGGGTGGTGGATCTGTGAGATCCAGGGAGGGATCTATGAGATCTACTGCTGGATCTGTGAGATCTCCCCCTGGATCTCTCTTGGCCTGGGTTATATCTGACCTAGGTCGCCAGAATGCTATGGGGATAGGACGATAGATGCACGCCCTGCCAGGCCGCCGTTCCTTCTCGATGGCTCCTATGCTGAGTAGGTTACGAAGTCTCCGCTTTAATGTTCCTTCAGCCATACCGCAGCCTGCAGCCATACTGGCGATAGATTCATAGCATATACCGTCTTTTCCGGCTCGCCTGACAATGCGGGCATACAGGCGAAACTCAAACGGGTCCAGACCAGAATCGTCCAGTTCACTGTGCACAAATATAGGCAGTGCGTTGTCGCGCCCTTTGTCATTGTGGTGTTGATTTTTGGGGCTACTTTTCATGAATAACTCGCCCAAATTCATCAAATGAGTTCAGTTGTGAGGACAGGAAATCAAGAGGTGCATTCATACATGCCTAACTGCACATAGCAGAAGAGACGCCTCATCTTGCTTGGCTAGACGGAAGTGATTTTAGATAATTGGCAATTGCAATCTCATGCGACTCCCAATTGTCTTGGTTGTGCAAATAGTCTCTAATCAATTCGATGTTATAGAGGATTTTTCGGGAGCCTATCTCTAACCAGTGAACTCCCTTGATAAGCCGTGGAGGATGGCCATTCTGTCCTAAACGCCAGTTTTTGAGCGTACTAAAGGAAATGTCCAATTCAGATCGAATTACGCGTTTTGATACAAGGGGATATTGCGAATCGCGTGATGATTTTCTTGTTCTGGGAGGTTTATTTGGATGATTTGGTTGATTTGATGTGTTGACGGAAATATTTCTCATGTTTAGTTCATGGAGTAATTTATCCCCGTTGTCTGCTAGACCTGCGAGGCGTTCAAGATTATGGGCAGCAAGCCATTTGTCAGACAAATGAAAAACTTTGTGGAGCGCTGTTTCTACTAATGCAAAGCACTAAAAAGCCGTCAGCGCTTGCAAAATCAGGGGGCTCCAACTGGTGAGCTGCGATCCTAATTTCTGGGCTCCGCGCTAACGGCTACTCATTTGATAACAAAGATAGCATAAGACCTGGAAATCGGATCGCCAATCTTGGAGAAAATTGGGCATCAAGAAGTTTCTTTGGAGCAGAAATCCGCAGGTTGAAGCCCTGACTGTCAACGTGTCTCTTTTGAGATTATGAGGCTCCGGAGTCAGCAACTTTCTGAGGAATTCCAAGGCAAGTACAGCTAGCCCAAGCAAATTAGCAATTGCCCAGTCAACAATACTTCTCTATATCTAAAACTCGTTTGCTAGCTTTGACTTTCTTGTCTTTGCATCCAAGCATCAACGGCTGCCTCGATCGCTTCACTGAGCGTCATGTCTTTCAACGCGGCCTCTGCTTTGAGGGCGCGAATTTTTTCTTTAGGCAGGTAGGCTGTGATGCTCCCGTAGTCAGGGTGCTTTCTGCGATCCATCAGATCTAGCGTCATTTCAATGTCCCCATTTTGGCTCAATACGTCAGTAAATCTTTAATATCCAGATATCCCAATATCTGGATATCTGGATATTATGCTATCACTTGAAATAAGGAAACGGTTCAGAATCGTTTCCGAAATGTTTCGTAAATTTGTTGACCCTATGCCTATGTACTCCACAGCCGATATTGCCAAGCGCCTGGGATGTACGCCCCAGGCGTTAAATAAGTACCGACGCAAGATTGAACGTTGTAATGAAAAGCAGTTAGGGCGGCCTGATCCGCATGACGGCCGGAGAACCCTGTTTTCTGAAGATGAAGTGGCTCTAATTGCCGAGCTAGCGCCAAAGGTGCCTGTTGTGGCTAGCGAAGAAACTGAGTGGATGGAAGTTGAGCTAGTAGATGGTCACGATGTGACCTTATATAAGCCGATTGAGCAAACGGCTTTGGAGCTGAGACGAACTGCTCTACCAGCGGTGCAGCGAGAGTGCTTTGACCTAGCTGCTGCAGAACAAGAAACGCTGGAAATTGAGCAACACACTACTCGTATGGCCCGACGCGGCGATGCTCTGCTGAGTGACTTTGCCGTGGGTCATATGCTGGCTGCGGCCGCCGACATCCAGCGCACGATCGCCACGATGAAAGCCAACGCGATGGGGGATGCCGTGGCGCAGTTGGGAAAGCCGTTGGCCGAAGACGTCGACGCCAATTGAGATGGCTCTGGCTGGCGATCTCGATCACCCTACTCATCATCCTGATTTGAACCCCCGACCGGAGAACCACCAATGCTCATCATTGCCCTACTCGGCTTTGGCCTGATGACCGCTGGCCTCATCGCCTCCCTGGACGAGGCAATGGAGGAACGACGCATCGCGGCCAACCTGACCGATGAAGAAATTGCGGCCCTCGAAGCCCAGCAACACGATTAACCTCTGGTCTCCTTAGCTCTAAAACTCGTCAATTATGAGTGAGAATCCGCAAAGCCCAAATGTCGCCACGCTGCAGACCGGCCTCGGTCGCAGCTCCCGACGCACCGGCAACCGCATCGACCGCCTCGCCGAGCGGGTCTGGATGACGCGGCAACAGGTCACCTTTCCCTATGGCTCCGTCGAGATCGCCATCTCCGTCGCGCGCACCTACTACACCCGTGCGGTGCTTTTGGAGCTGCTCTATCTGCTGGCACAGTACCAAATCATCGTGCCAGGGGCGCTGATGATGACCTTAGGGGCTTATCTGCTCTGGGAATGCGTCATAGGCGCGTATCTCTGGGTCAGCGGTATCCCCAAGTTTGACCTGATGGTGCGGGTGGTCATTGCAGTGGTGGCGACGGCGCTGGTCTACGGTCATCTTTATGAGGGCCTCTGCCGTGGACCTGTCTAAGAACTTTGAGAAGTCAGGAGCCTACCAGGCATTCCAGTTTCGCCGCAGCTATCAGCAGCAACAGACGGTGGTTTTGGTGGCGATCGTTGTTTGCACAGTCATATCGTCGGCGCTCTGTTCGCCGGAGTTGACCTACGCGATGATCCTCGGCACCTATCTACTGGTGGGCTATGGTGAGTCACTGACCGAAAAGCTGGAGATGACCCGCCGCCGCGTCGAAGACTACGAAGCCGTCTCGGATGAGGCGTTTACTCAGATTGCCTACAACGACATGATGAGCACCGCTGTACCGGCTCCAGCGGTAGAAGAAATCAAACTCTCGGACGGCATGGGCTATTTGCGGGAAGCGGCGGCCAACTGGCGATCGCACCTTGGCTTACTCGCGCCCACGGACACCGGCAAGTCATCGACGCTAGCGTTGCTGCTGGCCCTGATGAGCCGCAAGCAGCGGATCATGGTAGTGGCGGTGGAGTCCAAGGGAGCGGAGTATCCCGGCGTGCCAGAGGTCAACATCCTGCGCATCGGCTTTCGTCCCACAGTGGATGAGGTGAAGAACCTGATTGTGCTGTTGGAGACCATCTGCGCGATCGCCCAGCGCCGGGCCAACAAACTGGAGCCGATTGACTACCAGTTGGTGCTGATCCTGGAAGAGTGGCTGTCCATCTACAACACCATCAAAAAGATTCCCGGCCTCAAGAACTATGCGCCAGTAGTTGAGTCCTACGTCTACACGCTGGTGGGGGTGGGGCGCGGCTGTGGCGTGCAGGCCATCCTCACCGCTCAGAGCAATGTGGCCGATGACCTGGGGGTTTCCGGTTCTGTGCGGTCCAACCTGCGCTACATGGCGCTGGGCAGCAACTATGGCGGGTTTGAGGGCATTGAAAATGCTTTTGCCAACTACCGCATCGTCAGTCCATCGCGCCGCGATCGCTGCCAACTCCAGTTTGAGGCGGCGATCAAACAGCTCCGCACCAATCGCCATCCGCTGATCCTCACCAACCTCATCGGTCGGTTAGAAATCTTTTCCGCACCCTATCTCAAGGATTCCGAGATGTCGCAGCTTCAAATTGACTCGTTAACGGTGGATGAACGTTTAGCCGCCATCATTGCCGACGATCCGATGAAGGCTCCCTATCCGCAAGATTTGGCGGGCAAATCGGATGAGGAAAAGTCGGACATTCTTGACTTCTTTACTGAGTTGAAGATTCAGCCTGACCGCAGCGATGCAACGCCAGCGCCAGTCAATGAGCGACCCATCGCTTTGGGAGAAGTTGAAGAATTGATTCTAGGATTTTTAGAATCAAAACCTGATCAGAACTTTAAGGCTTCGGAAATCAGAAAAAATGTGCGGCGGCTGAAAGATTCTGCCGACCTCGTCACGATTGAGAAAATCTGCGAGGGCTTGGTCAAGACCGAGCGCATCATTCGTATTCGCGACGGTGGTGACAAACCCCGCTATATGGCCGTATAGGGCTTATCCCTCTCGTCTCCATCTCCACTGCCAACCCCTGTCTCCATAGGCGTCTCTGGCGTCTTCACCCACTCACCGGAGACGGTCTCTGGCTCTACGCCAGAGACACCGGAGACATCCACCGGAGACGCTTAGAGATAACTGTCCGATTCACCCACTCAGTAGGAGCAGAGCCATGTGTTGTTATGAGCAGATCGTGAACCAAATTATCCAAAAGATCATCAAGGAAATGCATCAGACCGCCACGACTGGGACGCAGCGAGAATGGATGCGAGCGTCTATCTTAGATGCCGATATTTTGGAAGATGTGAAAGTCATTTCGCTGCAGGTCGCCAGTAGGGAAACCAAGGCCGAACTGCTGGAAGGCGAATTAGCGGGGGCCTTAGCGATCGCTCTCAATGTGGCTTACCCCGGCTATCGCCTAGAGGTCACCGTCAAGCAGCCACTCAATCTAGAGGCGATGTCAACGCCAGCTTGGGAGAACTCCAATAGCATCTAGTTCCCGCCGCCGCTCTTTCAGACCTTCTTCGAGTGAAGGCTGAGCATATTTCTTCAAGCCAGTGCCATTCAGCAGAGCGTATGGGTAGCCCTTATCTCTGATTTCTCGGCGAAGGCTCTGGCTCAACCGCCAAGTCACACCAGGCCGTAATTTTCGACCAGTCTCTGGGAAATCGCCATGTTTGTAGAGAGCGATCGCGATCAAGCTATCAACAAATCTGCCTGAGCAACTTTCTAGCCCGACTAAACGAATGGGAAATCGAACACAAATATCTAATCTAATAAATCGTTAACAATACCTACGCACTATCAATAATATGCGCTAAAGTTTGAGCAACAGATTAAATATTTTCTGGGTAGCCCCCAACCTACGGAGCCCATCGACGCACATCTTTGTGTATCGATGGGCTCTTTTTGCTTTTCCAAACTTGGAGGTGTCTCATGGGCATTAAAAAGCGCCCAAAAAAGTCGCACGCTCGAAAACCCAATCAGCGTAAAAGACCAATAAAAGGCCAGAAATCTCTGCGTGGAAAACCTGAGCTTTATGACGAGTTAAAGCAGCGATACAGCTTCAGTTTAACACCTACTCTTGTAAGCATTATTGACGGCTTTGCAGAACAAACCAATTTATCTCGGAGTGAATATATTGAACAACATTTTCGAAAGATCATCAAAGAAAGCCGGGATCCATGATCATCGACAACATCAACCCAGGAAAATAAAAGCTCTACACAGCAAGTATTTAGGATATACACAAGTGCTCTGTTCAAAACCACCTTTTCCGATTTTGCAAGTGTTACATCTTTCAAGTTTGTGAATTGAATACAGAGCCACATATTAGCAATTATGCATGAGCATAGAAATAATAGGCGTTCAACTAAATAGAACGATAGAAATAGAACGCCATGCGTCTCTGAATCTTGAATCACTTTAGTGGCAAGTATTTCAGAAAAACGTCCCATACTCCTTTATTGGATTCAGGCCTGATGACTATAAACATTGAATCAGTTTCGTTCAAAACCAACAAAAAGTGAGGAATCATGAACTCAAACAATCAAGATGGTGTAGCTCCTGCACATCAGCTAAATGTAATTAGTCACAGCAATAAGGGAGGCTTAATGAGAAAGCCTCCAGAGCCCCAAAATTATCCTGGCAAAAGAGCAGGGGGTGAGCACCCCGAAGAGGCAATGAGCTCAAAGAGCTGGTCGACGGCATTTTTGCCCTGACGACGCATGGATTCGAGAAAGCTGAACATCATCGCGACTAACTGAGCCCCCCAATCACTGCGGGCACCGCCCGAGACTTTGCGATGAATCACCACGGGCCGTAGGCCT
>Ga0081535_100529_pt1 | contig 24513 bp, 23 predicted proteins | sample HotLakmasection3_FD_71020 | JGI IMG/M metagenome (GOLD analysis project Ga0081535, IMG submission 71020) | Hypersaline microbial mat communities from Hot Lake, Washington, USA - Section #3 (SPADES assembly) (version 2) | ecosystem: Environmental > Aquatic > Non-marine Saline and Alkaline >... | reverse complement strand
GCATGTGCGACTGCTTGTGATCGAGCATTTGAGCCAGTAAATAATTGACTTGGGTTTTGTTCACAAACTAAGTTACCGCCTGTTTGAGGGGTAGTATGTAATGAGCTACATCTGAAACCGTAGTATCCTGAGCAGCTGCCACCGGCTCCACATAGGGAATCGATTGGAACTTGTGCGTCTTCGCAACGTCGGTTTCCGTGTGTTCCTTGACATACACCAGTGCCGCAGCAAGTGTCTGAAAGACCTTTTTCAGATCCGCAAGCTTGCTCTAGCGCTATACATTGACCTGGGTTTGTTCCACCTCCACCGATCGAACTTCGACAAGCAGATTCTGATAGAAATCTTGGGCCACCTGTACTACAACCGGTATCGCCAACGTTTACAACACAAGTGCTGCCACTTACGACCCAGCAAGTATATGAACCTGTGCTAGCTTGTTGTCTTACATCTTGTTGCATTTGGGTGAGGTACAAACCTGCAGCACCGCCAATGAGTAACAATGCAAAAAGAATACCTCCTAAAATTAATTTAATTGGAGATTTTCTTTTTGGTTGAAAAGCTTGAGTATTGTTATTTTCTGTTGAACTAGTGGTTGTGGAAGTTGTTGAAGTAGTATTCATGCTAGGAAAATTAGACATAGGAGCATTTGAAGCCGTATTTTGAGATCCTGTTGAGTTTGAGTTAGCTGGTATGTTACCAAGTGACATAGTTCATAATCCTAATTAATCAGATATGAAAAAAGAATACAGTATATTTGCCTGCTGACGCAAGGAGGAAAAAAGAAGAATTGGTTATAGTTCACTTAGTAATATTTCTGAATACTTTAAATGTGTTTCTGCCGATGGGTGACCTTCATTTTTTGAAACTGTAGACCAACTGAAATTTGGGTAATCTCCAGCTCTGATGACTTTAGCTCCACTTTTTGAAATAGTTAAGACAATTTTATCAAGAATGTACTTATATTTTTTTAATACATGATTGTTCTCGGATATTTCTTGTTTTGATTTCAGGCCGGATAATTCAAAGTAAATGATCTTAGAGTCTAATTGATCGAGTCTTTTTGTGATTTCGGATAACATACAGATATTAGCATATTCATCGTCAACAGTTGGTAAATGCACAAGCTCTGTTTGGATCTCCCAGCTTTGGTGAATTAGAGAATCATCTGCATAAAATACATTTTTTTTACATTCACTGCTTAGTTCTTTATATGTACTATTTGAATATTTGTATTTGTTGTTTGTATGGAAGTATAAGTCATTTGACACTATTCCTATTATGATAACGTTAGGTTCCAATTGTTCAGCAGCCTGAATTATTTTTGCATAGTTATCGACTATGTGATCGCCATTTAGGCTTAGATTGTATACATCATAATCATGTTTTAGTTTTTCTTTGACTAAAGAGGGAAAAGTTTTTGATTCTTTAACTCCTAATCCATAAAAAAATGAGTCTCCAACAAGTAGTAAATTTTGTTTATTTGGATTATCTACTAACTTGTCATTAACGAGGTCACTGATATCTTTAGTACGACTCTGAATCATTTTATTCTGTGGAATATTTTCTAGTGGATACTCTTGGTTTTCTATGTATCCAAATCTAGGAGACTTTTTATAATTAAGTCTATCAAAGAACAACGATTCACTTAAATAAGTTACTCCTACAATAGTAAGAAAAAGAGAAATTGATAGCAGAAGTAATTTTGAAAACCTATTACTTCTTTTTTGTTCGGGTTGATTATCAATACACAGTAATGAAACTACCTTTTTCACAGTCTTCTGCCAAGAAAAACTAGTATATATTGTATGTTTTAAAATTGGTTTATCTATATATTTTTGTATACGACTCGCTACTTTAACGTACTCATTTTTAGGTGCAAGATAACGCAACTTATTTGGAACAATTTCACTAGTTGCGCAAGTATCATAGCCAAAAACAGGAATGCCAGTGTAGAGCGCCTCAAGAGTTACTAGACCAAATGTTTCATTATCAAGAGATAACATCAAAAAAGCATCAGACATTTTAAAATATGAATCAATTTCTGAATGAGGTACTCCTGATCTAATATATACATTTTTATGTAAGCCTAAAGAACTAATCTCATTAAAAATATCACCAAGATATTCAAAGTCATTCCCATATTTGCTTGATGAAATTACTAATAATAGTTTCCATTTTCGTTGTTTATCATGATTTAGTATTGACAGGATTTTTAATCCATCTATAAAATTTTTTCTTTTATCGGATCTACCTGCCATTAATAATAGTGTTGATTCCGTATCAATTCCATGTTCCAGTCTGATTGTTTTTTTGACTTTTTTGTTCACTGGTTGAAATCGTGATTTATCAGCTCCACCGAATATAATATTTTCATCATCACTTTTTTTGATGTAGAAATACTTTTCTGCTTCTGTTTTAGCATACTTACTTAAGTGGATTGAAACATCGCTTGAGATAAAAAAGAGTTGTTGTTTAATTCTTACCCAATGCTTAGTTACTTTCCTAAAAAATTTCTTTAGAGGGTTTTTAGATCTAGATGGTTGGATATTCGTGTGCCAAATATTTAGAGAAATATAATAGTTTTTTTTGCCTAAAAAAATAGATAACAAGAATAGAAAAATAGAGACATCATCATTAATGATCCAAAGAATTTTGTCGCATTTGCCTTTAATAAGATGAAAAAAAATAGCAACTACGTGCTGATGTTCGATTCTAGTTACGGTGTCTCTTTTTAAGAAATTGAAAATTTCTTTAAGATATACTTCACCACCGCCTGTATGAACTGTTGAGCCTATTAAAAGAATTTTAGAATGCATTATTCTTCATTGTTGATTTTAGTTATAGTTGGCCAAACGATTACATTTTTTGTATCTAACGGAAAACTTGAACCAATTTGTAAAGAAGTGTAATCAAAGGTGTGAGTATATTGTTCACTTACAAATGTTTTGACTTTTAATGTATATGTAACTTTTTTAAGATATGGGTGATCAACTAGTGTTGAGATATTGTTAGTATTTATAACTTGCTCTGCAGGACTTATATTTACTGACAGTACTTCTGCCAAGATTTCACCGTTTGAGCTCGTCATTTTGTCTCCAGCTTTTATTGCATCAGCAATATGAGGCATGACACCAATAACGTCTTCAAAACCTGGTTGATTGTACAATAACTCCGCTTCTACTGTGGTCATTTTTTCTTGTTTTTTTATTTCAGATAATGGTGTCTCTAAAGCGATGAGTTTGACATGAACATTTGAAAAGTTAAATATAAAGGTTTCCCCAAATATCAAGTTTTTACCACTAAGTGTATATTTATTTGTTCTATTATTTAAGGTGGCTTTCACTCTAACATCTAGATAGGTCTCAATTTGATTTTGATTTATTCTAAAAGAATGAATATCTAGTATTTCTGCAGTTATATTGCCTAATTCATCTTTTTGAGTGTCTCCGATACTAAAAAATTCACTATACTCATTATTTGGAGCATCTGTCTGTGATTGATAAAGACTATGTACTTGTGAAACTTTAAAACGTACTACTACGTCCTCTCCACGTTTAATAAGAAGCAGGTAAAAGAAAAGTACTGAAAGAATAACTAATGCTAAGATTATTAGGTCTATGAATCTAATTTTATTAAACCTTATTGATATGAACTTTTGAAGCATATTGTTCTCCTATTGCTATATACCAGCCGATAAACATTACAATTATATATGGATCTCTTCTATAACCATCAATTGGATGAAAAAGATAATGTACTACTAATAATGCTATGAAAGTATATAGTATCTTTTTGATTGTAACAGGAACATATCTAAGTGAATAAATGAAAAAATAGACGAAACTAGCAAAAAAAGCAGTGATTAGCAGAAAACCTACAATTCCAGATTCCAATGCTATGAAAAGTGGTAGGTAGTGAACTGGCAAAGGGTAATACTGCACATATGATTCTGGAAGAAATGTGAAAAAAGCAGGAACTACTGTATTTGTGCCGTGTCCGAATAAAGGTTCAATTCTAAAAAGCTTTAAACCTTGAGAAATCATTGAAATTCGTAAGCTGAGACCTCCTTCATTTGGAGTAAAAAAATACAAACTTTTTAAACTTCTATCAAGAAAAATTGGAGTAATAATAAGTATAGGCAATAGTGCTAAAAACAGAAAGCGTGGCTTTGGTTGAAATACTTTTTTTATAAATGAGAATACTTCAATTCTGAAAATAAATAAGAAAATGAGGAATAATATCCACGCGGATCTACTTTGAGAGAATATTAGATTAACCGAGTACAGTAATGTGAAAGGAACAAAGTAGATTAACTTCTTTTTTCTACTGATTAGGTAGTAAAGGATTATTAGTGCTAACAGAGAAAGTATGAATGTGTGGACTACCGGGTGGCCTATAGTTCCTTGTATTCTTGGAAATAACAAGTTCTCTTCAGGGCTTATAAGGCTTTGCAAAATTTCATTTGGTGTAAAAATATCTAAAAATCCCATTATTCCATGAAAAGAAAAAACTGAGAAAAGTGAAGATATGAAGTATTTTTCTCTTGATTTGTCACGAATTAGTATGTACGTAATAATCAAAACAAAAGCTGTTTTGATTGTCTGAAAATGGGTGATTAACGAATAAGTTGGAAATAATGAGTTAGAAATTGCACTGAACATTCCAAAGCCGATATACAAGACTATAATAGTAGTTAACGTCATTACGTTTTTTGACTTTAAATCTAGATTTTTATGATAAAAAATTAGGCAAAAAAGCAGGATAAATGCCAATATATCTGACAAATTCATGCCATATATTCCAATAAGTCCAAGTTTGAATGGTTCAAAAAAGAAGTTCTCAGGATAAACAAGAAGCACTTCGTATTTTCTCAAAGGTGAGTAAAATAAAATTGAAGATAAAAAAAGCATGCTCGAGCTAGAAAAAAGATCTACTTTTTTTATGACAAAAAAAAGTAACAAGATGAAAGTAATAGCCACCATGATCTTGAAGCTATCTTTGAAAATGACAAATGAGAGCTGATATATAAGAAGAACAAAGAAGTTGAAATCTAAGAATGATTCCTTTGTTTTCTTTAACTGACTTTTATTCATAATCATGTGTGACAGTAATATCTTCAAATTTCACTTGATTTCCACTGGTAATCGAGTAGTTAGCTGTGGGCTTATCGAGTGAAATGTATAGTAACTTTTTTGATTTATCTTGCATAGAATCAATAGAGGGTATGTCTCTATATGAAGTGGTATTAGGATGGCAGTATATCTGATCTTTACTAATTGTGGTGTTATACGTGACTACTTTCGACAACCAACATGGTTCAAACACGAAAGAACTTGATGAAGAGTAATTGTCTAGGTATGAGGATACTCTTTGCCATTTATCGGTTCTTTCAACCATTACTTGAGAAGTTACTAGTGGTTTTAATCCCCAAAAAAGAAGACTTATCATAATTAAAAAGCCAATTATTTTCTTATTTTTGAGTAATATGAGTATAGATAACGAAATAATGGGTAAGAATAAAGCGTGGTATTTTGCTAATCTGAAAAATGAAACGTAAGGTGTGAAAAATATCAATAGTAATGAAGAAAAACCAATAGTTAGAATTATTTTCTCTTTTAATGAAAACAGATCTTTTAGTTTGTGAAACAAGAAGATTAAGAATGCGGTGAGTAGAAGTAATAAAAAGGTTGCCAAAAATTTTAGTTCAATAGAAATTGAATAGTTAGATAAGAGAGAAATCCAGTCTGCATGTGTAATATTCGGAATGCTATTTTGCCATAAAGCATATTTTCGCCACGAGCTTACTGGACCAAATTGGTTGAATAGAACAGTGACAACTAATGGAAGGGAGATCGCCCCTATTGCAAGATAGAGATATAGTAACTTTTTAATTTCACTTTTCTTTTTTTCAAAAACTAAGAGTAGGAAAGTTGCAACGAAAGTTATTCCAATATACACAATGAATAAATAATGAGAATAAACTCCGATGATTGCCCAAAATAGGGAAAAGATAAAATGCCTGTGTGTACTGCTGGATATATAGTTAGCTAGTGCAAATGAAAAAGCAAAAGCAGCTAAAATTACTAATTGGTATGATCGACCATATACAGCTAGTTCTATAAATATGAATGAAAATGAAATGAAGAGTAGTTGACTAGTTGATGTATATATACTGTAATCTCTCATTTCATAATAAATAGACCAGAAAAAAAGAGAAAAAAGAGACAGTGATAGGAATCTTGTGACTAGAATTGAATTTAGACTTTTACTAGATAGTTTGGATAAAATTGTGAAAAGTGGAGGGTTGCCTGGGTCATAGTCTTTTCCGAAAACTATATCAAAAACACTTGATTTTGAAACAACTAGAGTATGAATCTCATCTACATCAAGTGGTTGGTTTATATATTCAAGTCTAAGTAGTATAGCGAGTATAAAAATAATGCTTGCAAATATAGAATAAAGTACTCTTTTTTTATTCAAGATTTTAGGTATCTCGAATTTATTGAAGATAATAGTACTATATTTAGTTCGTAACATTTTTACTGTCTATTACCAGTTTAGATTGAAAATTAAAAAAGGCCTGATTAATCATATGTGAGAACTTGTTTTTATTAAGTGGAATCAATCTAATAAATCTGAAGTTACTTACAATTGGTAAAAAGAATGAAAAACAGTAAATAAAAAAACGTATTGAGCCCAACTGAACAATACTATGAGTATCTTTTTGTTTTGATACGAGCTCATTTTTATTTAAAACCAAAATTCTTGATTTAGCATTGCAGATAGAAACTCTCTGTTTCAGAGGTAAATCTTTCCAATTTTTTTCTATCAAAAGGATATTAACCATATTACTTAAAATCAAGTATACTCTAGAAATGAATGTTGTGCTTATTTTTGTTCAGTTAGGGTATGGTGGAATTGAAAAGAAAATATACCAAATATCTAATGAATTAGCAAAAGAATTGAAAGTTGCTTCTATACTCTGTATTTTTGATTCTTGTGTTAATGAGCATGCTTATCTTGATTTTAGGAAGATAAGCAAAGTGAAAGTATTTTGTCGTGATAAAAGTATTTTTTCTTGGTTGGGTTTTGATTTGTACTCATTAATGATAATGAGTATCTATCGCCCTGCAAGTATTCTCTCATTTTTAGATATCGCAAGTATCCCATCTGCTATATATTCATTTTTCAACCCCAAAGCTTTCACTGTTATTTGTGAAGATGCATTAACAAGTATGTACACACGTTACCATACAGATGCATTTAAAACGTGGAAGCTTGTTCTAGCTTACAGAATGGTTGATTATTATATTGTTTCATCTAGTGCTATTTTAAATGAAATAGCCAATTATCTTGGTGTGAGCTTAAAAAAAATTAAGCTGATTCCCAATTGGAGTTTATTATCTGCCCAAGAAGATGAGATTTTTAATATCGATAAACCAATTGATTTTCTATTTATAGGTAGGTTCGAGTATCAGAAAAATGTTTTTCTTTTGCTAAAAATAATCTACTATCTCAGTAAAGTAAAAAGCGATATTAGATGTGTTTTAGTTGGGAAAGGAAGTCTACATAGCCAGATTCAAAGATTTATTAGTACTCACGGTATTGAGAAAAATATTACAATTTTGACATCTGTTTCAGAACCTAAGGAATACTTATTAAAGTCTCGCTTTTTACTGATAACTTCTCACTATGAGGGATTTCCGCTTATTGCAGCTGAGTCACTTTCAGTTGGAACACCGATTATTTCGACTTATTACGAAGGAGTAGAAGATGTCATCGAGAATAACATAAACGGTTTTATTTGTTACACAAAAATAGATTTTTTTAAGAAATGCTTGTTGAGTTTGTCATTAAACAAGCATCTTTACCAAAGTTTGCAGAGTCACGCAATTACCTCTGCACGCAAAAAATTTTCAGCTAGAAATATTGAGACGTACGTTGAAATACTAACCCAGAATGACATCTGATAATTCGGTAAATCTAAAATCAACAATCGATTGTGAGTGTGCTGTGTTTAAAATTGCATTTTTAGTACGTAAATCAGCTGATGACTGAAAGTAGTTTTCAAGACTTACCGGATAAAAAGAGAATCGATCATTTTGATTAGTTTTTTTGATTGCCTTTACAGCAGAATATGGTGTAGATATCATTTTTCCACAGACATGAATAGTTTCTGAAATTTTTCCTTCAATTGCTAGGTCAATTGTTTTAATTATGTCAGGAATAAAAGAAATAGTTTGAAAATGATTATCTACAACTGCTAAGGGTTTTTTGAGTTCACTAGTATGATATACACTTCCTAGGAAGGTACTTGAATCCATAAAATCATAAGCGCTGACGGCTCTAATTATTGTGTAGTCATTAAGAGTGCGAACTAGATTTTCTGCAACTGCTTTGGTATTACCATACCAACTTACTGGATCGAGGACTGAGTTTTCAGAATACTCAGATGCAATGCCAGAAAAAACGTTTTCTGTAGAGATATAAACTAATTTAGTATTTGATTCCTGACAATATTCTACGATCTGTCTTGTAGCTTCTACATTCACTTTCCATACAGACCCATTTGTATCGTTTTTTTCTGTTTCACATCTATCAATATGGGTAATAGCCGCTAGATGAACAATTACTTTAGGATTAGCTTGTCGCAAAATATTTCTAATTGTTTCTGTTTGATACAAATCTAGAAATACACTCTGAATACTATTTTTTGTTGTAGGCTTTCTATGATTGAGGTTAGTTAATGATGTATTATACTTGGAATGGTACGAGAATCTCCGGCCTATAACGCCAGATAAACCAGTGATTGCTATAGAGATTTTGCTCATATCTATACCCAGTCATCGAACCATTTTTTTTCTTTATTAAAGGTCATCCAACCTATTTTTACTATTACCAGTCCTAGTATCATGCTAATGACGAGTAAATCTGGATTACTAAGCGGTAGTCCTAGTAGTATCCAGTGTAATAACTCAATAATACTTGTTAGAGGATTAAGGTACATGAAAGGGAGTATCCACTGTGGAAGTAGGTCAAGAGTATAGATGATTGGAGTTATGTAAAACCATGGGATTAATAGTGCTTGAATAATAAAATTAACATCTCTGTACCGTACATTTAGTGCACTTGATAGTAAGCAGAAGCCAGAGGTTACCAGGAATAGCCAAGTTAAGGTAGGAATCAACAAGCTTATTCTTAGAGAAAAAAGTACAAGATCGCTTAATGCAATACTTGAGAAAAAGATTTTTTGAACAAAAAGTACGCTGACTAGCATAGCAAAGGCAATCGACATGTGAAATAAATTGGATAGTACTATTGATAAAGGGATACTTTCTCTTGGGAAAAAAGATTTTTGAATAAGAGATCGCTCGTACAAAATGCTTGGCGTTGATTTACTTAGTGACAAAGAAAAGAAATTCCAAGGAAGTAAGCCTGTAAATAAGAAAATGAAATAATTTCCAACATTAACAGGTACAAAAAACTGGAACACTAGACCTAAGACAATCATTTGTAAAAGTGGATTTAGTAGTATCCACAAAAAACCTAATATAGAATGTTTGTACCGCGCTTTAATTTCTTTTTGAGTCATTACATATAAGAAATCTAACCAAGATCTAGAAAGGAACTTGGTGAAGGGAGGTGTAAAAATGTGAGTTCGTTCATTCATACAGTGTTTTATTTAAATCTTTTATTAAGTAGTATTTTTGGATAAATTAAAAGTATGAACCAAAGTAAGAAAAAGTGTTTATTAGATTTATGTGAATAATGGACTGCAATGGTACTTTGATTTAAAATATACTTTACGCCTTCTCGAAAAGTTCTTACGGAAATGTATTTTTCACCCAATGATACAGCATTATTTTGTGAAAATATGTGTACTGAAAGTGTGAATTGTTCCAGGCACCATGTTGAGGCAAGTCCAACACTTTCTAAATAGTTTATTACAGTGTTGGTTCTAGATTGGTTAACTGTTTTTTGAGGTAAACACAGCACCCCGCTGTTATAAAAGAAGTCAATATTGGTGTTGTATTTTGAAATAAACATTTGCCAGATTATTAACCAAGCTTGATCTGCATCGGAAATATATAGTGAATTATTGACTGGATGTGTAGAGTACATTGGAAATAATTTTTCTTTTTGCCATTCAATAATCTTATTTGGAGTTTTTCGAAAGAATACATCAGCGTCAAAGAAGATCAAGTCGGATTTTTGATTGAGGTATTGAATAGCAATTAATTTTTTTACTAAACCACTACTTTTACTATTGATTCTACGAAATCTTTGAATAAGTGGATTTGTCTGGTAGTTGCGAGTAATTGTATAAATTGAAATGATTTTACAATCGGACACAATTTTCTTAAGTAGAGTTTTGTCTGTTTTAGTAAGAGAACCATCGTCTATAATGACGCAAGGATTGTTTTGTCTTGAAAAAAAATAATAGCTTAATAGGCAGCAGACAAGAAAAGGTACGTCTCTGTGACATACTAAGCTGCAAATAATTGGTTTATGAGGATCAGTTTCGGTGACAAAACCGTTAATGAGAGAGAGTGGCAGAGAGAAAATAAGTGAAATCATGTGAGTATGATAAATCTCAGAACAAACATCATAAGGCAACTTTTAGTATCACTAGTATATTATAAAATTAATTCTAGACCATACCAGACTTCAAGTATTACGGCTGTTTACTTGCTTTCTTCAAGTGATGTAAATAGATGTATAGCATCATTGTTATCAATGATGCTAGCTACTAATAGCTACGTTAATCCGGTTTTTATTTCAGATGGTAGTCTTAAGGTAGAGGATACATCATTTTTAAAAAGGGTATTTAAAGAAAGTGTGATTTATTCTCAGCAAGATTTATTACACATGATAGCTAAGAGTCGAGAAATAGATAACTCTAAGTTAGAATTGTTCGCTACTTGTAAGAATATCTATTTATATAAAATTCTAGCAATAATTGCTCTAAAAGAGAGAAATATAGTTGTGATTGATAGCGATGTGCTATTTATTAATTCATTTCCAAGTTTTCACAACTTATTTTCAGATTCAAGATTATCGTATTATTCAACTTATTCAGATGAAGTTAAAAATAAGTTAGATAAAAGTCAGCACATGACTGGCTTTATATTAAAAAAAACTTTAGCAGAACAGTTAAAAGTGAAGGTTGATCCATATTTAGTAGCTAGTTTTTTTAGCGTTAGACTTACTGATTTGCAAGCAAAGCTTTTTTTAGAGAAAATTCAGCTTATCGATACTTTTCAATTAGATTTTAAACACCTGGATGAGTTTTTGTTATCATTTCTATCAAATAAAGAATTTGCTCTAGATCCCGATAAGTATCTTAATTTAGTGCCAGGAATTTCAGAATCCGTTAATACAAAGCCTATTTTTGTTCATTTTGCAGGGACTTTAAAGAAATCTTTTTGGAAATTCTTCATTAGAAATGTACTGATTATGTAGTACTATATGAGCAAGTATGTTCTCGAAAAAAAAGGTAACTCTATTTTTACTTATTGCTCTAGAAATAGTATTAGGTTTGCTTTTCCTGAGAATTTATTATGTTAATAAATTTAATAGTTCTGTTTTAGGTGTTTCTGGAATCGATAAAGATAGTGTAATCTTTACTCCTGAAGAGGAGCTTGATAGCAATGATTTGTTTGAAGATTTCAAACACTATTATGTGTACAGACCAAATACTTCCAGCTATGAGGAACCAGAATGGCTAGAGTATGAGGCAGAATATAAATTTAATTCAGATGGTCTGAAAGAGATTAAAGATTATCCTATAACTAAAGATCCCGGTGTTATCAGAATTGCTACAATAGGTGACTCATTTACATTTGGCAGCTACATTAATACCCCTGATACTTGGCCGAAGGTACTTGAAAAAAGACTTCAAGAGTCAACCAATCAATGTAATTTTGAGGTAATTAATTTTGGTGCGGGTGGTTTTGATATACCATATTTAGTAAAAAGGTATGAAGATGTAGGAAAAAAATACGATTCAGATTTTTTACTTTGGTTTGAAAGTATAAAGGGATTTACCAGACTTACTGAAGAGATTATGGAATACAACACAACTTGTAAATCAGAATCAGATGATCTTGATAAGTTGTATGATTGCTGGTTCAAGGCACAAGATATGATTCATGAGAAATATACAAACGATGAATTAAGGAATTACATTCAAAGATATCTAGATTACTTTTTTCAAGAAGTGGTTTCAGATGAAAAAATCATCTTCTTTATGACAGAGAATAACCTATCTGATGATAACAGGAATTCTCTTGATATATGGAGAGAAGAATATGCTGGATTGGCAGTGTTTGATTCAGGGTTTGGGGGATTAAGACAAGACCAGTTATTACCAGATGGTCACCCTAGTAATATTGGACATGAAGTAATTGCTGAATATGCACTCAGTTTAATAAAAAACGATCCTAAAACTGAGTACTGTTTTTAAAAAGGAAACATCAATGAACAGAAATACAGATTCAGCTATTGAAATAAAGCATTTAAATAAATTTTTTTATTATGACCATAAAAGACCAACTTTGATAGGTGGTCTATTTAACATGAAATCAAAGCATAAAAAATATGCTCTAAACGACGTTTCTCTCACAATTAAGAAAGGAGAAAAAGTGGGTTTAGTCGGTACGAATGGTTCAGGTAAAACTTCACTTTTAAAATTAATTTCTGGAATTAGCAGTCCAAATTCGGGTTCAATAAAAGTTAATCAAAAGGTGGTTTCTATCGTTGATTTAGAAGCTGGTTTTCACCCTGATCTCTCTGGAAGAGAAAATATTCTGTTAAATGGCATGATTATTGGTATGTCAAAGAATGAAGTTACACAAAAAATAGAAGAAATGATAGATTTCTCAGGTATTAGAGAATATATTGATTCACCTTTCTTCACCTACTCCTCTGGAATGAAACTTAGACTCGCCTTTAGCGTTGCTATTGTATCTGATCCTGATATTTTGATATTAGATGAAGTACTCGCGGTAGGAGATATATCATTTCAAACACAGGCTCATAAAGTATTGAATAAACTCTTTAAACAGAAAAAAACAATAGTAGTTGCAAGTCACTGGTTAGATTATTTAGAAAGAAATGTAAATAGAATAATTCATATTGATAAAGGAAGAATAGTGTTCGATGGTTCTGTAAATTACTTAGAAAAATACAAGATGATAGCTCAAGTTAAGTAACATGAAAAAAAAATATCCTAAAATTTCAATAATAACACCTTCGTTTAATCAAGCTGAATATCTAGAGAAGACAATTGAATCTGTATTATCTCAAAATTATCCAAATCTTGAGTACATTGTAATAGATGGTGGCTCGACCGACGGGAGTTTAGAGATTATAAAAAAATACTCCAAAAAAATATCATATTGGGTCTCAGAAAAAGATCGAGGTCAATCGCATGCAATAAACAAAGGTTTTAGTAGGGCAACTGGAGATATTATGGCTTGGATTAATAGTGATGATATTTATTTGCCAGGCACTTTAAAATTAGTTGCTGGTATTTTTGAATCATGTCCTGAGTTGTCGTGGATTACAAGTGCTCCGAGTACTATAACTCCAGATGGATATATCAATTACATGGCCAGAACACCAATATATGTAAGATTCTTTATTAGGAATGGGTGGCATATTAAATCTCTGCTTGGGTTTATTATGCAAGAAGGAACTTTTTGGAGACGAGAGCTGTGGGTTAAATCAAATGCTAAAATTGATGAGAAGTCTCATTACATAATGGATATGCAGTTATGGCAACTCTTTTCAAGTTATACAAAACTCGTTCCAATTTCAGCTTGCTTAGCGGCCTATCGACTTAATCCTGCTAGAAAAAATAATGATAACCATGAAAAATATTATTCTGAAATGAATTATCGACTTCCATTAGTTTTTTCATTTGTCATTAAATATGTGTGGAGACAGATCGAAGAGATTTCTGATTACTTAGATTTAACAGAAACAGTTTATTACTCTGAAAAAGATGAGTCATGGAAATACCGGTATGGACTTAGAAAAGAAAAGAAAATTAAACTGATTTAAACTTTGTTTTTCTCAGATTAAGCTCGTGTAAGTAGTTTTCTTTTAAAGTTGCAGTAATTTTCTTCCATGTAAATAAGTGCTTATTTTTCTTAATGTTATCAGTTGCCATTTTGATGGCGGGTTTATCTTTACTAATTAAAGATATTTTTTTAGCAAACTGTTTTGGATTCTCATCAGTAAGCCAACCTATGTTATAGGTTTGGATAAGTTCTTTGATATCTCCAGTAGGATTAGACAGAAATGGTTTTTGTGAAGCTAAGTAATCACCGATCTTATTAGGATATCTATATTTGTTAATTTTTTTATCTTGAAAAGGTAAAATACAGAAATCACAGATTGCTAAATAATGTGCAATTTCGTTTCTTTCAACAAAATCATTAAAAAGCACATTTTCACTCTGTGTTAGCGAATGGATTGGTGGTCCCATTAATAGGAATTGAACGTTCTTATTAATAGAATATGATTCTTTAATAATTTCGCATAAAAATTTTTGGTCTGGAGAGTCAGTATATATGAAGCCAACAGTACTACTTTGTTTTTCTAGTATTTTTATTTTTTGATAGGCGTATTTTTTTTGAGTAGGTGCTATATCAGGTGCAAGCCCTACTGGCAGGTAGATCGATTTTATTTTATTTGTAGTGCATGCTTTTACCATATTTTTGCTAATACATGTTACAGCTGTAACGTGTTTAGGTAATTCTTTTTCTAACAATGTTTCAAGAAGAGAACTTATATTTGACAATGAATATTGCTTTTTTGCTTCTCTAATTCCACCTTCACCCCATAAATCAGCCCAATCGAAATACACAGGAATTTTTTTAATTTTTCCTATCAGAAGCATTGGGATGCTCGAATTGATTTTTGGATTGAAAGCGTGGAAGATATCGGCTTTTTCTGTCATTAATAAGATACATCTCCACATAAAATCATATGGGTCGATACCCCCGTGCCTAAATCTTAATGGAAGAAAGCCTGGGCTTTCAATTATCGAGATAGAGTCATCAAATATATATTTAATAGGAAATAATTTTCTTTTTGAAGAGCTTGTGATAAGAGTTGTTTTGCAACCATTTTGAGATAGACCTATAGCTATTTGCTTAGCACGTAAGAAATTACCCGATAAGCCTGGTATTTCGTATGTTGAGAGTAATATGTTCATAAAAAATAAGATTGTATGGTGACAAATATCGAGGACTAAGGTTATTATATGACATTATGATTATGAAACAAAAAAAAGCAATAGTAACTGGTGCTGGTGGTTTTATTGGCAATCATTTAGTCTCTTATCTAAAATCAAAGAACTATTTTGTAATCGGTGTAGATATTAAAGAACCAGAATTTTCAAGTTCTCAGGCTGATGAATTTAAAATTGCTGACATGAGAGATTGGAGCCAAACAGAAGCTGCTTTCAAAAGTGCAGATGAACTATATATGCTTGCGGCTGATATGGGTGGTGTTGGTTTCATAAATACAGTCAATGCTGAGGTAGCGAGAAATAATACATTAATTAATATGAACAGCCTACAAGCTGCGCATGTATTGAACATTGGTAAAGTATTCTTTGCCTCTTCAGCATGTGTATATCCTGAATTCAAACAAGATTCACTTCATGCTGTTTCTTTAAAAGAATCAGACACCTATCCTGCTCAACCTGATACTCCTTATGGTTGGGAGAAATTATTTGCTGAGCAAGCATGTTTAGCGTTTCGTAAAGATTACGATATGGATATAAAGATTGCTCGATTTCATAATATTTATGGTCCTGAGGGTACATTCAAAGGAGGAAGGGAGAAATCTCCTGCAGCTATTTGTAGAAAGGTAGCTCAAGCAAAACAGAATGATACTATTGAAGTTTGGGGAGATGGCAAACAAGAGAGATCATATTGTTATATAGATGATTGTATATCTGGTATAGATAAACTGATGCAGTCAGATGTATCTGATCCGATTAACATTGGCTCAGATAGATTAGTTTCGATAGATGATTTGGTTTCTATAGTTTCAAAGATTGCGGATAAAGAAATTAAGATTAAGCATGATCTTACTAAACCTCAAGGAGTGAGGAGTAGAAATGCCGATATAAGCATGGCAAAAGAAACTTTAGGCTGGGAGCCAGGAGTAGCATTGGAAGACGGTTTACGTAGCACGTATGACTGGATATTAGCTCAAATGTGATGAATAAACAAACGTTATCCAATAGTTATAGTGAAATTCTTTCTTTAATATCTACTTCTGATAATAAAGTGGTTTTACCCACTACATTACATGATATTTATTGGTATTTCAAAAAACCAAAGGAGTATGCAGTAATATCACATTTTACGCCCGATGGAATGCCATTAGTTTTTTTTCAACGTTTAATGGGTAATAGAGTAGAACGTGTTTATGGTCCAGATATCTTAAAAAAAAGTTTGGAAAAGTTAAGCAGTAAAAAACATGTATTTGTTGCTTCTAGTGATGTGCTAGATCAAATGAAAGAACGTTTCGTAGCTTATAAAGATACGTATCTATATATCCCAGTTGGATATAGGGAAACAGTTTCTGAACTTATTAGTGATGATCAAATGCGTGCTATTCAAGATCATAGTCCAGATAGTATCTGGTTAGGTATAGGATCTCCCAAACAGGTTTTATTAGCTTCTTACCTTAGAGAAAAGCTTAACAAAGTTAATATAATTTGTGTTGGTGCTGGACTAGATTTTTTAGTAAATAAGCAAGTTATGTCCCCAAAGTATATTCAATCAATTGGATTAGAATGGTTGTTCAGATTTATAAGAGAGCCCGCGAGGTTATGGAAAAGATATTTAATTTTCTCAATAATAGGTTTAATTAAGTTGCCTGTATTTATGAAACAAATTAATCGATAATTATGTAGTATGACAAGTTTGTTACGTAATAAAAGAACCATACTTAACTCCTTCTTTTACATAATAATCTTAGGTTATTTTTTAGGTTTAGTAAGTCTTATTTCTCCTGCTCGGTACATCGAACCAGATTTTTTTCAGTATGTGAGTGATAGTACCTACTATCTACAGTTTAGATTGCCACCTTTTATTCAATCTTTACCTGCAAACCCTATTTTGATTGGAACTTTCTCGACTCTTTTTAGTTCATTTGTCAATGAAGTCGAAGTAGCATTGATGATTAACGCAATTTCGGCCTCCGGGGCATTTTTCATTCTCTATACAATTTTAAAAGAGAAAGTTGGGCTTATTCAAGCTGGAGTAGCTATGCTATTTTTAATGCTTCACCCAATACTTTTTTTATCTGCAACCTCAATAAATTCTGGTATGCTATTTTCTTTTTTTAGTATTTGTATGTTTTATTTATTTTGGAAGAAAAGATTTTTATTGATTTGTCTTGGTTCCGCACTAGGGATTCTTATAAGATATGAATCGATTTTATTATTTCTATCTTTATTTTCAATCTCTGTTTTAAAAAGAGATACATTTATTTCGATTCTCAAAAGGACCATTACTTTTTCTATTCCTGGTTTAATAATCTTAAGTGTTTTGCTAGGTCAAAACCATGGAGCTACTGTTACTAGTAACCCATTTCTAGTAGAGATAGCAGAAAGAAGCGAAGATATCCCAGAATTACGTTTTATCGCAAATATTCCATTTGCAATTATTTACAATAATTATTTGCTTCATACTCATAATAGTGATTTATACCTGATTCCAGCCTGTATGTTTTGGATTGGGATTTTCCTCATAATAAGTAAATCTAAAATAGATGAGAATGAATTGTTTTACTTCTCACTACTGTTTTCTCTTTCATTTCTCATGTTTCACATATTCTTTCCAGCCTATGCTGAAAGATATTTTGTTCCAACAATTTTTGGTTTGGTTTTTTCGTTTGCTTTGTTTGTAAAAAAGCTGACTATTAGATATCAGTTATTAATTCTAGTAGTACTCACTGGTGTGATATTTAATAATTATTATTTTGGCATACATCCTGTTCTCTTTGGAGAATATAGGATAACTGATAAAAGTCCAGATTATCTAACTGCACAATCAATTAAAAAGTTCATAGATCCTAATTCAAAGTATTTGCTTGTATCACCTTATCCACAAACGCTACAGTATTACTATAGAGATACTTCAAATATTGAGTTTATTTCGGTTCGAAAAATGAAATCTAAAACCGATTGTACGACTGTTGAGTGCGCACTTGATAAACTAGCCAGTGATGAATCTACATTTGTATTAATTCCATTCAACAATGTTTTCTATTATGGATTATTTTTAGACCATGATGCTGCAGTCAGAAAATGGCATGAAAACATTGGTCTTTTTGAGTTAGGAGATTATTTGCACTCAGATAATTCATGCGTAATTCATCAAGAAACGTCACAAAAAGACCAATTTAACTTAGTCTTGTATCAACCTTGCTGAAATTGTATCAGTCTATTTTAGGAAAATAATATATCTGTAAATTTTTTAAGTATTCATCTTGACTGAAATATGGTTGATGCATGCTTGTAATATCAGCGAAATCTAGTTCATTATCCAGAAATGTTCGGATTATTAAAGTATCGCTTTCATCATTTTTATAGTGCGTGTTGAAACAAGCTATATCTAAACAGTTACTATTTTTCAGCAGATGCAAATCATAAAAAGTAACTGTTTTCACGCCATTAGTAAACCTCTGTTGAGTATTTCCTAGTTCATCAGTTATCCAATCACTTGTCCAATTTTCTCCATCATTTTTTACTGTGCCTAATTCCATGAAAAAGCTGATGTGCCAGGGTAAAAATGAGTAAATATCAATTTGATTTGAAAGTAGGTTACTATTTGTATCGATCCAACTAGCAGCATTTTTATGACTACTATTCTGGTATTGTACATACTTACTATATTCAACTTTCTGTTCGCTTGAGAGGTGAGAATAAATAGTGAGAAAAATTATGAGTATAACGAATAGATTCCCAACTAAACGAGTATATCTAGTATCATTTTTTAAATAGACATTTCTTATAGAAACAACGATGTTTAAATATAGAGCATACAAAATAGGGAAGAAATACCTATGATCAAATGCAGGAAATCCTACGTGGAGCAAGAGATAGCCTACAATAAAAATTGATGTGACTTTAACTATTCTTTTTTTTATTATAAAGTAGTTCATACTTAATAATAAAAAAACGGAAATGCCTAATATAGTTTCCCAGCTATTGATTTTAGATTTATCATATCTTGCAATGCTTACAGCATACTCTGATAAAGTTGAGATAAATCTTAGTTCTGGGATATCTGCTCTTCTATCGCTGATTTCATGGAAAAAATAATAGCCATACTTAAGTTCACTCCAGTTTTTACTGTTAAATGTGTAAATGTTATTGATGAAAAGTATCAAAAACCAGCCTAGAATTAAACCTATACCAATTAAGAAACTTTTAGTTAGTAATATTTTTTTGATTCTTTTTATCCAATCTATAATCGTAGCTTTGGTAGTAGTTGGATAGAAGGAAAAAACTGAAAATAATGCAAAGAAAAGTATTAGTCCTTCATTTCTGATTAAGAATGATAATCCAGCTACAGGCAGTGAATAAAAACAGTATTTTTTTGTAGATAGAAAAAGAAATGAAACTAGTATTGCCAGAGTAAAAAGCGATTCTGAATAATCTCCGACAGCCATTAGAAATGTCCAAGGGTGGCTAATACAAAGAAGTAATGTTGCTAACGCAATTAGATTATTTGTGTATTTTTTAGAGATTTCATATACTAAAAATAGAGATACAGTTATTGAAATTATATTGATGTATCTTGCTGCAAGCAACTCACTGAATTCAACGGATTTTGGAATGAAAATATTAACTATAGCTAGAAGTATAGGAAAGGCTGGAGAGGCATGTATATTCTCTGGAAGCGAGAAATTTTTATATATTCTTCCATCAAATATAAATTGGATAATATCTGGATTCGCCATGCTATCTATATAATGTATGTTACTCAATGCAGAGTACGCAAAGCTTGCAATACATACTATAGCAATTAGATTTAGTAATCTGTTTATAAGGTTTTTGTAAAATAAAGTCATAGGTATGTGGCAAACTAAGTGTTTCTAAATAATGACAACTACCTTAGTATTTAGTCTAATCAAGCAAATCAGTTTTGTATACGTGATAAAGCACTGCATTTTGATTAATCACTTTTTTTAAAGCGTACGATTTATCTTGCAAAGATAAGGTTTGAGGAGCTTGTTCATAGTCTAGAATACTTGTTGTGCACACGTATGTTAGTTCTGTTTCAATGATATCAATTTGAGAATGGTCGGTATCTAGAATATATCTTTTCCGATTCTTATCAAAGAACCACATAGTTTTACTTTCCCAACCAACTGAAGATATGTTTGAGCAGTTCCCAACAATAACAATTGGATTAAAATAAGATTTTGTGATTTTTGTATAGACAGTTTGATAGTGTGCATAAGTATTATTTGAAAGGACCTTTGAGCTAATGTTAGATACAATCCCATCCATTGAGATGGAAATTACTAGAAAAAGCATAATTGCAAAATATCTGTTAGTTTGAAGTAAGATATTGAGAATTTTACTAATGAAGATGATAAGTAGTGGCTGAGCTAATGCCATATGATGATACATGCTAGAGTTTGTCTTAACCAAAATAAGCAATTGAACTAGTATAGTTGCTAGAAAAAGCACTGTGAGTTTTAGAAAATCTCGATTTTTTATACTGCTGTAAGATACGACAAAGAGAATTGCTAACGTACTAGTGAAAGTCTGAAAGGGAAATGATCTATGAAGTAATTTGGTTACACCTACTTGCAATTCTTGTAGTGGAAAGGAGAAAAAGAGAGATGAAGATTGCTGATAAATAAAACCAAAAGGCATAGCTTTGGAGAATGAAAAAATTGATATCAGGGGCAAAAATAGTGCTATATATAGTGTGCTAAGAACAAGAATATGTTGTATGACGGTTAGTATTTTTTGTTTAAATGATGTTTTCTTTAGTTGTATATAAAGACAGAATATGAAGGGTACATATAGTATTAGACCAAAATAAATAGTACTACCTAATACCAAGAGGGCATTACTTAAAAATAAAAATGTATCTTTTTTAAGATTGAACCATTTGACAAAAAATAAACACTGAGTAAAAAAATTGGTATACTCATGTGAGCCGATAGCGGACTTCTAGCTATGAGAATTAGCTCTGAAGAAATTGCATAGAGAAAAGTTCCCATTACAGCTACCTGAAAACTTACAATTTTCTTCAAAATTCCATACATGAGTATAATCTCAGCACTGGCTATTAAGACGAGCATAGCTAACACATGTGTGGGATTATTCCAAAACACAAAGTGGAGTAAAGACAAAAAATAGTAGTAATATGGTGGGTAGTACGTGCCTAGCCCAGAATTCCAGTGTCCTAAAAGAGAAGACATACCGAGCTTTGCTATTAGTTCCCCCGCCATTATATCTCTAGCAATATCTCCAATAAAAAATACTGAGTCAGGAAAATGTAAAAATCTAACAGTTACTCCGAGAGCAAAAATAGAGCCAGCTAACACAATTTCAAGGTATTTTTGCCTTTTGAGTATATACAGATTTATTTTGATTTGATAAACCAATTTGGTTATAATGCTTAATTCTTTGTCATGACACATATTAAAAAAAACACTTACACTATAGTTATACCCGCCTATAATGAAGATAAACACATTGACGCTTTTTTTAGACGATTAAAGGCATCTAGTTTTGAAGTTTCACCAAGTGTTCTTGTTAACGATGGCTCTGTGGATACTACTGTTAGTGTTGCATCTAAGTATACTCCTTATGTTCTAAACCACGCTACTAACCTTGGAAAAGGTGCAGCACTCAAGACTGGTTGTGATTTTGCTTTTACCCATCTAAAAGCAAATTATGTAATCATGATGGACTCAGATGAGCAGCACTCTCCAAATGACCTTTTGAAGTTTATCGATAAAATCGGGGAAGGACATGAACTTATTTTAGGTGTTAGATCTTTTAATGGAATGCCTACAATTCCTACATATTTAAACAAATTTACATCTTTTATGATACAGCTGCTGTATGGCACATATGTTCCCGATGTTCCCTCAGGATATAAAGCAATCAGTCGAAAAATGTATGATGAAATCAAATGGCAGGCAACAGGGTATGAAGTAGAAGTTGAGATTGCTCAGAAAATTGCTCGAAAGAAAATAAAGTTTGCAACTGTCCCAATTGAAACTATATATCCTGATTATGTAAGAGGTATGACTTTACTTGATGGAGTAAAAGTTCTCTTGAAGCTGATTGGAATTAAATAATTTGAGATAGGTTATAATCATTTTATGACTTTATTTCAAGTTTCATCTATATTGTTCGCTTTATTCATGTCATATGTCGTAAGAGTTCATCAGCAAAAGGCTCGACTTACGGCAATTGAAGCATCGCTATGGTATAGTCTTTGGTTTTTGTTTGCATGCATTGCTGTTTTTCCACACTTACTAACAGGCATCAGCGAATATTTTTATTTCGATAGAGTCTTTGACTTGTTAGTAGTAGGTGCTTTCATGGTGCTCACTTTTATTGTTTTGAGGAGCTATTTTATGTATCGTCTACTTCTAGAGAAAATTGAAATTTTGGTTAGAGATAAGGCTATTGCTGAAACTTTATTGCAAAATCAGATAAAACATAAAAGAGCCTTTCAGTCAAAAAAGAGAGTAACTACTACTGAAGTTAACAAATAGTTAGTACAACTTCTTCATATTATCTACCACTGTTAGTACAGCATCGCCATCTAACTCCAACGTGTCAAAATACCATTTCAGATTCCCATATTGCGGAGCATTCTCAGCAAACACCAGCTCTAACGCACGCTCACGACTCAAAATTCCTTCACGTACTTGTCGTGCTCGCAATGAATCATTTTCTGTGAAACCTTGTACCTGGTAGTAAATATAGTTGTAGAAGGCTGGTGTGCCATCACCAATTCTCCAGCTCGTTGGAGTTTCCGGCGATAACTCCCAGTTATATTCTTTAGTGAGGGTACTAACAATTTCTTTTTCATTCCAAGGTAAATAGTGCCAGAGATACACGTAGTTATGTGGTTGCACGTAAGTAGAGAAGTAGGCAAATGCGGTATCAAAAGTAGATTCATTAAAGTAGGCTGGATTTTTAGCGTACTGCAAACCATAAAAACTGAGTAGTTTGAGTTTGTTTTTCCATGCTAAATCATGAATCACACCTCCTGGATCGGCGTCGCGTACGCCGCAGTGTCCAGTTTTAAATTCTTCCTTTTCTAGTTCATTTCCTCGGCAATAAAACATAAGGGGAATATCATACTCATTCCAAGATGTGGGTTTTTTAACCAAGCTAATATATTTTTTTTGATGTGTCTACGCTTCATAGCAATGTCAGCAGAAACCACAATATGTTCCACTTCTAGCTTTTCTAAAACACGAGCTTGGTTGCGCCGGCCTAAATCGGAAATCATGCCCCAGTCGTAGGTGTAGGCGATAGGGTTCATACCTAGTTCATTTTTGATTAGATGTAACCCATACGAACTATCTCGGCCGCCACTAAAAGCTACCAGGCAGTCTGGTTTGTTACTTTGTTTTTTACTTTTTTTACCGCTACTACTGTTACGAAATGTGGACAGTATCTCTTCTAGCGCGGCAGGACCTTTATACGAAATTTGAGTGTGCTCATGACAGTAGTTACATACACCATCGGTGTCAAAGGTTATGAACGGAGTAGTGATTGGTAAAATACACTTTTTACATCGAGGTATGGCTGCAATTTTTTTAGTATCAATTGTATGTTTTTTTAGTTTAGAAAGTGAATTTACAAAAATGGGTTCTGCAGCATTTTCTTTAAAGGTGAAATGAATACTCGACTTATTTTTAGCTGTAGTTTGTTTAGTATTCGCATTAATTTCGAACAAATAGGGAACATTTAGCTCAAGCTGAGTAACTGCAAAATTTGTTTGATTTTGTTGCTTACTTAATACTTTTTTTAGAAATACTGATTCAGATGAAAAGTAGTTTTCACCCGTATCACTTTTTGCTAAATACAAAGAACCATGATTGGTGACGAGAACAATTTTTCCATCTTTAGGAAATAAAAGTGCTAAGTTAAGTGTGCCCTCCACAACAGAAAGTAGCTCCTGAATTGCTTGTTCAATTGTTTGTTTCTTTTTGAGAATTTGGTGCTCAATAAAATCGAGTGCAACTTGGGTATCTAACTCTGGAATCTGCTTTTTAGCATAGAGATTTTTTTGTGGAAGTGATTCGAAATTTGTAATAATACCATTATGTACACCAATTACAGTTTCATGTTGGCTCACAACTGGTTGATTGTTAATTTGTTTTTTGCTTGAGCCATTAGTAGCCAACCTGGCATGACCGATGATTGCCTTTAAAGGAGTTGAAGAAATCTTTTTTATGGTACTGTCGTACTCGTTACTTTTGAGA